>Ga0335083_10001345_pt1 | contig 33956 bp, 24 predicted proteins | sample Lox_Sample_42_FD_206716 | JGI IMG/M metagenome (GOLD analysis project Ga0335083, IMG submission 206716) | Soil microbial communities from Loxahatchee National Wildlife Refuge, Florida, United States - Lox_Sample_4.2 | ecosystem: Environmental > Terrestrial > Soil > Wetlands | place: USA...
ATCGGGATGTGTGTGCTCGGCTTCTTCTGGATCCGCGTCGTCATCAAGGTGCTCACTATTCCGCAGGGCGTGCTGTCCGCGATCGTCGTCATGTTCTGCCTGGTCGGCGCATACGCCGAGCGCAACAACATGTCGGACGTCTGGATGATCGTGATCTTCGGCGTGCTTGGCTATCTGTTCGAGAAATTCAAATTCCCTATTTCGCCCATGGTGCTCGGGGCGATTCTGGGGCCCATCGGCGAGACGTCGTTCATGCGTAGCATGATCGCCAGCAACAATGACTGGACCGTGTTCTTCCGCGGGCCAATCAGCGGCACGTTGATGGCGGCATCCGTGATCGCGCTGAGTTATCCGCTGCTGCGCGAGTTCCTCGCCGCACGGCGCGCCCAAGCAGTGGCACATTCGGGCTGAGGGGTTCAGGTGATCGATGGCTAGCAATCTCGTAGTCGATTTGAGGCCGACGACGCGCACAGTGCGCGCGCTCAAGCCCGTGGCGCGCGGCAAGACCGGTCATTCGCGCGCGCATAAACTGGGCGCAACCGCCCGCTCTTTCGCCATCCTTGAGCATGTCGCCGGGGCGCGAACCCCGGTCGACGTGTTCGACATCATCTCCGCGCTCAAGCTGCCCAAGGCGACTGCTTACCGGCTGGTCGACTGGTTCGTCTGCCAGGGCTACCTCGCGCGCGAGCCGGGCCGCCGGCGGCTGATCGTCGGCCCGCGCCTGACAAACCTCGCCTTCGGCGCGCTGTCGGCCTCGATGCGCAACGACGCGCCGCATCTGGTGCTGCAGCGCCTGGTGCGCTCGCTCAATGAGACCTGCAACATCGGAACGCTGCTCAACGGCGAAGTGATCTATCTCGATCGCGTCGAGGCGGATCACTGGCCGTTGCGCCTGCACTATTCAAGCGGCTCGCGCGTGCCGCTGCATGCGAGCGCCATCGGCAAGCTGTTCCTGGCGCTCGCGCCCTCCCCACGCCGGCAGCGCTTGCTGCAAAGCCTGGAGCTGCGGCGCTACACAAGGCACACAATCACGGACAAGGCCCAGCTCGAGGCTGAGCTGCGGCAAATCCGCAAGGATCAGGTCTCGTTTGACCGCGAGGAATATCTGGTCGGCGTCGTCTGCGCGGCCGTGCCGGTGCTCGGCAAGCACGGAGAAATGCTTGCCGCTCTCGCTGTTCAGGCGCCGGAAGCGCGCATGAACGTGCAGACTGCGCGCAGCCACCTGACGACGCTGCGCAATGCGGCCACCGAACTCGCACAAATTTTTCAAGACAAATAGGTAGCCACCATGAAAATGACTACAGAAGAGGCCTTCGTAAAAGTTTTGCAGATGCACGGCATCGAGCACGCCTTCGGCATCATTGGCTCGGCCTTCATGCCGATTTCGGATCTGTTTCCGAAGGCCGGCATCACGTTCTGGGACGTCGCGCACGAATGCAACGGCGGCTACATGGCCGACGGCTATACGCGCACCACCGGCAAGATCGCCATGTGCATCGCGCAGAACGGCCCCGGCATTACCAATTTCGTCACCGCCATCAAGACCGCCTACTGGAACCACACGCCGATGCTGCTGATCACGCCGCAGGCGGCGAACCGCACCATCGGCCAGGGCGGCTTCCAGGAAGTCGAGCAGATGGCGCTGTTCCGCGACATGGTCTGCTACCAGGAAGAGGTGCGCGATCCGGCGCGCATCGCCGAAGTCTTGAACCGCGTCATCACCAAGGCCAAGCGCCTCTCCGCGCCGGCGCAGATCAATGTGCCGCGCGATTACTGGACGCAGGTGATCGACATCGCTCTGCCGGCGATCGTCGATTTCGAGCGGCCGGCCGGCGGCGCGCAGGCCATCGCGGACGCGGCGAAGCTTTTGTCCGAGGCGAAATTTCCGGTAATCCTGTCGGGCGCCGGCGTCGTCCTTGCCAATGCGATTCCGGAATGCGCCGCGCTCGCCGAGAGGCTTTCCGCGCCGGTATGCAACAATTACCAGCACAACGACAGCTTCCCCGGCAGCCACCCGCTCAGCGTCGGACCGCTCGGCTATAACGGCTCGAAAGCCGGCATGGAGCTGATCGCCAAGGCCGACGTCGTGCTCGCGCTTGGCACGCGGCTCAATCCGTTCTCGACGCTGCCCGGCTACGGCATCGACTACTGGCCGAAGACCGCCAGGATCATCCAGGTCGACATAAACGCCGATCGCATCGGGCTCACCAAGCCGGTGAGCGTCGGCATCTGCGGCGATGCGAAGCTGGTGGCGCAGGCGCTGCTTGCAAAACTGTCGCCTTCGGCCGGCAATGCCGGCCGCGAGGCGCGCAAGGCGCTGATCCATCAGACCAAGTCGCGCTGGCTGCAGACGCTCTCCAGCATGGATCACGAGGAGGACGATCCCGGCACGACTTGGAACGCCGACGCACGCAAGCGCGAACCTGACCGCTTGTCGGCGCGGCAAGCCTGGCGCGCCATCCAGGCCGGGCTGCCGAAGGACGCCATCATCTCGAGCGACATCGGCAACAATTGCGCCATCGGTAACGCCTATCCGACCTTCGACCAGGGCCGAAAATATTTGGCACCCGGCCTATTCGGGCCATGCGGCTACGGCTTTCCGGCAATCATTGGGGCCAAGATCGGCAATCCGAACACGCCGGTCGTCGGTTTTGCCGGCGACGGCGCCTTCGGCATCTCCATGAATGAGATGAGCTCGATCGGGCGCGAGGAATACCCCGGCATCACCATGGTGATCTTCCGCAACTACCAATGGGGCGCGGAGAAGCGCAATTCGATCCTCTGGTTCGACAACAATTTCGTTGGCACCGAGCTCGACCCGCATCTCAGCTATGCAAAGGTGGCGGAAGGTTGTGGACTCAAGGGCGTCACAGTAAAGACCCAGGCCGAGCTGACCGACGCGCTGCGCAAATCCTGCGAGGACCAGAAGAAGCGTATCACCACCTTCATCGAGGTGGTGCTCAATCAGGAGCTCGGCGAACCGTTCCGGCGCGATGCGATGAAGAAGCCGACGGTGGTCGCCGGCATCAAGCGCGAGGACATGCGCCCGCAGCAGGTCGCTTAAGAAATGAAAGCGCTGGCTATTCTCCGCTCATTTCCGCGCAAGCGGGGGAATCCAGGGACGGCCGACAGACCCTCTTTGGTTGCCCTGGGGTCGCCGCTTTCGCGGGGACGAGCGGTAGAAAGATGAGGAGCGAATAGGATGACCGTTGCTGTTAAATCGCCCGAGAGCGCCAATGCGGTCGTCGACGAGCTTGTGCGCCGCGCGCGCAAGGCGCTTGCCGAGTTCGCGCAGGCCGACCAGGTGCGCGCCGACGAGGCGGTCACCGCGCTCGCCTGGTCGCTCTACAACCCGGCGCACGCCAAGGAACTTGCTGTGCTCGCGGTCGCCGACACCAAGCTCGGCAACGTGCCCGACAAGATCGTCAAGAAGCAGCGCAAGACCTTCGGCACGCTGCGCGACTTGATGCGGGTGAAATCGGTTGGCATCATCGAGGAAGACAAGGCGCGCGGCATCACCAAATGGGCAAAGCCGGTCGGCGTCGTCTGCGCCATCACGCCGTCGACCAACCCCGGCGCGACGCCGGTTAACAAGGCGATGATGGCGATCAAGGGTAAGAACGCCATCATCATCGCCGCATCGCCGGCCGGGCTAAAAACGACCACGAAAACGGTCGACTACATGCGCGCCGAGCTGAAGAAGATCGGCGCGCCAGAGGACCTGGTGCAGATCCTGCCGTCGCCGGCCTCCAAAGACATGACGCAGGCGCTGATGCAGGCGGCCGACCTCGTCGTCGCCACCGGCTCGCAGGACAACGTGCGCAGGGCCTATTCCAGCGGCACACCGGCGATCGGCGTCGGCACCGGCAACGTGCCGGTGATCATCGACGAGACCGCCGACCTCGACGACGCGGCGAAGAAAATTTGCGCCTCGAAAATTTTCGACAATTCGACGTCCTGCTCGTCGGAGAATTCGATCGTCATCGTCGACGCGGTCTACGACAAGGCCATCGCTGCGCTCGAACGCGCCGGCGGCTACATGGCGTCAAACGCGGAGAAAGTGAAAATCCAGGCGGCGCTGTGGCCGGACGGCAAGCTGTCGCGCACACTGATTGCGCGCGACGCCGACGTGTTCGCGCGCGGTTGCGGCCTGCCGGCGGCGGCCGAAGGCAAGAAATTCTTTATGGTCGGGGAGGAAGGCGTCGGCAAAGGCTTCCCGTTCTCTGGCGAGAAATTGTCTCTGGTGCTCACCGTCTACCGTGCCAAGAATTTCGACGCCGCCGCCGACAAGGCACGCGCCATCCTCGACTTCCAGGGCCGCGGCCACTCCGTCGGCCTGCACACCAAAGACATGGGCCGCGCGCGCAAGCTTGCGGAGGAGACCGATGTGGTGCGCGTGCTCATCAACCAGGCGCACACCTTCGCCAATGGCGGCGGCTTCGACTCGGGGCTCAACTTCACGCTGAGCATGGGTTGCGGCACATGGGGCGGCAACTCCATCACCGACAATCTCAACTACAAGAACTTTCTCAACATCACCCACCTCGTCACCACGATCCCTGAGGACAAGCCGAGCGAGGAGCAGTTGTTCGGTAAGCACTGGGCGAAATACGGGAAGTAGTCTCCTCACTTATCGCCACCGGGCTTGTCCCGGTGGCCCCGCTTAGTGAGCCATTGTGCCCGCCTAAGCGAGATGGCCGGGACAACCCCGGCAATGACACCGGACGAGTTCCAAACCCGCAAACAGACGCCAATGAACTTCGAAGAACACGTTGCCAAATCTCACGTGCTTGCGCACGCCGGCATCGCGGTGCCGCGCGGCGTGTTGTGCCTGAGCGCGAAGGATGCAGCCAAAGCCGCAGCCGAGATCGGTCCCTGCGTGGTCAAGGCGCAGGTGCCGACCGGCAAGCGCGGCAAAGCCGGCGGCATCAAGCTCGCCAACTCGCCGGCGGAGGCGGAAAAGACCACCCGGCAAATTCTCGGCATGCGCATCGGTGATTACACGGTCGAGCGCGTTTTGGTCGAGGAGCAGGCCAAGATCGCGCGCGAGTTCTATGCCGCCGTGCTGCACGATACGGACGCGCGCAAGCCGCTCATTTTGTTCTCGACCGAAGGCGGCATGGACATCGAGGAAGTCGCCGCCGAAAAGCCGCAGGCAATCCGCCGGCTGCTGGTGGACATCGAAAGCAAGCCGTCAGATGCCGACATCGCCGGCCTGGTCAAGGGCCTCGATCTCGGTGCTGCGCAGCCGCAGATCACTGATATCCTGGGCCGCCTTTACGCCGCCTACCGCGCGCGCGACGCCGAGCTGCTGGAGATCAACCCGCTGGCCTTGCTGGCCGACCGCCGCGTGGTGGCGCTCGACTGCAAATTGGTGCTTGACGATGCCGCGCTCTACCGCCAGAGCGAGCTTGCCGGCCACGGCTCGCCCGGCGTGATGACCGAGCTGGAGAGGCGCGCCGCCGCCGCCAACCTCAAGCTGATCCAGCTCGACGGCAATGTCGGCGTGCTGGCGAATGGCGCTGGGTTGACCATGACGACCATGGACGTCATCCGCCATTACGGCGGGCGGCCGGCGAATTTCCTCGAGATCGGCGGCGAGGCCTACACCAAGTCGGAGATCGCGCTCGATCTGGTGCTGTCCAATCCGGGCGTCAAAAGCCTGGTGATCAATTTCTGCGGCGCCTTCGCCCGAACCGACGTAATGGCCGACGGTGTGGTCAAGGCCTGGAAAAAATTGCAGCCGAAAGTGCCGGTGTTCTTCTCCATCCACGGCACCGGCGAAGAAGAGGCCGTGAAGCTCGTGCGCGGCGAGCTCGGCATCGAGCCTTACGATTTCATGGAAGACGCCATCCAAGCGGCGGTGAAGGCGGCATCATGATCGTGCGCAAAAAAGACCGCGTGGTCGTTCTCGGCATCACCGGCAAGCAAGGCACGTTCTGGACCGAGAAGATGATCGCCTACGGCACCAACGTGGTCGGCGGCGTCAACCCCAAGCGCGCCGGCGAAACCCATGTCGGCGTACCGATCTTTGCCTCGACGGCGGAAGCCGCGGCCAAGGTTGGCGCTGACGCGGCGGTCGGCTTCATCCCGCCGCCGATGGCCAAGGACGCCGCCGTGTCGGCCGCGGAAGCCGGTGTCAAGCTGCTGGTGGTCTTGACCGAGCACATCCCGGCGCAGGATGTGATGGCGATGCATGCGGCCGCCGCCAAACACGGCACCCGCATCGTCGGGCCGAACACCGCCGGGCTGGTGACGCCGGGCGAATGCTTCGTCGGCATCATGCCGGCATTCGTGCCGAGCGTGTTCAAGCCGGGCCGCGTCGGCGTCATCTCGCGCAGCGGCAGCCTCGGCACCCTCGTCTGCCTCAACCTTACCCGCGCGGGGCTCGGCCAATCCGCCTTTATCGGCATTGGCGGCGATCCCATGCTCGGCACCACGACCGGCGACGCCCTCGGCGCGCTCGACGAAGATACCGGAACGGATTCGATTGTGATCGTGGGTGAAATCGGCGGCAGCATGGAAGAGGTTGCCGCGGATCAAGCCCGCGCGGTGAAAAAGCCGATGGTGGCCTTCATCGCCGGCGCCGCCGCCCCGCCCGGCAGGAAGATGGGTCACGCCGGCGCCATCGTCACCGGCTCGGCCGGCAGTTATGCGGGAAAACGCAAAGCACTGGAAGCCGCCGGCGTCATCGTCGTCGACACCCCGGCGCAGATCGCTCCCGCCGTTGCCGCAGGACTAGCCAAATCGATCGCCTCGGCTAACTAAGCTGAGCCTCGCCGAACAGCCAGGAAGTCGGATTGGCGATGGGCGCGCCGGCATTGAGCGCCAGCAAGCCCTTGATGCAACGCGTCAGCGTCCACACCAGCCACCATAGCAGAACCAAAAACCCGAGCCCGACGTGCAGCGTCGCGGCGGCAATGCCGACATACATGAGCCCGATAAGGAATGTTCTGAACTGAAATTGGAAATGACTCTGAACGACCGGGTCGCCCTGGTCGCGCTGCAGATAAGCAATGATGGCGCCAATAATGGCGGTAAGCCCATTCATGAAGCCGACCAAATAGAGAATGTAGACGACAAGCACCAAGCCTCGGTCGGAAATGATCGAGCTTTTCGGGCGATCAACGCCTGACCTGCGCGCACTGGCTTTTGCCATCGTCGATGCCCCCGGCCTCCGCCCTGATGCACTACATTACCGCGGTTTCGCCTCCGCTGTCACGGTGGCAGGTGCGACAGTTCAGATGAAAATTGACGGAAATGGATTTTGCCGGCACCGCAACGCGCTAGGCAAGGCGCACTTGCAGGTCGCTCTTCGCATCCGCACTCAACAGAGCGCCCAACGGCGGGATGCCTAAATTTTTGCCCAACTGCCTTTGCGCTTTGATAAGCGCCGCGCGCGCGATCCAGACATCGCAGGCCAGCATGGCGATCGCCAAGGCTTCTCGCGGTCGATGTGCCAACCCGCGCAAGACGGCCAGCGGATCGATGCGGCCATCCATGCAGACCCCTGCAAGCGCCGACTGCGGCACGAAACGATGCGCCGGATCAGCGACAATGCGCAGCGCCGCAAATGGAATGCCTTTTTCGGCCGCATACGATGCGGCCACATGCGATTCCATGTCGGCGACCGCTGCCCCGCTGCTGCGAAATGCGTGCAGCTTGCCGTCGGGGTCGACGTATACTCGATCGCCGCTGAGCAACGCGGATTGGACTGCGCCGGGAAAAAGTCTTAGCAGGCCGGCACGCCACTCCGGGTCCGTTCGAAAGTGAACATTCTTGCCGATAATGTCCGTAGCAATCACAATCGATCCGGCACGAAGCCGGGGATCGAGACCTCCGGCGAGGCCAAAGCTCAGGATTCCAGACCATTTCGTCGTCAGCGCGGACGCAACGATGTCGGCAATGACTGGAACCTGTCCGCAGCAGGCTTTTGTACCGCCGATGTTCAGTGCAATCTGCGCTTCGAAAGCCAGCCCGGAAACAACCAAAATTGAATTTTCTGTACGCATGAATGAAAGTGGACCAAGCTGCCTCGATGCACGAGAAACCAAAAGCAAGCCTTAAGGTTGCATTCGCTGAATTTCAATCACTCTCGCGTCCGATCGACTGATCCCAGCGATGGCAGATGTTGTTCTTTTGACAGGCGCGAGCGGCTTTATTGGCTCTGCTTTGGCGCGCAAGCTGCTCGCAAAAGGCTTCGAGGTGCGGACGCTCGTGCGGCCAACGAGTAATCTCCGTCGGCTCTCTGACATTGGCGTTGAGCGCACCGTGGGCGACTTGCGCGATCGGAATGCGGTCAGGAAGGTGACAGCCGGCGTCCGCTATGTCTTTCATGTTGCCGCCGATTATCGGCTTTGGGCTCCCGACCCGGCCGACATTTTCAGCAACAATGTAAACGCCACGCGAATCGTCATGGAGACGGCCATGCAGTGCGGCGTCGAACGCGTCGTCTACACAAGCAGCGTTGCAACACTCAGTGTATCGCCAAGCGGCGAGGTTGCCGACGAAACAATGCCGTTGGAGGAATCGCAGGCCATCGGCGTCTACAAGCGCAGCAAAGTCGCGGCCGAGAGGTTAGTCGAGGGTTTCGTTCGCGACGGCCTTCCGGCGGTGATCGTCAACCCGTCGACCCCCGTGGGCTCCGGCGATGCAAAGCCGACGCCGACCGGCCGCATGATCGTTGAAGCCGCGGCCGGCCGCATGCCTGCGTTCGTGGATACTGGCCTCAATGTCGTGCACGTCGACGACGTTGCAGAAGGCCACCTAATCGCTCTTTTCCGCGGTCGGATCGGGCAGCGCTACATTCTCGGCGGGCAAAATGCGTCGCTGCATGAGATCCTGCGAGTTGTCGCCGCGACGGTAGGCAGGCGACCGCCGCGCTACAAGATCCCCCGCAATGCCGTCGTTCCCCTGGCGTTGATCGCAGAGGCCGTGGCCCGCCGGACGGGCCGCGAACCGTTCGTCACCATGGACGGTCTGCGCATGTCGAAAAATCGCATGTATTTTACGTCTGCCAAGGCCGAGCGAGAACTGGGCTATGAGGCACGACCCTATGGAGAAGGAATCAGAGATGCGGTCGCCTGGTTTCAGCAGGCAGGTTATCTGCCGGCGTAATCAATCCTGACGCCCCGCGCGTTCCACATCCATGTACGATAGCGGGTGATCTCATTGCCGATATTCGGCCGGAGTCTCGTCCACCAGTCGATAGCGGTTACCGCGCCAAGTGACTGTCGGGCAAAACCAACTGGCGACAAAGGCCGCAAAGACGAGGATTTCGGCCATAGCGATCAAGCTGCTTGCAGGCGCCACTCCACCGAACCGCCGCGCAAAGCACCGAGCCACCCAAACACGACTGGCAAGGCCCGCGACCGCGAGGACGATCGCAGGAGATCCTGCGCCGAGAAGCGCCGCGAGCACGGCGAGCGCGAAGGGGTAAACCAAAAAGCGGCCAGCCTGGCCGACCGGCGCGATGCTACGGGCCGTCGTCGCTGCGCGCAGTTCGCCAGCAAACAGTTCGCGCCAGCTCCGCGTCCCACATATATGCGCGACCGCAGTTCGAACGATGACAATTTTCAGGCCGATCTGCCGCACTGCTTCGCCAATCGCATAATCATCGTCGATATGATCCGCAAACGCATGAAGACCGCCGATGCGCTGCAGCGTCGTGCGCGACAAGGCGACGGCGGCGCCGAAACATGGCTGCGCCATTTTAGTGCGCAAGGCCAATATGGCATCCGGCAAGAAAAACGCATTCTGCGTAACCGCGGCAAGGCGGCCGCAGGCACTGCCGCCCCCGACGCCGCGATAAATGCTGCTGACTGCGCCGGTACCGGGCGCCTGCAGCGCCGCAATCATGCGCGCAACGAAGTTGGAATCCACCTCGATATCGCTGTCGAGCAGTACCAACGTCTCATGCTTGGCATGGGCGGCGATATTGATCAGGTTCGAAATCTTGCGATTGCGGCCGTAAACGCGCGAATCGACCTTGAACTCGAGGGGCATCCCGCAGCCTTCGGCCGCCACTACGTTCACGGACTCAATCGCCGGATCATCTTGCGAATGGAGTCCACAGAGGATCTGTAACGGCCCGCCATAATCCTGGTTGCAAAGCTTACGCAACCGGTCGGCGAGTTGCGGCTCGGCACCGCATAACGGCACCAGGATGGAGACTGGCACCGGTTTCCATAACTCTTTTTCTGCCGGGGGGCCGAAAGTCGATGCCAGATAGGCGGCAATGAGCAGATACAAGCAGCCTGCTGCGGCCGCAATCAGAAGAAGGTGCTCTGCAAACTCAAAGAAACTAATACCCGTCGTCATGAACTTACCGCGATATTTCGTCGAGCAACCTGTCGCCCGTAACGTTCTATCAAAGAGCGGCGCGAAAGATACACCAACTGGCGGCTGCGGCGGAATATCGAACGGCGGGCCGAGTGCGGGTTGGTTGCCATTGCCAAAAGCGACATTAGGATATTCTCGCCGATGCGGTGGATGCTCGGGCTCGAAAGCGTCCTGCTCGCCGCCTCGAAACCGTAGCGTCCGGCAATACGGTCAGGCTGACAATCCTGACCGTCGTCACTGAAGCGCAAGTCGCCGCGCAGGGCAAGGACGTCGTCGGACCCGGGCTGAGTGGCGATATAGTGCGCAAGTTCGCGCAGGGACAAATCGAAACTGCGGCTCAGCCGGCGGGCCCAGCGAAAAGTCGGCCCGTCATGCCCCATCGGCGGCATATGCTCATTCCAAAGATGAAGGTCGAGGACATGATCGCCGCGGACGATGCGGCTGCCGTCCGAAAAGCTTACGGCTTCTTCGGCCGTGCCATGTTGGATGCGGAACAAACAAAATTCAGCATCCGTGTATTCGAAAATACCTTGACGCTGACGCAGCCAACTATCGAGGCCAAACACCGCGTCCTCAAACCAATAGACAACGCCGCGCGGGTCTAGGGAAATTTCATGTCGCAATCGAGAACTCCGCAATTATTGTCATTTCAATCCGAGCGCCGCACGATTCGTTCCGCTACGCTACGAGCCGCAGCGACGGCGGATTGTCGCCGAACAAGCGGTTTATGCGTGAAAGGGCGCGTTGCCGCAGCACCACAATTTTCCCCGTTCGGCGGAAATGCCGCCGGCGTAGGACAACGCCCGGAATGTGGCCTCAGTTTCTCAATCGCCGGTGATCGCTTCACGATCCCGATAAAGCTCCGCAAGCGTCGCCTTAACGGTCAGAGCCGCCGGTACTGCAAGCACAACACCGACCACACCGAAAAGTATGGCACCGCACAGAAAACAAAAAATCACCAACACCGGCTGCACGTAAGCAGCGCGACCGAGCACGATCGGGCCGAAAAATTCATCAATGGAGATGCGTAGGGCGATGACATACACAATATAGCCAAGGACCGTCCACGAACCCTTATTTTCCTCCACCGCCGCAAGCCCGCCAAGCAGGGCCGATGCCGCCGGTCCAACGACCGGCACCACTTCGAATACGCCGGTGACGAGCGCGAGAAAAACTGCGTGACGAAGGCCAAGAACAATTCCGAGTCCCAGATAAGCGGCTATCGACGCGTAAATGACGACCAGGGCGACGCCGATGAAATAGCGGCGCAGGATCGGGTTGAGATCCTTCCAAACCCGGTGCACGAAGGGACGATTCCGCGGCGGAATAAGCCAGAACAGGCCCTCCGAAACACTTTTGGCGCTGATCAGGAGGTAAGCGAGCAAAACCCAACTGAGGATAAAGCCAAAGATCGCGGCAAAGCCGATTGCGGCAATCGACAACAAATGCCCGCTTGCGCCGAGCCAATCCCGTAACCCGTTCGCAGCGTATGCCGCAATCTGGGCAGCGCCCACGGATTGCCCGAGCAGCGTCATCGATCCAGTCCCGACGAATTGCTCGATGAGCCGGCGAATGTCCTCTTCGAGATTGCCGCTCATGCGTGCGCCCTCGCGCAACAGCGGGGGCACGCCGAGAAATCCGATAAGCACGGCAAAGGCGAGCAGAATAAGAACGGTCGCGATGGCAAAAATCCACCGCGGCCAGCGCGCTCGCTCGGCCATCCGATCGACAAAAGGCGTACAGACGTAAGCGATGATGGCGGCAAAAACAAACGGAATGAGGATCGTGCGTATGAGGTAGAGGAAAACTAGGATGGCGACAATGCTCGCGATGGCGATAATGGAAGATCGTGTTGCGTCCGGCAGCCGCTTCGGTGATCGAGCCGTCATTGATAAACGCGACCCTTCCAGCTAATGCGGCCCGTCAGACTTCGCCTGACGCTATCCAATGCGACGACGGCGCCGACCATATAGCCAAGCGGAAAAAGCAGTCCGTAGGCCACGGGAATGCCAAAATAGGCCGCGCCGGCAATATGCATGGCGAATGCCGCCGCCGAAGCGAGCAGCGCTGGAACGAGTCCGAGACAGGCTTGCGTCGATCCCTCCGCGCAAGACGATGCGTCGTAGAGCGGCAGCAGCACTGCGGCTAAGCCGATCACCAAGGCGGCGATGGCAACGGCACTAGTCGCCAACGGCCCGCCAAACATATGACTGAGATTTTTGGTCAGCCCCGGCCAGAGGTCGCGCCAACCCGTATACATCCGTGTCGACAGCAGATCGGAGCCGTCCTCCAACAGTACACGCTTGCCGCCGCGCTTGAACAACATCGCCAGATCGTAATCTTCGCATATTGAATTCCTCACGGCGGCGTGGCCTCCGACCGCCTCATAAATTTCGCGGCGCATCAGCATGAACTGGCCGGTTACGCTGACGGTATTGCGGCCGGATTCCTGAATTTGTGCAAGGTTCTGCGAGAATGCGAGCATGAACAGTCCGCAGGGTATCATCAGCCGTTCGGCGAAGCTGACGAGCTCGTGCCGTGGCGAAAGCGATAGACAGTCGAGCTTGGCATCGGCGGCGCGCTGCATGGCGGCGGCGATCAGCGCGGGGCGGCAGCACATATCCGCGTCCAGAAAGCACAGCCAATCCGCTTGCGCCGCTGCCGCGCCGGTCGCGCAGGCGTTGGTCTTGCCCTTCCAACCCGGCGGCAAACGAGGCGCCCGCAGTAAAGTCACTCGCCGGTCGCGCGCCACATATTCTGCAACGATGGCTGTGGTGTCGTCCGCGGAATCGTCGTCGACCACCACAACGCTGAGTCTCGGGTAATCCTGCGCCGCCAACGAAGCGAGACACCGGCCAATATTGGCGCCTTCATCGCGTGCCGGGACGATCACGGCGACGCTCGGCGATGCAGCGGCGCCATGTTGCCGCGGCGGCGCCAGCCGCCCGAACGCCGTGCGTTCGCGCAGCGCGTGCAAAATGAGATAGACGACCAGAACAAGCCAAAACATTGAAAAAAAAAGCGTCACAGCAAAGCCCGCCGGGTCACCCCACCGTCCTCAACCGGATAACGTCCCGCGACGGCGCGCAGTTCATTTTTCCTGCTCAGGCGTGAATTGGCTCCCCGGTCTTGATCAGCGCCAGGCCGGTCTCCGGATCGTGCACCTTCTGCAGGTAAGCCGGCGCTTCCTCGATGATGACTTCGAGCGTCGGCCGCACGTGCGCCTCGCCGAGATGTCCTGCCAGAGCGGCGCCGTCGCTTTTGCCCACGACAAGGTGGATGTGCACGGCCGGCCCGCCATCGGGATCGAGCGCTATGTCTCCCATCAAGGAGGCGACTTCGACCTGCTCGTTGACTTTGATTTTCTGGTATTTCTTCTTTTGCCAATCGAAATAAAGCAGGACGACATCGCTCAACGCGCCAATAGCGGTGATTTGCGCCGCCTTTATATGTTCTTTCCTGGCGAATTCCTTCATCAACGACAGGACTTCGTCGCCTTTTTTCATGATCACCGCGAAGGTCCGCCTGCCGCCGTCTTCATGCACAGCTTGCTTTCCATCGCATCCTCCTGCCGCTTTTATCGCCTTTCTCAAAGCGGGCCGCACTCATCCGGTTCCGAAGGGGCCGGCAAACGGAACAGCGCCGCCTGTCATTTGTTGACAGACATATCTGCAATTTTGCCGCAGCGGCCCGGGGCGATTCCGCTGACTGACGGCTCTCGCTTATGGGAGGTTCACGATGGCTAGCCCGACTGCTGGGGATGTCCTCGTCGAGACGCTGCTGCGCTGGGATGTCGACACGATTTTCGGATTGCCGGGGGACGGCATTAATGGCGTCATCGAGTCGTTGCGCAAGCGCCGGGACGACATCCGCTTCATCCAGGTGCGCCACGAGGAGGCCGCGGCTTTCAACGCCTGCGCCTACGCCAAATGGACCGGAAAGCTGGGCGTATGCCTTGCCACATCGGGTCCCGGCGGCATCCATCTCCTCAATGGCCTCTACGACGCCAAGCTCGACGGGCAGCCTGTGCTGGCGATCACCGGTCTGCAGTTTCACGATCTCTTGCACACCTGGACGCAGCAGGATGTCGAGCTCGACAAGCTTTATGAGGACGTCAGCGTCTACAACGTGCGCGTCATGGGCCCGCAGCACGTCGAGAACGTGGTCGAGCTTGCCTGCCGCACTGCGCTCGCCTATCGCGGCGTCGCGCATGTGACCATTCCCGTCGACATGCAGTCGCAGCCACTCGGCAAGGACGTGAAATCCAAGCGCAACGTGCCGCACCATGTTTCCGACGTCATGGCGCTCTCGAACCGGATGCCGAGTGAGCGGCAAATGGCCGAGGCCGTCGAGATTCTCAACGCCGGCAAAAAGGTCGCCATTCTTGCCGGCCGTGGCGCGCTCGGCGCCGGTGAGGCTTTGACGGCAGTCGCCGAACGCCTGGCGGCGCCGGTGATCAAGCCGCTGCTCGGCAAAGCGGCGCTGGACGATGACAGCCCCTACTCCGCCGGCGGTATTGGCCTGCTCGGCACCAAGCCCGCTCAAGAAGCGCTGGAGGACTGCGACACGCTGCTGATTGCCGGCTCGAGCTTTCCCTACATCGAATTTTACCCGAAGCCGGGGCAAGCGAAGATCGTGCAGATCGATATCGATCCGATGCGGATTGGCCTACGCGCGCCCGTCAATGCGGTGCTGGTCGGCGACACTGACCGCGTGCTGCGCGCGCTCGTCAGCAAACTGACTCACCATGAAAACCGTTCGTTCCTCAAAAAGGCGCAGGACGGGATGAAAGAGTGGAACAAGCTCATGGACGAGCGCGGCGCGCTCAAGGAGAAGCCGATGAAGCCGCAGGTCGTCGCCCACGAGCTCAACAAATTCGTCGCCGACGACGCCATCATCGCCACCGATTCGGGCACCATCACCACCTGGATCGCTCGGCATTTGAAGATCCGCGGCAACATGATGTTTTCCTGCTCCGGCAACCTCGCCACCATGGCCTGCGGCTTGCCGTACGCTGTCGCCGCTGCAGTCGCCTATCCCGGCCGTCAGGTCGTCGCCTTTGTCGGCGACGGCGGCCTGACCATGCTGATAGGTGAGCTCGCCACCTGCAAGAAATACGACCTCAATGTGAAGGTCATCGTCATCAAGAACAACGCGCTCGGGCAGATCAAATGGGAGCAGATGGTCTTTCTCGGCAATCCGGAATATGTCTGCGAGCTGCAGCCCATCGACTTTGCGGCAGTGGCGCGCGGTTTCGGCATCGACGCTTACAGCGTCGATGACCCCACGCAGTGCGGCGAAACGCTGCGGCGGGCACTCGCCAAGGCGGGCCCGGCACTGATCGAGGCGGTGGTCGACCCACACGAGCCGCCGATGCCGCCGAAAATCACCTTTGAAGATGCCAAGAACTTCGCCGAAGCGCTGGCGCGGGGCACGCCGGCCGCCGGCAAAATCGCGCTCACCGTCGCCTCCGACACCGTGCGCGAGCTCATTTAAAGGGATGCGCAATGCCCCCGACAATGGCGCCGATCGACAAAGTCGCGGTGCGACACTTAAGCTTTCCGACCGACGCACCCGAGGCTGACGGGACGATCGCGTGGGACCACACGACCATGATCCTGGTCGATGTCGAAGCGGGCGGAGAGCGCGGCCTTGGCTTCAGCTACGGATCTGCCGCCGCGGCGGTCGTTGTCGAGCAAATCCTCGCCGACAAAATCCACGGCAAGAGCGCGATGGATATTCCGGCGTTGTGGGAGACGATGGTCGCAAGCGTCCGCAACGCCGGCTGGCGTGGCGTCTGCGCCAATGCCATTTCTGCCGTCGACGTGGCGCTGTGGGATTTGAAGGCCAAGCTGCTTGGCGTGCCGCTTTACGTGCTGCTCGGCCGCGCCCGTGACGCCGTGCCGATCTACGGCAGCGGCGGTTTCACCTCTTACTCGCTCGAGCGGCTGCAAAAGCAGCTTTCCGGCTGGGTCGAAAAAGAAGGCTGCCGTTGGGTTAAAATGAAGATCGGCAGCCACCCCTCCGAGGACCTCAAGCGCGTCCAAGCGGCGCAACGCGCGATCGGCGAAGCCGTCCTATTCGTCGATGCCAACGGCGCCTACGCGCGCAAGCAAGCGCTCGCCTTTGCCGAACGCTTCGAGCGCGTCGGCTGGTTCGAGGAGCCGGTGTCGAGCGACGATCTCGAGGGCTTGCGGCTCCTCCGCGACCGCGCGCCGGCTGGCATGGACATCGCCGCCGGTGAATATGGATACGATCCGTTCTATTTCCGCCGCATGCTCGAAGCCGGCGCGGTCGATGTGCTGCAAGCCGATGCCACGCGCTGCGGCGGCATCACGGGCTTTTTGCAGGCCGCGGCGATTGCCGATTCGTTCAGCATTCCGTTTTCGGCGCACACCGCGCCGTCGGTACACCTGCACGTCTGTTGCGCAGCGCCCCGCCTGCGTCACCTCGAGTGGTTCCACGACCACGTGCGCATCGAGAAGGCCGTATTCGATGGCGCGCCACATCCGCATGACGGTCAGATTGCGCCCGACCCGCAGCGGCCCGGCCTCGGCCTCGCATTCAAGGCTGCGGATGCAGAACGTCTGGCAGCGTGAAAGGCAGCACGTTATGAGCCGCATCATCGAAATCAACCACAAAAGCCGTAACGACGTCGCGCGCTCCTGGCCGGTGCACGTCACCCGCGCGCCGAACGGCCGCATCGTCAGCGCCTTTTCTGCAGAAGCCAAAACAGACGACGCCCTCGGTGCCGCGCTCAAGCGCCGCATCAAGGGTGAGGTGCGTTTCGACGCGGGCGCCCGCGCCCTTTACGCCACCGACGCCTCCAATTACCGCCAGGTGCCGATCGGCGTCGTCATCCCCCGCAATGCCGCCGATGCCGTTGCCGCGCTCGAGATCTGCCGGCGCCACGGCGCGCCGATCGTGCCGCGCGGCGGCGGCACCAGCCTCGCCGGTCAAGGTTGCAACATCGCCGTGCTCATCGACTTTTCCAAATACATGCACGGCATCGTCTCTCTCGACACCGTCAACAAACTTGCCCGCGTACAGCCAGGCTGCATCCTCGATCATCTGCGCGACACCGCCGAGCGCCATCACCTCACTTTCGGCCCCGACCCGGCGACACATGACCACAATACGCTCGGCGGCATGCTCGGCAACAATTCCTGCGGCGTGCATTCGGTGATGGGCGGCCGCACATCGGACAACGTCGAGACGCTCGACATCATCACCTACGACGGCGAGCGCATGACAGTCGGCAAGACCGGCGACGAGGAGCTTGCCGTCATCCTCAAAGCCGGCGGCCGCCGCGCGCAGATCTACCGCGACATGGACAATTTCCGGCACAAATACGGCGATCTCATCCGCGCACGCTATCCGCAGATTCCGCGCCGCGTCTCGGGTTACGAAAACCTCGATCAGCTGCTGCCAGAAAACGGCTTCGACGTCGCTCGCGCCCTCGTCGGCACCGAGGCAACCTGCGTCCTCATCCTCGAGGCCGAGCTCAACCTCATGCACAGCCCGCCGGAGCGCGTGCTCGGGATTATCGGCTTCAAGGATGTGTTCGAAGCCGCCGACGCGGTGCCGGAGGCACTCAAGTTCAAACCGATCGCGCTCGAAGGCATGGACGATTTGCTCGTCGATTTCATCACCCGCAAGCATTTGCATCCGGACGACTTGAAGATGCTGCCCAAGGGCTGCGGCTGGCTGATCGCCGAGTTCGGGGCGGACAGCAGGGACAGAGCGGCCGAGCTGGCGCAAGAGGCGCTCGATCATTTCGGCGGCAAAGGCAGCGAGACGGAGCTGCTCAAAGACATGGCGCAACAAAAAAAGATCTGGGAGGTGCGCGAGGCGGCGCTTGCTGCCACTGCGCACGTCCCGGACTGGCCGGAAGCCTATCCGGGCTGGGAGGACAGCGCGGTCGCTCCGCACAATCTCGGCAACTACCTGCGCGAGTTCAAGGCGCTGATGCGCCACCATGGATACGATGCTTCGCTCTATGGTCACTTCGGCGACGGCCTGGTGCATTGCCGGATCGATTTTGACCTCGCCACCGAAAAAGGCCTCGATAACTGGCATCATTTCCTCGAACAGGCGGCCGATCTCGTCGTGCGATGCGGTGGCACCCTCTCCGGCGAGCATGGCGACGGGCAAGCGCGCGCCGAATTGCTTGAGAAGATGTACGGCGCGGAGCTCGTTCGCGCCTTCCGCGAGTTCAAGGCGATCTGGGACCCGCACAACAAGATGAACCCAGGCAAGGTCGTCGAACCTTATCCGATCACCTCCAATCTGCGCCTTGGTCCCGATCATGCGCCTTACGAATTTGGCGGGCATTTCTCCTATCCCGACGATGGCGGCAGTTTCACTCAGGCCACGCGCCGCTGCGTCGGCGTCGGCAAATGCCGGCGGCGCGACAGCGATGAAGGCGTGATGTGCCCGAGTTACATGGCGACCAACGAGGAGCAGCACTCGACGCGTGGCCGCGCACGGCTGCTGTTTGAAATGATGCGCGGCGAGACCATCACGGACCGGTGGAAAAACCAGGCTGTCGAGGAGGCGCTCGATCTTTGTCTTGCCTGCAAGGGCTGCAAAAGCGATTGCCCCGTGCATGTCGATATGGCGACCTACAAGGCCGAATTTCGCGCCATGCATTATCGCGGACGCCTGCGCCCGCGCGCCGCCTATTCGATGGGGCTGATCCACCGCTGGTCGCGCTACGCGGCCTGGGCCCCATGGCTCGCCAATTTTGGCGCGAGCCTGCCACCTGCAAAATGGCTCGCCGGCATCTCGTCCGAACGCAAAATGCCGCGCTACGCGCGGCACGCCTTCCGCAGCTGGTTCCGCAAGCGCGGCAACAAATCGGGCGGGCAGCGCGTGATGCTGTGGCCTGACACCTTCAACAATTACTTTCGACCGCAAACGGCGATCGCCGCCACTCAAGCTCTGGAAGCGCTCGGCTTTGAAGTTACGATCCCCTCTCGCGTATTGTGCTGCGGCCGGCCGCTCTACGACTGGGGATTCCTCGAAGAAGCCAAGACCTTGTGGCGAACAACGCTTGATGCGTTGCGCGCCGATATCGAAGCGGGGACACCGCTCATCGGCCTCGAGCCAGCCTGCACCAGCGCTTTCCGCGACGAACTGATCGATCTCTTTCCTGGCAACGAGTTGGCCAAGCAGCTCGCCAAACAGACCTCGTTTTTCACCGAGTTTTTGGACCAGCGCGGCTGCGCCATCCCGCATATGAACGGCAGTGCGCTGGTGCAGCTCCACTGTCATCATCACGCGGTGATCAAGCCGGTTTCGGAGCGGAAGGTCCTCGACGGTCTCGGCCTCGATTATGAAATCATGGCGTCGGGCTGTTGCGGCATGGCCGGCGCTTTCGGTTTCGAGGCCGGCAAGTATGACGTATCGATGAAGGCCGCCGAGCGCGTGATGCTGCCGAAGGTGCGCGAAGCTGCCCACGAAATGTTGATCCTCGCCAATGGATTTTCCTGCCGGGAGCAGATCGAGCAAGGAAGCAACCGCAAGACAAATCATATCGCGGAGATTGTCGCGACAGCGCTCGGCGCAACCCAATAGGATCGACAATGGCGCATAACGGAAAGAGCAAACTCGAAACCGTGATCATTACGGGTGCCAGTGCCGGCGTCGGGCGCGCCACCGCGCACCGTTTTGCCAGGGCCGGCGCCCATATCGGCCTCATTGCCCGCGACGAGAAGGCACTGAACGAGGTCAAGGCGGAGATCGAGGACATGGGCGGCGAAGCTGCGGTCGCCGCCGCGGATGTTTCCGATGCCGATGCGCTGTTTGCTGCCGCCGAAAAACTTCACAACGCGCTCGGCTCGGTCGACATATGGGTCAACGACGCCATGGTGACGGTATTCTCGCGGTTACGGGATATGACGCCGGAGGAATTCCGCCGCGTCACCGAGGTTACCTATCTCGGTTTCGTTCATGGGACGATGGCGGCGCTGAAGATCATGCACCCGCGGGATTGTGGCACGATCGTGCAGGTCGGCTCGGCGCTCGCCTATCGTGGCATTCCGCTGCAATCGGCCTACTGCGGAGCAAAATTCGCGATCCGCGGATTTACCGATTCCCTGCGCACCGAACTGATCCATGACAACAGCAACATCCACATCACCATGGTGCATCTGCCGGCGGTGAATACGCCGCAATTCGACTGGGCGCGCACGCACCTGCCGATGCAGCCGCGTCCGGTCGCCCCGGTGTTCGAGCCGGAAGTCGCGGCGAACGCGATCTATAAGGCGGCGCACGAACGCCGGCGCGAATATTGGCTGGGCACGAGCTCAGCGGAGGCAATCCTTGCCAACATGATCGCGCCGGGTTTGCTCGACCGTTATCTCGCACGTGCCGCTTATTCCGGGCAGATGAGCCGCAAACCGGTCTCGCCCTCGCGGCGCGATAATCTCGAGCGGCCGGTAGGAGCGCTTCACCGCACGCGCGGCTCGTTCGGACGGGAAGCACGCGAATATGCGCTCAATTTCCCAGGGCCTACGACACGCGCGGTCGCGGCCATGGCCGGGCTTGTCGTAGCGGGCCTTGTCGGCGCCGCCGTCGCGTGGACCATGTGAGGCCCGTGGCGATGGCCATGAACGGGACCAGCATCTATGTCTGGATCAAGCCGGCCGGCGTATCGCCATCCCTCAGCTCGATGATTTCCGCGAAGAAGGCTTTTCGCTCCTTGGCTATTCGGTCGAGGACTACGAGCTCAATCGGCTCTGAAGCTTCAAGAGCTACACCCAAGGCCGTTCCGCGAAGCCTTAAGCGCCCACGCCTTGAGGACTGGCTTATTTGCCGTTTTACCCATATCTGTAAAATGGCCTTGTTGCGGCCTGCAAGTCATTCCCAAATGCAGAGCGAAAAAGAACAAGTCGCACGTACCTCGATCGCGGCCTCCGCTGCCTTGACCGTGGCCAAGGCAGTGATCGGGGTCATGACCGGTTCACTCGCCATTTTGTCTGAAGCGGGCCACTCGCTGATCGACCTTGGCGCGACCATGCTGACCTACGGCGCCGTTCGCCTTGCCGGCAAGCCGGCCGACCAGGAGCACCAGTATGGGCACGGCAAGTTCGAGTCGGTCTCGGCGCTGGCGGAGACTGCGCTGCTGTTCGTTTTGTCTGCGGTCGTCATCTGGCAGGCAGTCTTGCGTCTGACCGGCGGCGCGCCGCGTGTCGACGCCAACGCATGGGCCTTCGGCGTGATTGCCGTCTCAATCGTGGTCGATTTTTTCCGCTCACGCGCCCTGTCACGCACGGCGAAGGAAACCTCGAGCGAGGCGCTCGAAGCGGATGCGCTGCATTTTTCGTCCGACCTTTGGGCCTCAGCCGCCGTCCTGGTCGGACTTGCCGGCGTGCGCTTGGGTTTTGCGCAAGCCGATTCCGCCGCCGCTCTCGTCGTTGCGGTTCTGATATTGGTGGCCGGTTGGCGGCTTGGCCGCCGCACCATCGACACATTGACCGATACCGCGCCGCTAGGCCTTGCCGAGACGATCACCGCGCTTGCTGCACGTGTGCCCGGCGTGGTCATGGTCGAGCATGTGCGCGCCCGCGAGGTCGGCGAGAAGACTTTTACCGACTTGACGGTCGCGGTCAGCCGCACGCTGCCGCTCGACCGCGTGAGCGCCATCAAGGGCGAAGTCGCCACCGCCATTCGCGGGGAAATACCGGGTGCCGAGCCCAACGTCACCACCGATCCTGTAGCGCTCAGCAACGAGACTGTCCTTGACCGCGTCATGGTCATCGCGCGCAACCGAGCGCTTGCCGTGCATCACGTCACCGTGCACGACATCAGGGATAAGCTCGCCGTCTCCATCGATCTCGAACTGGACGGTAAGACCGCGCTCGGCGCCGCGCACGCGACGGCCGACGGGCTCGAGGCCGCAATCAAGGCCGAACTTGGCCCCAGCGTCGAAGTGGACACCCATATCGAGCCGTTGCAGCCGCACCGCACCGCCGGGCGCGAGGCGCCGCCGGAGCGCCTGCAGGCGGTTATCGAGGCGCTGAAAGAGTTTGCTCCCGGCTGCGACATCCGCGACGTGCATAATGTGCGCGTGCGCGAGACCGAGGACGGAGAGATCGTCAATTTCCACTGCCGCGTCGAGCCATCGCTCAGCGTGCGCGCCGTGCATGAGAAGGTCGACGCGCTGGAGCGAGCACTGCGCGAACGCTCGCCGTCGATCAAGCGCGTGATCGGCCATGCCGAGCCGGTCAAGGGATGAGCACGGCCGCGCCCCGCAAACGTCCCTCGCGCAGATCCGATAATGCTTCGTTGGCGCGTTCAAGAGAATAGCGTGTGATCTCGGTTCTGATGCCGGCCTTCGGCGCGAGCGCGAGAAACTCGTGAGCATCTTGTCGCGTCAGGTTGGCGACCGACAGCACGTGGCGCTCCTGCCACAACAGCGCGTAGGGAAAGCTTGGAATGTCCGACATGTGAATGCCGCCGCAGACGACGCGGCCGCCTTTGCGCACCGCTTTCAACGCCTGCGGCACCAGCGCTCCGACGGGCGCGAAGATGATGGCGGCGTCGAGCTCGTCCGGCGGCATCGCGTCGGAATCTCCCGCCCACACTGCGCCGAACGAACGGGCAAAATCTTGCGCCGCTTTATCGCCGTTGCGGGTGAAGGCGAAGACGCGCCGGCCCTGCCATTTCGCCACCTGGGAGAGAATGTGCGCGGCGGCGCCGAAACCGTAGAGGCCGAGATTTTGGCGGTCGCCTGCCATGCGATAGCTGCGCCAGCCGATGAGACCCGCGCACATCCATGGTGTGATCGCGGCATCGTCGCCGGCTTCGCCGAGCGGAAAGCAGAAACGCGCGTCAGCGGTCGCATGCGTCGCGTAACCGCCGTCGCGCGTATAGCCGGTGAAAATGGGGCTATCGCAGAGGTTTTCCTGCCCCGAGCGGCAATAGCGGCACACGCCGCAGGTCGCGCCGAGCCAGGGCACGCCGACCCGTTCGCTCACGCTGAAGGAATGAACGCCCTTCCCGAGCGCGGCGACGCGGCCGACGATCTCATGCCCCGGAACGAGCGGCAGCTTGGGATGTTCCAGTTCGCCGTCGACGACATGCAGATCGGTGCGGCAGACGCCGCATGCCTTCACTTCGAGGAGGATCTCGCCGGCGCCCGGCCGAGGCATATCGCGCTCGCGCATGACGAGCGGCGTCTTCAGTCGGTCGAGCACCATTGCGCGCATGACCGTCATAACGAAAGGCTTTCAATTTCGATCGCGGCATCTTAGATCAAATGTCATGCGCACCGATACGGCCCGGCCCATTCAGCTCAAGGATTATCGCCCGCCCGACTGGCTGGTCGATAAGGTCGCGCTCGATTTTTTGTTGCATCCTACTAAGACGCTGGTGCGCGCCAGGCTCGAGCTTCGACCAAATCCGCAGTCGCCGGCGGCGACGCTGAGCCTCGATGGCGACAGCCTCAGTCTTGTGTCGGTAAAGGTCGACGGCATGCCGTTGCCTCCCGAAAGTTACATCGCCACGCCCGACAATCTCACCATCCCGCAACCGCCGAACGGGCCGTTCGCTCTGGAGATCGAAACTTTGGTCGATCCCACCGCCAACACCCAGCTTTCCGGGCTTTATCGCACAGGTGGCAATTACTGCACGCAATGCGAAGCCGAGGGCTTCCGCCGCATCACCTATTTCCCCGACCGTCCCGACGTGATGGCGGTCTACACGACGCGCATCGAGGCCGAGAAGGCCCAGGCGCCGGTGCTGTTATCGAACGGCAATTTGATCGATAGCGGCGATTTGTCCAACGGCCGCCACTTCGCTGTCTGGCAGGATCCGTTCAAGAAGCCATCCTATTTGTTCGCGCTGGTCGGCGGCAAGCTCGCCCATATCGAAGACAAGTTCCGCACCATGTCGGGCCGCGAGGTGACTTTGCGCATCTATGTCGAGCCCGGCAAGGAAGGGCGCTGCGGCCACGCCATGGAGTCGCTCAAGCGCGCCATGCGCTGGGATGAAGAACGCTTCGGCCGCGAATACGATCTCGACATTTTCATGATCGTCGCCGTCTCCGACTTCAACATGGGGGCGATGGAGAACAAGGGCCTCAATGTCTTCAACGACAAATACGTGCTGGCTTCGCCGGAGACGGCGACCGATGCCGACTATGCCGGCATCGAGGCGGTGATCGCGCACGAATATTTCCACAACTGGACCGGCGACCGCATCACCTGCCGGGATTGGTTTCAGCTCTGCCTCAAGGAAGGCCTGACCGTCTACCGCGACCAGGAATTCACCTCCGACCTGCGCTCGCGCGCGGTCGAACGCATCGGCGATGTGCGCGCGTTGCGCGCCACCCAGTTCATCGAAGATGCCGGGCCCCTGGCGCATCCGGTGCGACCGGAGCAATACAAGGAAATCAACAACTTCTACACGACCACCATTTACGAAAAAGGCGCCGAGGTCGTGCGCATGGTCGCCACCTTGATCGGCGAGGAAAAATTCCGCGCCGGCATGGATCTCTATTTCGAGCGCCACGACGGCGAGGCGGCAACCGTCGAGCAGTTCATCCAGTGCTTTGCCGACGCGAGCGGCCGCGATTTTTCGCAATTCATGCGCTGGTATTCGCAGGCCGGCACGCCGGAGGTCACCGTACGCACGCGTCACGACGCGGAGCGCAAGACCGTCACGGTCGAATGCGCGCAGCACATCGCGCCGACGCCGGGCCAAGCCGAAAAGATGCCGCTGGTCATTCCGCTGAGCCTCGGCCTCGTCGGCAAAGACGGCCGCGACCTCCCGCTTGCCGCCGACGGCGTCGAGCGCGGCGTTCTCGTGCTCACCGAGCCTAAGCACAGTGTCACATTCGGCGGCATCAACGAGCGGTCGGTCTTGTCGATCAACCGAAATTTTTCGGCGCCGATCAAGCTTACGGCCGATCTCGATGGACGCGATCTCGAATTCCTCGCCGCCCATGACAGCGACCCGTTCAATCGCTGGCAGTCGCTGCAGACCATTTCGACGCGCCTTTTGATTGACAACGTCGCCGCGCTGCGCGTCGGCAAAGCGCCGCGCAGCGATGAAGCGCTGCTTGCCGCATTCGCCGCGGTGCTTGCCGATGCGACACTCGAGCCTGCTTTTGTTGCGCTGGCGCTGACGCCGCCCGGCGAATCCGACATTGCCCGCGAGATCGGCCGCGACATCGATCCCGACGCCATCCATGGCGCACGCAAGACTTTGCGTGCCGCCATGGGCGCGCAGCTTGGCGCCGCCCTGGCGCGGACCTACGAGGAGATGGCGGTGCGCGGCCCCTATTCACCCGATGCGCAAAGCGCCGGTCGTCGCAGCCTGCGCAATGTCTGCCTCGATCTGATGGCGGCAACGGCAGCGCCGCAAGCCTTCGCCCGTGCCGCCGCGCAATATGACCGAGCCGATAATATGACCGACCGGTTGGCGGCCCTCTCCACGCTCGCTGTCAATGGCGCGCCGGAACGCGCGCGGGCGCTCGCGGACTTCTATGCGCGCTATTCGGCCGATGCCCTGGTCATCGACAAATGGTTTGCCCTACAGGCGATGACCCCGGATGCCGATACGCTGGCCAATGTGCGGGCGCTCACTGCGCATCCGGCCTTTTCCATCGCCAATCCCAACCGCGTGCGTGCGCTGATCGCCGCCTTCGCCGCCAACCCGACCCAGTTCAACCGCGCCGACGGCGCCGGCTACACCTTCGTCGCCGACAACGTGCTGGCGCTCGATGCCAAAAATCCGCAGATCGCCGCACGTCTCGCTACTGCCTTCCGTACTTGGCGCACACTCGAAGCGGGCCGCCGCGCGCTTGCCGAAAGCGCGCTGAAGCGCATCAAAGCGGCGCCGTCGCTCTCCCGTGACCTTGCCGATATTGTCGAGCGCGCGCTCGCCCCGCCCTGAAATGGGGCTTTTTCCCGCGCCTGTGTCCGAAAAATCCCGTGGATAACAAATCGTAAATAATTGACGCGCGGACTCTCGACAAATCAGCCGGCATCGATTCCAATCGCCACTGATTCGGGAAGAGATGCGGCACATCCTTTTCCGGTCAGGGTGGCAGGGGACTAATCCGAACGGAGGCCGTCAATGGCGCGCGCCGAAGTGGCGAGTGCGTCTGCGCGTTCAGATTCGATCAAAGGCCTCGCGCAATCGATCGCCAAGCCGGCGTATCGCCGCCTGCTGACGGCCGAGCCCTTGCTGCGCCGCGCGGTGCCGGTGCTCATCATCGCCTTCCTGGTCACCATCTGCGTCGGCGCCGCCGTACAGGTGCTCGACCACCGCCGGCAGACGATCAACGACATGCAGGCAACGCTCGACGCGGTCGCAAGCCTTGCCGCCGCGCGCCTCGCGCAGCCGCCTGCCGATGCGCTTGCGCGGCCGCAGGAGGTGCTCGCCGAAGCGTTGCCGCAATGGTCGAGCGCGGCCGGGCGCCGCTTCCTCCTCACCAATGCCGCGGGCGTCGTCGTTGCCTCGATTCCGGTGCTCAACGCCACGATCGGCTATCGCCTGGTTGACCTGCTCGGCCCGAACCAGCCACTGACCACGTTCGGCGCTGGCGCCGGAGTGCGCGAAATTACCCTGCCTGACGATGCCAGCGCGCTCGCCACCGTGCGCATGCTCGGCGGGCCTTTCGGCCAGCTTGCGGCGGTGCAGCCGCGCGGCAGCGCGCTTGCCGCCTGGCGCTCGCTCACCACCCTCACCATTACCCTTTCCGCCACCACCGGCTTTGTCGTGCTCATCCTCGGCTTTGCTTTCCATTGGCAGGCAACCCGCGCCCGCGAAGCCGACCTGATCTACGAAACCGTGCGCAGCCGTATCGACACGGCGCTCAACCGCGGTCGCTGCGGCTTGTGGGACTGGGACCTTGCGCGCGGCCGCATCTTCTGGTCGCAGTCGATGTTCGCTATTCTCGGCCTCAAAGCCACCGATGGCCTTTTGACCTTCGGCGACGTCAACGGCCTGATCCATCCGGACGACGTGCGCCTCTACGAGCTTGCCGAGCAGCTTGTCGAGGCCAAGTCGACGACGATCGACCAGGACTTCCGCATGCGTCATGCCAACGGCCATTGGGTGTGGCTGCGCGCGCGCTGCGAGCTTGTGCGTCAGGCCGGCGATCCATCTTTGCATCTGATCGGGATTGCCGTTGACATCACCGAGCAGAAGAACCTGGTGGAAAAGACGGTCGCCGCCGACCTGCGACTGCGCGACGCCATCGAAACGATCCCTGAAGCCTTCGTGCTCTGGGACGCCGACAACCGCCTGGTGCTGTGCAATTCAAACTTTCAGGAGTTGCACGACCTTCCCGACGAGGCGATCACGGTCGGCGCCTCCTACGAGTCGATCGTCGCGGCCGGATCGCAACCGGTCGTGCGTAACAAGGTGGCAACCGCCGGCCCGGTCATTCCCGGCGCCCGCACCTTCGAGGCACAGCTCGAGGACGGCCGCTGGCTGCACATCAGTGAGCGCCGCACCAAGGACGGCGGGTACGTCTCGGTCGGCACCGACATCACTGCGCTGAAGATGCATGAGGAGAAACTCATGCACAGCGAGAAGCGGCTGATGGCGACGATTGCCGACCTGCGCGCCTCGCAAAAGCGGCTGGCCGAGCTTGCGGAAAATTACGCGGCAGAGAAGACGCGTGCCGAGGAAGCCAACCAGGCGAAGTCGAAATTCCTCGCCAGTATGAGCCACGAGCTGCGCACCCCCCTCAACGCCATCATCGGATTTTCCGAAATTATGGAATCCGGCATGTTCGGCCCGCTCGGCGCCGAAAAATACCGCGAATATTGCGCCGATATCCGCGACAGCGGCCAATACCTGCTCGACGTCATCAACGACATTCTGGACATGTCGAAAATCGAGGCTGGCCGCATTCGTCTTGATTTCGAGGATCTCGAGCTTGGTAGCCTGCTTAACGATTCGATGCGCGTCGTCTCGCAGCGCGCGCAGGAGAAGCGCCTCACGCTTGCCGCGAGGATTTCGCCCGACCTGCACCTACGGGCCGATCGCCGCGCATTCAAGCAGGTCGCCCTCAACCTGCTGTCCAACGCGGTCAAGTTCACGCCGGAAGGCGGCCGGGTCACGGTGCGCGGCCGCGCCTTCGACGGCTGCATCGCGCTGGCGATCGCCGACACCGGCATCGGCATCGCCCAGGATGCGCTCGCCAAGCTCGGCCGCCCCTTCGAGCAGGTGGAGAGCCAGCTCACCAAGAGCCATCAGGGCTCCGGTCTTGGGCTCGCAATTGCCAAGTCGCTGGTCGAACTGCACGGCGGCTCGATGCGCATCCGCTCGACGCTCGGCCAAGGCACCATCGTGGTCGTGCGCCTCCCGGTTGACCCGCAGTGCCTGCTGCCGAAGGACGAGGCGGCCTAGGACTTCACCCCGAGAATCCGCTCGAACGAGCGGCGTACTTTGGCCTGCGTCTCGAGGATCGTGGCATCGAGCGTAGCAAAATCAGGAACGTCGGCGGCCCGCGCCAAGAGCCCCAACAGCCCGGCTCCCGCCGTCTTCGGATCGAACGGCCCGGCGAGGCAGAGCCGCAGAATTTGCGTCATGTCGAGGTAGAGCTGGATGGCGGGACGCAAGACTTCGGCATCCTCGACCGGCAGCACGCCGAGCTGCCAGGCCTTGTCGAGCACCCGCGCCGTCTGCGTGTCGAGAATTTCGGGCAGTCGGTGAGCGTGCACGAGCTGCAGATACTGGGCGATGAACTCGATGTCGACGAGGCCGCCGGCCACGTATTTCAGATCCCAGCGTTCGCGATCGCCTTTTTCCTTGGCGATCGCTGCCCGCATCTCGACCACGTCGCCGGCAATCAACGCCGCATCGCGCGGCCGCTGCAGCACCTCGCGGATGATGTCCTCGACCCGTTTCGTGAATTCTGGCGAGCCCGCGACGACGCGAGCGCGCGTCAGCGCCATGTGCTCCCAGGTCCAGGCTTCATTGTCCTGGTAGTTAGCGAAGCTGCGGAGCGACGAGGCGAGCGGACCGGCGCGGCCGGAAGGGCGTAACCGCATGTCGACCTGGTAAAGCGCGCCGTAGTTGGTCTGCGCGGTTAGCGCGTTGATCAACCGCTGCGTCAGGCGGGCAAAGTATTGCCCGCCGTAGAGCGGGCGCTCTCCGTCCGATTCCGGATGCTGCTCGTCGAAATCGTAAATGAGGATGAGATCGAGGTCCGAAGTCGCGGTCATTTCGCAGCCGCCCAGCTTGCCCATGGCGATGACCGCGGCCTCGCTTTCGCGCATATGTCCGTAACTACGCGCAAAATTTTCCGCCACCGCACGATTTACGGCACCAATCACCACGTCCGCGATGCGCGCGAAAGCTTCGCCGGCGGCGCGCGCCGTCACCGTGCCGGAGAGGATGCGCACGCCGATGAGAAACATGTATTCCAAACCGAACATGCGGATGCGCTCGAGCAAGTCTTCGTCGTAGCGCGCCTGCGAAAGTGCCGTCTCGAACCTGCGCCGCAACTCCTCGTCGGTGGGCAGCGCACCAAAGAAACTCGGATCGACCAACGCGTCCATTACCGCCGGATAGCGCGCGACGATGTCGCCGAGCCGCGGCGCAATGCTTAGCACCAGCACAACGAGCGGGATGAGACCGGGGACCTGCCGCAGCAGCGGCAGGAGCCTCGCCGCGTTGCGCAGGTTGCCGAGAAACTGATCGAAGCGCACCAGCGCAGCGTCCGGATTGTCCGAGCGAGCGATCTGCTCGAGCAGCACCGGCAAAAGGTCCTTGAGTTGCTCTCGAGCGGAATCACTCTTGAGCGACGCATGTTCCCCTTTCAGCCACTGGCGCACTGTTGCCGAAGCCTGCAGCGGCGCACGGAAACCGAGTTCGCCGAGACGATCGAGCGTCTTGCGATCGTCGCTGTCAGCGGGAAAGACAAACGGCGGCCCGCCGGCGCCGGCGGGTGCTTCGAACAGCCGCGAATAATGCTGTTGCACGCTTTTGAGATGGCCGAGCAGCGTCACGGCAAAATCATCTCGTCCGGTAAAGCCGAGGAAGCGAGCAAAGCGTTCGAGACCGTCGCGGTCGGCAGGCAGCGTCTGCGTCTGCTCGTCATTGACCATCTGCAGCCGATGCTCGACCGTGCGCAAAAAGCGGTAGGCGGCGCTCAGATCGTCGCGCACCGCGACCTCGATCCAGCGGTCTTGCGCGAGCTTGGCGAGCGTGGTCAGCGTGTCGCGGTCACGCAGGTCCGGATTGCGGCCCCCGGCAATGAGCTGCTGGGTCTGCGCGAAAAATTCGATCTCGCGGATGCCCCCGCGGCCGAGCTTGATGTTGTGGCCCTCGACCGCGATCTCCCCGTGGCCGCGATAAGCATTGATCTGGCGCTTGAGCGCATGCACTTCGGCGACGGCGGCGAAGTCGAGATATTTACGCCAGATAAAGGGGGAAAGATCGTTGAGGATGCGCTCGCCGGCCACGAAATCGCCGGCGCAAGCCCGCGCCTTGATCAGCGCCGCACGCTCCCAGTTCTGCCCGCGGCCCTCGTAATAGGACAAGGCGGCGCCAGTGGAGATAGCGATCGCTGTCGAGGAGGGATCGGGGCGCAACCGCAGATCGGTACGGAAAACGTAGCCGTCGACGGTGCGCTCCTGCAGAAGTCTTACCAGGCGTTGCGTCATCCGCACGAAAAACGGCGCCGGCTCGATGTCTCTCACGACTGCAGGCGCGGCCGGATCGAAAAAGACGATGAGGTCGATGTCGCTCGAATAATTGAGCTCGAAAGCGCCCATTTTGCCCATGGCCAGCACGATGTAGCCGCTGTCCTGCTGCGGCTGCGCTTTGTCCGCCGGCTTGAGGCGGCCGTTGCGGGCAAGATCGGCAAGCAGAAAGCGCGCCGCCGCGGCAACCGCCGTGTCTGCGACATCGGTCAGCGCGCGCGTTGCCCGCATCACCGGCCACACCCCACCGATGTCGGCAAGCGCGATGAGCAGCGCGGATTCCGCCTTCATGCGGCGCAGCCGGCGCATCGCCTCGGCCTCGTCATCCGTTTCCGAGATGGCGTCGGCGGTGCCGGCAAGTAGCGCCGCCAAATGCTCTTCCGGATCGGATTGCAAGAGTCGCAGAAGCCGGCCCGGCTCGCGGACCGCGAGTTCCCAGAGATAGGGCGCGCTCTCGGCGAAACTTTCGATCAGCGTGCCGACGTTCGCATTGGCCGAAAACTGCGCCTTGAGCGCCTTGGCGTCGGCGGCCTCAATTTGCCCCAGCCATTCGCCAACACGCGTTTGCGCGGCGGCCGGGTCAATCAGTCTCGGGGCGGCGCTGATGCGCTCGCCGAGACTAAGGCCGGTGCCGCTTTTGACGCTCCCCTTGGCCTGCTGCGGGGCAGCGGGGCTCGGTTTCGCCCGTTTGGCGTTCATCCGGCACTCTGTACCGGCCCTCCCCGCGGCAAGGCAATCACGCTTTTCAACCCCGGCTCATTGTCCTGCAGCGTCAGATCGCCGCCGTGCAGTCGGGCGACGGCCGAGGCCAGGCTCAAGCCGAGGCCGAGCCCCGGCTGGGAACGGCTCCGCTCGAGCCGCACAAACCGCTCGACCACACGTGCGCGCTCGGCTTCCGGAATGCCGGGCCCGTGATCGGCCACGGTGAGCAGAATGCGATCGCCTTCGTTCATGGCGCACACAACGATTTCCGGTTTGGCCCCGTTGACGCCGCCGCCGTCAGGACCGCCGTATTTGATGGCGTTGTCGACCAGATTGGCGACCGCCTGACTCACCAGCTCGCGATTGCCCTTAACCGGCGCCGACGCATCCGCTTCGACCTTGAGCACGATCCCCTTTTCTTCGGCGAGAGGTTCGTAAAGTTCGCCGACGTCGCGGGCGATCTCGGCGGCGTCGAAGTCGGTCATGTCGTCGCGCGCCTGTCCCGATTCCGCACGCGCAATCATCAAGAGCGCGTTGAAGGTGCGGATCAGCCCGTCGGATTCCTCGATGGTTGCATCGAGCGCAGCGCGATATTCCGCCTCCGTCCTCGCTGCACGCAAGGCCTGTTCGGCGCGGTTGCGCAAACGCGTGAGCGGCGTCTTCAGGTCATGAGCGATGTTGTCGGAAACCTCCTTGAGTCCGGCCATCAGCGCCTCGATGCGGTCGAGCATGGTATTGAGGTTGCCGGCGAGACGGTCGAGTTCGTCGCCGGTGCCGGCGACCGGCAGTCGGTTGCTGAGATCGCCTGCCATGATGTTGCGCGTGCTCTCGGTCATGGCATCGACGCGCTTGAGCACGCGCCGCGTGACGAAAAATCCGCCGGCGAGGCCGAGCACGATCACGATAGCGATCGACCAGCGTCCCGCCGACAGCACGATATGATAAAGCCGCTCGCGCTCATCGAGGTCGCGGCCGACCAGCAGACGGAAGCCGCCGGGCAATTCAAACACGCGCACCAGCGCTTCATGCTCGGGGCGACCGCTGGCTTCGGTTTCGTCGAGGCGGCGGTAGACAGTTTCCCTCCAGCCAGGATGATCGAGCGTGCCGGCAGCTAGCGCGGTGACGTTGCCGGCGAGGGCCTCGCCAGCGAACGTGGTCACGAGATAAAGACTCGAGCCCGGCCTCCGCGCCCGCGCGTCAATGGTGACCACAAGCCGGCGAATGCCGCCAAGCCGATATTGCTCCGATAGGCCGGTGATTTCGGTATTGACCGTCTCGGTGATCTGCTCGGTGATGAGCCGCCGGGTATTGAGCGCGAAATAGCCGAGCAGAAACGCCGCGAACAGGGCGAACACGGTCAGATAGACCAGCGTCAGCTTGAATGTGGTGGTGCGAAAAAGCTTACCGAGCGCCGTCACGGATCATGTATCCCGCGCCGCGGACCGTATGCAAAAGCGGCTGCGAGAAACCTTTATCGATTTTCGAGCGCAAGCGCGAGATATGCACGTCAATAACATTGGTTTGCGGATCAAAATGGTAATCCCACACGTTTTCCAAGAGCATAGTGCGGGTCACCACCTGCCCGGCATGCTGCATGAGATATTCGAGCAGGCGGAATTCGCGCGGTTGCAGCGAGATCTCTTCGTGCCCACGCCGCACCTGGTGCGACAGCCGGTCAAGCTCGAGATCGGCGACATGGAGCACGGTTTCCTCGGCGCGGCCCCCGCGGCGGCGCGCCAGCACCTCGACGCGCGCCAATAGCTCCGAAAACGAATAGGGCTTGGGCAAGTAGTCGTCGCCGCCGGCACGCAGACCTTTGACCCGGTCGTCGACCTGTCCCAGCGCCGACAAAATAAGAACGGGGGCGTCGATGCCTTTGTCGCGCAGCGTGCCGATCAACGAGAGACCGTCGCGCTTCGGCAGCATCCGGTCGACGATGAGCACGTCGTATTGCCCGTCGAGTGCGAGCGCCAGGCCTTCTTCGCCGTCTGTGGCGCTGTCGGCAACGTGCCCCACTTCGCGGAAGGCCTTGACCAAGTAATCCGCCGCATCATGGTCATCCTCGACAATCAACAGACGCATGGTGCTGCGATCCGGTTGCGCGTCGGCCGCTCGGCCGAGTCCCTGCTGCCCGCGAATATCAGAATAAATGGGCATCGGTTCCACCATATCTAGTCAAATCGTCAGCCGGTCAATTGGCGGCTTTATCGTCACACCCCTAAATTCCAAGGCGCCCTTGCC
>Ga0335083_10001348_pt1 | contig 33934 bp, 34 predicted proteins | sample Lox_Sample_42_FD_206716 | JGI IMG/M metagenome (GOLD analysis project Ga0335083, IMG submission 206716) | Soil microbial communities from Loxahatchee National Wildlife Refuge, Florida, United States - Lox_Sample_4.2 | ecosystem: Environmental > Terrestrial > Soil > Wetlands | place: USA...
AAGGCGTCGACGGCTACACCTACAAGTCGACGGCGATCGGCACGATCGGCGCGAACGACACGTTCCTCTATGCCCAGCTGCCGCTCGAGCGTTACAACTTCCTGGCGCGCGGCAATTACGAGATCAACGACTGGATCGGCGTGTTCGCGTCGGGCATGTTCAGCAACAGCACGACCTATACCGTGCAGGAGCCGGGCCCGATCACCTTCGGTTGGGATGTCGTCATTCCGTGGGGCACCGGCACCTATACGGGCGCGGTTCCCAGCCAGTATGGCGCGTTCTTCGGTTCCTATCAGAACCCGACGGCGATTGCCGCAGGCACCGGCGGCGTGGCCAATCCGGCCTTCATCGCCAAGTATAGCGGCATCCTGGCGTGCGCCACGCCCGGCAATGTGGCTTACAACCCTGCCGGTTGTACCAACACCCAGGTGTTCCAGCAGGTCGTTCCGCAGTCGATCCAGAATCTGCTGAACGCCCGCACGAACCCGAATGCCTCGGTCAGCCTTGCCGGCTATCTGCCGCTGCCGCGCTCGACCTATTCGGACGTGACCACCTACAATATGACGGCAGGCTTCGAGGGCAAGATTCCGGGCACCGACTGGACCTGGGAAGCCTTCGGCAGCCACAGCCTTGCAAGAACGATGTCGCGCCAGACCGGCATGTACTCGCTCGAGCGGCTTCGCGCCGTCTTCACGTCGCCGAATTTCGGTCAGAGCTTCAAATATACCGGCAATGGCTTTGGCGGTGGTACGCTCTCCGCGGGCTTCGGCGCCTCGACCGGCACCTGCACGACCGGCCTGAACTTCTTCCAGGGCTATTCGAACGTCTCGAACGACTGCTTCGAGGCGATCACGGCGGACGTGAACAATGTCGGTACGACCCGGCAGACGATCGCGGAAGCCAACCTGCAGGGCGGCCTGTTCGACCTGCCGGCCGGCCAGCTCCGCTTCGCTCTGGGTGCGAGCTATCGCGAGGAGCGTTACGCGTTCGAGAACGAGACCCTGTCGACGGCGGGCCGTTCGTTCCTCGATCAGACAGTCGGCATCTATCCCAGCGCCAACATGCCGAATTCCGGCTACAACGTGAAGGAACTGTACGGCGAGTTGCTGGTCCCGGTCCTGCAGGACATCCCGTTCATCAAGAAGTTCGATCTTGAACTGGGTGGCCGTATTTCGGACTACACGACGACCGGCACGAGCTACACGTTCAAGGCCCTGGGCGACTGGGAGGTCAACCGGTGGCTCCGCTTCCGCGGCGGCTTCAACCGCGCTGAGCGTGCGCCGAACATCGCCGAGCTGCTGCTGACGCCGCAGCAGACCTTCTCGACCGACCCGACGGGCGACGTCTGCTCGACCAGGCACCAGCTGCCGGGCTCGGCAAACCCGGCCGTCAATCCGACGGGCCACTGGGATGTCCAGGCCATCTGCCTTGAGCTGATGGCGCGCGACAATGCTGGTACCTATGTCAGTGCCGATCCGTCCAGCCCGACCATCACGTCGAGCTTCTACGATCCGGCGCAGGCGACCACCCGTCAGCCCACCGGTGCCGGCGGCGGCTTCTACTATGCGGTCGGCAACGAGTATTTCCGCGAGAACATCAACCCCAACACGCCGGCGCTCAAGCCGGAGGTCGCGGATACCTGGACGCTGGGTGCGGTCATCCAGTCGCCCTTCTCGGCGCCGCTGCTGCAGCGCACCAGCCTCACGATCGACTACTTCAACATCAAGATCAATAATCCGATCGGCAATGTTGGCGCGGGCGGCGTGGAACTGCGTTGCGTCGATCCCGACTTCAACCCGGCAGCGGCCGGTGTTGCGGCCGGTGTCACGGATGTCAGCCAGCTCAATACGCCGGCGGTCCGCGCAAAGGCACAGGCCGCGATCCTGCAGTCGACCTGCCCGAACACGTTCAGAACCGCGAGTAACGCGGCAGCGTTCCAGTACGGCACGATGAACACCGCCAAGATGTACAGCACGTACGACAATGACGGTCTGATCGAGCTGTCGGGCATCGACGTCGACCTGAACTGGAGCGCTCCTGTGGGCCCCGGTACGGTGTTGGCCAATGTGAACTTCAGCTACAATATCGACTTCAAGGTGTCGGGCGTCGCAGGCGCTCCGCTCCTCGACTATATTGGTACCACGGGAACGAGCGTGAAGGGCGTCAACGCCGGTTCGTCCTACCAGTACAAGCTGTTCACGACCCTGGGCTACAACTGGAAGGGACTGAATGTCTCGCTCCAGTGGACGCACAACCCGGCTATCGATGACTCGAGCAATGTGGCCTATCGGAATGGTCTCTCGACCACGCCGACCACGGTCACCGGCACACCCGCCTATGATCTGTTCAACCTCAACGGCAGCTATCAGGTGACCCGGGCCGTGCGCGTCCGCGCCGGCGTCGATAACCTGTTCAACCGGAAGCCCGACATTGTCGGCGTATTCACCGGTACGCTGGCCGCTGGTCAGCTCCCCGGCGGTAGCTACAGCTACCTCGAGGACACGATCGGTCGTCGTCTTTCCTTCGGTGTGAACGCCAAGTTCTGATCCGACGGACAGCATGAGAAGATTGAGGCCCTCCCTTCGGGGAGGGCCTTTTTCTTTGCGCGATTGACGCCCGATTGCGCGGACAGCGCCTTGCGCCCTTGCGCAACTTGGGCGATGCGAAGCGAAGGCGCATAGCCCTTCAGGAAGAGGATCTAAAACCATGGCGACAGTCGTTCGCGTCCACGAGCTGGGCGCCCCGGAAAATCTTCGCTTCGAGGAGATGGATGTCGGCGCGCCAGGGCCGGGCGAAGTGCGGATCAAGGTCGAGGCCGTCGGGCTCAACCGCTCCGAAGCCATGTACCGCGCCGGGCGCTACCCCATCAAACCCGAACTGCCGACCAATATCGGCTATGAGGGCTGCGGCATCGTCGAGGCGCTGGGCGAGGGCGTCACCGGCTTCAAGGAAGGCGATCGCGTCTGCGTCCTGCCGCGCTACCGCCTCGGCCAATATGGCCTGTGGGCAACGCAGGCGATCGTGCCCGCCTTCTGCCTGGAACCGATCCCGGCCGGCCTGACCCCGGCGCAGGGTGCCTCGATCTGGATGCAGTACATGACCGCCTTCGCGATCATCGAGGTCGCCAATGTCGGCATCGGCGATGGCGTCATCATCCGTGCTGCCTCATCCAGCGTCGGCATCGCCGCGATCCAGCTCGCCAACTGGGCCGGCGCCATCTCCATCGCGGCGACGCGCACCAGTGCGAAAGCCGATGCGCTGCGCGCGCTCGGCGCCGCTTATGTCGTCGCCACCGAGGAAGTCGATCTCGTCGAGGAAGTGATGCGGATCACGCGCGGCAAGGGCGCACGCACCGCCTTCGATCCGGTCGGCGGCCCCTATGTCGAGACACTGGCGACGGCGCTGGCCGAGCGCGGCATCCTGTTCATCTATGGCGGCCTCTCGGAGACCGCGACGCCCTATCCGCACTGGCAATGCGCCTTCAAGGGCCTGTCGCTGCGCGGCTGGGTCGCCTCGGAAATCTGGAACCACCCACATCGCTACAAGGCGGCCAAGGAGCGCATCCTTGAAGGCCTTGCCGGTGGCCAGCTCAAGCCCGTGATCGCAAAGACCTTTGCTTTCAAGGACCTGGTCGAGGCGAACCGCTATCTGGAGTCCAACCAGCAGGTCGGCAAAGTCGTCGTGACGATGTGAGGGCATGATAGCCCCTCCTCTTCAGAGGAGGGGTTGGGGTGGTGCGGCAACACAGCTCTTCGATCGCTTCGCGAGCGATGCCGCGCATCGCCCCCACCCCTTTGCCCCTCCCCTAAAGGGGAGGGGTGAAAAATGCTCACTCCGCCGCGATTGCCTGATATTCGGCCGGCAACTCGATGCCGTAGAGCCTCGCCGCATTGTCCCAGGTGATCTTGCGGACGAATTCCGGATCGGCACCTTTGGTGAATTCGTCGATGGTCTTGCGGCTGTTGGGCCAGACGCTGTCGGGGTGCGGATAGTCCGACGCCCAGAGCAGATTGTCCTCGCCGTAAAAGTCCTTGAGCGCGACCGCGGTCGGGTTGTTCTGGAAGGTGCCGTAGATCTGCCGCTTGAACAGCTCGGACGGGAGCGTCTTGAGCGGTATGCCGCCGCGCTCATTCCAATATTCCTCGGTCTCCCAGAGGCGCCAATGCCGGTAGTCGAGTTCCTCGACGACCCAGGGCAGCCAGCCGATCCCGCTCTCGGCGATCACGACGTTGAGGCCGGGATGGCGCTCCAAAATGCCCCAGGCGAAGAGATCGATGAACGGATCGAGAAACTGCTCGAGGAACATCTTCACATGGAGGAAGGTGGCGCCGGGCGAGCCCTTATATTTGTCGAACGCCTTCATGACGCCTGGAAAAACCGTGACATGGAAAGAGAGCGCGATGCCGCTCTTCTCCAGCAGTGCGAACAAAGGCTCCCAGCGCGGATCCTCCAGCCGCGGCTCGGCGCAGGCGATCTGCAGATTGGCCTGCTTGAAGCCGCCGAGCGCGATGATGTGCTCCAGCGCCTTGACCGCCGATTCCGGATTCACGGGAAGCATCGGAACGCCGATCAGCCGCTGCGGATTGACGGCACAGAAATCCTTCAGCCAGCTATTATAGGCATTGTAGCAGGCGTCGGTCAGCGCCTGATCGGGCGTATTGAACGACATGACCGGCCCGAAGATGACATGGGCATAGACCTCGTCGCGATCCATGTCAGCGAGGCGCAATTCCGGCACGGCGGGCCGGCGCTCGGTCGTATCGGTCACGCCGCCGCGATCGAAGGCGGTGAAGATGGGCTTGGGGCCGCCCCAGCTCATCGGCAGGCCAGACCATGGGCCCCAATTCTCGCCCTCGCAGACCCACATGCCGCGGCCGTCCTTGACCTGCACGCGCGGCGCCCGGTCCTTGAATTCGTCCGGCAGATAGGTCTCGAACAGATCAGCGGGCAGCTGGTTCATGTCGAGATGGTCGTCGCATGAGATGACCGGATGTCTTGGCATTCATCACTCCTCTTGCGGCCCCGCTCAGGCGGTGACCGCGACTTCTTCCGTGGACGCCTGCACCAGGCGCGGATCGCTGATCGTGGTGCGCCGCAGGTCGCGCTTGTGATTGAGATAGTCGAAGGGCATCGCGCGATGCAGGGTGCAGCGATTGTCCCAGATGACGAGATCGCCCTGGCGCCATTGGTGCGCGTAAACGAATTGCGGCTGGCTCGCGAAATCGAGCAGCTCGTAAAGCAGAGCCTCGCTCTCCGCCTCGTCCATGCCGGCGAAGCGATGCAGATGCGCGCCGACGAACAGCGTCTTCGCGCCGGACTCGCTGGTCCGCACGACCGGCTGCACCGCAGGTTTGAAGGCCTTCACCGCATCGGGCTGCGGATAGCCGCCGCGCTCGCGCGACACCCAGAAATTATGCTCGGCGGTGAGGCCGTCCAGCCGCAGCTTCATCGCCTCGGGCAGCGCCGCATAGACGGCGCGCCCGTCGACGAACTCGGTATTGCCGCGCTCGGGCGCCGGGACATGGCAGAAAAGCAGCGACCATTTGGTGGGCTTGTCATTGAACGAGCTGTCCGAATGAAACAGCTCATTGCCCTTGGAGAATTTGTGCCGCAGCGAATCCGCTGGCGCGATCTCGCCATTCTCGTCGAGATTGGAAGCGTCGTAGAGTTCGGCGCGGAAGCGGGTGGGCGGCTTGCCGAAGCTCGGCGGCAATTCGAGCGGACCGAAGGCCTGGCTGAAGCGGATATGCTCGTCGTCGCCGACATGGCCCTGGTCGCGAATGACCAGGATGCCATAGTCGCGCATCGCCCGCTCGACGAGATCGACGAGCGCCGAATCCGGCGGCAATGCCAGATCGGCGCCGATCAACTCGGCGGCAAACACCGGATGAAGCCGGTTGACCTGCAAAGGCGTACTCTCCCCGTGACGCCCGCCGGCATGACGAATCATCGCTAACGCCGGCATTAGTTAGCGACCTAATCAATCTGCCCGTTCATGGCCGATGATGCAAGCCTTGCATGCGCGCCTGTCCGAGCGTGGGACGCTCAGGGCGCGCGCTTCGCCTCATAGGCGGCGGGGATGAGCATGACCGGCACGCAGCTGGCTTCCGCACCGGATTCGTTGACATTGGCGCGGCGCATGTCGCGCTTGTAGCGCGTATAATCATATTCGGTGCCGCGATGGAGCGTGCAGCGATTGTCCCAGATCAGCATGTCGCCCTGCCGCCATTTGTGTGCGTAGACATATTTGGGCTGGCTGGCGAAGGCGAGCAGCTCCTCCAGCAGGGCCTGCCCTGCCGCGTCGTCCATGCCTTCGATGCGGAAGGCATGCGAGGCGATGAACAGCGCCTTGCGGCCCGACGGGCTGATCCGCACCATCGGCTGCATCGCGCCCGGCATGGCGAGGCGGATGCGCTCGGCTTCCTCCGGCGCGACGCCGCCCTTGATCCGGCTTGCCGCGAAGCTGTGCTGCGCCACCAGATGCTCGATCCTGTCCTTCATCGCCTGCGGCAGCTCATCATAGACATGACGCAGGTCGACGAACTGTGTGTCGCCCTTTTCCGGCGGCACGGTGACGCCGCGCAGGATCGACCATTTGCTCGGCATGTCGTTGAACGAGCTGTCGGCATGGAACAGTTCATTGCCCTTCGAGAATTTCGCGCGCGGCGAGGCGGGATCGACGATCTCGCCCTTCTCGTCGAGATTCGAAGCGTCATAGAGCTCATGCGCCATGCGGCTCGGATGATGCTTGCGCGTCTCATAGCCGGGCGGCAGCTCCAGCGGCCCGAAGGCACGGGCGAAGCGCAGATGATCGGCATCGCTGATGTGGCCCTGGCCACGAATGCACAGCACTGCATGCTCGCGCATGGCCGCCTCGACCAGTTCGACCAATGCTTCATCGGGCGGCGCCGACAAATCGGCGCCGACCAGCTCGGCCGCAAAAATATCGTGCAGTTTGTTGACCTTCATGGCCATCGTCCTCCCCAAGACGATGCGACTCTTTTTCAGTCGCGCCTTTATTGCGACCCCTTATGCTTCAGCGCCTAACGATTGCACAATGGCTATTTTGGCGACACGGCCCTGTGCAGCATGAGCACCGCCTCGGCAAAGGCCTGCGGCGTCTCGGCAGCGGGGTCGTGCCCTGCCCCCGGCGCCACGCATTGCGCGACCAATGCCGGGAAACGATCCCCCAGCCCTCCCGCCAGCCGCGCCTTGTCGCCGCTCAGTACGACCGCCGGGACCGGAACCGGCGGGGGCGGCAAAAGTGCGGCATCGAGGCTCGCATAACGCGGATCGCCGGCCGCGGCGCCGATGCGATGGGCGTAGCTATGCCAGCTCACTTCCGCGAAATCGGGATTGGCGAAAGATTGAGCAGTCTGCGCAAACAACGCCTCGTCGACCAGCCCCGGCGACCATTGCCGCCGCAGATGCAGGCATATTTCCTGCGGCCGCTCGGCGAGCGCGCGACGTCCGCGCGCGGAGGCAATGAAGTATTGGTGCCAGACGAGATGCTCGATCGCGGCGGGCATCAGCCTGGTCGGATCGCTCAGGTCCTGGACGAGATAGCCGCCGACCGTCAGCATGCCGACGAACCGCTCCGGCCAGAGTGCCGCGCAGATGCAGGCGGCCCGCCCGCCCCAGTCGAAGCCGGCGACCAGCGCCCGGTCGATCCCGAGCGCGTCGAGCAAGGCGCGGGCATCGTCGGCAATGGCGGTCTGCTGGCCCGAGCGCATGGTCGCATCGCTTAGGAAGCGGGTCGGGCCGAAGCCGCGCAGCCAGGGCGCGTAGCAGCGCAGGCCCTTGTCGGCGAGCAGCGCCGCCGCCTTGTCGAAGGAACGCGGATCATAGGGGAAGCCGTGGAGGAGGAGCAGGGGGGGGCCATCCGCCGGGCCCCAGGCATCGACCGCGATCTCCAGCAGGTCGGTACGGACGACAATGCGTTCCGGGATGCGCTCGGGACTCATGGCGCCCCATCCACCAGAATGATGCGCAGGTCGTTGACATTGGTCTGGGTCGGTCCGGGCACGAACAGCGCGCCGACCTCGCCCAGCGCGCCGCCGGCATCATTGTCGGCGAGCGCCTGCACCGCATCGACGCTGGCATCGCCAAGATCGTTCACCGTGTCGCCGTCGACATAGGCACCCGCCACGTCGCAACTGCCATCGACGCCGTCGGTATCGGCCGCGAGCAGCGCGAGGCCGGGCTGGCCCTCGATCGCGCTCGCGAAGGCCAGCGCATATTCCTGATTGGGACCGCCGGCGCCATGGCCGGTGACGGTCACGGTCAGCTCTCCGCCGGAGATCAGCGCCACGGCCTTGCCTTCCTCATGGGCGCGCATCGCCGCAAGCGCATGGCGCCGCGCGACCTCGCGCGCCTCGCCCGTCGCCTCGGCCTCGATGATGCGCGGCTCATAATGATTATCCTCAAGGAAGCGCGCCGCCGCGGCGAGCGCATCGGCGGGCCGGACCACGACGCGAAAGCTGCTGCGCGCCAGTTGCGGATCGCCGGGCTTCACGGATTCGCCCCAGCCACCGGGATCGGCAATGCCGTATCGCGCCAGGATCGCCTGCGCGTCGGCAATGGTCGTCGGATCGCCCACGGTCGGGCCGGAGCCGATATCGGCGGGCGGATCGCCGACGACGTCCGAGACCGCCAAGGTCACCGTCGGCGCGGGAAAGGCTGCCGCCGCGAGCCGCCCGCCCTTGATGCGCGAGAGATGGCGCCGCACACAGTTGATCTCGCTGACCGAGGCGCCCGACTTGAGCAAAGCAACGGTCAGCGCCTGCTTGGCTTCCAGCGTCAAAGGCGGCTGCGGCGCCACCAGCAGCGCGGAGGCACCGCCCGAGAGCAACACCAGCAGCAGATCATCCTCGCCGAGCCCGTCGGCGAGCGCGAGGCAGCGTTCGGCGGCTGCGGCGCCCGCCTCGTTCGGCACCGGATGACCGGCTTCGATCAGCGCGATCGACTTGAGCGGCCCGCCATAGCCGTTGCGCGTGACGGCAAGACCGGTCACGCCCGGCCAATGTGCCTCGACCGCCTGCGCCATCGGTATCGCGCCCTTGCCCGCCGCGATGACGACGACGCGGCCTTTGGGACGCTCCGGCAGCGCATCGATCACCGCTTCCGGGCGCTTGCAGGCGGCGACCGCCGCATCGAACGCGCCTTCGAGCAGCTCGCGCCGGTGCATGCGGCCGTTCATGAATCAGCGTCCGGCGAGCCAGGCGGCGATATTGTCGCCGGTCGCCTGGGCCAGCGCGGCGATCGCCTGTTGGCTGCTCCACGCCACATGGGGCGTGACGATTACGTCCGGGCGTTTGGCGAGGCGCAGGATCGCCGCGTCGGCAGGCGGCGGCTCGACCGGCGCGACATCGAGACCCGCGCCGGAGAGCTGCCCGGCTTCCAGCGTCGTTTCCAGCGCGTCATAGTCGATGAGCGCGCCGCGCGCGGTGTTGATGATGATGGCGCCCGGCTTCATGCCCGCAATCGTCCGCGCATTGATGAGATTGCGGGTCTCGTCGGTCAGCGGGCAATGCAGGCTCACTATGTCGCTGGTCGCGAGCACCTCCTCGAAAGCCAGCTTGCCCTCGCTCGGCGCCACGCCCTGCCGGGCAGCGAACACCACCTCCATGCCCAATGCCCGCGCCCGCTCGGCCACCGCCTGGGCAATGGCGCCGCTACCGATCAGGCCGAGCCGCATGCCGGTGAGATCGCGGACCGGCGCCGCGAAGACACAGAAGCTGCGGCCATGCGCCCAGCGCCCGTCGATCACCGAATCGCGATGCGGGACGAGGCCGCGCACCAATGCGAAGACGAGCATGATGACATGCTCGGCGACGGAGATGCCGGCATAGCCGACGACATTGCGCACCGAGATGCCCCGCGCCGCCGCGGCCTTGCCGTCGACCACATCGGTGCCGGTGGCAGTGACGGCGATCATCCGGAGCTCCGGCAGCGCCGCCAGCGTCGCCGCGTCGAGCTTCACCTTGTTGATGATGGCGACCTGGGCGCCCGCCAGCCGCTCGACCACCTGATCCGGAAAGCTGAAATCATGGACCTGCCAGCGATGCGGCGCGACGGGGCGCGGAATGTCGAAGCCGCCCATGGTCTCGCGGTCGAGATGGACGATCAGCGGTTCCATGGCGAACGCCCTATTGGCAGCGGCAAGCGAAGTCCAGCTTGGCCTAGAAGACGTCGTAGCCCGCCGACAGGCCGGACAGCAGCTTGTCGGTCACCTTGTTGACCGCATCGAGCTCGCTGTCGGACAGGTCGTGCAGCACCGATTTGCGGAAATCATGGGCGACGGCCATGATCTCGTCGAGCGCGCGCTTGCCCTCGGGCGTCAGTTCGATGAGCTTGGTGCGCCGGTCGTTGGGGTCGGCGCGGCGGACGACCAATCCCTCGGCCTCCAGCGTGTCGAGCATGCGGGTCAGCGTCGGCCCCTCGATGCCGATGCGCTTGGCGATGGCGATCTGCGCGCTCGGCTCGCGCGCGCGGTCGATGGTCGATAGTGCCTCCATCCGCGCCGTGCCATAGCCGAGCGGCCGCAGCTGCTCGTCAAGCAACGCGCGATAACGCCGCGCAAACAGGATGGTACGGTAGGTGAACCCATATTCCCGCTCAAGCCGCGCGTCGGTCAAACCGCTCAGCGTATGCGGGCGCTCGTCGCCGCCGCCAGTAGTGGCCATTTTCATCTCTCTCCCCTGAGAAAATCGTTCTTCGGCGTCTTTGGCGCTCTCTGTCAACCGACAAGGCACAAGCTGCCCAGTTGACGGCAGGCAGCCGTTCAGCGCAGAGACACGCGCGCCCGGACATGAACGGCCATGCATGATGCCCCCGGGACTGAATTCGGAGACGATGAGGAATGACGCTGGTCCGTTCGACTTTCATTGCCAACGCCGCTGCCGCGCTTTTCGTGACGGCCGGTCTCGCCCTGGCCGCCGCGCCCGCCTGCGCAGCGCCCAAGGCGAAACCAAAGCCGAAGGCGGCTGCTCCGGCAATCGCCGGCGATCCGGTCCATGGCCAGACGGTGTTTGCCCAGTGCAAGGTCTGCCATTCGCTCGACGCCGGCAAGAATGGCGTCGGCCCCTCGCTCAGGAACATCGTCGGCACCAAGGCCGCCGCGGTCCCCGGCTATACTTTCTCCGCGGCGATGCAGAAGAGCGGCCTAACCTGGACGCCGCCGACGCTGTCGGACTTCCTGACCGCACCAGCCAGGAAAGTGCCCGGCACCAAGATGCCGTTCGCCGGCCTCTCCAATCCGAAGGATCGCGAAGACGTCATCGCCTATCTGGCGAAGAACTGACCGGGAGCATTTTCAGAAAAAGTGGGCACCGGTTTTTCGCCCGAAAATGCCCCGCCTAGAAATCAATCAAGCGATCGGGTGCATATAGACCGGCGTCGATCGAAGCGACCGCGTCCGGTAAATCACCCCCCCGCAGTAGTGACGCCCCGAGCAGCGCCGCCGCCGGCGCGGTCTGGATGCCGAAGCCGCCCTGCCCCGCAAACCAGAAGAATCGCGCGCGCGCGCGTGGATCGAAGCCGTAGACCGGCAGGCGATCCGGCGCGAAGCTGCGCAGACCGGCCCATTTGCGCTCGACCGCCTCGATGCGCCAGTCGACAACCGCCTGGAACCGGTCGATGGCGACCGCGACGTCGAGCTCCTCCGGCGCGACGTCGCGCGGCACGTCCGGCGTCTCGTCGTGCGGCGAGAGCCAGATCCGGCCCGGCCCGGCCGGCTTGAAATAGAAATGTCCCGACAGATCGACGACGAGCGGAAAGTCGGCCGGCGAATCGGCGCTGCGCAACTGCACGACTGTGCGGCGCAGCGGCACGATACCGAGCGGGCCGAGCCCGCAAGCCTGCGCAACCGAATCGGCCCAGGCACCGGCGGCATCGACGAGGATGTCACAGCGAATCTCATCCGAATCGGTGGAAACGATCCAGCCGGTCCCGTCCGGCCGCGCCGAAACGAATCGCTCGGCCAGCGCGATATGGACGCCGCCGCGCTGCGCGACGCCCCGATAAGCCTGGAACAGGGCCGCGACGTCGATGTCCCGGCAGCTCGACTCGGACAGTCCGACGGTCCAGTCCGCGCGCAGCCCGGGAAGGCGCGCACGCAGCATCTCGGATGAAAGAATCTCGAGTCCGATTCCCGACGCGGCGAAGTCCGCGCGCATCGCCGCCGCCTTGTCGGCATCGCCTTCGCGGCCGATATGAACAGCCCCGCGCGGGCCGAGAAAAGACCTGTCGGAAAAGGCAGGATCGGGCGACGCGAGCAGCGGTCCGCTGGCGCTGGTGAGCGGCTGTACGCCCGGGCCGCCATAGCTTTCGGCCCAGAAAGCCACCGATCTTCCCGTCGCATGATAGGCAGGTTGCGCCTCCTGCTCGAGCAGGATTATGCGCGTCCGGCCCGCCAGGGCGGCGGCGAGACTCATGCCTGCCATGCCGCCGCCGACGATCAATATGTCCGTTTCGCGCGCGGTCAAAGGAGGCGCCAGCACGGTGAAAGGCTGAGAAAAGCGCGGTTGGGCATGGCCGCAGTTACGATTTGGTAAGGCATGAGGTCTAGCCTTTAATCATGCCCACAGACTGGCCAATTTACGCCTCGAGCGCTCTTCTCGCCCTGCTGCTCATTGTCGGCGCAGTGACCGACATTCGTGAGCGCGTCATCTCCAATCGCCTGAACATGGCCATCGCCATCTCCGCGCCCCTTTACTGGTGGGCGACCGGCGTGTCGCTATGGCCGGGCGTCGGCATCCAGCTCGGCATGGCGCTCGCCATCTTCGTGATTTTCGCGGGGCTCTTTGCGCTCGGCCTCATGGGCGGCGGCGACGTCAAGCTGCTCGGTGCGCTGGCGCTGTGGCTGCCCTGGAAGGAAATGGGCCAGCTGCTCATCATCATGGCCGTCGTCGGCGGCCTCATCACGCTCGCCACGCTCATCCATCATCGGATGACGCGGCGCGAGGGACAGCCTGAAGTGCCTTATGGCGTCGCGATCGCGCTCGCCGGACTGTGGGTTCTTGGTGAACTCAATCTTAACCCTTTCTCATAATAACTACCTGTGTCGGGGGGCCAGAACCGCCCCGCTGAGTGGAGGCGAGTTTCGTCATGGAACCTAAAAAGATCGCGCTTCTTGCCGGCGCCCTGATCATTGCGGTGGCAACGGCCTTTCTCGCACGATCGATGTTCTCATCGGGTGGTGCGACCGGAGCCGGAGCGCCCGTGGCGCTGGCGGCAGCCGCGCCGAACACGGCGAACATGCCGCATGTGCTCGTGGCAACCAAGTCGCTGCCCGTCGGCACCATCGTCGGTCCCGACGCCTATCGTTTCCAGCCCTGGCCGAAAGACCTGGTCGAGGATGCCTATTATATCGAAGGCAAGACCGACGCGACCCAGCTCGCCGGCTCGGTCGTGCGCACCGCCGTCGCGGCCGGCCAGCCGATGACGCAGGGCTCGCTGATCAAGCCGGGCGACCGCGGCTTCATGGCGGCGGCGCTGAGCCCCGGCATGCGCGCCATCACGGTTCCCGTGAACATGGTCAGCTCGGTCGCGGGCTTCATCTTCCCCGGTGACCGCGTCGATCTCATGCTGACCCAGAGCGTGCCTGGCGGCGGCGACGGCCCGCCGCTCAAGGTGACCGAGACGATCCTGCGCAATGTGCGCGTGCTCGCCACCGACCAGCGCACCGATGCTGTCGGCGCCGACGGCAAGCCGGTTGTCCAGAATTTCTCGAACGTCACGCTCGAAGTGACCCAGCACATCGCCGAGAAGATTTACGTTGCACAGACGCTCGGCGCCCTGTCGATGTCGCTTCGCAGCCTCGCCGACAATGGCCAGGAGCTCGAGGAAGCGCTCGCCTCCGGCGACGTCCAGGCCCCCAAGCCCGGCGATCCCAATGGCGAAAAGAAGATGATGGCCCAGCTGGCCGCTCGTCCCGTCGACGCCCGCTCCAGCTTCTCCACCGGTGCCGACGTGTCGCGCTACCAGCGCAGCACGGTCCCCGGCAAGCCGCAGGATCCCGCCGTCATCGCCGCACACCTCGCCGCCACCGGCGGCGGCCTGGTCCCGGTCGTCCACATCGCCCGCGGCAGCCAGGTCACCAATGTCGAGGTCGGGAGCAAGTAAGATGGACCAGCTTATCAAGACCTTCCGTCCGCACCGCCGCGCGGCGCTGCTGACGGCCCTGCTCCTGGCGACGGCCGGTGCCGCGGTTCCGACTGCCAGCGCCGAAGCCCAGGCCCAGGCCCAGCAGCAGAACGGAGCGCTGCTCCTGTCGGTGGGCGAGAGCCGGGTGGTCAACCTGTCGGACAATCTCTCCGACGTCGTGATCGCCGATCCCACTGTGCTCGACGTACATGTCCGCTCGCAGCGTCAGGTCTATCTGATCGCCAAGGCGCCCGGTGAGACCAATGTGTTCATCACCACCCGCAGCGGCACGATGCTCTATGCCAATGCCGTCCGTGTGGGCAACAACCTCACCAGCATGGACCAGATGCTGAAGATCGCCATGCCGGACGCCAACGTCCAGATCAGCACCATGAACAACATGCTGCTGCTCACCGGCACGGTCGCCGCGCCCGAGGACGCCGCCGAGGCAGAGCGCCTGGTTCAGACCTTCGCCGGCAAGACCACGACGGTGGTGAGCCGCCTGCGCACCGCGACCCCGCTGCAGGTCAACCTGCAGGTTCGCGTCGCCGAGGTGAACAAGAATTTCACGAAGTCGCTGGGCTTCAACATCCTGAATGCGGTGAACAACGGCTCCGGCTTCATCTTCGGCGTCGGCCAGGGTGCACCGGGCACCATCACCTACCAGAACCGCGTCGATCCCAATACCGGCAAGACCTATGTCGATCCGAACACCGGGCTTGCGATCACCGACACGAAGTACGCCTTCAACTATCCGGCGACCGGCACGACGCTGGGCGGCGCCGGCCACGCGCTCGGCATGGACTGGATCGGCACGCTCGATCTCGCCGAGCAGCAGGGCCTGGCCACCACCCTGGCCAATCCCAACCTGACCGCGCTCTCCGGCGAAACCGCCAGCTTCCTGGCCGGCGGCGAGATCCCCATTCCGATCTCGACCAGCCTCGGCCAGGTGTCGATCGACTACAAGCAATATGGTGTGAGCCTCGCCTTCACGCCGACCGTGCTCGCCGACGGCCGCATCTCGATGCGCGTCCGCCCGGAAGTCTCGCAGCTCGACGACAGCTCCGCGGTCAAGCTCAACGGCTTCTCGGTCCCGGGCATCTCGACCCGGCGCGCCGAGACCACCGTGGAACTCGGCTCCGGCCAGAGCTTCATGATCGGCGGCCTGCTCTCCGCGAGCAGCGGCAACAGCGTCTCCAAGGCGCCGTTCCTGGGCGACCTGCCGATCCTCGGCAATCTCTTCAAGTCGCAGCAGTGGAACCGCAAGGAGACCGAGCTGGTCATCATCGTGACGCCTTATCTGGTGCACCCGGTGGACGCCAACGACCTCGCCATGCCGAGCGACGGCTATCGCAGCCCGACGGACGCGCAGCGCGTCCTCGGCGATGAGATGCACGACGGCCAGAAGGGTGCGGATCGGCCCAAGCCGGCCGCCGCCGCACCGGCGACGGTGACGCCCGACCAGGTCGACAAGGTCGTCAGCAAGGCCAAGTCCGGCAAGGACGCGGCGCCCGGCTTCAGCTTCTAAGGACAGGACAGAGCCATGCAGACCAAGACCCTCTTCCGCACCGCCGCCCTGATCGGCAGCGCTGCACTGTCCATCGCGCTCGTCATGACGCCCGCATCGGCCCGCAAGGCCGAAAAGGGCGTCGAATCGGCGCACCAGCCGCAGGTCTCCCGCACAGACTTCGTCTTCGACGTGGCGAGCGGCAGCGACGGCGCGCTGGGCGATGCCGAGGCGCGCCGCCTCTCGGCATGGTTCGACGCGCTCGGCCTGCGCTATGGCGATCATGTCACCCTGGCCGGTGCCAAGGGCATGGCCGGCGTTCGTGACGGCGTCGGCGAAATTGTCGGCCGCTACGGCCTGTTGACCGAAGGCGATGCCCCGGTGACCGCGGGCAGCCCGCCCGCCGGCTCGATCCGCGTGGTCGTGAGCCGCTCGACCGCCGCCGTGCCCGGCTGCCCGAGCTGGCGCGACCGCACGATGGACGACCTGGCCGGCGCGCAGGGCGACGATTATGGCTGCGCCGTCGCGACCAATCTGGCCGCGATGGTCGCCGACCCGCAGGATCTGATCCGTGGCCGCAGCACGACCACCGATCTGCGCACCGCCACGGGCAGCCGCGCCATCCAGACCTATCAGAACCAGACGCCCACCGGTGCCGGCGGGCTGCAAGTCATGTCCGCAGGGGGCAAGTGAGATGAACGCACCGTTTAAACCTGCCGCCGGCAGCCGGGATCCGTTCCAGGCTTTCGTGTGCGACGAACATAGCCTCGATGTGCTGCGCGTCGTCGCGCAGGAGATGGGCTGGCCGATCGAGCGCGTGAACAAGGGCGGCCTGCGCAACGCGGTGCAGTCGCTCTCGATGTCGCCGAGCCCCAATGTGCTGTTCGTCGACCTCTCCGAGTCCGCCGATCCGCTCAACGACATCAACAGCCTTGCCGAGGTCTGCGAGCCCGGCACGGTCGTGATCGCGAGCGGCCAGGTCAACGATGTCCGCCTGTATCGCGACCTGCTCGCCAGCGGCATCCAGGACTATCTGCTCAAGCCCCTGAACATCGACGCCGTGCGCGACGCGCTGGCGACGGCCCAGGCGGTGTTCCACGCGCCCAAGGAGCAGGCGCCGGACGATCGTCCGCACGTCATGGTCAGCGTGATCGGCACGCGCGGCGGCGTCGGCGCCTCGACGGTGGTCAGCTCGCTTGCCTATCTCACCAGCAAGGACAAGCGCCAGACCGCGCTGCTCGACCTCGACGTGCATTTCGGCACCGGCGCGCTCTCGCTCGACCTCGAGCCCGGCCGCGGCCTCACCGACGCGGTCGAGAATCCGAGCCGCATCGACGGCCTGTTCATCGAGCGCGCCATGGTGCGCGCGAGCGCGACGCTGGCGATCCTGTCGGCCGAGGCGCCGATCAACCAGCCGCTCCTCACCGACGGCTCGGCCTATTTCCAGCTTGAGGAAGAGCTTCGCGCGGCATTCGAATGCACATTCGTCGACCTGCCGCGCGGCATGATCGTCCAGCATCCGCACCTGATCCTCGAATCGAGCCTGGTGGTGCTGGTGACCGAACTCACCCTGGCTTCGGCCCGCGATGCGATCCGCATCCTGTCCTGGCTCAAGAGCCACGCGCCGCAGAGCCAGGTGATCATCGTCGCCAACAAGGTGCAGCCCGGCATCGTCGAGATCGCACGCAAGGATTTCGAGCATTCGATCGAGCGCAGCGTGGACATCATCCTGCCCTATGACGCCAAGACCGCCAGCCAGGCCGCCAAGCTCGGCAAGCCGGTCTCGGAAGCGGGCAAGGCGACCAAGCTCGGCCAGGCGCTCGTCCAGCTCGGTGCGCTGCTGACCCAGCGCGCGACCGGCGAGGCCGTCAGCGTCGCCAAGGGCAAGGCCGACGGCTCGCTGCTCGGCAAGCTGTTCAACGTCAAGGCGATCGCCGCGAAGGGCAGCAAGAAGGACAAGGCTCCGGTTCTCGCGGAGCAGGACGACTGAGCAAAAGCAGCCGCGCGGGCTCCGAACGGAGGCCCGGAACGACTGCTGTCACGCTGATGGGTGCATGAGACGATGATCGACACGAAGCTCATTCTGCTGCTCCTGCTCGCCGCCGCGTGCGTCGTCCTGTTCGTCCTGGCCTTTGCCGGGCCGTCCGCCAACCGGGCCAAGACGCGGCGCCTCGCCGCCGTGCGTGGCCGCCATGGCCAGGGCGACGAAAACCTGCTCGAAGCGCGCATGCGCAAGGTGATCTCTTCCCGCAAGGTGGAGAGCAGCCAGCTGCTCGTTTCGCTCATTCCCAATCCCGAGCATCTCGCCGCGCGCCTCGCCAAGACCGGCAGGAAGTGGACGTTGAGCCAGTATATGATGGTCTGCGCGGGCCTCATGATGCTGCTGTTCACGCTGATGACCGTGCGCGGCTTTTCCTTCATCCCGTCGCTGCTCGTCAGCATCGCTGCCGGCTTCGGCCTGCCGCACTTTTTCGTCGGCAAATTGATCGCCAAGCGCATCGGCAAGTTCACGACCAATTTTCCGGACGCGCTCGACCTGCTGGTCCGCGGCCTGCGCTCGGGCCTGCCGGTCAGCGAGACGATGACCGTCGTCAGCCGCGAAATTCCCGGCCCGGTCGGCGAGGAATTCAAGCTGATCTGCGAGCGCATCAAGATCGGCAAGTCGATGGACCAGGCGCTGCAGGACACCGCAAAGCGCCTCGGCACCGCCGAGTTCCAGTTCTTCTGCATCACCCTCGCGATCCAGCGGGAGACGGGCGGCAATCTCGCCGAGACGCTGGCCAATCTTGGCGGCGTGCTGCGCCAGCGCGCCCAGATGAAGCTAAAGATCCGCGCCATGTCGTCGGAATCCAAGGCGTCGGCCTATATCATCGGCGCCCTGCCCTTCCTCGTCTTCGGCCTGATCTGCTGGATCAACTTCGAATATATGAAGCCCTTCTTCACCCCTGATCCCGCGGGCCTGTTCGGGCTGGGGCTCATGCAGCTCGTCGGCATTGGCGGCCTCTGCTGGATGGGCATCGGCGTGTTCATCATGGCCCAGATGATCAACTTCGAGATCTGATCGGGAGCGGACCGGATGAACCCCCTGCCAACGACCACGGGCGCCACGCTCTTCGGCCTCACCGCTGCCGATGTCGGCACGTTGCTGGCCGGCTTCGCGACCCTCGCGGTGCTGATCGCCATCTACGCCGCCTCGACGGTGCGCGATCCGATGCGTGGCCGCGTCAAGGCGCTCAACGCCCGGCGCGAACAGCTGAAGGCCGGCATCACTGCCTCGACCGCGAAGCGCCGCACCAAGATCGTCCATCAGAACGATGCGACCGACCGGATGCGGACTTTCCTGAAGTCGCTGAAGGTTCTGCAGGACGACCAGCTCAAGCAGGCGCAGATCAAGCTCGCGCAAGCCGGCATCCGCTCCAAGGACTGGGCCATTGCGGTCATCTTCGGCCGGCTGGTGCTGCCGATCGTCGTCGGCGGCATCGCCGCGGTGCTCATCTATGCCGTCAATTTCTGGCCGGCATGGGGCGACATGCGCAAGTTCGGCACCTTCGCGGTGCTGCTGCTGCTCGCGTACAAGGCGCCGGACCTCTATGTGAACAATCTCGTGACCAAGCGCTCCGCCGCGATCCGCAAGGGCGTCCCGGACGCGCTCGATCTGCTGGTCATCTGCGCCGAGGCCGGCCTCACCGTCGACGCCGCCTTCGCGCGTGTGGCGAGGGAACTGGGCAATGCCTATCCCGAGCTGGGCGAGGAATTCCAGCTCACCTCGATCGAGCTCGGCTTCCTCACCGAGCGCCGCATGGCCTTCGAGAATCTCGCCGAGCGCGTGAAGCTCGATGCGCTGAAGGGCGTCGTCACGACCATGATCCAGACCGAGAAATACGGCACCCCGCTGGCGTCGGCGCTGCGCGTGCTCTCGGCCGAGTTCCGTCACGACCGCATGATGCGCGCCGAAGAGAAGGCCGCGCGCCTGCCCGCGATCATGACCGTGCCGCTGATCCTCTTCATCCTGCCGACCCTGTTCGTCGTCATCCTCGGGCCGGCCGCCTGCTCAATCAAGGCGGGCCTCGGTCTCAGCTGATTTTCACACGTGCCGGGAAGGAACCCCGGCACGCACCCGGCCGTTGCGTGAAGGCCCGATGGCCGTCAGCCGGCGCCGCGCTTGCGCGGAACGGCGGCTTTCGCCAGAAGGCGTCACGCCACTTGGGGAAGGACATTCTATGAGCGGGCCCGAATCCATCACGCCGGTCATCCTCTCCGGCGGATCGGGGACGCGCCTGTGGCCGGTGAGCCGGGACGAGCGGCCCAAGCAGTTCATCGCCCTGACGGCGAGCGAAACGATGTTCCAGCTCACCCTGACCCGGGGCATCGGCCTGCCCGGCGTGACTGCGCCCATGATCGTCGCCAATGCCGCCCATGCCGGGCATGTTACCGGCCAGCATGAAGGCGACATGACACTGATCCTTGAGCCCTGCGCGCGCAACACGGCGCCCGCCATTGCGCTCGCCGCGCTCGCTCTGCCCGATCCCGATGGCCTCATGCTGGTCATGCCCAGCGACCATGTCATCGCCGATCTTGCCGCCTTCCACACCGCGATCGAGCGGGCACGGCCGCTCGCCGCCGACGGATGGCTGGTCACGTTCGGCATCGAGCCCGATGCGCCCGAGACCGGCTATGGCTATATCGCGCTCGGCGACGAGATCGCGCCCGGCGTCCACCGCGTCGCCCGCTTCGTCGAAAAGCCGGACGAGGCGCGCGCCAGGGCGATGCTCGACCAGGGTGGCCATGCCTGGAACGCGGGCATCTTCCTGTTCAGCGCGCGCGCCTATCTCGACGCGCTTGCCGCCCATCAGCCGGCGATGCTCGAACAGGCGCGGGCGGCTCTCGCCGGCGGCCGGCGCAGCGGCAGTGCGATCATGCCGGACGCCGAGGTGTTCGCGGCCTCCCCGTCCGATTCCATCGACTATGCGGTGATGGAACGCGCCGAAAAGGTCGCCTGTGTGCCGGTCAGCATGGGCTGGTCCGATGTCGGCAGCTGGGATGCGCTGCACGCGCTGGCCGACAAGGACGAGGCGGACAATGCGCTGTCCGGCGCCGCCTTCCCGATCGAATCGGGCGGCAATTTCATCTTCAGCGACGGGCCGGCGGTGACGCTGGTCGGTGTCCATGATCTGGTGGTGATCGCGACCGCCGACGAAGTGCTGGTCCTGCCGCGCGGCAGCACGCAGCATGTCCGAAAGGCTGCGGCGCTCGCCAAGGCGCGCAAGGGCTGAGCGGGCCGATGGCCGAACATCCGTCGCCTCGCCGTCCCCGGCTCGCGCATTGGCTGGTCGCCTTGCTCATCATGCTCGCGCTGCGCATGCTCATGCCCTGGGTCGCTGCCTTCTCCTGACCCTTGCGCCGCTGCCCGCCGATTGAAACCGCCCGCCCCGGCCGTTATGACGCCCCCGCCAGCCCCGGAGTGAAGCCGCCATGACCGAAAAACCGACCATCCTCGTCACCGGCGGCGCCGGCTATATTGGCAGCCATGCGGTGCTGGCACTGCGCGACGCGGGCTGGCCGGTCGTCGTCATCGACAATCTCGTCACCGGCTTCCGCTGGGCCGTCGCGGAAGGGACAGCCTTCGAGCAGGGCGACATCGGCGACATGCCGTTCGTCGAGCGCGTCCTCGCGCACTACGACGTCAAGGGCATCATGCATTTCGCCGGCTCGGTCGTGGTGCCGGAGTCCGTCGAGAACCCGCTCAAATATTACCGCAACAACACCGCCAACAGCCGCGCGCTGATCGAGGCGGCGGTGAACAAGGGCGTTCCGCATTTCATCTTCTCCTCGACCGCCGCGACCTATGGCGTACCGGATGTCGCGGCGGTGACCGAGGACATACCCAAGGCGCCGATCAATCCTTACGGCCAATCCAAGCTCATGACCGAGCTGATGCTGGCCGATGTCGCGCGGGCGCATCCGTTCAACTATTGCGCGCTGCGCTATTTCAACGTGGCCGGCGCCGATCCGCGCGGCCGCACCGGCCAGTCGACGGCGGGCGCAACTCATCTCATCAAGGTCGCGGTCGAGGCGGCACTGGGCAAGCGCGAGGCCGTCTCGGTGTTCGGCACCGACTATCCGACGCCGGACGGCACGGGCGTGCGCGACTATATCCATGTCAGCGACCTTGCCGCCGCCCATGTGCTGGCGCTGGAAGCGCTGATGGCCGAGCGGGACCGCAGCCTCACCATGAATTGCGGCTATGGTCGCGGCTTCTCGGTGCTGGAAGTGCTCGACGCCGTCGACCGCGCCACCAATATGAAGATCCAGCGCCGACTTGAGGGCCGCCGCGCCGGCGATCCGCCCAGCCTCATCTCCGACAACAGCCGCATCAAGGCGACGCTGCCCTGGCAGCCGGCCTATGCCGACCTCAATGTCATCGTCGAACATGCCCTTGCCTGGGAGCGCAAGCTCACCGAAATTCAGGGCGGTTGACAATCAATTTGATTGATAGTCAACCTCATTGACTAACTTGGGAAGCGCTGCTAGCATGCAGCCATGTCATTTGTCATTCTCATCGGTGCATCGGGTTCGGGGAAGACGACGATCGCCCGTGCGATCGCGGAGCGGCACGCCGGTAATGTCGACGTTTTCCATTTCGACCGGATAGGAATTCCCTCCGCGCAGGAAATGGCGAGGGAATGCGGATCCATCGAGGAATGGCAGCGCGCCAGGACCATCGAATGGATGGCGAGGCTCGCCCCGCTGAGCGGATCGGGACGAGCGCTGCTGTTCGAGGGCCAGACCCGGCTCTCCTGCCTCGCGGACGGCGCGAAAGCGGCGGGCGGACTGGCCTATCGCCCCATTCTCGTCGACTGCGACGATAACACACGGTTGCGCCGCCTCGTGCACGAACGAGAACAGCCCGATCTGGCGAATGAGACCATGATGAACTGGGCGCGCTACCTGCGGCGTTCGGCGATCCAGACCGGCTGCGAGATATTGGACACATCCACACTCTCGCTGGAGCAGGCCGTCGCGCACGTCCTGGGCCGGCTCAATATCAACCCTGTTTCGGAGAGCTTTTCATGACCGACGAACAGCCCTGGTACACCGAGATCGTGACGCCCGCACTGCTGCGCCACGCCCGCACCACCTATGGGAGAGCGATGCGCGCCGCGCTTGAAGCGGCAGGCTATGACGATATTCCCGGCAATGGCCTGTACATCATCGGCGGCCTGGCCATGGGCGCGGGCGGCGTGCCGATCAGCCAGCTGATGCGCGAGCTGGGCATCACCAAGCAGGGCGCGGGGCAGCTGGTCGATACGCTGGTCGCGCGCGGTTATCTCGCCCGCACGCCCGACGAAAATGACCGCCGCCAGCTCATCGTGACCCTGACGGAGCGTGGCCTGGCCGCCGCCGAGACCCAGGCCGCGGCGCGGGACATGATCGACGCGACGTTGCTGGCGCGGGTCGGCGAAGCGGATGTCGAGGCCACGCGCCGGACGCTCGCGGCGCTGATCGAAATCCACCACGAAGCCCAGTCGGCCGAGGCAGCAGGCGAGCCTCTTCCCCCTGCGAAGGTCGGCAGGAGATTGACCATGGGGCAGCGGATCGAGAAACAGCGTTTGGACGGCACCGAATTCAACGACTGTTCGATGGCGGAGGTGACGTTTGACGATGTCAATTTGAAGGCCGCCCGTTTCCACAATGTCAATCTTGCCGGCGCGACGCTCGATGACGTCAATCTCAAGAATCTGACGATCACCAATGCGAATATCGAGGGATTGACCATCTACGGCTACGACATTCGCGACCTGCTCCAGCCTCTCCTCGAACGTGACAAGGGCGAAGCGCGCTAGATCATCCGGCTGTCATAGGCCCATTGCAGCAGCGCCTGGCGCTGGCGCGGCCGGCAGAACGGATCGCCCGGCTCGCAATGCGCCCGCACCTGCGCGGCATGGCGCGCGAAGGCGCGCCAGCGGCCGATCTGGCGGGCATCGTCGTCCATGCGCCGGCCGATGAAGTAGCGGCAGTACCATTGAAACCAGCCGCGCGGGTCATCGGGGTGGATCCAGCCCTTGCGCCGCCATTCGGCCAGCGGCTGCCCGGCGAGCACCTCGAAATGATTGAGGCTTTTGTCATGCTTCCCCGGCGACAGACGCGCGTTGGTGAACCAGTCGGCGGGAAACTCGGCACGGCAATCGGTCATGTAACAGCCGCCGAAGACGCCGAGCGCGAGCATCTCCTTTGGCGTCAGCTCGGGCGCAAAACCGGCATCGAAATCGCCGCCGACCGGCGCCGTCAGTTCATAGCGATAGCCCTGCTGCATCCGGTCGGACACCTCAGGCATAGCGGGACCAGAGCCGGGCGAAGAGCGGGCCGACCTCCTCGCCCTCGATGATCCGGCCATGACCCATCACGATCCGGCGGACCGGCCAGCCGCGCACCGTCTCGATCAGCGCCGCGATCGAGCTTTTGTCGCGAATGACGAAGCGATGATAGAAGGCGATCTTGGGCGCGCCGTAGCAGCCGATCATGCGGAAGAAGAATTTCTCGCCGCGTTCATGCTCCGCCTGGTAGTTATAGACGAGGTCGGCGGTGATCAGCGTCCCGGTGCGGCGATGAAACAGCACGGTCTCGCGGATCGCATGCCCCTCGACGATGAAGGCCTCGACCGCATTGGTCGGATCGACCTGGGCCGCATCGAGGATGATCTCGGCGCGATCGACGGCTCCGATCTTCTCGGGCAGGCCCGCCGGCACCAGCACGCGCGCATCGGGCCATGCGGCAATGGCCTCGCGCAGGAACAGGTGATGATAGGTGTTGGGCGCGAGGATCGTCGTGACCGGACCGAGCGCGGCAATTTCGGCGAGCAGGTCCGGGTTCAGCGCCACTGGAGAATAGACAAGCAGGCCCGCGCCGGTCTCGACCAGGGTCATGCGCACGCTGCCGCGCCCGAACGGGCCGGGAAAGAAGGAGTCGACGCACCACAGGCCCGTGTCGATCGCCCGGATCATGCTGTCCATCTCATCATATCCCCAGCAGCGCCTTCACCTCGGGCCAGCTCCGCTCCCCGTTCGCGCGCATCTCATCGCGCAGGTCGTCGGGCAGCCACTGCTCGAAGGCCGGATGAAAGGTCGGACGTGCCTTCACCCGCGCGAACCACGCCTCGACGCGCGGCAGCCTGCCGCCCGTCCACAGCCCCTCCATCGCCAGCGCGGCACAGCGGTTCACATAAGGCGCCATGGCGATATCGGCCATCGAGAAGGCGCTGCCGACCAACCATGCGCCGCTTTGCGCCAGCGCGTCTTCCATCTTGTGGAGATAGGCATCGTAGAGCCGGATCTTGTCGGCGGCACCTGGCGCCGCGATGCCCTCGTTGATCCATTGCCATTTGAGCGCGCGCGCGGCCGTGCCCTCCTGCGCTCCCTTGCCCAGAAAATCCTCGAAGCTGCCGATGCCGTTGCGGATCAACGTATGGCGGTGCGAGATCACATAGGTGAGCGCCGAACAGGCCGGATGCAGCTCCTCGTCGACCGCCTTGGTCCACAGGCGTATCTGCGCCCGCCCCCTGGGATCGGCGGGATAGATGGGGTGCGCCGGAAAGACCTCCTCGACATATTCGCAGATCACCGTCGATTCCGGAATGACGAACCCGTCATGCACGAGCACCGGCACCACGGCCTTGGGGTTGAGCGCGAGAAAGGCCGGCGCGAACTGCTCGCCCTTCATGAGGTCGACATAATGCCCCGTCCAGTCGAGGCGCTTTTCGGCGAGCGCGAAGCGGACCTTGGCCGCGCAGGCCGACGAGCCATGATGCCAGAGTTCAAGCATTCGCGCCCCGCCAATCCTGCCACCAATCGCCCCAGCGGTCGGCGAGCTTGCCCGGCTTGTCGGCGAACAGCTTCTCGCCGAGCCGCTCCGCCCGCCGCTCAAGCCGGGCGATGCGCAGGCGCGCCAGCGCGGCGAGCTGCGTCACCGTGACGATGTCGCCGAACCGCGCGGGCGTCGCCGCGAGATGATCGAGGAACAGGTCGATGTCGTGGCGCTCCCCGAGCAGATCGGCGAGCCGCGCAGACGCCTTCATGTCGGCCTTGAGCCTGCCGGGCTTCATCCTGCGCAGCAGCTGCGCCTGCGCACCATGATATTTGACGCTCTTACGCCATTCATGGCCCGCCTCGGCGTCGCCGCTGGCCATGGTCTCGCGCATCGCGGTGCGGGCATGATCGTAGGTGCGCTCAAGACCCTCCGCGAGCAGGGCCCAGCCACCCTCGGACAGCGCCCAGCCCTGCGCCCGGTCGCGCGCCTTCACGAGCGCGCGGCGCGCATTGGCGAGCAAGGACGCGGCATCGCCATGCGCATCGCGCGCCGCCAGCAGCCGCTCGCGCACCGCCTGAAAGCCGGCGCGCAGCGGCTGGCCGTCCGGCCGCGCGGTGATCTTGTCGAACGTGTCGAGCATGACCCTGGCGTCGCGCATGCCGGAAAAGGAGCGCGCAATGTCGCGAAAGATGCGGTTCTCCTTCCTGAACCGCGCGAAGCCGGGCCGCATCAGACGGAGCAGGCCGCGCAGCGCCTTCATCTGGCGGCGGACCTTGTGCACCTTGTCCGCGTCCGCCGGACCGGAAGCGTCGATGATCGCAATGGCCGCCTCGATCTCCGCGACGGCGATGCGCCGGAAACCGGCCTCGACGCTCTCGTCATGTCTGCGGAAATGGGGCGCCATGCTGCTCCGATCTAGTGCGCCGCGCCCCAGCTGGGGCCGGTGCCGATCTCGACGCCGAGCGGCACATTGAGGTGCACCAGCGGCTCGGCGGAATGGGCCATGACATCACGGATGATCGGGCTGGCGCGCTCGACATCGCCCTCGGGCAGCTCGAACACCAGCTCGTCATGGACCTGCAGCAGCATCTTCACATCGGGCAGCCCGGCCTCGGCGAGCGCCGGCCCCATGCGCACCATCGCCCGCTTGATGATGTCGGCGCAGGTGCCCTGGATCGGCGCGTTGATCGCGGCGCGCTCGGCGCCCTGGCGGACATGCTGGATCGGCGACTTGATCTGCGCGAACCAGGTCTTGCGGCCGAACAGGGTGCTGGTGAAGCCGTCGTGCCGCACCTTCTCCAGCGTCTCGTTGATATAGGCAGGGATGCCGGGGAAGCGCTCGAAATAGCGGGCGATCATCGCCTGCGCCTCGTCCGGGTCGATCTCCAGCCGCGCCGCGAGGCCCCAGCGCGAGATGCCGTAAAGGATCGCGAAGTTGATCGTCTTGGCGCGGCCTCTTGTGTCGCGATTGACCTCGCCGAACAGCTCCAGCGCGGTCGCCGCATGAATGTCCTCGCCGCGCAGGAACGCCTCGCGCAGTTGCGGCACATCGGCCATATGCGCCGCCAGCCGCAGCTCGATCTGGCTGTAGTCGGCGGAGAGGATGACGTTGCCGGGCTCGGCGATGAAGGCATCGCGGATCTGCTTGCCGGTGTCGGTGCGGATCGGGATGTTCTGGAGATTGGGATCGGTCGACGAGAGTCGCCCGGTCTGCGCGCCGGTGAGGCTGTAGCTGGTATGGACGCGGCCGGTATCCTTGTTGATCTGCTGCTGAAGCGCGTCGGTATAGGTCGATTTGAGCTTGGCCAACTGGCGCCAGTCGAGCACCAGCCGCGCGATTGTCACCCCCTCCGCCGCCATCTTCTCCAGTACGGTCACATCGGTCGAATAGGCGCCGGACTTGCCCTTCTTGCCGCCCTTCAAACCCATCTTCTCGAACAGGATGGCGCCCAGCTGCTGGGTCGAACCGACGGCGAAAGGCTGGCCCGCCTCGGCATGGATCTCTTCCTCCAAGCGGCTGATTTCCTGTGCGAATCTGCCGGACAGCCGCTGGAGATGCTCGCGGTCGACCTTGATGCCGGCGCGCTCCATCTGCGCCACGACCGGGATCAGCGGCCGGTCGACCAGCTCATAGACGCGCGTCGCGGCCTCGCGGGAGAGCCTGGGCTTGTAACGGGTCCACAGCCGCCAGGTGACATCCGCATCCTCGCCGGCATAGCGCGTCGCCTGATCGAGCGGCACGGCCGCGAAGCTGACCGCGCTCTTCCCCGTGCCCGTCACGTCCTTGTAGGCGATGCATGTATGTTCGAGGACCGCATGGGCGACCTCGTCCATGCCATGGCCGGCGAGCGACTGGCCCGCGTCGAGATCGAAGCTCATCACCATCGTGTCGTCGATCGGCGAAACCGAGAGGCCGACACGCGACAGGATATTGAGGTCATATTTGATGTTGTGGCCGATCTTCAGCACCGCCGGATCGGCGAGCAGCGGCTGCATCCGCGCGACCACCTGCTCGAGCGGGATCTGCTGCGGCTTCTCGGCGAACATGCCCTCCCCGCTCTCATGGCCGACGGGGATGTAACACGCCTTGCCCGGCTCGGTCGCGAGGCAGATGCCGACCAGATTGGCGGTGATGCTGTCGAGCGAATCCGTCTCGGTGTCGATGGCGATGATGCCGCTCGCATAGCTGTCCGCGATCCAGGCATCGAGCCGCTCGAGCGTCGTCACCGTCTCATAGCTGTCGCAGTCGATCGGGGGCAGCGGCACGAAATCGGGCATTGTCGGCTCGGCCGCCGTCGCCACCGCCGCCGCGACCGGATCGGGCGTCTCGCGCCCCGGCGCATGCGCGACCATTCGGGTGAGCAGCGATTTGAAGCCCATATCCTCCAGGAAGTCGCGCAGCGGCTCGGGCGGGATACCGGAGAGCTTCAGTTCGTCGAGCGTGTGCGGGACCGGAACCTCGCCGTGCAGCTCGACCAGCACGCGCGACAGCCGCGCCATGGCTTCATGTTCGATGAGATTGTCGCGCAGCTTGCCGGGCTTCATGCCCGGCGCGGCGGCGAGCACGGCCTCCAGATCGCCATATTCGGCGATCAGCTTGCTCGCGGTCTTGGGGCCGACGCCCGGCACGCCCGGCACATTGTCGACGCTGTCGCCCATCAAAGCGAGCACATCGCCCAGCCGCTCCGGCCCGACGCCATATTTCTCCTGCACCCAGCCCGGCCCGCGCCGCTCGTTCTTCATTGTGTCGAGCATGTCGACGACCGGCCCATGATCACTTGAAAGCGCGATGAGCTGCGCCAGGTCCTTGTCGGAGGAGACGATGGTCACGTCCCAGCCCGCGGCAACAGCCTGCTTCGTGTAGGTCGCGATGATGTCGTCCGCCTCGAAGCCCGCTTCCTCGATGCAGGGCAGCGAGAAGGCGCGGGTCGCGTCGCGGATCAGCGGGAATTGCGGGATCAGGTCCTCGGGCGGCGGCGGACGATTGGCCTTGTACTGGTCGTAGAGATCGTTGCGGAAGGTGTGCGATCCCTTGTCCAGCACCACGGCGAGATGCGTCGGCCCCTCGGCCTTGTCGAGCGCATCGGCGAGCTTCCAGAGCATCGCGGTATAGCCATAGACCGCGCCGGCCGGCGTCCCGTGCCGATTGGTCAGCGGCGGGAGCTGGTGATAGGCGCGGAAGATATAGCCCGAGCCGTCGACGAGATAGAGATGGTTCTTCGCTGCCATGCGCGGGAGATAGCGCGCGCGGCGGAGGGAGGGAAGCGGGGAGGGAGGGCAGGAAGTCTAAGGGAAATAGCATTCGTAGCCGATCGGCCTTAATTGACCGGAGGAGATCGTAGCTTTGCGCCTCAGGGCGCGCGTGGTCGCAAGTTTCGCGAGGCCCTTGCTCCAGAAGCGCTAGCCATAGAGCAGCCGCTTCGCTGAGCAACGAGCTGACTTGGCCAAGATGAGATAATCCACCCGATGGATCTCGCGGACATACCTTTCGTGTGATTCTGTGATATCGATGGCCATTCCCGACTCCTACTGCTGGTTGAGTTGGGGGCGCTCCCGATACAATCGCGGCAAGCTGGAATTTTAATTGGAAAATTTATGAGCAAGAATGACTTCGAAAGGTTTCTCGCCGATCAAAAGCGTCATGAAGTCAAAGGTTTTGACGCTGAAAAACAGTTGCGAGAATGGCGAAATCTTCTCACCACTCTCTATCAAAACATAAAAAACTACATGCAGCCCTATGTCTCGCAGGGCCTTGCGGTCATTTCCAATAAAGATATCGAGCTGAACGAGGACTTTAGTGGTCCTTATACGGTCCAGCAGTTAATTCTTCAGGTCGGCAACTCGGTGGTCATGTTCAAGCCAATCGGAACTATGCTGATCGGATCCAAGGGACGGGTGGATGTGCAGGGGCCGCGCGGCACGGTTCGGCTTACCCTTGTCGACAAGAAGGTAAAATCTGCGCGTGATTTGATCAAAATCACGACCACCATTTTGAGTCCTGGTCAAGAGTTGGCGCCCCCGCCGGAGCCGGAACGTCGAGAGATTGAATGGACCTGGAAAATTGCATCCGGTCCACCCTCGATGACATTTACCGATCTCAACGAAACCACATTTTTTGACGTTATTCTTTCAGTCGTAAATGTTTGAGGACACGTCTCTCCCTGAAATCGCTGCGTATCACGAAGATTGCGAGGGATCCTTGCGTCTGTTTTTTTCTGAGATCAGTCCGCAATATCAGGCGAGGTTTCTGGGCTATAGGAAAGATGAAATAGCGAAGGAACTCCAGCGACGCATTGCTGAGACCAATACCCGATCTGCCCTTGTGATTTTGGCGCGATTAGAAGCGACATTCCGTTTGGATTACAAACTCCGCGCTCAGCGCAAACTTCCAGACAATATCTCGATAAAGTTCCGGAAAATATGGAAAGAAAAAGGCGAAAAAGCTCGCCTAGATGAAGATATTTTCACCGTCTGGAAGAGCAACACAGAAAATCATCACAAATATGCCATAGGAGAAATGAAAAAGTTTTTTAGACTTAGGCATTGGATTGCCCATGGAAGATATTGGGTGTTTTCATATCCATATGATTACGATGATATATACGCTATAGCTGATTATATATTAACAGAACTTCCGTTCGAGAACTGATACACAGGCAATTAAACTGCTACCTGCTCACGGCGAGGTTTCTGCAAGGCTGATTTTTCAAATGCATCTCGACCCTGCTCTACTTGACGCCTTCCCTCACAAATGATGGAACAGCGCCGTGAGCGACACGCCTTCCCTTCCGGACCCTCAGCCCCCTGAACCGGTCGAACCCGCCAAAGTGCACATCGCGCCGGACGACGCGGCGCCCCCACCCGCGCCACCACCTCCCCCTTCCTCCCCTAAATCCGAAGCCCGCGCTGCCGAGGCGGCCGCGATCCGCCGCCGCTGGATCAATCTGGGCGAGGTGCTCGCCGTGATCGCGGTCATCATCTCCGCGCTGACGCTGTGGAACAGCTGGAGCGAGCGCAGCGACAGCAAGGCGGAGAAGGCCGCACAGGCGCATGTGGCATCGGCCCATGCGGTGAAGCTGGTGCTGACCGCGGCCGCTTCCGGCAAGCGCACATTGATCCTCAAGCCCTCGTCCGCCGACCAGTCGGTGCAGAGCCAGACCATCGCCTTCCCCGCTGCGCTCGGCGCGTCGTCCGCGAGCACGACCGGCGAGCCGCGCATCGAGGCGGGCTGGTTCGAGCATGCCTTGCTCAAGGCGCGCGAGGCCGCCGGCCTTCCGGACGCCAGCCGGGGCGACGAGGTGCTGCCGATCGCGATCACCACGCGCTTCCTGGTCGACGGCGATGAGCATGAGGACGTGGCGCTCTACGATGTCGGCTATACGATCACGGGGCGGCTGCTCGGCGGCCATGACGTGACGCTGCGCGGCCTCTCGCTGATCGGCCATAGCAAGAGCGCCGATGCACAAGCGAAGATCGACGCGCGCTGGGCGAAGATGGTGCCGGCGAAGAAGTAGGCCGGTTGCCTCGCGCCCTCTCCCGCGATAGGAGGCGCGATCCAATTTCCTGACAAATCCACGCAGAGGAGCCGGCCGTGGCAGGCCACAGCAAATTCAAGAACATCATGCATCGCAAGGGCGCGCAGGACAAGAAGCGCTCGGCCATGTTTTCCAAGCTTTCGCGCGAAATCACCGTCGCGGCAAAGATGGGCACGCCCGATCCGGACATGAACCCGCGCCTGCGCCTCGCGGTCAACGCCGCCAAGGCCCAGTCGATGCCCAAGGACAATATCCAGCGCGCCATCGACAAGGCGAGCAAGGGCGACGCGGAGAATTACGAGGAGGTGCGCTATGAGGGCTATGGCCCCGGCGGCATCGCGATCATCGTCGAGGCGCTGACCGACAACCGCAACCGCACCGCCACCAATGTGCGTACCGCCTTCGCCAAGAATGGCGGCAATCTGGGCGCGAGCGGCGCGGTTTCCCATGGCTTCGACCGCATGGGGCTCATCACCTATCCAGGCAGCGCCGGCGACGCCGAAAAGGTGTTCGAGGCGGCACTCGAAGCCGGCGCGGAGGATGTCTCCTCCGATGAGGAGGGCCACGAGATCTGGACCGCGCAGGACAATCTGCACGAGGTCGCCAAGGCGCTCGAAGGGTCGCTCGGCGAAGCGGAGAGCGCCAAGCTCGCCTGGAAGCCGCAGACCACGGTGGAAGTCGACGAGGCCAATGCCGCGACGCTCATGAAGCTGGTCGACACGCTCGAGGAGGATGACGACGTGCAGACCGTCTGGGGCAATTATGAGGTCTCCGACGAGGTCATGGAGAAGCTGGGCTGATGCTCGCTCTGGCGGCCAAGGCATTGCTCTCGGGCATGCTGATCGTCGCCATCGCCGAGATCGGCCGGCGGCTGCCGACGGTCGCGGCGCTGATCGCCTCGCTGCCTTTGGTCTCGGTGCTCGGCATGATGCTGCTCTGGTGGGGAAAGCCGGACGCGGAGAATATGGCGCAGCATACGCAGGCGACCTTCTGGTATGTGCTGCCCTCGCTGCCGATGTTCCTGCTCATGCCGGTCATGCTGCGGCACGGCTTCGGCTTCTGGGTGTCGCTGATCGCCGGCTGCGCGCTGACCATATTGCTGTACGCGCTCATGACCACCTTCGGCCGGCGTTTCGGGCTGCCGATCTGATGCTGATTCTGGGCCTCGATCCCGGCCTCGGCACTACCGGCTGGGGCCTCATCCGCAGCGAGGGCAATCGCCTCAGCCATGTCGCCAATGGCCGCATCGCGACCGATGCGCAGGCGCCGCTGCCCGCGCGCCTGGTCGAGCTGGATGCGGCGCTCGCCGATCTCATCACCGCCAACAAGCCGGACCAGGCCGCGGTCGAGGAGGTGTTCGTCAACGCCAATCCACAGTCGACGCTGAAGCTGGGGCAGGCGCGCGGCGTCGTGTTGCTCGCGGCGGCGCGCAGCGGCATGCCGGTCGCCGAATATGCCGCGCGTTTCGTCAAGAAGGCGGTGGTCGGCACCGGCACCGCCAGCAAGGACCAGATCCACGCGATGGTCGCGCGGCTACTGCCCGGCGCGGACATCGCCGGGCCCGACGCCGCAGACGCGCTCGCCGTCGCCATCACCCATGCCCATATGAGCAAGGCGCGGCTGTTCGAGGTCTAGGCTCTCAGGCCTTCCCCCAGAACAGGAACGCCACCGCGCCCATCAGGCACAGCGCCGCGCCGAGATGGCGCCAGTGCAGCGGCTCGCCGAGATAGAGGATCATGAAGGCCGCGAAGACGGTGAGCGTGACCGCCTCCTGCACGATCTTGAGCTGCGCGCCGCTCCAGCCATTCGCATAGCCGAGGCGATTGGCCGGCACCGCCAGGCAATATTCGAAGAAGGCGATGCCCCAGCTCATCAGGATGACGAGAAACAGCGGCTTGGTCATCCCGCCCTTGAGATGCCAGTACCAGGCGAAGGTCATGAAGGCGTTCGAGGCGAACAGCAAAGCGATCGTGGGCATTGCGGAACGATGCCAGCGCGCCCGGGGCGGCGCCACGATAAAATGGAGGATCGGGGCGAGCGGTGGGAGACGCCCGCCCCGAAGACCGTCGGCTCAGTCGCCGGACGTGCGTTCCAGCAGGCGCTGCAGCACCGCCGCGCAATGCGACAATTCCTCGTCGGTGAAGCCGTCGAGCAGCGCGCTGCGCTCGGCATCGGCGACCGGCTTGACCTGCGTCAGCATCGCCTGGCCGGCCTCGGTGATCGAGACCAGCCGCGAGCGGCCGTCGCGCGGATTGTCGATGCGGCTGATGAGGCCGTCCTTCTCGAGGCCGTCGAGCACGCGCACCAGCGTCGGCCACTGCACGTTCAGCCGCACACCGATGTCGGTCATGGTGGCGGGCTGGTCGCCGAAAGCGATGACGAACAGGGTCTGCCAGCGCGCGCGGCTCTGACCGGTGGCGCCGCGCAGGACATTGTCGATATG
>Ga0335083_10001350_pt1 | contig 33894 bp, 22 predicted proteins | sample Lox_Sample_42_FD_206716 | JGI IMG/M metagenome (GOLD analysis project Ga0335083, IMG submission 206716) | Soil microbial communities from Loxahatchee National Wildlife Refuge, Florida, United States - Lox_Sample_4.2 | ecosystem: Environmental > Terrestrial > Soil > Wetlands | place: USA...
ATCGAAGATGCGTTTGGGATCCTTGATTCCGGCGCCGTCATCGGTGAACTGCGTGCAGATGTGTCCACCCACATTGGAAATGCGAATCTTGAGTTTCCCGGCGCGTCCGGTCTCGAGGATGGCATCAACGGCGTTGTTGATGATGTTCAGGAATACCTGCTCGATCTGATGCGGATCGGCGACGACCAACGCCTCTTCGGCAGGGGACTCGCGCTCGACTTTGATGTTGTTGATCTTGAGGTCGTAGTCGCGAAGTGCCAGAGTCTCGTCAAGAATCTTGCGGATATCGACTTCGTCCCGTTGCGGCTTGCGCTGGCGGGCGAAGGACAAAAGGTTCTGGACCACGCGATGGGTCCGTTGGGCCTGCTTGAACAGCTTGCTGACGTAGTCCTGGGCGCGCGTGTTGAGTCCCTCGGTTTCGAGTAGCTGCGCGTAGCCGAGGATGGCGGTGAGCGGGTTGTTGAGTTCGTGGGCGACGCCGGCAATTAATTGTCCGACGGCCGACATTTTTTCACTCTGCAGCAGTTGTTCCTGCGTCTTGCGCAGATCCTCGTAGGCGCGGCAGGTTTCTTCGTAGAGACGAACTTTTTCAATTGTGGTCGCGAGCTGGCGGCTGATCGCAACCATGAGATTTTCATCGTTGCTGGAGTATTCGTAGCCCAGATGGCTGCACAGGCCCATGATGCCGACCGGGCTATCCTTGCCCCAGAACAACACCCAGATCCAGGAACGGTCGATATCGGAGTGAACGAATTCCGCGACCTTGGGTGGCAAATGCGGGAGGTATTCGGCCGTAATCACTTCGGTGCGTGAACGCATGACGAGATCACCAAAGCCTTCGGTGAGGAAAACCTCGGCAGTCCGCATCTTGTCGCGGCTACGTGGACCCCAGGCGGCGCGTCGGCGATAGGTGGTGGTGTCGCTATCGCATAAGTAGACGGTCCCGCTCTCAGCGCCAAACAGAGTGACGACCTGGCGCAAGGTCAGGTTCAGGATTTCGTCGAGGTCGAAGGACTGGGCGGCGACCACGGCCATCGCATTCAGGGCATTCAACTCGCGGTTACGCCGCCGCATTTCTTCTTCGGCGCGGCGCTTCTCGGTCATGTCGAGAACGAAGCCCTGATAGCGTTCGATGTCGCCGGCCGCGTTCCGTGTGGCGAAACTGCTCTCCACCGCGAGCAGCAGGGTGCCATCCTTACGGCGCAAGGTCACATCGAAATTCCGCACGTAATTCTGACCTTCGATTTCGCGGCGGAAAGCTTCGCGCTGCTTGGGATCGACGCAGATTTCCGTATCCAGATTCAGGACCAGCAATTCTTCCCGCCTGCTGTAACCAAGCATGTGTACCAGGGCATCGTTGCAGTCGATGAGCTGGCCGGCTGGGTTTGCAACGTAAACGCCTTCCTGCACTTGTTCGAAGAGCAGGCGGTATTTCTCTTCCGCGGAGCGGCGATCAGTAATGTCACGGACAACGTGAATCGTACCTCTTTGCGGACTGCCCTGCTCGGTATAGGAGGAAGTCGAGACGATCGAGAAGCCGCCAAAACAAGGATCGGCGCCTTCGGTGAATTCTTCGTCTCCTCCCAGAGCACAGTAAGGACAGCCGGTCCACTCGCCAAAACTGTGGGGCAAAGCCGAGTCGCACGAAGTGCCAACCACATCGGCGGCAGCTTTCCCGAGTTGTTCCAGCAGAACCTGATTGGCCTTGATGATCCGGAAGTCGGCGTCATGCGCCAGGATAATGTCGTGAATGGAATCGAACGTATTGATCCACTGGCGCTGCGAGCGCAGGACTTGCTCGAGCAGGCGGAAGTTTTCGACGGCAACCGCCAGCTGCTTCGCGCAGGACTGCAGAAACTCGAGTTCTTCCGGGGTCCATTGCCGGCTACGGGAACAGCCCAGCAGCAAAAGTCCGATCGGCGCCTTGCTGCCTACGACCGGGACCATCACGACCTGGCGAATCTTTTCAGCTACGAGACTGGCCTCGAGTTCGGGTGCGGCGGCGGTTCGGGTCGTAACCTGCGCGATGGGCACTGCTAATAGCTTCTGGGTCTCGTCATTGATCCCGGCGAAACCCGCGTCGCGCAAGAAATCAGAAGAGAGACCGACCGCGTGAGTCGCAACCAGATGTCCGCTTTCGATGAGACGGAACCATGCTGCCTTGGCCCGGGTCAGTCGCTGCAATTCCGCGACTGCGGACTGAACGACGTTCCCGTACTGCTGCGCGCTGGCGATGCTGGTGGTGATGGCCTGCACCGCGCGCAGGCTTCGCGTTCGTGTTCGTGCTTCATCCAGCACCATGAGCAGCATGCTCAGGGCGAGCCCAATTTCTGCGCTCAGGAAGGCCCTAGAGGGGATGTGATCGGTAAAGGGCGACCATGAAAGATGCAGAAAGGGCAAACACAGAGCGAGCAACCAGGAGGAAGGTTCCCACCGGCCGCGGCGAGCGCGAATCAAGGTAATCGAGGCGGTCAGCAGAATGATGCGATAGCCAACTTCCACGGCCACGCGTAGGGGCAGGGAATCAGGCCACAACAAGACTCTGGCTCCCGCAAAGCCTACGAGAATGGGGGTGATGACGGTTAACGGAAGAAGCAGGTCACGGCTTCGCGTATACAGCAAAACTGCGCCCGACAGTATACCGACCGCGAGGAGGAATGTGGCCTGCACGGCAACTAGATCGAACGGCGCTGGAATGCGTGGTGCAAAGCAGTGCTCGGCAAAGCGCGAAGCGACGAAGGCGGCCCAGCCCAAAATCCAAACCTTCAAATAGGTCTCGCGGCAAGCGCGCAGCGCGAACAGAGACGCACCCAGCAGGATCAGCAGAGCCAATTCTGCCGGCGTGGGCCTGGCTAAGCCAAGCTTCGACGCCGTATTCCAGATGGACCACAGGGATGCGCTCATCGCGTTGCGGACGTACCTCTTCCTGTTTTTGAATATCATGTCCCGACGCTTTCTCGATGGAGTTTCGGGACCTGAATGATTACTTTCGGCATCTCGCCCGTGAGTTACAATCGCCGATAGACTTTCGTGTATTCACCATGCCAGATCGCATTCTCGTAGTTGACGACGAAGAACCGATTCGGGAAATCGTCGCCTCAATGCTCGGAAACGCCGGATATGCCTGTAAACAGGCGGCTTCCGGCATGGAAGCCCTTGCGGTCCTGACCTCAGGGGAAGAGTTTGAGTTGATGTTGTCGGACCTGATGATGGCGGACCTCGACGGCATTGGCCTGCTGGAGCGCACCAAGGAAAAGTATCCGGATATGCCGGTTGTGATGGTTACCGCCGTGCACGACATCTCGGTGGCGCTGGCGGCTATCCGAAACGGGGCCTACGACTATCTGTTGAAGCCCTTCGAGCGCGAGCAGTTGCTGAATACCGTCAGCCGCGCTTTGGAGAACCGGCGCCTCAAAGTTGAGAACCGGACGTACCAGACGAATCTGGAATCCTTGGTCAAAGCGCGTACGGATCAGCTACAAGCCGCCATGGCAAGCCTGGAGCGTTCTTACGACATCACACTCGAAACTCTGGGCGACGCACTGGATTTGAAAGATCGGGAGACGGAAGGCCACTCGAAGCGGGTGACTGCTTTTACGATCGCCATTGCCCGCGCCATGGGTCTGCCCAGGGAGCAGATCAATACGATCGCGCGCGGAGCGTTCCTCCATGACATTGGGAAGATTGCGATTCCGGACCGGATCCTGAATAAGCCGGGAAAGCTTGAGCCCGACGAAATGACGATCATGAAGGAGCACGCCTACCACGGATATCAGATCGTGAAGAAGATTCCATTCCTCGCAGAGGCCGCCGATATTGTGTACTCGCATCAGGAGCGCTTTGATGGGAGCGGATACCCACGCGGCCTGAAAGGTGAACAGATTCCCTTGGGGGCGCGCATCTTCTCGGTTGCCGATACGCTGGATGCCATCACGTCCGACCGCATCTATCGGCCGGCTCAGACCCTGCAGGCCGCACGGGAGGAGATCGACAGATGGTCCGGACGACAGTTCGACCCTGAAGTGGTGAAAGTGTTTCTCGAGATGCCCGACAATATCTGGGACGATCTGCGCAAGGAAATTCACGACCAGATCTACCGCGTAGCGCATTCCGCTGGGGCCAAAGGCTAAATCCGTTCGCGAAGGTGAAACCGTTGAACGGCCGTAATCGATCAAAATTTATGGTCTGGGCCGCCGTGGCGCTCACGGTGGTGTTGACGGCGGGCTGTCTATTCCTCGCCCCGGGCGCAATCCAGGTCGCGATCAGCGACATTGTGGGCGGATTGCTGATGCTGCTCGCCTTGGTGGCATTTGCGTTCAATGGGATCGGCAGCAAGGGCCGCACGCGCTGGTTCTGGATGCTTCAGGCCGCGGGTTGGGCATTGTGGTTCAGCGATCAAGTGGTCTGGATCGGTTTTGATCTGATCCTGCATAAGAAAATGCCCGGCATGTATCCCGCAGACGCCCTGCTTTTTCTGGCTGGAGCGCCCATGATGGCGGGACTGCTGCTCCGCCCACATCGCCAGCCCACGGAACGAAGCTCGCGCCTCGGAGCACTGGACTTTCTTCTTCTGTTGCTCTGGTGGTTCTATCTCTACGTTTCGTTCGTGATTTGCTGGCAATACATCTCGCCGAACGAGGGAGCGTATAACCAGAACTTTGATGGGCTCTCGATCGCAGAGACCGTTCTAATCGCTTCCGTGCTGCTGGCGTTCCGGCGTGAAAGTTCGGGGCGTTGGAAGACGTTCTATGCCTGCCTTTGCGGCGCCTTTATTTTTAATGGCATCTGGTTCTATTTCCTGAACAACGCCCTCGAGCGCGGCGTGTATTTCACAGGCAGTTGGTACGACATCCCGTACTCTGGCTCCTTTGCGTTGTTCACCGCGGTCGCGGTATTGGGACCGGGGCTGACTCCGACGCCGGAAACCGTGGCAGACGAATCGTACGGATCGTGGATGGCGAACCTGGCAATGATGGCAGTCCTTTCACTGCCAATCATCGCGCTCTACGCCCTGCTGGATCCACGCCTTCCGCATCAGGTAGCGGATTTTCGGGTGATGGTGACACTGGCGACCATGTTTCTGATGGCGCTGCTTCTATTCATTCAACATCGCCGCCTGAACTATGAATTACGGCGCACCAACGTTGTGCTGGAGGAAGCCTCTCTTACGGACCCACTGACGGGACTGCGCAACCGCCGATATTTTTCGGCGACCATCGAATCGGATGTGAGTCAGACACTGCGTTCGCACGCCGACGGGCGCGATTTGCACACGCGCGATCTGGTTTTCTATCTCATCGACGCCGACAATTTCAAAGACGTAAATGATCGATTTGGGCACGACGTCGGCGACAAGGTTCTCGTCGAAATGGCCCACCGTCTGAGTTCTTCGATTCGCCACTCCGATGTCCTCGTCCGCTGGGGCGGTGAAGAATTTCTGATCGTATCTCGGTACACCGACCGGACCGAGGCCGAATTGCTGGCACAGCGTGTTCTTTCGGCGGTGGCCGACACCCCGTTTAGCATCGCTGGATCGGGAGAAACAATGTATCGTACGTGCTCGCTGGGATGGGCGGCGTTCCCATGGTTTCTCGACAACCCGCGTGCGATCAGCTACGAAGAAGTTCTTACTCTGGCGGATCGCGGCCTGCATCAGGCCAAAGAGTCTGGCAAGAACCGTGCGGTCGGCATTCTGCCGGCCTCCGGGAAGCTTCCTCCTACAACAATTGAGGGGCTGCACACCGCGCACTTGCAGGTTGACCTTCTGGCAGTGGCCGGGCCTGCTTTGGGAGACAGATAAAGTCGCACCTGCTCGCGCGCCGGTGCAGGCAGCGCTTTGGTCGCGGGAGCCATCCAATGGCGTAAGATTCCATGCCAGGGAGACTCTTATGCCCGTTCCCACGCTGCGCTTCCGGATTGCACGTGCCGCCTTGTTGATCCTCCCACTGTGCGTCTCGGTGGTTGGACAAGATACGCCTTCGGTGGCGGCCAATGTTGTGCCACAAGGCACAGTTTTCCTGATCCAGCTTTCCGATCGGCTTGACACTAGAACCGTCAAGGCTGGAGATCATTTCCACGCCCGACTCGCCGAATCCCTTGTCGCTGCGAACGGGCAGTCCCTCGCCTCAGGCAGGAAGATCACCGGGCACGTGAGCGCGGTCGAACCTGGATTGCGGACACGGATCATTTTGAGTTTTGAAGAAATCGAAACGGCCAAGGGATGGACGCCACTGATCGCCACTGTGACAGGAGTCCCCGGCGAGCATGCCCTGAGACAGATTGGCGAAGAGGGTGAAATCGGCCGCCAGGGAATGAGCAAAGAGCAGATCGCAGAAGCGATTGTGGTCGGAGCCGGCAGGGGAGCCGCGGAAGGGGAGAAATCTGGCGGAAAGCGCGGTGCGGCAGCAGGGGCCGGTTCCGGCGCTGCGGAAGGAGCGATGGCGGCCTTCGCGTCAGGACACGACCTCGTGCTGGAAAAAGGGACCGCACTTGAGATTCGCCTGGATCGCAACCTGACCGTTCCGTCGCGATAGAGTTCCAACCACACCCGCCGCAGAGGTTTCTACTCCGTGGGATAATCGTTTCGGAGGCCTGCGATGAAATCCTTAGGTTTGATCTTCGCACTTTTTCTTTGCTTTGCCAGCGCCGCAATTGCGCAGGATCACCCGGCGGTCAGCGCGCAGTCGAATACCGTTTACGTGGGTGCCGATGGCAAGTTCGAGGCGGCACCCGACACGGCACAGATCCAATTCAATGTATCGGTGCAAGACGAGACGTCGCAGGCTGCCTTTCAGCGTGCTTCGAAAAACGTAGAGCAGGTCCGGCAGGTGCTGCGCAATAACGGGATTGATCCCAAGTCGGCTACGATCGGATCTCTTTCTGTTCAGCCGACCTACGAGTGGAAGCCCAAGCAGCGGGTCAACGGATACCACGTCACGACTGACGTCACGTTGAAGCTGAAAGACTTCTCGAAGGTCGGTCCTATCACCCAACAGCTCGCCGATGCCAACGTCAGCGAATCGCAGAGCCTCAGCTACACACTCGAGAATATGGACGAGGCAAAGAACAAGGCGGTGGAAGATGCGTACCGGCGGGCACACAATTCCGCCGAGACCCTGGCTCGCGTCGCCGGAAGAGTCTTGGGAGAACTCTCGTATGCGTCGGTCGACACTTTTGAGAATCCGCGTATCGTCATGCCGCGGATGGCGCATGCCATGACTGCGATGGCCAATGCAGGGCCTCCAGCGCCGACGGAGGAATTCACACCGCAGACCGTCACCGTGACCGCGCACGTGAATGCTTTGTTTGGGTTGAAATAGCCCTGCCCAGATTCCTGCCGGCTCGAGTTATCAGTGCGAGCTCTTTACATTTAGAGAATCGCCGGTTCAGGCGTTCCGGGCGGTCGAGTTGCCCCGAGCGGATCGACTTGCAGCGTCAGTCCGTCAATCTGGCGCACGACCACCAGTTGTCCGGGCGGTAAAGCCGAAGAAGCCACGGCATCCCACAGTTCTCCGTGCACGAAGACTTTGCCTAGCGGCGAAAGCGCCGTCTGCGCAACCCCTGTTTCGCCGACAAGACCTTGTGCTCCGGTGACCACTTTGTTACGCCGCGCCTTAAGGGCGATCGTCATCAGGAACGCGGTGATCAGGCCGAGCGGGATGCTCACGGCGAGAGCGGTCAGAAGGTGAACTCGCATCTCGGGAATAGGGGAATCGACCAGAAGAAGTCCACCAAGAGTGAGCAGAGCGATGCCGCCGATGGTAAGGACCCCGTGACTCGCGAACTTGGCTTCAGCGGCGAAGAGAGCAAAGGCGCCCAGGATCAGGACCAGCGCCGCAAAGCGAGTCGGGAGCAGATTGAGCGCAAAAGCTGCAATCAGGATAAAAACGATTCCTACGGTGCCCGGGATTACAGCGCCGGGGTGGTTGAATTCGAGGTAGAGCGAAAGCGCCCCGATTGCGAGAAGGAGAAACGCGATATTCGGGTCCATCAGGTACGCCAGGATTTTCTCCTTCAGTGTCATATTGAAGGGCGAAAGCGGCTGGCCTGACAGCTTGAGGGTTACGTCCTGACCATTGAAGCGCTTGAAACTCTTGCCATCGATCTGCCGAAGAAGATCGTCCTCATTGGAGGCGACATAGTCGATCAGGTGTTGCGAAAGCGCCTCTTGCTCAGTAAACGATTTGGACTGGCGAACAGTGCTTTCAGCGACATCGATGTTGCGTCCGCGGCGTGCCGCGACGGACCGCATCAGAGCAGCCGCGTCATTCTCCAGTTTTTCTTTCATGACGTCGTCCATTTTGCCGCCGCCCAGAACGACCGGATGGGCTGCGCCCGTGTTAGTCCCCGGCGACATCGCGGCGATATCGGCGGACTCTAAGATGAAGAATCCGGCGGAGGCCGCGCGACTTCCGCTGGGCGTGACGTAGATGATGACCGGAACTGAGGAGGACGTGATGTGCTCGATAATCTCGCGAGTCGAATCGACCAGTCCGCCAGGCGTGTTGATTTCGATTAAGACAGCCTGATCGCCACGCCGGCGAGCTTCGTCGATGGCGCGCGCAATGTATTCCTCGCTGATGGGCTGGATCGTGTCGTTGACGACCACTTTCAGGATTTCGGCATGAATGGGAAATGAGAACAGAAAGAACGTGGCAACGCTAAGGATCAGGCGCAGCTTCGAGTTTTTGATGATCGACGAGGAGTGCATAGGTTCTTCGCTCCGCTCAGCATGAAAAGCCTGATGTGGTTAATCCTGGCCGGAAATGCTCCGAAATCCAAGCTCTGGACTATTGTCCCTCTATTTGGCTGGCCCGGCATGAATTTCTTGCGGAGCAGGTTCGGGCGTCGTGGAGGAATCGGACTGATTGGCGGTCCATCCAGGCAAGTAGGTGCTTCCAGTGATCAGGCGAGCGCCACGCTCGTAGGTGACGTAGGACCACGCCCATTGAATGAAAACCAAAAGCCGATTTCGAAAGCCGATCAGGAAAAGAATGTGGACGAACAGCCAGGATAACCAGGCGAGGAAACCGGAGATGTGAATGCGTCCGAAGTCCGCGACCGCCGCGGCCCGCCCGATCGTGGCCAGGCTGCCCTTGTCCCAGTAGTGGAACGCCGACGTACGTGGGCGCGAGGCTATTTCTTGGCGAATCAGCTTGGCGACGAAACGACCTTCCTGGATCGCTACCGGAGCTACGCCTGGCAGCAGCTTGCCGTGTTCATCTTTCAGAGACGCCAGATCGCCAATGACGAACACTTCCGGATGCCCCGGAACACTGAGATCAGGACGCACGACTACGCGACCAGCGCGATCGACTTCTGCGCCAAGTTTCTTGCCCAGTGGAGAGGCGGCAACTCCGGCTGCCCACAGGACTACCGTCGCTGGGAGTCGAGTGGTTCCTACGTCGACGGCTCCCGGTTCAATCTGCGTCACGGTCGTCGAGGTGCGGACTTCAACTCCCAAATGTTCGAGCTGTTCCTGAGCACTGCGCGAGAGATCCTCTGGATAGGCGGGAAGAACGCGCGGGCCGCCTTCAACCAGCAGGATGTGCGTGCGAGACGGATCGATGGAACGAAATTCATGGGCGAGGGCATGGCGGCTGATCTCGGCGAGTGTACCCGCGAGTTCGACTCCCGTAGGGCCACCGCCGACCACTACGAAATTGAGCGGCGCCGCAGTTTCGCCGGCGGCTGCTTGTCGTTCGGCTAACTCGAAGGCGAGCAGCACGCGGCGGCGGATCTCAAGCGCGTCTTCGATCGTTTTGAGTCCGGGAGCATAGGGCTCCCAGTCATTGTGCCCGAAGTAGGAGTGAGTGGCCCCTGCGGCGAGGATCAAGTAGTCATAAGGGAGGGAAGCATCTGAAGTTTCGACGATGTGGCGATCCAGATCGAATCCAGTGACCTCCGACATCAGCACTTCGATATTTTTGTGCGAGCGCAGAATGGAGCGGATGGGCGCGGCGATCTCTCCCGGAGAGAGTCCCGCAGTCGCAACCTGGTACAGCAGCGGTTGAAACGTGTGGAAATTCTTGCGGTCGATGACAGTGATCTTGACATCGGCCTTGGCCAGGGCCTGCGCCGCGTTCAAGCCGCCGAAGCCGGCCCCAACAATCACAATACGAGGTATAGCCTTGCTAGTCATCTTGCTGTTCTCGGTCCCACTCTATAAGATTCAGCCCGATGGCAGACGGTTCCAGAAGTTCTCCACGGCAGAATCCCCGAGTGCCTTCTCTTCCAGCGTGGCTTGGCTGGGTCATGCCATCCGTCGCGGACCTCATCTTTCTCGCGCTTCTGGGAGTGCTGGTATTTACGCCTCTTTCCGTCAAGCTGCTGGGGGACGCAGGGATCGGCTGGCACATCCGGAATGGGCAGCAGATCCTTGCCACTCATGAAATTCCGCGATTCGACTCATTCTCGTTCCGGTTGTGGCAGCCTTGGTTTGCCTGGGAATGGCTGTATGACCTCGCCGTCGGAAAATTGGAAGCATGGTGCGGGCTGAATGGCGTCGTTTGGCTCACAGCCCTGGTGATCGCCGCGGTGTTTGCCGCGACCTTCCGATTGGAAGTGGCGCGCGGGACGAACCTGCTGTTTGCGTTTGTGCTGACACTGCTTGCGACATCGGCAGCGACGATTCATTTTCTGGCACGCCCGCACCTCTTCAGTTGGTTCTTCGTGCTCGTGTGGTTCTGGATACTCGACTCCAGCGAACGCAGTAGGACACATGCCCGGATATTGTGGGTGCTCCCCCTGTCGATGTTGCTCTGGGTGAATGTGCATGGGGGATTTCTGCTCGGTTTTGTGCTGTTGGGAACTTACTGGCTAGGAGCCCTCTGGACCTGGGCCACTACGCGCGAGACGCGCCTCGAGGAATCGCTCCAGAAGATCAGCTCGGGTCAGCGCATCCGCCGCTTAACCGGTGCAGGACTCCTCGCGATTGCCGCCAGCTTCGTCAATCCGTATGGATGGAAGCTGTATACGCACATTTATGGATACCTTTCCAACCGCTTCCTCATGGATCACATCGAGGAGTTCCAGTCGCCCAATTTTCATGGCATCGCGCAGAAGTGTTTTCTCGCGTTACTGCTCATTACTATTGCAGTTCTCGCGGTTCGTGAGAGCAGGGTAACTCTGAGCGAAGCCTTGCTCTTGCTGTTTGCCGTGTATTCAGGACTGTATGCTTCGCGGAATATTCCCGTTTCGTCGATTTTGCTGGTTCTGGTTGTTGGACCATTAATGCCGTCGCTGAAGTCTTGGGGTTTTCTGCAGAGAATGAGCGCGGTAGATTCACGCCTGGGCGGTCATCTATGGCCAATCCTCGCGACAGCTGCCGTCCTGGTAGTTGCTGCCAACGGAGGGCGCGTAGCCTCCACGATTTTGATGGATGCTCATTTCGATCCCGCCAGAATGCCGGTCGGCGCCGTGAACTTTATCGAGCGTAGTGGCGTGTGCGCTCCGCTGCTCGGTCCGGACTATTGGGGTGGCTATCTGATCTATCGGCTCTATCCGCACAATACCGTTGTGATCGACGACCGGCATGACTTCTATGGCGAGACATACCTGAAGTCTTATCTGAAGTTGATTCATGCCGAAGCTGGTTGGGACGAGTTTTTCAAGGTACATGATGTCGCGTGGCTGTTGCTCCCGAGAAATGCGGCGCTTTCGGCAGTCCTAAGCCAAACGCCGGGATGGAAAACGGTCTACTCCGATGAAGTGGCGATTGTCTTTACGAGGACGGATCTGAAGATGGAAGACACGGATCGTGCTCCGAGCCCCTGAGCACAGTTGCGCACAAGACCGACTTCCGAAGGAGATGAAGCGTTCCAGACCGTTCACGCTGCCTCACGATCTGATTTGCATGACTGATTTGCATGACTAGAGACGTCAGGCTCAAAGTGAAGGGCTGCCATTGGTGTGCCATTGTCGCCATCTCGCTGGCGCTTGCCGGCTGCTCTGGATCCTCACCGTCGTCTACCACCATCCCCCCTGTGACTCCGCCCGGAAATCCTGTTGGGTCGAATCTGACGCAGATAAGTTCCGATCCTTACACCATCGGCCCGGGGCAGCATGCGACGGAAGTCGAGCCCCACATGATGGCGAACGGCAATACGCTAGTGGCTGCTTTTCAGACTGGGCGCATCTCTCCGGGTGGCGGGACTGATATCGGGTGGGCGACTTCCACCGACGGCGGCACGAGCTGGAGCCATGGATTTCTGCCCGGCCTTACCACGGGCGAGGGAACAGGTCCCTACGACGCCGCGAGCGATCCAGTCGTAGCTTATGACGCCAAGCACGGCGTGTGGATGATTGCCTCGCTACCGATTTCCAGCACGCTCAAGACTCCTGCTGTTGTGGTGAACCGATCCTCGGATGGGTTGACCTGGCAGAATCCTGTGAGCGTGGACGAGTCCGCTGAGAGTTCCGATAAGAATTGGATTGTCTGCGATAGCTGGACGGGCAGTCCGCACTATGGCAACTGCTACATGGAATGGGATGACCCGCTGAACAACGGTGAAATCCTCATGAGCACTTCGAGCGATGGAGGGTTGACGTGGGGTACGCCCTTGCCTACCACTGATTTAGCCAAGGGGATTGGTGGACAACCTCTGGTACAGCCGAACGGGACTGTGGTTGTGCCTCTGGAGACGACCGTGATGTCCGCATTCAATTCGAATGATGGAGGTTCGAGTTGGAGCGCGACCTCGGCCATCTCGAATATTCAGTTTCACGCCGATTCTGGAGGAATTCGCAGCGGGCCGCTTCCGTCTGCGGCGGTCGATGGAGCGGGCACGATCTGGACAATCTGGGAGGATTGCCGCTTCCGGCCAACCTGCTCTACCAACGATCTGGTGTACAGCACTTCCATCGATGGGATCCATTGGAGCGCGGTCACGCGGATTCCGATCGATGAGATTTCGAGCGCCGTGGATCACTTCATCCCCGGGATCGGGATCGATCCTGCCACCCGGGGTACCACGGCACACGTGGCGCTGCATTATTACTACTATCCGCAGAGCGCCTGTACGGTATCGACGTGCCAGCTGTTTGTGGGCTACATCTCGTCGGCCAATGGCGGTTCGACTTGGAGCGCACCGTCCGCGCTTACCGGACCCATGCTGTTGAGTTGGCTGCCCCAATCGCAGAATGGACTGATGGTGGGTGATTACATTGCGACGGTGTTTACGAACGGCCTGCCACACGGAGTGTTTGCAGTAGCGTCTGCGACTTCGGGTGCGACCTATAACGAGGCAATGTATACCGGGCAGGGGCTGAGCGTGAATGCTGCGGGTCGACAGCGTTCCTCTGCCGGTGACAGGGTGCTCCATAAACTGTCGGATGCCATCGAGAAAGAGCGTCCAGAGAAAGGTACGATTCCCCCTTCGCGTCGCAAGGCCAAGCGCAGCGCAAAGTAATCTTCGGCAGGGGTGTCAGGTCTAGGACTATGGCTGGTTATCAGCGCGAAAATCGAAGAGCGCTCTAGAAGCGGTCGTTGGTGTCTATACCAAAGCCCAGAATTGCCGTGACTTCGACGGGTTGGTCTCCACGCATGGCGGGTTGAAACTTCCAATTGTGCAGAGCGGCGAGAATTTTTGAAGTCATCTCGGCCGGCCCGGGTTCAAGGACGCGCACGTTTTTCAAGTTGCCGGAAGCATCCAGAGTGCACGTGACGACCATGCGGGCGTGCGGTAATCCTTCGGCCAAATCGGTCCGCATCGAGGTTGGAGCAGTTAGCGTGCTGCCGTAGGGGTGGCCTGTGGCCGACTGGTCAGCAAATTCCATCACAACCGTGCCCAGAGATGTATCGAAGTACGTTGTATACTTCTCGCCCCGCAGAAGATTCTTGTAGGGCTCGAAGGCTCCCCCGGAAGATGCCGTAGCCACGACCGTTACGCCAAGAGCCTGGCGCTTCTTGGTGGTAGAGTGGCCGGGAGCCTGAGGATCGTTGCCCGTTGGATCGGTTCCGAAGGCTGGAATCGTAACTTCGCTGGTGCCCCCGCTGATATCAACGCCGCGGACCGCCGGAGTGCCCGAGGGGACATTTCCCGCGCCTCCGGGTCCGGCAGCAGGAGAGATTCCTCCGCGTGCATTCGGATCGGAACCGCGTCCGGGACCGGATTTTCCAGCACCAGGGCTAGATCCGGTCATGCCGCTTCCTGGGCCATTGCCGCGGCCGATACTAGTGCCGCCTTCTGCTCCACCCAGACCAGGCTTGTCTCCCCCTGAAGGAGACAAGGCAAGTAACCCAGTGCCCCCGGTACTGGGGAGCGCAACCTTGGAGCCGGGCTCACTGGAAACTACGGCTCCTGCGCCCGCGCCGCTCCCGCCGCTGGTTGGCGGAGCCACGCCGGCGCCGGCGTCGTCGAGCGGTGCGCCGAGACCGGTGCCTTTGCGGCCCAAGCCGGAGCCAGTCGATGCGGAGCCTCCAGCAATCGACGGAGGCGGAGGGACGACGTTATTGGCTAGCAAGGTGCCTTTGGGAGCACCCGCGCCCCCGCCAGTATTGCCGGTGCCGCCTCCTGCTCCCGGCACCGTGGGCGGAGGTGGAACCAAGCTCGGCGCGCCGAGCGCCGGTCCGGAAGACGTCGCGAGAGTACGGTTCCCTGTGCCGCCAGACGCGCCCATAGAGGGCGGGGGAGCCACTACTTTTGTTTCGAGCGAGGTGCCCAGACCATTGCGCGTGCCGCGTGGAGTTCCCCCAGATGCGGTCGGATTGACACTCGGCGGTGGAGGGACGACATTTGCCGAGAGCGTTGTTCCGTTGCCACCGCTGTTGCTGCTGGCTTGAACAGCGGGTGGTGGCGGAACAACCTCGGACGCTCCGAATATCCTGCCCATCAGGCTGCTCATGAAGGATCCGCTGGCCGATTGGGTAGGCGGTGGAGGCACGACTGCTTTCGAGGGATCTGGAATACTGCCGCCCGCGACGCGGAGTCTATCCTGCGAAACGTCAGCCGAGGGTGGCGGAGCAACAACGGACGGTGCCGGCAAACTCAGCTTCGGATTTCGTAGGGCGGCGTGTTCCGGAGCCGATACGGGCGGCGGGATGACCGCCACGTTATTCATCCGTACCGGCGAACTCGAGGCTTCTCGACTCACGGCGTTGGGGGCGGGCGGAATGACATTGGCGGCGAGCGCCGGAGCTGACCGCGACTGATCGCGAACTGTGTTGGGAGCGGGCGCCACTACCGATGCGTTGAGCGACGGCGTATTCACCATGCGGTCGCGAGCGACGTTCGGAGCGGGAGCAATCACTGCCGGAGCCAACGCTGGAGCAACCAGCGTGTGGGCGCTTGAAATGTTGGGCGCGGGAGGAATCAGGGTTGCGCTCAGATTCGGTGCCGTGAGCGTTCGGTCACGAGCCACCGACGGTGCCGGTGCAATCACCGAATCGAGTTGAACTCCATTGCGTGTGTAATCGCGGATCACGTTCGGAGCCGGAGCGATCAGCGCAGCTGAAAGGTTCGGCAGGTTGCGGCTCGAACGTAAGCCTTCCGAAGGCGGAGGGCCGGGATCTGGCCGGATCGCCAACAGGTTTGCTACAGCGTCGGTCGACGCGGGAAGCTTAAGATTGGGCGCATCGACAACTTTTGGGACGAGAGAGCCGCCGCGGGCAATCTTGATGGTTTGTGTACGATGGTGCGCTTCGTCCCCGCCGGCGCGGCCGGTTGCGCCGGCCTCCACTCCGCCGAGATCCTCCGTGCGCGGTAGCTCGTCGCCGCTGTAGTAGATCACATCGTGGCTTGAGAATCTGGGCGCAACGAAGGGCCGCAACTCGGCGACCTTTATCTGGATCGCGATTGCGGCAAAGATCAGGAATGCCTCCAGCAAATAAGACGGCACCATGATGCGCAAGGGAATCAGTCCGAAGGGAGCCTCTCCAGCCAGGCGACGTTCCGAGCGCGCCAAGGCCGGTCCAATCGAGCCAATGAACTCACGCCAGGGCGACGACCACTCGACCAGCAGTTTGGGCTCGTGCTGGACGGTCACCGGTTCTTCGAGTTGGAGCGTTTCACTCACGACGGCGGCACTCTACCATCTTTCTCGATCCTTATCTCGATTTTATCGCCCACCGCCGTTCTGGTTTCAGCGGCAACGCGGCAGGGTAGTTCCAGCACGGACGCCGCTTGCGTCCGGACCGCAGCAAAGCGCCAAGGCTGCAAGTCATGCTGGATGTGAATAACCGTCATCGCTCGATCCAGATAAACGACATCGATAGGGAATCCCATGCCCAAAGTATGAACGCCGTGACAGGGGACAATCCAGAGGCCAGAGCCATTACGGAAGTCACTCGGGCGAAGTCCGAGAAGGCCACGGAACCGGGTCCAATGCGTATCGGCTACCGCAAGCGCGGTGGCGAGGTACGCCTGGCGGGTCTGATTGAAGGCCTGTCCCTGCGAGGAAAGAACCGCCATAAATACGAAAGCTCCCCCAGTTCTTTGATGCGGTTTGCGCTGCCTTCTAACGACCGCCGGAAACCGGCCCAAGTTGTCGGAACAGCTCAATGATGGCCGGGCCGATCGTGACAAAGATGATAGAAGGTAGAACAAATACCACCAGTGGGGGGACCATCTTGATAGTAGTTTTAGCAGCTTGCTCTTCGGCCCGTTGCCGGCGTTCCGTGCGGAGGGAGTCGGAATGCACGCGGAGGGCCTGAGCCACACTGGTGCCGAAGCGATCTGTTTGAATCAGTGTACCAACAAGTGATCGGATATCGTCAACTCCAGTGCGGTCCACCAGGTTACGGAGGGCTTCGGCGCGGGGCTTGCCGGCGCGCATCTCGAGATTTACCAGGTGAAATTCATCGCTCAGATCAGGGTGGGCGTGGTGCAAGTCCTGGCCGACACGGGTAAGAGCCTGATCGAGCGCGAGGCCGGCCTCCACGCAAATGACGGTTAGGTCAAGGGCGTCCGGCAGGCCGATGCGGATGCGGCGTTGGCGGTCCTTGATCATGCGCTTCAAGATGAAGCGCGGCAGGAAGAATCCGAGACCGGGTATCCCAACGAGCAAAAAGAGATTATCGAAGCCGGAAAATAGCGCTACGCCGGCAAACCCCGCGGCCGCCATCAAAAGGCGTGCGCCGAAGTAGTAGTTCACGTCGATCGCATCGCGGAATCCGGCCTGAATGAGCCAGGCGCGCGTACGGGAAACATCAGACGGCGAAAGCGGAATGGCCTTGCTGATGGGGTCCAGCGCCTGCTCGATCCGTTCCCGCATGGCAGGCTTGTTTTCCACCGGCTGCTGTTGTCCTCCGAGGGCGCGCAGACGAGCACCAAGGACGGAACTGGGAGTTACGACGGCCGCTCCAAAAGCGAACACCGCGAGCACGACCGTGACGAACACGACAATGACCAAGAGCAAGGGCATAGCTAAACCTGAATCCGAATGATCTTGCGGATCACGAAATATCCGATCGTTTGCAAGGTGATACCGGCAACCAGCAGCGTGTGTCCAATCGGGTCCGAGAACAGAGGCCGAATGAACGCGGGATTGAGCACAAGCATCACCGCGACGATGATCGGCGGCATCCCCATCAGGAGCGCCATCGTCAGACGTCCCTGGGCCGTATAGACGCGAACTTGTCGTTGAATCTTGAAGCGCTCGCGGATGACATAAGACAAATTGTCGAGGATTTCCGCAAGGTTGCCGCCGGTTTCTCGCTGCAACATCACCGCCGTGACGAAGAACTTCACGTCGACCAGGGGCATGCGCTCGGTGAGATTGATGAGGGCATCGCGAACCGGCATGCCAAATTTCTGTTCTTCATAGAGCTGGCGGAACTCGCCCGCCACCGGTTCGGCCACCTCGTCGGTAATCATCTCGAGCGCGGTAGTAAAAGCGTGTCCGGCGCGGACGGCTCGGGCCAGCGTGTCGATGGCTTCCGGGAAAAGTTCCTCGAATTTCTCGAAACGCTTATTGCGACGGTACGAAGCGTAAGAGTAGGGAAGTACGAAGCCCACCAGCATCGCAATCCACGCGACCTCGACGCGTTTGCTGAAGGCGTACCCGAGGAAGGTCGCGACAATCCCGGCGAGCGCGGAGATTCCAAGAAAATTTCCGGCACGCAGGGACATTCCTGCCTGCGCCAGCATTTTTTGGATGTCAGTGACTCTTGCCGACCGCCGGAGCAGCTGATCGATTGCCGGAATCTGGCTGAGTTGTTCGTCGCGCAGAAGCGCGAGTTCTTCCTCGGCTGCCAGTTCGGGAGCCTTGCGCTCGTTGGCCAGCCGTTCTTTAATCAAGCGCGCGCGCGCGTTTCGTTGGTCGAAGATCGAGCCTAGGGCGAAGGCCGCCAGGGCGACCACCACAAAGACGAGAAGCGCAAGCAGACCTGCGGGCATATCGTCTCCTAAACCTCCGTTCTCGATTCAAACAACGCCGGTCGCAAACGGGCGCCGGAGGTTGACAACCGCTCGGCGAAGTTTGGGCGGATGCCGGTGGCGCGGAAGACTCCGCGAACTTTGCCACTCTCATCCGTACCGGTGCGGTCAAAGCTGAAGATGTCCTGCATTCCGATCAGATCCCCGTCCATGCCCGTAATCTCCGATACCGTAGTGACCTTGCGCGTGCCGTCGGAAAGGCGAGCGATTTGAACGACGGCATGCACTGCAGATGCAATCTGGTGGCGTACAGCGCGCTCCGGGATATTCAGATTCGCCATCGACACCATGTTTTCCACGCGGGCCATCGCGTCGCGCGGTGAGTTCGCGTGCACAGTCGTGAGAGATCCTTCGTGGCCGGTGTTCATGGCCTGCAACATGTCGAACGCTTCTTCCCCACGTACCTCGCCAACCACGATGCGGTCGGGTCGCATACGCAAGCTGTTGATTACGAGTTCCCGCTGCCGGACCGCACCCTTGCCTTCGATGTTCGGCGGCCGAGTTTCCAGGCGGACCACGTGCTCCTGCTTTAACTGCAGTTCAGCCGCATCTTCGATAGTGACGATGCGGTCGGAATTCGGAATGTATCCGGAAAGCACATTCAGAAGAGTCGTCTTGCCGGCGCCGGTTCCACCGGAGACCAGAATGTTGAGACGTCCTTTCACCATGGCCGAGAGCAGTTCAAGCATCGACTCGGTAAGGCTCAGGTTCTCGATCATCTGTCGCGCGGTGACGGGTTCCCGCCCGAACCGGCGGATGGAAAGCGACGGACCATCTACGGCCAAAGGCGGAATGATTGCGTTGACACGCGAGCCGTCGGCCAAACGGGCATCCACCATGGGCGAGGATTCGTCGACGCGACGGCCGATCCGCGAGACGATGCGCTCGATGATCTGCATCAGGTGGGCATTGTCCTTAAACGACACTGCTGTGCGCTCGAGTTTGCCGGCACGCTCGACGTACACACGGTCAAAGCGATTGACTAGAATATCGGATACCGTGGGATCTTTGAGCAGAGGCTCAAGGGGCCCGAGCCCGAATATCTCGTCAAGGATCTCCCGCGAGAGCCGTTCCCGTTCCGCAAAGCTGAGGGGCACGACTTCGCCGTTGACGACCGCGCGAATAATGACCATTACTTCATCGCGTGCCGAGTCGCCGGACGTCTTGCCAAGTTTTTCCAGATCTAAACGGTCGAGGACCTTGCGGTGCAGGTCGGCCTTGATCTGCTGGGGATCGATGCGTTCGAAGGATTGAAGATTTGCCATGGTTCCCTGGTTCGACCCTTAGATTCCTAGACCGACTTGAACAGTGACCATTCTGCCCGTTTTACGTCCGCATCATTCCGCGTCAGTTCCTGGGCCAGCCCAGCAAAACAACGGGCCATCTCGGAATTCCGCTGGTCCATGACAGGGGTTCCGCGGTCGATGGCACCGGAGATTGCGAAATACTGGTTCGGGATCCGCCACAGCAGTTTAGCGCCCACGGCAGCTTCGGCATCCGCCTCACTGAAGCCCGCCACTTTGCGGAAGCGGTTCAAGATCAGCCGCACACGGTCCCGGCTTCCGGTCTCTCCCAGGTATTGTTGGACACGGGCTGCGCTCCAGAGTGAGGCCACGTCACTACACGCGACCAGAAGAACTGTCTCGGAGAGACTTGCGATGAGGCGGGTGGCTGCATCGAAACGCGAGGAGGCATCGACGACCACGTAACGATAATGGGTGACCAGCATGTCGAAGAGGCGAACGAAGTCGGCGGTCGAAGGATCCACCGCAGCGGGCACGTTGGTTCCGGCCAGCAATTGCAACCCTCCGCTGTGCCGCGTCATGAAGCTCTCCAGTAGGGAAGAGTCCATGCGATGAAGATTGCGGGTGGCGTCGGCCACGTTGAAGCCCGGCTTGAGGTTCATGTGCAGCGCGGCGTGGCCCAAGGGCGCGAGATCCACCAACGCGGTTTGACCATACAGAGATTGCAGTGCCAGTGCGAGATTGACCGCCACGGTCGTCGCACCGTTTCCGCCCTTGGCATTGATGATCGAGAAGACTTTACCCCGGATACCTTCCTGGCGCCCTCGGCGCTGTGCGGTTTCGAGGCGCACGAAGGCCTCGATCATATCCGTCGTATTGGGTGGGCGTTCAATGAATTCACGCGCCCCGGCGCGCATAGCATTCACGATGACCTGAGGCTGGCTGAGGGTCCCGATGGCAAAGATAGCTGCGTCGGCCATTTCCTGATGCAAAAGTTCAATCGCACGCAAACCCAGTTGCGGATTGTCGGCGGGAATATCGACCAGAGTCACGTCGGGATTGGCGGCGCGCACACGCCGTGTGACTGGATCAGACGCGGCCACCGGGAAGCTGGCGCAGGTGTGAACCGTGCGCGCTACACTGGTGCCGTCAACCAGCACCTGCAGCACGGCTCGCTGCTCGTTGTCGGGGGCGACGATGACGACTGACAGTTCCGGCATAACCAAATCCTGCGTTCGCGCGTTCTGGCTCGCTCTGTCCTCACCTGACGAGCAGCTTACTTGTTATCAAACTTACTGTTATCAATAAACGGTTTCGGATTCTTGGGCAGCGCGGGCGGTTCGGCGTTGGGTGAAATACGCCTCACCGTGCAGAGGACCATGAGTTCGGAATTGCTTCTCTGCAAGCTCTTGCTGCGGAAAAAATTTCCCAGGATCGGGATGTCGCCGAGGCCCGGAATCTTATTCCAGATGTCTGTGACCCGGTTGTCGATGAGTCCCGCAATGACAAAACTCTGCCCGTCTTGCACTTCAAATTCAGTCTCCGCCTTGCGCGTGCTCAAGGCGGGTACGGTGAACCCCGAGATGGTCAGAGCATTGGAGAAATCCAGCGTGCTCACCTCTGGTGCCACCTTCAGATGAATATTTCCGTTGGGCATGATAACGGGAGTGAACTGCAAATGAACGCCGAAATCCTTGAATGAAATGGTTACCGCCGTAAAGCCCTGGCCCGGCTGCACGATCGGGAAGGGAAACTGACCTCCCGCGAGGAAGCTCGCTTCCTTGCCGTTGACGGCAATCAGGTTGGGCTCGGCGAGAATCTGCAGCAAGCTCTTGTTTTCCAGCGCTTCGATGACAGCCCCGAAATTGATGTCAGGCCGGAAAACAAATAGGTTCAAAACGTTGTTAATCGTCGTCGCGGGAGTGGTGCCCGTTGCCGTGCCGGAGGGTGAGCTGGGGGTCAGGGTCTGGGAGCCGAGGGCGCCGTATTGTCCGGTGGTGATGGTGCCGATGGTATTCGCAGCACCGGTGGAAATAAAATTGATACCAAGTTGGGTCAGGGCAGTGCGGTCGACTTCCGCAAACTTCACCTGCAGCAACACCTCCTGCGAGCCGACTGGTCCGAAGGTCAGAACGTTTACCACTTTCGGAGAATAGGCACTGGCAAGTTCTCCAGCGCGCTTCGCAACATCTTCGGTGGAAACGTGTCCCGAGAGAACGATGGCTGCTCGAGACGGCGTGACTGTGATTTGTTCGTCGGGGAATACTCGATGTTCTTCCTGAGCGCATGCGCTCACATCTACATCGACACGAAGATCGAAGCTGCGTGAGCGTTCCAGTTCATCCCAGATCAGCAACGAAACTTCGCCCGGAGCCTTGCCGTGAACCAGGATCTGCGTTGGCGTGATGACTTGGGGATATGCGATCGCCGGATCGGTAACCGAAATGCGTCGCAACTTCTCGGTTGTATTAATGAGCAACGACTTGCCCACCATGACCCGCAATGGCGCCGATCCCTGGGCCTGGGACTGCGCGGGAAGCGTTGTGGTCTGCGTACCCGTGGTTGCGGGTGCCTGACCCGCAGCGTCCGCCTGCTGCCTCATCTCTGAAGATGCGGGATGGACGAAAGCAGCGAACAGCAAAGCCCCGAGCAAAGACGCGCGAACGTTCATTTTCAGATTCCTCTCCCTATGAGGAAACGGCTGATGTTCTGCCTGGATTGGAGGATCGAACGTGTCCCAATCAATTGGTGCCGCAATTCTCCTCCGAGCATTTCACGATTTCCGGTTTCTTGTCGCCCTGATAGACCTCAACGCTGATGCCGTTGGAAGGAGCCGGAGGAGTCGGCGTGACCGTTTTTGGCGCGGAATGATGAACCGCCGCCTGCTGAGGCGCAGGGGCTGCCATTCCTTTAAACAGTCCTCTGGAGTTCGAAGATGCTACTTCGTCTTGCTTGGTGTCGAGAGGATTTCGCAGCGCGAGTTGGATGTGACCTTCCGAACTGGCGAGCGTAAGGCGTTGGGCATCGTCGGGTGAAACCAAAAGTGTAATGACTGCTGTGGTCTGGGCCTCACCCGTGGAGGTCCGCTCCAACGTGTGGCCGGAGGCGAGCACCGCAACATTTTGCAATACGGTAGTGGTTTGTTGTTCGCCGGAACCGCCCGGCGTTCCCGTCAGTAGAACGTCGACGCGAGTCCCAGGCGTTACAAATCCAGCTACCGACACGACTTCATTCACCCGCACAGAAACCGCCCGCATGCCCGGAGGAATCAGCGCCGGAAGGCCGGACCCGGCATTTTCAGCCGCCAGACGATTGGGCAGAATGAACTCGCCTTTGGAGATCGGGATGATCACGCCGTGTCCTAGCACGTCGGCGCGCCTGCGGGGCGCGCCCGGAGGCAGATCGGCGCCCGGGATCTTGATTATTTTTATGTCGCGCTCTTCGACCCTGGCCCCAACCTGCAAATCGTCTGCAGCCACGATGACGTCAACCCCGGAATCTGCGTTCGAGCGACTCCCCGACTCCAAGTTCCTGTAGACGTACACACTTGCAAAGAAGCCAAGGGCGACGGCCAGAACTCCGATCATCATCAGGCGTGTGCGGTTCATGCTGCTCCCTCAAAACCAAAACTCTGCCGCTGACCCGTCCCGGCCGGCGCTTCTGCCCGTCGAGATCGGGTTATTCGTTTTACTGGATCGAACTGGCGACGTTCGAGAACACGTTGTTGGCATTGGACCCAATCAGGCGAACGGTTCCAACGACAATGACGAGGATCACTGCCAGCATAACAGCATATTCAGCGATGTCCTGCCCTTCCTCTGCGGACCACAGTCTGCGTACAAGCTCCATAGACGGCTCCTTGAAATTTCTATCTTGTCTCGAGAACGAGTGGGAACCCACCCTTAAACTCTCCAGCTGAAACTTTCGACCACATTCCTTACTAATAACGGTAATCATACCTTGCAACGTCGGGAAAAAGAGGTATTTTCTTGCATACTTCCGGCCAAAGACCGTTACTTCCGGGTAGGTAGTGAAACCTTGCTGTATGAGCGGACCGTATCCGCCCGGTGGGTCGTGAGGGCAAGCTTTCCGCTAAGATACTGAGGGTTTGCCTGTCCTGATAGCCCCTTAGAGCCCTGCGGCAGCTTCCTCGGCTGTCTGGCCGGGGCGGCCGAACGAACCCGAGCCCTGATTACCACTTGGATACTGGCCCGAACATCGCCGCCGCGACGCTGGTTCATCCCAGACAAATTCAACCGAAATCGGAAAACAATCCGAGCCTTTCACACCACCACCGCAGGCGGCAATGGAGGGACCTGGTTGACCTTGCTCCGAAATGGGCCGCCGGAAATTACGATGGCTATGCCAGCTACGCCAAAGCCTGCGACGATGTCGATCACGTAGTGCTGTTCGAGCATCAGGACTGCGGCGGTCAGCAGTACGTCGTAAGCAACGAGCACCACCACGATTCGTCTCCATCGGCGCAGAAACCAAAGGATAACGATGGGTTGGGCGAGGTGCATGCACGGCAACCCGATGAAGTAGTCGGTGGAAATGCGCGAAATCGGGATATGGTGCCAAAGGGCCAGAGCGTCCCGAATGAGCGTTTCTTGCAGCTTATAAACCTGAAGGCTGGCTGGAAAGCGTGCGAAGTGCCCCGGGCAAAGGTAGTAGGGCCCTTGTGACGGCCAGATATAGAAGATGGCGAGGGCAAGATAGTAGGACGTGAGGATTGTCCCAACGAACTGTAGGGCCCTGGTTCGGCCCTCGCTGAGTGCGACAAAAATGAGGGCCGCTCCAATCTGCGGAAACATCCCGAAGTAAATGAATTCCAGAGCCCGAAAGAAGGAAATTGGAAACGTCTGGACGGACCAGTGCGCGAGTTCTGAAACCGAGTGCCCGTGCAACATCCAGCGATCGATAGCATCCAGTGCTGGGTCCGTCGCGAAGTTGAAGCGCACGGACACGATCACGCATGTGTAAGCAAGGACCATAAGAAATCCGAAGAAAAGGTAGGCGGCGGGTACAAAAACTGAAGCTGCGGTTGCGCCCAAACCGTGCGCCCGTTGCCGCTCGCGGAGTTCGAGCAGGACAATCGCATCGACGGTCAGCACCAAACCTTTTGCCCAGGTCGTAGTCCAGACGAGAATTGCAAAGAAGGCAAGCAGGGCAACAATGCGAAGCGGACTCTGCCATAAACGTACCAGAAACGGCGCCAGAACCTGCTCGCGAGGGCAACCGATCACGCAAAGGAGGGCAGCGACGAAAATCGCCTGCGCTGCCAGAAGAAACCAGAATGCTACTCCAAATGTGACCCAATCGAACTTGAGTGGAAGATGCTGACGGAGCAGAAGGGGAATCAGCGCCAGGCACAGCAATAGGCTGATCCCGTAATGCCAGTTGCGCGTGCTCATTGAGCTGTGAGTCGAAGTATCCATGATCCGGAAAACAAAGCCGTTAGGCGGAGGCCGGATTCTCAGCCATGTCCGTGACCTTGCTTTGAGTTTTTCGCAATAATACGACCGCCAACATCGGAAGATAGATCAGTAGTACCGTACAGACTCCGACTTCTGTGAAGCTGCGCGGAGTGTGGTACCAGCGCCAAATTCCCGCACCCCAGCTGAAGAACACAGTCCAGATGATCTCTCTGCGCGATTGCGGAATCAGCCACAGGATGAACGTGTCAAAGAACCAACGCTGCGGCATCAGTGCGGATAGAAAAAGAAACTGCGCATTGCGATCCCGGTATCGAAGCAGGGCAAGCAAGAGCAGAGGGCCCGGAAGAACCAGAATTGGGAAAAAATGCTCGTAATTTCCCAGTTGTCGAAGCCAGAGCAAGGCCCAGGTTGGCATCGCTGCAAAGCTTGCCAGGACGAGAACGGCGCACGCCAACAATCCGCGGCGACTCAGGCGAGTCAGAAAAACGGGGAGTCCGACTTGTGGCTTGGCTAGCGTGGCGGGCAACAACAACGGAAAGAATGCGCTGGCAGCGATAAGAGGGGACCACTGTACGGTGAGAATGCCAGCCCAGTATGGATAGGCGAAGAAAATAAGCAGCCGCGTATAGCCGTGACGAGTTAACCCGAACGCCAAAAGAGAAGAGCTGATTCCCCAGAAGAGTCCGGCGGCCAATTCCGGTTGCAGGCGCACGAAAGGCAAAGCCAGCAGGCCTGCGGTGAGTGGATATTGTTCATACGGCGTATCGTAGGGATTTTGTCGGGCCAATAAGCGCTGCGCGAGATGTAATGCCCACCGGAAATCGGCCGCGTCCTGATGAAAGCGTTTCATCAGGAACCAGCAGGAAGCACCGGTGGCAACGCCGATTGCGGCCGAGACTGCAATTCGCCAGCGCATGAAGTGGATCGTGCCCACACAGTTGTAACATGAAGCGGTTGAATCCGGATTTGTCGCTGAACGACGGAAGGAAAGTGTCGCATCGTGCCGAAGCGCCCATCGTTTTTGATCGGCCTCACCCTCGCCATTGTGGCCTCGGCGAGCACATGGTTCTATGTAAATCGGATTCTCCGGGCGCAGCAGATTGCGGATGCGGCCGCTCACGGCCGGCCGCGCGGAAATCTGTCGGACCTTTATCCTCGCTGGCTGGGCGCGCGTGAGTTGCTGCTGCGCGGACGCAATCCCTACAGCGCCGAGATCACGCGCGAGATTCAGCAGGGATACTACGGAAGAGAACTCGATCCGGCGCGGTCCGACGATCCTAAAGACCAGCAAGGCTTCGCTTATCCCGCCTATGTCGTATTTCTATTGGCGCCTACGGCGAAACTCCCCTTCGCGGTTGTGGAGATCGGATTCCGATGGCTGTTGGTCGGATTGGCAGCACTTAGCATCCCTCTGTGGCTTTCCGTATTGAGATGGAAAGCGCAGCCCCGGAGCATTCTGATTTTCGTTGTGTTGGCACTCGGCTGGCTGCCGATGGTACAGGGCATCAAACTCCAGCAACTGAGCTTATTCGTGGCCGCATTGATCGCGGCGTGTGGGGCATTCCTGACGGGTGGATGGCTTGCCTTTGCCGGAGGACTGCTAGCTTTGGCGACCATCAAGCCTCAGCTTACCTGGCCCATGGTGTTGTGGCTGCTCTCGTGGTCAGCGACTGACTGGCGTTCCCGCCGGCGGTTTGTATTGGGATTTGGATCGGTCATGCTTCTTCTTCTGGGTGGAGCACAATGGTTGTTACCCGGATGGTTGCGCATGTTCATCGAGGCGATCCGGCAATACCACGAATACACCCAGAACCAATCCGTGCTCGCTTGGATGTTCGGTTCCTTCGTCGGCCACATTCTTGAGGCGGTGAGCGTAATACTCTGCGCGATTTGCGTCTGGCCGATGCGTCGACAGCCCGCTGCACATCCCCTGTTCGGCCAAGCCTTCGCCCTGGTGCTGGCTCTCACCGTGCTCATCGTTCCGATGTTTGCTCCCTACAGTCAGGTTCTGCTCATGCCCGCGATTCTGGCGCTGCTGCATAGCGAGGCCTCTCGCGACCCAGTTCTACCGGCGGTTCGACTGGCGCGTGTGGCCGGGGGCGTGTTGGTGCTCTGGCCGTGGATCGCGACGATAGGCTTGAGCGTGGCATACCTCTGGCTGACGCCAACGGTGCGAGAGCATGTGTGGCCAATGCCGTTTTACTCGAACTTCATGGTGCCCGCGCTCATCTTCGGATTGGCGCTGCTGAATACTTGGGTGAGCCAGACCCGTACCTTGCGGGACAGCGCGCCCGCAGAGTAGTCTGTTCCAGCAGGGGTATCCCTGCAATGAGCGCTGCCTTCTGGGGAGAAGGCGCGCCGACTGCCATTCATGTCTTTAGGCGCAATCAGTCATCACAGCTCCGGTTCCGGCGTGTTTCCGGCCCTTGTGTTCGTACAGGGAAGTGAGCAGAAGAACCTCGTTCTGAATCGCACTCCGTTCACGGTCGGACGGAAAGTGGATAAGGATCTGGTGATTGCCGACCCCCGCGTCTCACGCGACCACGCGCAGATCATGCAGGAGGGGCAGGATTTCTACCTCGTCGATCTGGGCAGCAAGCACGGCACATTCGTGAACGGGGAGCGCGTCCAGCGTCAGAAACTGGAACGCGGCGATCGCCTCGAGTTCGGGGCCCGCGATTCGGCCTATATCCTCTTCAATCCTGCGCACGCGACTTCTAACACGGCGCGGGAATTCCTCAGTCAGATCTCCGGTATTCAGATCAAGCAGGAAGCGACGGACCTGGAAAAGCTCACGTTGTTTCTGGAAGCCGCCCGAAAGCTGAATACGGCTGGAGTACTGGACGAAATCTTGATGACGATGCTCGACGTCACGCTGCAACTGACGCGAGCCGAACGCGCTTACGTCTTTCTAAAGGACGAGGATGGGAAACTCCGTCTGGCCGCCGGACGCAACTCGAAGAAAGAGCCGCTGCTCGACGATAAGACGATTTCGCACTCAATCCTCGAAGAATCGATACGGTCGAACTCCGAGTTTCTTCTAACCGATACCAGCCAGTCACTCGATCTTGCGGGACGGCAGAGCATCGTGGCCTACGATCTTCGCACCGTAGTGTGCATCCCTCTTCGCAAGCTCGTTGTACAGGCCACCCGCGATGCCCAAACGCCAATGCACGCCGCGACTTCGGCGGAGGCGATGGGAGTTCTTTACGTCGATTCACGTTTCGCGTCGCGGGACATCAGCGGGGTAGGTCAGGACATTCTTCACGTGATCGCGACTGAAGCCGCTTCGCTGATCGAGAACGCCCGACTCGTGCAGGCCGAGGAAGAAGCGCGGCGCTACCAGCAGGAGTTGAGCATTGCGGCCAGCATTCAGCAACGGCTGATGCAGGTGAAGATTCCCGAAGTCCCGTTTGCCAAATTGCGCGGAAAGAATCTCTCTTGCAAAGAAATTGGAGGAGATTTCTTTGACGCCGTGAATACCAAGGAAGGCCTTGCGGTCGTGTTGGCGGACGTGAGTGGCAAAGGAGTGTCGGCCGCCCTTCTGGCTTCCACGCTGCAGGGGATGATCTATTCGCACTTGAGCGCGGGTGTGCCGTTGCTCGACGTCGTGTCGGCAGTTAACCGGTTCTTCACCGAGAAACTGGTTGGCGAAAAATATGCCACCGTGCTGCTGGTGCGCCTGAGGCGGGATGGTGAGCTGGAATACGTGAATTGTGGCCACGTGCAGCCTCTTCTTGTCTGCGCCGGAGAGGTGATGCGTCCGCCGCATGGAAATGTTCCGGTTGGACTGCTGGCCGATGCCACTTTCGAGAGCGCGAAATGTCAGATGAAATCGGGCGACCGTTTCATTCTCGTGACCGACGGCGTCACGGAAGCTGAGAATGCTATGGGCGATTTTTATGAGGACTTCCGGCTGGAAGCGGCTGCCGCCAAATCCCCGACGCTGGAAGGAATTTTCTCGTCAGTAACGGAGTTCTGCGCTGGAAATCCCTTGAGTGACGATTGCACGGTGGTTGAGTTGTGTTATACGAGCGTGGACGAAGCCTGACCTGTCCTGCCATAGAGAATAATTTTTCGCCCGCCGCTCATGTCAATCTTTACAACTCACGGCTTCATGCGTTTTCGATTCTGACAGTGTAATCCTCGCCTTCCCAACGATTCTCCTGCGGCCAGAAGAACGTGAAGACCGCCTGCGCTCCCACCGGCAGGGAAGCGGTCGGCAAGTCGAGTGTGTATATGCCGAGGCCGGTATCCCGGGCGTCCGTGTCGTGAGCCGTTTTCCACCCGTCGACGCTCCAATGAACGCGGCCGGGGCTTAGGAGAACTATGCGGAGAGTCTTATTCTGGGGAATGTTGCGCGCCTTATTGTTGAATCTCCATCCGAAGAATTGGCGTACATGTTTGTCTACCAGGTAGCGCTTGACTGTCTGAGGAGGCTGATCGAAAACCTTGCCGTCGCGGATCGAACGCCGCAGCTTTACATACTCAGAGTGAGCCCAAACCAGCGGACAGGCTGAGCCCGTCGGCTTCCCGCGAAAGAGTTCCAAAGCCGGAATATCAGCGGAGTCCCAGACCTGTTCAGGAAGCAACCGGCTTTGACCAGCCGTCGAATTCTCGATGACGCTAAGGAGAGCCTCAGCCTCATCACCGTGACCTCCGGCGAGAGCGTAGTGGGCGCGCTCGCCCGCGAGGAGCGGCCACGCCCGTCCAATTCCGGTTCCGTCGAAGGCCGAGCCATCCTTATGTTCGCCGTAGCCATCCCCGTTGTAGCGATACCAGCAGGGGCCCTGGGGGAGTTCGACCGCCAGCAAGGCGTCGATAGCGCGCAGCGTATTCAGGATGCGCGGGTCGTCGGGAGCGCGCAGGCCGAAGCGCACCAGCGCGAGCGCATCGGGGCTGATGATGTGATAAGCGCGCTCGCCATCCTGTCCGGGCGGGCGATTCTTGATGGGAACGAATCCTTGCGTCGGGGATGCGGCTCCGTCGCTGTCGGGCGGGGCGATGCGGACATAATAGCCATCAATGCCGAGTTGTTGAGCCAGATCACCACCAGTGGCGTAGACCCAACGCTCGATGTTGTCATTCCATGCGTCCGCCGCATCGCGCATGGTTGCGGCCTGCTCACTGTGTCCCGTGAGGTCTGCGATATCGGCTGCGGCCAGCAAGGCGGAGATTTCGGCAGCCAGTGTGAATGGCGAGTAGCCGGCGTCTTCTTCCCATCGATCTTGTTGTGTTACCGGACCGTTGCGCAGAATGAAGCTGGCGGCGTTGCGCAGCATGGGCCACCAGCGCTCGAGCTTGCCCAGGGCGTCAGGCGCCTCGCGGCGGAGGAGATCGAGCAGCAGGACGGGGAACGCAGTCTCGTCCATTTGGATACCGTTCCAATAGGGACGCCCGTCGAGCCACAGATTCTGCGCCCAGTTGCCAGCCGCTTCCTGGGTCGATTCGAGGTAACGCAGAACGCGGATTGCGTCGGTAACTGCTCCAGCGGCCAAAAGTGCGCCGGCCGTTTCCACCAGATCGCGCGGCCAGACGAGGTGGTAGCCTCCGAGGTCTTCGTCCCCCTTGTTGAAGCCCCACGGAATCGAAAGGCTGGCAATGATGCCTCCCAGAAAATCTTTCGACTCATGCGTGCGCAGCACCGCGGTTGAAGTCCGGTAAAGGTCGTGCTGGCGCAGCGGTTCATCGAGTTTGAGCAGGGAGGTTTGCCAGTTGCTCCACTGCGCGACGTAGTGCTCGCGAGTCTCGCTGTAGCTCTCGAAGAGCGTCGATCGCGCTTGCTGTCCCGCCTCTGTCCAGATTGATCCGAAACCGAGGGCCAGGACAAACTCACCGTTGCAGGCGGCGAGATCGATCTCTCCGGTGAACGCGATATTGCCGTTCTCCGCGCGCGTGTACTCCCACTCCATCTGAAAATGTTGCGACAGATCCTGCCAGCCATCGGAGGAACCGACGAACCCCACCGACGTCTTCCTCCACGGTGCCGACGACGCGAGCGACAGCGTGACGCCGTCGTGCTGGGCAAAAAACATCGGATAACCCTTGTAGTCGCCGATCCAGCCTGTGTTTCCGTAGCCGCAATTCGCCAGGTGTGGCGACAGCACCGCGTAAAGGCGATAGTCGGAAAGTTTTCCCAGCAGCGGTGCGAACTGGATTCTTTGCAGAACAACGTTTCGATAAGGATCGGTCAGAACTTCCTTGTGGATGCGGTAGCGTCCGCTGACGTCCGTGTTCGTCAATTCAAAGGCTGGAATGCCGGGCTCGAACGGACGGTTCTCAAATGTGCAGTGACGCTTTTCCTCGGAAAAGAAATCGCTTCCGTTGGTGACAATGAATCCAAAGTCGCGGGTACACGCCTGATCCACTCGAGGAAAGTAGATTTCGTTGAGAATGCCATGACTCAGCGTGAACCAGACTTTACTGTGTTGGTTGAGCGCGGTACCAACGCCCGCTTTGGCGCTTGAGGTCCAACGCGGAGGAATCCCGGGCCAGCCTGGGGCATAGCGTATGGCCGAATCAGTCATGAAAGACTTCGTACTGGTACGACGTAAGTCGCCGGCAGAATCGTCGAACGAAAATAGCCCCCATCAGAGCGGCATAAATCCAAAACCTTAGATGCGCGACCGTGGAGAATAGTAGCAGTCCTGGCCGTTAGTTGCTCCATTGCTTACGGCTTTGGAGCTGCTTGCAACTCCGCGGTTTGCAGGCCAGTCTGCAACAAATGCGTTCCTTCTTCGACAGACTGCACACCTGCAAGGGACGTCCAAGGCTGCAGTGGCTGCCTCAATTCTAATGCTTCCCTGTATGGTCTAGCACTCGCCATTGCGACCGGGTCATTCATCAGAAATTCACCCGTTTGTAATGGTCCTTTAACACTGCGCCGATAGAACGGGACATATACCCGTAAGGAGGCATTCTTAGTGATGCGCAAAATCGTGCTGTTGGTGTGTGTCCTTCTGGCCTTGCCGGTGGTAGGGCAGACCACGCTAAACGGAGCAGGCGCCACGTTCCCCAACCCGATGTACTCCAAGTGGTTCAGCGAATACCACAAGCTCCATCCCGATGTCCAAGTGAACTATCAGCCGATCGGCAGCGGTGGCGGAATCCGCCAGGTCACCGCGGGTACCGTGGATTTTGGTGCCAGCGACATGCCAATGACCGATAAGCAGCTGCAGGATGCCAAGGCCAAAATACTCAATATCCCGACGGTTTTGGGTGCCGTGGTTCCGGCTTACAACATCCCGGGAGTGACCGGGGAAGTGAAGTTCACACCGGATGCATTGGCTGGAATATTTCTCGGAAAGATTTCCAAGTGGAATGACAAGGCGATCACGTCGGCAAACCCGGGAGTGAATTTTCCCGACAGGGACATCATCGTGGTACACCGTTCTGACGGCAGCGGAACCACTTTCATCTGGACCGACTACCTTTCGAAGGTGAGCCCCGAGTGGAAGAGCCAGGTGGGCAGCGACACATCCGTAAAATGGCCGATCGGATTAGGGCAGAAAGGCAATGAGGGTGTTGCAGGATCCCTCCGTCAGATGCCGGGTTCGATCGGGTACGTCGAACTCATTTACGCCATTCAGAACAACATTCCCTACGGTAGCGTGCGCAACGCTGCAGGCGTCTTCCTGAAGGCGTCCTTGGAAGGCGTAACCGCCGCGGCCGCATCGGCTCCCAAGATGCCGGCGGATTTCCGGGTATCGATTACCAATGCTCCCGGCAAGGATGCATATCCGATCGCCAGCTTTACCTGGTTGCTGATTCCGGCCCAGTCCAAGGATGCAGCGAAGGGAAAGATCCTGGCCGATTTTCTGAACTGGATGGTTACGGACGGACAGAAGATGACCTCTGCGCTGGCCTACGCTCCGTTGCCCGATAACGTGGCGGAAAAAGTGAAAGAAGCGATCAAGCAGGTCAAATAACCGTCCGCGGTCACGGGACATCTTCATACATCGCAGGACCAAAAGGAGAGAACAATGAAGTCTGCGTTGAAAGTGTGTGCGATTCTTTTGCTGGCGACAGGACTGGTCGCGCAGACCAGCACCGCGCCTAAACCGAAGAAGGCGAAGCCGGCGTCAGCCACACTGACGGCCGCTGATGTGCAGTCGTTGAAGGATGCGATTGCTGCCCAGCAGGCAGCTCTAGCCCAGCAGCAGCAACAGATTCAGCAACTGCGGGATGAACTGCGTAACCGGGAACAGGTCGTGCAGCAGGCGCAGACCGCCGCCGCCGAGGCCGCCAACAAGGCAGATGCCGTTCAGGCGCAGTCCAATAAGGATCAGCAGGCGGTCACTGAGTTGAAAGGCGACGTGACGGACCTGAAAACCAACGTGACCAGCGCGGTTGTGAGTATTCAGGAAACGCAGAAGAGCATTTCCGAACCTCCCACTGCCATTCATGTGAAGGGAATCACCATCACACCGGGAGGATTCCTGGCGGCAGAAACGGTCCGCCGCACCCGCGCTTTGGCTGCGGATATCAATACCCCTTTTAACTCCCTGACGATGCCGGGCGCCTCGCAAAGCACTATGGGAGAGTTCTTCGGTTCGGGACGCCAGTCGCGAATGTCCATGCTGGCGGAAGGGCGACTGAAGAGCGTGAAACTCTCGGGCTACATGGAAGCGGACTTCCTCTCGGCGGGTGTCACGTCGAACAACAACCAGAGCAACAGCTACACCTTTCGCCAGCGGCAGGCCTGGGGCCAAGCTGCTTTCGATAACGGATGGAGCTTTACCGGCGGTCAGATGTGGAGCCTCGTCACCGAAACCAAGCATGGCGTAGACAACCGTACCGAAGCGCTCCCGATGACCATCGATCCGCAGTATACCGTCG
>Ga0335083_10001351_pt1 | contig 33885 bp, 30 predicted proteins | sample Lox_Sample_42_FD_206716 | JGI IMG/M metagenome (GOLD analysis project Ga0335083, IMG submission 206716) | Soil microbial communities from Loxahatchee National Wildlife Refuge, Florida, United States - Lox_Sample_4.2 | ecosystem: Environmental > Terrestrial > Soil > Wetlands | place: USA...
CTCGTGGCGGCCACACCCTGCCGGGGCCGCCACGAGACGCCCGGGACGCACCTCGGACGGCCGCCCACCCACCAGAGCGCCCGCCTGGTCCCCCGCTAGACCGGCAGCTCGTAGCTGAGCCAGGTCGATTTCTCGCTGGTCAGCGAGTCGTAGAGACGCTGGGCGGTGCGGTTGTCGGGGGCGGTCGACCACTCGAGCCAGGCGGCGCCCCGTTCGCGGGCGACGTCGGCCGCCGCCTCGATCAGCGCTCGCCCGACCCCTCGGCCGCGCGCCTCCGGCGTGACGAAGAGGTCGTTCATCAGCACCGTCTCGACCGCCTGCAGCGAGGAGAAGTGCCAGTAGAGGCAGGCGTAGCCGAGGATCGCGCCGTCGTCGTCGCGGGCGGCGAGGAGCGCGCCGTCAAGGCTGGGGGAGAGGAAGCGCCGGAAGAAGGAGCGGTTGCGGTCGTCGTCGATCTCCACGACTTCGTAGAAGCGCTGGTAGGCGGCGATCAGCGGCAGGAGAGCCTCGAACTCCCCCTCGCGGACGGCACTGACCTCGACTGCGACGGACACCCTCGCAAACCTATCGCCCTGCAAGCCCGCGGTCACGCGCAGGTGCCGCCGTCGCGGCGCCGTAAGAGACCCCCTGTAACCGCCGGCAGGGCCCGTCTAAGCTTTGGGACCCCGCCGCGAAGCTCCGACCGACTTCCCGTAGGAGGGGATTCCACTGGCACGACCGACCGACTCCAACGAGCAGCTCCTCTGCAGCTTCTGCGGCAAGTCGCAACGCCAGGTGAAGAAGCTGATCGCCGGCCCCGGCGTCTACATCTGCGACGAGTGCATCGACCTCTGCAACGAGATCATCGACGAGGAGCTGACCGCGCCGCCGACCTTCGAGCTGGAGAACCTGCCGAAACCGCGCGAGATCTACGACGTGCTGCAGGAGTACGTGGTCGGCCAGGAGGCCGCCAAGCGCGCTCTCTCGGTCGCCGTCTACAACCACTACAAGCGGGTGCAGATCGGCCAGACCGACGAGTCCGACGTCGAGCTCGGCAAGTCGAACATCATGATGTTGGGACCGACCGGCTGCGGCAAGACGCTGCTCGCCCAGACCCTGGCGCGAATCCTCAACGTGCCGTTCGCGATCGCCGACGCGACCGCGCTGACCGAGGCGGGCTACGTCGGCGAGGACGTCGAGAACATCCTCCTGAAGCTGATCCAGGCCGCCGACTACGACGTCAAGAAGGCGGAGACGGGGATCATCTACATCGACGAGATCGACAAGATCGCGCGCAAAGCCGACAACCCGTCGATCACCCGCGACGTCTCCGGCGAAGGCGTCCAGCAGGCGCTGCTGAAGATCCTCGAGGGGACCACCGCCTCGGTGCCGCCACAGGGCGGGCGCAAGCACCCGCACCAGGAGTTCCTGACGATCGACACCACCAACATCCTCTTCATCTGCGGCGGCTCCTTCGCCGAGCTCGACAAGATCATCGAGCGGCGGGTGGGCGACCGCGGCGTCGGCTTCGGCGCGGCGATCTCCTCGCGGACCGAGCGTGACACCGGCGAGTGGTTCGAGCAGGTGCTGCCCGAGGATCTGATCGAATACGGCCTGATCCCCGAGTTCATCGGCCGACTGCCGGTGATCACCGCGATCCATCAGCTGAGCCGCGACGATCTGACCACGATCCTGACCGAGCCGAAGCACGCGCTGACCCGCCAGTTCCAGCGCTTCTTCGAGTTCGACGACATCGAGCTGGTCTTCTCCGAGGACAGCCTCGAGGCGATCGCCGACCGGGCGATCGAGCGCGAGACCGGCGCTCGCGGCCTGCGCTCGATCCTCGAGGAGACGCTCCTCGACGTCCAGTTCGAGCTGCCCTCGCGGCGCGACGTCACCAAGTGCGTCGTCACCAAGGAGACGATCCTCCAAGGGCGGCGTCCGACGCTGGTCACCGAGGCGGCCCAACAGGACATCGGGCCGGCCGAGGAGACGCTGGGCGAGGAAACGGCCTAGCGAGGGACGGCGTGGCGAGGGGGAGGGTCATCGGACCCCCTCTCTCACGAACAGCACGGAGGTTAGTTCGGGGGTCCGATGACCCTCCGACGAGCGCATGCCGGGGCTCGCTGTGGAGCCTTTCCGTCGTATAGCGACGGTTTCTCTCCACGGCCGGCCCTCGAGCGAGATATCTAGACTCGCCGCCATGGACGCGGCGGAGCGGAAGAAGCTGGAAGGGACGACCCGGTACGAACCGGGGGAGATCGAGGAGCGGGTCTTCGCGGAATGGATGGAGGGGGGGTACTTCCACCCGGAGGCGAGCGGGACGCCGGAGGAGAACTTCTCGGTCGCGATCCCGCCGCCCAACGTGACCGGCGCCCTCCACATGGGGCATGCGCTGAACGGCTCGATGCAGGACGCGCTGGTGCGGATGAATCGGATGAAAGGGCGCAAGGCGCTCTGGATCCTCGGCACCGACCACGCCGGCATCGCCACCCAGGCGGTGGTCGAGAAAGAGCTCCGCGCCGAGGGGACGACCCGCCGGGAGCTGGGCCGCGAGGCCTTCGTCGAGCGGGTCTGGGAGTGGAAAGAGGAGTACGGCTCGCGGATCGTCGAGCAGTACAAGCGGCTCGGCGCCTCCTGCGACTACGAGCGCGAGCGCTTCACCCTCGACGACGGCTACGTGCGCGCCGTCCACAAGGTCTTCAAGCAGCTCTACGACAAGGGCTACATCTATCGCGACAACTACATGGTCAACTGGGACCCGGGGACGCGCTCGGCGATCTCCGACCTCGAGGTCGAGAACCGCGAGGTCGACGACTTCCTCTATTACGTCGACTATCCGATCGAGGACTCCGACGAGGTGCTGACCGTCGCCACGGTGCGGCCCGAGACGATGCTCGGCGACACCGCGGTCGCCGTCAACCCGGGAGACGAGCGCTACCGCCACCTGATCGGCAGGCACGCGATCCTGCCCCTGGTCGGGCGTCGCCTGCCGATCCACGGCGACGACGGCGTCGACACCGAGTTCGGCACCGGCGCGCTGAAGATCACCCCCGGCCACGACCCCAAAGACTTCGAGCTGGGGCGCTCGCTGGGCCTCGGCGAGATCGTCGTGATCGGCCCCGACGGCCGCATGAACGAGGAGGCGGGCGCCTTCGAGGGGATGACCGTGGCGGAGGCCCAGAAGGCGATCGTCGAGGAACTGCGGGCGGAGGGCGCGCTCCGCAAGGAGGAGGCCTACACGCACTCGGTCCCCTTCTCCCATCGCTCGGGAGAGCGGATCGAGCCGCTGATCTCGCTGCAGTGGTTCTGCCGTATGGACGAGCTCGCCCGCCCCGCGATGGACGTCGTCGAAGGCGACCGGGTGGACATCCAGCCGGACCAGTGGAACCGGGTCTACCTCAACTGGCTGGAGGAGATCCGCCCCTGGTGCATCTCGCGTCAGCTCTGGTGGGGACACCAGATCCCGGTCTGGTACTGCGACGCCTGCAACGAGACGATCGTCGCCGAGAACGAGCCGACGAGATGCGCGGAGTGCGGCGGCCCGCTGCGCCAGGAGGAGGACGTCCTCGACACCTGGTTCAGCTCGGCGCTCTGGCCCTTCGCGACGCTCGGCTGGCCCGACGACACGCCCGAGCTGCGCGCCTTCTATCCGACCAGCTTCCTCACCACGGCGCGCGAGATCCTCTTCCTCTGGGTGGCGCGGATGGTGATGATGGGGATCGAGTTCCCCGGCGACATCCCCTTCCGCGACGTCTACGTCCACTCGGTGATCCAGGCCCGCGACGGGCGGCGGATGTCGAAGAGCCTGGGGACCGGGATCGACCCGCTGGAGGAGATCGACGCGCGCGGCGCCGACGCGCTCCGCTTCGGCCTGCTGGCGATGTCCTCGACCCAGGACGTGCGCTACTCCGACGCCAAGGTCGAGCAGGGCGCCGATCTCGCCAACAAGCTGTACAACGCGAGCCGGCTGATCCTCCTCAATGCCGCCGAGGTCGAGCCGGAGCCGCGCGGGACCCGGCTGGAGGACCGCTGGATCCTCTCCCGCCTGGAGCGCACGATCGGCTCGGTGACGGCGAAGCTCGAGACCTTCGACTTCGCCCACGCGGTGCAGGAGTGCTACGGCTTCGTCTACCACGACCTCTGCGACTGGTACCTGGAGATCGTCAAGCCGCGGCTCTACGAGGGCGAGGAGGACGTCTCGGCGACGCTCCTCTACGCGTTGGAACGGGTGCTGGCGCTGCTCCATCCGACGATGCCGTTCGTCACCGAGGAGCTCTGGTCCTACCACCCGGCCCGCGCCGGCCATCTCGTGGTGCACGCCTTCCCGGACGCCGACGACTCGCTGATCGACGCGGGCGCCGAGGAGGACGTCGCCGAGGAGATCGCGCTGACCCGCAGCCTGCGCGCCTGGCGCGACCTGGTCGGCGTGCCCGCCAAGGCGATCCTCCCGGCGGTGATCGACGGGATGGCGCCGTCGGAGTTCGTCGGCCGCCTCTCGCGCTTCGCCTTCGACGGGGTCGGCGCCGAGCCGGTCGCCTCGGTCGGTCCGGTGCGGGTGCTCGCCTCCGAGGAGCTCGACGCCGCCGCGGTCGAGGAGCGGCTGGGCCGACGCCGCGAGGAGCTCACCGCCGAGATCGAGCGCGCCGAGCGCAAACTCGGCAACGAGGGCTTCGTCGCCAAGGCGCCCGCCGCGGTGGTCGAGGAGGAGCGCGGCAAGCTGGAGCGCTACCGCGCGGAACTCGCCGAGCTGGGGTAGTCCCGCGGTGGCGGCGTTCGACCCTGACGGGTATCTGGACTCATTGGAGCCGGTCGGCTGGCGCCTCGGGCTCGACCGGATGTGGAAGCTGACCACGGCGCTCGGCCTGCCGCAGCGACGCTTCGCCTCGGTCCACGTCGTCGGCACCAACGGCAAGTCCTCGGTCACCCGGATGATCGCGGCGCTGCTCGAAGCCCACGGGGTGCCATCCGGCGCCTGTCTCTCCCCCCACACGAGCCGCTGGACCGAGCGCACCCTGATCCGCGGCGAGGAGATCTCGCCGGAGGCCTGGGCCGATGCCGTCGCCCAGGTCGCGGCCGCCGCCGAGGGCGTGAACCTCACCCTGGAGGAGGGCGAGGCGGTGACCGAGTTCGAGGCGGCGACCGCGGCGACCTTCGTCGCCCTGGCCCGCGCCCGGGTGAAGGCGGCGGCGATCGAGGCGGGGCTCGGTGGCCGCCTCGACGCCACCAACACGATCCCCTCCCGGGTCACCGTCCTCACCTCGGTCGGCCTCGACCACACCGAGTGGCTGGGGGAGACCGAGCTGCAGATCGCCGCCGAGAAGCTCGCCGTCCTCCGCGACCACTCGGTCCTGGTCCTGGGACGGGTGGGCGCCGAGGTCCGCGCATCGGCCGAACGGATCGCGGCCGAACGCGGGGCGCAGCTCGTCATCGCCCCGGAGGACCCCGGCCCGGAGGTGGAGCTCGCCGCCGCGGGCTCCTTCCAGCGCCGCAACTTCGCCCTCGCCACGGCCGCCGCCGAGGCGTTCCTCGGCGAGATCGACCCGCGGAAGGTCACCGCCGTGGCCGCGGGCCTGCGAGTCCCCGGCCGGCTCGAGCTGATCGCCGAGGGCCCGCCGACCTACGTCGACGCCGCCCACAACCCGGACGGGGCGGCGGCGCTCGCCGAGGCGCTCCCGGCGCTCGCCGCGGGGCGGCCGGTGGTCGCCTGCCTGGCGGTGCTCACCGACAAGGACGCGGCGGCGATGATCGCCGCCCTGGCCCCGGCGCTGCGCAGCGTCGTCTGCACCGAGATCCCGCCCGCGGCGCTGGCCGGCCACGGCCGCCCGGGGGCGCGCTCGCGCCCCGCCCGCGAGCTCGCCGACCTCTGCCAGGCGCACGGCCTCGAGGCGTTCGCCGAGCCCGATCTCGACGCCGCCCTCCGCCGCGCCACCGAGATCGCCTGCGCCACCTTCGCGGGCGTCCTCCTGGTCACCGGCTCGCACTACCTGATCGGCCCGGCCCGCGCCGCGCTCGCGCCGCCCCCGCCCGGTGACGAAAGCTGACTGTGCGAGGATTCCTGCATGGATCGAAGCGCCGGCTCCGAACTGCTCTCGATGATGGCCTTGGTCGCCGCCGTGGTGGCGATCGTGATCCTTGTCTTCTTCGGCGTCGGGTACCTGTTCGGGAGACTTTTCCTCTAGTCGGGTAGGCCCGCGGAGGGTCCCGACAGGATCAGGCGCCCGAACGGCGAATACACTGCGCGATCCCCATCCCCGGAAGGGGCACTCCCCATGGCACTAGCGATCTTCGGCATCACCAACTCGGCGCTCAACCTTGCAGCGACCCTGCTCCTGCTCCTGTTGATCGTGCTGTGGCTGGCGCTGATCGTCTACACCTACCTCGACGCGCGCCGCCGCGTCTCCGACCCGTTCCTGGTCGCCTGCGCGACGATCGCCTCCTTCTTTCCCTATATCGGCACCTTCGTCTACATGATCGTGCGGCCGCCGGAGTTCATCGAGGACGCCCACGAGCGTGAGCTGGAGATCAAGGCCGCCGAGTTGCGGGTGCGCCAACTGCGCGAGCAGACCTGCCCCAACTGCGAGTACCCGGTGGAGAAAAACTACCTGCGCTGTCCGAACTGTCAGCGGCGTCTGAAGGACCCCTGCCCGACCTGCGGCGAACCGGTCGACCCGCGCTGGGGGCTCTGCCCCTTCTGCGAGACCGCGCTTGCGGGGGAACGCTCGCGGCAGCCGCGCCGCCGCCGCCCGGAAGACGAACGGGCCGAGGCCGAACCGAAACGTCGCCCACGCAAAGCGGGTGGCTCGGCCAAAAAACCGCGCGCCGCCGCGGCGAAAGAAGGCGAAGGCGGCGCCGAACCCTCGGGCTCCGGCCAGCGCCGGACGAAATCTTCGGGCAGCCGAAAAGGGGCTCCCCGCAGCGCCTCGACCGAGGCGCCGACCACCGAACAAGACCAAAGGAGCCCAAGCCGTGAGCCGGACCCTGATCCTCGTCAAGCCTGACGCCTTCGAGCGCGCCCTGACCGGCGAGGTGATCGCCCGCTTCGAGCGCAAGGGGCTGCGGATCAGCGCCCTGAAGACGCTCACCGCGACCGAGGAGATCGCCAACCAGCACTACGCCGAGCACACCGAGAAGCCCTTCTTCGGCGAGCTGGTCGAGTTCATCACCGGCGGCCCGCTGGTGGCGATGGTGCTGGAAGGTGCGGAGGCCGTCCCAGCGGCCCGCCGGCTGATCGGCGCGACCAACCCGGTCGAGGCGGCTCCCGGCTCGATCCGCGGCGACTTCGCGCTCGAGGTGACCTTCAACATGGTCCACGGCTCCGACTCCGACGAGTCGGCCGAGCGCGAGATCGGCATCTGGTTCCCGGAGCTTTCGTAGCGCGCCCCGTCATCCTGGCGTCCGGTTCCCCCCAGCGGCGCGAGATCCTCGCCAAGCTGGGGATCGAGTTCGAGGTCGTCGTCCCCGGGGTGGAGGAGCTCGACGGGGGCGACCCGGAATTCCTCGTGATCGAGAACGCGCGCCGCAAGGCGCGCGCCGTCGAGCGCCCCGCGGGAGCGATGGTGATCGCCTGCGACACCGATGTCGTCCTCGACGGCGAGGTGCTCGGCAAGCCCGCCGACGCGGACGACGCGCGCACCTACCTCGACCGGATGTCGGGGCGCGGTCACACCGTGATGAGCGGCCTCGTCGTCCTCGACGAGGCCGGTGAGGAGTACAGCGGGCTCGATCGCTCCGAGGTCTTCTTCAAGCACCTGAGCGAGTCCGAGAAACAGCGCTACGTCGATTTCGGCGAGTGGGAAGGACGCTCCGGCGGCTACGCGATCCAGACCCTCGGCTCGTCCCTGGTCGAGCGCCTCGAGGGCAGCGTCTCGAACGTCGTCGGCCTCCCGGTCGGCCTCCTCGCGAGGCTCGTCCCGGCGCTTTTCGAGCGCCCCTGAAACGTGCAATTTGAGGCGCTCTTCTTAGCGCCTCGTTAGCGCGTGCTTAGTGCCCTGCCAGCGGCCCGTGAGCGGACGTTAATCCTGCAAGCGACCGATTTTCTGCGCACGCGAGGGCGATCTCGATCCGACTTCCCGCGTTTGGTTTCATGGGTGGTTCTGCCCTCCCGACCGAACGAAATTTGAGCTGGCTCAGCCGTGTCTTCCGCCTCGGCGGGCGCGACATGGCCGTCGATCTCGGCACCGCCAACACGCTGGTCTACGTGCGGGGTCGCGGCATCGTGCTCTCCGAGCCCTCGGTGGTCGCGATCGACACCAAGACCGGCCAGGTGCACGCGGTCGGGGTCGAGGCGAAGCGGATGATCGGGCGCACGCCCGGCAACATCACCGCGATCCGCCCGTTGAAGGACGGCGTGATCGCCGACTTCGAGGTGACCGAACAGATGCTGCGGCACTTCATCCAGTCGGTCCACTCCAACCGCTTCGCCCACCCGCGCGTCGTCGTCTGCGTGCCCTCCGGGGTGACCGGGGTCGAGAAGCGCGCGGTCGAGGAGGCCTGTCTCTCGGCGGGCGCCCGCCAGGCCTACCTGATCGAGGAGCCGATGGCGGCGGCGATCGGGGCCGGCCTGCCGGTCGCCGAGCCGACCGGCTCGATGATCGTCGACATCGGCGGCGGCACCACCGAGGTGGCGGTGATCAGCCTCGGCGGGATCGTCGTCTCGCAGTCGATCCGGGTCGGCGGCGACGAGCTCGACGAGGCGATCGTCGCCCACTGCAAAAACCGCTACAAACTGGCGATCGGCGCGCAGACCGCCGAGGAGGTCAAGCTCGAGGCCGGCTCCGCGGCGCCGCTGCCGAACGAGGTCCGCACCGAGATCCGCGGCCGCGATCTGGTCAGCGGCCTGCCGCAGACGATCGAGCTGACCTCCGCCGAGGTGCGCGAGGCGCTCGAGGAGCCGGTCGGCCACATCGTCGCCGCGGTCAAGGAGACGCTCGACCAGACGCCGCCGGAGCTGGCGGGCGACATCATGGACCGCGGCATCACCCTGGCCGGCGGCGGTGCCCTCCTGCAAGGTCTCGAACAGCGCCTCCACGACGAGTGCCAGATGCCCTGCCAACTGGCAGAGTCGCCGCTGACCTGCGTGGCGGTCGGCTCCGGCATCTCGTTGGAGGAGTTCGAGACGATCCACCGCAGCGGGCCGAGGTAGGTCAGCCACCGTGTACCGCAAACAAGTACGCCGCCGCAGGGCGGTGCTAGCCCTTCTCATCGTCGGCTCCTTCGCGTTGCTGACGATCACCTACGGCCAGGGGTCGAACAGCGTCCAGCGCGGCGTCACGGCCGTCTTCGCGCCCGTCTCCTCGGTGCTCGACCGGGCGCTGAAGCCCGCCCGCGACCTGGTCAACTGGGTCGACGAAACCTTCGATGCGCGGGGCAAGAACGCGAAGCTCGAAGAAGAACTGGAAGTCGCCCGCAAGGAGGCGGTGGGCGCCCAGGCCGCGCTCGCCGAAAACAAGGAACTGCGCGAACTGGTCGAACTCGACGAATCGGGGGCGATCCCGACCGGCTACGAACCGGTGACCGGGAACGTGATCGCGCTCTCGCCGACGGTCTGGTTCAGCGACCTGATGATCGACGTCGGCTCCGCCGACGGGGTGCAGCTGCACGACCCGGTCATCGACGGGCAGGGACTGGTCGGCGAAGTGACGGCGATGACCGGCGGCACCGCGAAGGTCAAGCTGATCTCCGACCACTCGAGCGCCGTCGGCGTCAAGGTCGTCCCCTCCGGCATCCAGGGCATCATCACGCCGACGATCGGCGAACCGAACCGGTTCGTCCTCCAGTTCCTGAACTCCGACAAACACGTCCACAAAGGGGAGTCGGTCGTGACGTCGGGTTGGCACACCGAAGAAATCGAAGCGCGCTTCCCACCGAACATCCCGGTCGGCGAAGTCACCCACGCCTCGATCAACGAACAGGAAGCCCAAGGGCGCTCGATCGTGCGGCCTTATGCGGACCTGCGCAACCTCGACACGCTGCAGGTGCTGACGGGGGGGAGTCGCCGGTGATCCTCACCCCGAAAATCGTCGCCCGCCTGGTCGTCGTCGGCCTGCTCGGCGTGCTGCTGCAGCTGACCTTCTTCTCGCAGGTCGAGCTCTTCCACGTCAGCCCCGACATCCTGCCCGCCCTGGTCGTCACCTTCGGCCTTCTGGGCGGGTCGATGACCGGCGCCGTCTCCGGCTTCGCGATCGGCTTTCTGCTCGACTGCCTGCTGATCCAGCCGCTCGGCGGCGCCTCGCTGGTCCTGATCGCCGTCGGCTACGCCGCGGGCATGTTCCGCGAGCGCTTCGAGATCCACAGCCGCCTCGTCGCGCCGCTCCTCTGCGCGATCCTCACCTTCGCCGCGGAGCTCGGCTTCGGCGCGGTCGAGGCGATGTTCGGCATCCACACCGACGTCAGCGTCCTCGTCCTCCGCGACATGCTCGTGCAGAGCGTCTTCGCCTTCTTCCTCGGCTGGGCGATCTACGTCGGCGTGCGGCGCCTGGTGCGGCCCGCTCTGGTCGACGAGGCGACGGTGCGGCGAACCCGGCGACCGACGGTGCTGGGAGCCTGATCGGGATGTACCTGCGACCGGAGGACAGGGCGAGGCCGAGCCGGCTGGCGCTGCGGATCGCGGTCGTCGTCGGCGTCGCCGTGGCGCTCTTTGCGATCCTCTTCTTCCGTCTCTGGAACCTGCAGATCCTCGACGGCGCCTCGAACCTCGCCGAGGCGAAGAACAACCGCACCCGCTCGACCAAGATCATCGCCCCGCGCGGGAAAATCGTCGCCCGCAACGGCGAAGTGCTGGTCGACAACCGCACCAGCCTGGCGCTGTTGATCGACACGACCAAGCTGCCGCAGGAACCGGCCGCCGAAGAGGCCGAGTTGAAGGAAGTCGGCGCCCTCGTCCACATGGACATCAAGCAGGTGCGGAAGGCGATCGCCGAAGGCGAAGCAGTCGCGGCGGGGGCGCCGATCACCCTGCGCCACGACGTCGGCAACGACGTCATCTACTACCTCAAGGAACACCAGGGGAAATTCCCCGGCGTCGCGGTCGAAAAGGTCTTCGTCCGCAACTACCCCGACGAAGACCGCGCCGCGCACGTGCTCGGCAGCGTCGGTGAGGTCGACCAGGAAGAGCTCGAAGAACCGCCCTACGAAAATGTCGAACCGGGCGAAACGGTCGGCAAGGAAGGGGTCGAGTACACCTACGACAAGTACCTGCGAGGGACCCCTGGCGAATCCCGCTACCAGGTGAACGCGCTGGGCGAGCCGACCCCGGGGGGACAGCTGACCTCGGTCCTGCCGAAGCCGGGCAACACGCTGAAGCTGACGATCAACCCGGACGTGCAGGCCGCCGGCGAATCGGCGCTCGCCCAGCGCGGTCTGCCCGGCGCCTTCATCACGATGAACATCCACACCGGCGAAATCCTCGGGCTCGGCTCCTATCCGACCTATGACCCGACCGTCTTCACCAAGACCCTGAGCACGAAGGAGTACGAAGCCCTCACCTCCGAAGGCACCGGTGAGCCGCTTTTCAACCGGGTGATCGCCGGGGCCTACCCGACCGGCTCGACCTACAAGCTCATGACCGCGCTGGCGGGTCTCGAAAACGGGATCTTCACCGGCAGCACGGTGATCGACGACACCGGGTCGATCGAAGTCGGCGGACAGAAATTCGAAAACTCCGAAGGTGAGATCAACGGCCCGATCAGCCTCGTCCGCGCCCTGCAGGTCTCATCCGACGTCTTCTTCTACGAAATGGGCCTGAAAATGTGGAAGACCGACGATCTGCAGGAATGGTCGGAGAAGATGGGGATCGGGGTTCCGACCGGGATCGACCTGCCGGGCGAAGCCGAAGGCCTCGTGCCGAGCAAGCAGTGGACGGAAGAAGAGCTCGCCGAAGGCGCGGAAGTCGAACCGTGGGGACCGGGCCAGAACATCCAGCTGGCGACCGGACAGGGATATCTGCAGACCGATCCGCTGCAGATGGCGATCGCCTATGCGGCGCTCGGCAACGGCGGCACGATCGTCACCCCGCACGTCGGCAAGGAAATCGAGGACGCGGCCGGACGGGTGCTGAAGGAAATCGACCCGGGGCCGCGCCGGCACGTGAAGATCAAATCCGAATCGCGACAGCTGATCCTGGAAGGGATGCACGAGGCGGCGCAGGTATCTGGGGGCACGGCGGCGTCGGTATTCGAAGAATTCCCGATCGAGATCGCGGGCAAGACCGGGACCGCGGAACGCGCCATCACCGAACCGAACCAGGCCTGGTTCATCTCGCTGGCGCCGTACCCGAACCCGGAGATCGTCACCGCCGTCACGATCGAACAGGGCGGTTTCGGCGCGGAAACCGCGGCGCCCGCCAACAAGGAAATTCTCGAAGCGTATTTCGCCCACGACCTCAAGAAAGAAGCCGAAGAAGCGACCGAAGGCGAAGAAAAGGCCTTCGAAGAAGAATCCCTGCCCGAAGCAGAAGCGGGTGAAGTCGGATGATGTACGCGACGCGGGCGCGGCAGGCGCGGCCCGAGCTCTTCGACGAACGGCCGACGATCGGCGAACGGCTCGGCCTCGCCCACATGGACTGGCCGATGGCCTTCGCCGCCTTCGGGCTGATCGCCTTCAGCGTCTTCACCCTCGGCCAGGCCACCCTGCACGACATCCCCGGCAACCCTCACTACTACGTCGAGCGCCAGGCGATCTACGGCGTCGTCGGCATCATCGGCATGCTGATCCTCGCCCGCATCGACTACTCGCGCTTCCGCGAGCTGCGGGTCGGCATCTACACCTTCCTCTGCGTCTCGATCGCGCTGGTCTTCGTCTTCGGCTTCGCGGCCCGCGGCTCGCGCCGCGCCTTCGAACTGCCGTTTTTCGCCTTCCAGCCCTCCGAGCTGGGCAAGCTCCTGCTCGTCCTCGCCCTCGCGGGCTTCGTGATCGACGGTGCAAGGCGCAGTTCGCCGGTGCGCAGAACGGCCCGATATCTGGCTCTGGGACTGTTCCCGGCGGCCCTCGTCTTCCTGCAGCCGGACCTCGGCACCGCCCTCGTGCTGGTGGTCGGGACCCTCGCCGTGATGTACTTCGGGGGAGTCCCATGGACCCATTTCGCAGTGATCAGCGGCGGAATCGCCGCACTCATAGCTTTAGTCCTCGTGGTGGCGCCTGCCGTCGGCCACCCCGTGCTCAAGGAATACCAGGCGCAGAGGCTCACCTCGTTCCTGCATCCGAGCGCGGAACCAGGCGGCGCGGGCTACCAGCAGGACCAATCGATGGTCGCGATCGGCGCCGGTCAGAAGACCGGGCGCGGCGACCAGGCAACCCAGACGCGGCTCGACTTCGTGCCCGAGCGCTCGACCGACTTTATCTTCGCGGTGATCGGCGAGCGCTACGGGTTCTTGGGCGCCGCGTTCGTCCTATCCCTGTACGCCCTTCTCATCTGGCGGGCGCTGCGGATCGTGACGCTCTCGAAGAACTCCTACGGGATCTTGGTGGCCGGCGGCATCGCCGTCGAGCTTCTCTTCCAGGTGTTCGTCAACGTCGGGATGTGCCTCGGCATCATGCCCATCACGGGCATCCCCTTGCCGTTGATGAGTTACGGAGGGTCCTCCGTGCTCGCTACCTTCCTGGCGATTGGAGTCCTTCAGAGCATCAATATCCAGGCGCGTCTCAGCCGGCAGGGAAGGTTCGCGTGGTGACGCCTCTGTAGAGGACCCGCGCCCGCGTACCTATCTGAACTGAGCTGAACACATGAAAAAAACGATTTTGGTGTCCGCCGAGCGCGGCGAGACCCGCGTTGCCGTACTCGAGGCGAAGGCCAAAGGCTCGAAGGCCGAGGTCGCCGAGCTCTACATGGAGCGGCGCGGCCGTCGCTCGATCGTCGGCAACATCTACAAGGGCAAGGTCGACAACGTCCTGCCCGGCATGGAGGCCGCCTTCGTCGACATCGGCCTCGAGCGCAACGGCTTCCTCCACGTCGACGAGATCGTCCTCCCGGACGGCACCCAGGCGCCGCGCCGCGGCCGCGGCTCCGGCAAAGGGGCGCGGATCAACGAGCTGATCAAGCCGGGCCAGGAGATCCTGGTCCAGGTGGTCAAGGACCCGCTGAAGACGAAGGGGGCACGGCTTTCCATGCAGGTCTCGATCGCCGGCCGCTACCTGGTCTACGCGCCGCACGGCTCCGGGGTCGGCGTCAGCCGCCGGCTCGCCGACAAAGAGCGCGACCGGCTGCGCAAGATGGTCGACCGCACCTACAAAGGCCCGGGCGGGCTGATCGTCCGCACCGCCGCCCACGGGGCGAAGAAATCCGACTTCGTGCGGGAGATCTCCTACCTGCAGAAGCTGAACGAGGTGCTCGAGCGCCGTTCCGACCAGACCAAGGCGCCGGCGATGGTCTTCCAGGAGGCGGACCTCTCGGTCCGGGTGCTGCGCGACGTCTTCCTCAACGAGTTCGAAAAGGCGATCATCGACTCGGAGAAGCAGTTCGAGCGGGTCACCAGCTTCTTCCAGCGGACCGCGCCGGAGTTGGTCGGCGGGGTCGAACTGTATAAGGGCCAGAAGAAGTCGCTGTTCGAAAAATATGGGATCGACAAGGAGATCGAGTCGACCCTGAACCGGCGGGTCGACCTGCCCTCCGGTGGCTATCTGATCATCGATTACACCGAGGCGCTGACCGTGATCGACGTCAACAGCGGCAGCTTCACCGGGCGCGGCAAAGGCGGCCTGGAGGAGACGATCACGAAGGTCAACACCGAGGCCGCCGAGGAGGCGGTCCGCCAGCTGCGTCTGCGCGACATCGGCGGGATCATCGTCATCGACTTCATCGACATGGCGCGCGCCTCGAACCGGGACAAAGTCCTGAAGACGATGCGCAAAGCGCTCGACGCCGACAAGTCGAAGAGCTATGTGGTCGAGGTCTCGCCGCTCGGTCTGGTCGAGATGACGCGGCAGAACGTCACCGACGGGGTGCGCGAGATCCTCACCGAGATCTGCCCGACCTGCCATGGCGAGGGCGTCGTGCTCTCGGCCGAGACGGTGGCCCTCGACGGCCTGCGGAAGCTTCGCGAAGTCGCCGTCGAAAAGTCCGACGAGGCGTTCCTCTACCGGGTCAACCCGAAGGTCGCCGCCGCGATCACCGACTCCGACAGCGGGCTGACCGAGCTCGAGGACGAGACCGGCAAGCGCTTCCACTTCGAAGGCGGCGACGCCAACGCGATCGACACCTTCGAACTGGTCGAGTCCGGCAGCCGGGCGGAGATCGAGGAGCGGGCGCTGCCGTTCAAGGTCGGCGAGGAGGTGCTGGTCAAGATCGACGAGCCCCACATGTACAACGCCGACGACGCGGTGGCCCGGATCGACTCCTACATCGTCAGCGTCACCGGCGGCGGCCCTTACGTGGGCGAGCGCAAGCTGGTGCGGATCGAGGAGGTCGAGCGGGCGGCGGCGGTCGCCTCGCTGTTGGGCGGCGAGTCCCCGAACGGTCACTCGAACGGCGTCGCGAACGGCTCCCAGCTAGAATCCGACGCTCCTTCGCGCAAACGCAGTCGTGGCCGCCGGGGCGGTCGGGGGCGTTCGCGCGCCAAGCAAGGCAGTTCGGACGAGTAGTCGGAAGAGAGACGAGCGAGCATGTACGCGGTGATCGAAAGCGGTGGAAAGCAGTACAAGGTCGAAGAGGGCACCTCGCTGCTCGTCGATCGGCTGGACGCCAAGGACGGCGACAAGATCGCCCTGCGCCCGGTGCTCTTCCGCGACGGTGAGGTGCTCGTCGGCGAGAAGGAGCTGGCGAAAGTCAAGGTCGAGGCCAAGGTGGCGGGTCATCTGCGCGGCCCGAAGATCAAAGTCTTCAAATACAAGGCGAAGAAGGGCTACCGGCGCCGCGCCGGCCACCGCTCCGAGCTGACCCGGCTCGAGGTGACCAGCCTCAAAGGTGGGGCGAAAAAAGCCGCGAAAAAAGAGCCCGCCGCCAAAGCCGAGAAAGAGGAGGCCTAGGACATGGCTCATAAGAAAGGCCTCGGTTCCTCCCGCAACGGCCGCGAATCGAACCCGAACATGCTCGGCGTCAAGGTTTTCGCCGGCCAGCAGGTGACCGGCGGCGAGATCATCGTCCGCCAGCGCGGCACCCGCTTCTGGCCCGGCGAGGGCGTCGGCATCGGCCGCGACCACACGATCTTCGCGACCCGGCCGGGGAAGGTCTCCTTCCACTCGGCGCGCAAGGGCCGCACGATCAGCGTCCTCGCCGACGAGTAGACGTCGTGAGGGGGAGGGTCGGGTGACCCCCTCTCTCACGAACAGCTTGGAGGTTCATTCGGGGGTCACCCGACCCTCCCGACAGGCGCTGGGCGTCGGGCTCTAATAGGTTGCCGGACGCCGCTGTCCACGAGGAAGGGACCCGAAGTGAAGCTTTCTGTCGAGCCGTTCGACACCGGGCGCCGCATCGCCCTGGTCGCCGGGGCGATCGTGCTTGCCGTGGTGGCTGTGCTCGCCATCGCCGCCCGGGCGCAGGCCACGGAAACGATCTACTGGGACAACTACAACGTCGGCACGCTCTCGTTCGCCAACATCGATGGGACCGGTGGTGGGGAACTGAACAGCGCCGGCCTCGAAATCGAAGAGCCCGAAGGGATGGCGTTCGATCCCGCGAACGGGCGCATCTACGTCGCCAGCTCGAGCAACGACAAGATCGGTTGGGTCGCGACGGACGGCAGCGGTGGTGGGGTGCTGGACACCGGCGGGGCGCCGGTCGAAAATCCGAGGGGGATCGCGGTCGACCCGAATAACCAGATGGTCTACTGGGCCAATGACGAGAAAGAAGGGTCGATCGGCTATGCCTCCGCCAACGGCGGCTCCGGGGGAAAGCTGAATACCGGCGGGGCACCGACCGAATTTCCGGACAAGATCGCCCTCGACACGACCAACGGGCGCATCTACTGGGTGAGCACCGAAGAACAGGTCTTCTATGCAAACACCAACGGCAGCGGTGGCGGATCGCTCAACGTCGCCGAACCCGAACGGCCGATCCACTGGACCGCGATCAACGTCGATCCTGCCGCGGGAAAACTGTACTTCCTCGAAGAAGGACCGCTCGAAGAAGGATGGATCTGGTGGATCAATACCTCTGGAGTCGGCAGCGGTGAAATTCAGATCCCCGCGCCGTATTTCTACGGTGCCTACGGGATGGCGTTCGATCCGGCGCTGGGTCGCTTCTACTGGGCCAACTACGGCTACAACGAACAACGGGAAAACGCCTTCGGCACCACGACGCCGGCCGGCAGCGCCGGTGGCATCACGGTCGCCACGGCGCCGGTCGACGGTCCGCAGGACCCGGTGATCCTGAAGAGCCCATCCGGTGCAGGGGCGCCGGCGGTCACCCAGAGCGCCGCAGCGCTGTCCTGCTCACAGGGCACCTGGTCGCAGGACTACCCGGGCTCCTATGTCTACGGCGCTCCGGTGAGCTACAGCTACCAGTGGCTCCTGAACGGCGCGGCGATCGCGGGTGCGACCGCCGACACCTACAGCGCCACGGCGGCGGGCAGCTATAGCTGCTCGGTCACCGGCAAAAACGTCAGTGGCTCGGCGACCCAGACGAGCGCGGCGGTGACGGTCACCGCGACCACGATCTCGCTGAAGCCAAAGTCGAAGAAGGCCAAGGTCAAGGCGGGGAAGACCGCGAAGTTCAAGATCAAGCTCACCAACAAGGGCGATCTCACCTCGAAGTCGCTGAAGGTCTGCGGTCAGCTGAACAAGAAGGCGAAGGAAGGCCTCAAGGCGCCGAAGTGCGTCTCGGTCAAGCCCCTTGCCTTCGGCAAGTCCGCCAACGCGACCCTGAAGGTGAAGACGAAGAAGTCGGCGATGGGCGTCTACAAGCTGAAGCTCAAGGTCAAGGGCGCGTCGGCGAAGCCGGTCACGCTCAGCGTCAAGGTGATGACGAAGAAATAGCACTCGCCTCGCCACTCCCATTGGGGACTTAGGTCCCCTGTGGGAGTGGCCTGTCGAAAACTAAAATCCTGCGTCGATGCAGGTGGCCCGTTCTTCTCCTTCGGTCGATCCCGCGCGCCGGTCGACGGTCTTCGGGGCGGTGCTGCTGGCGGCGGTCTTCCTGGCGCTCGCCATCGCCCACCGAGCCGAGGCCTCCGAGACGGTCTACTGGGACAACCTCGCCAACAACTCCGTCTCCTTCTCCGGGACCGATAGCTCCGGGGGCGGGATCCTCAACTACGCGCTCCATGACTCGGGTGCTCCGGAAGCCATGGCCTACGACCCGGCGAACGGTCGGCTGTACGTGGCCGCCTGGAACCAGATCGTCTGGACCGCCATCGACGGCAGCGGCAGCGGCGTGCTGGAAGCTCCCGGCGCAGAAATGGAAGCGATCGACGGGATCGCGATCGATCCGAGGACCCAGACGATCTATTGGACCAGCTTCGAAGCGTTCACCGATCAGCGGCTCGGTTGGATCGGTTGGGCGCACCTCGACGGCTCCGGCGGCGGAAGGCTGAACATCGAAGGAGCGAGCATGCGCGAACCGCGCTACCCGGTCATCGATACGGCCGACAACCGGATCTACTGGGAGAGCGGCATCTACAGCTCCTTCGAAAACTTCTCCTGGGCGGCGCTCGACGGAAGCGGCGGCGGCGTCGTCCCGTCCGACCATGGCGAGAATCCCTCGGAAGTCGTCGGCGGGCTCGTCGTCGACCCCGCCGCCGGGCGTCTCTACTGGCTGAACACCAAGTACGACGAGGTGGAAGAACCGGTCGAATCGCTGAAGTGGGGGGACATCTCAGGCGTCGGGTCGGGCGAAGTCGAAACCTCCGGGGCGGCCTTCGACGAAGCCTTCGGCCTCGCCTTCGACCCGGGGCGCGGGACTTTCTACTGGGGGAACATCGGCAATGAAACGGCGAGCGAAAACGCGATCGGGACTGCCTCGCTCGCCGGCGGTGGAGGCGGCATCACGCCCGCCGAGGCGCCCGTCTCCGACCCTGAGTTCCCCGTGGTCCTGAAGAGCCCGACCGGGACGGGGGCACCGCAACTCACCCGCGACGGCACCGCCCTGTCGTGTTCGCAGGGCAACTGGTCGGGGGACTACCCGGGCTCCTTCGTCTACGGTGCGCCGCGCACCTTCTCCTACCAGTGGCTGCTGAACGGGGCGCCGATCGAAGGGGCGACGACGAGCTCCTACATGGCGGCCGCCGCCGGCAGCTATAGCTGCACGGTGACGGCCGAAAACTACGCGGGCTCGGGGAGCCAGACAAGCGGGCCGGCGACCGTGACCGGCGCGAGCCTCTCGACGACCCTGCAGACCAAGGTGGTGAAGGCGAAGGCGGGCAAGGTCGCCAAGGTGATCGTGGGGCTGACGAACACCGGCGAACTCGCCTCGGTGCCGGTGAGGGTGTGCGCGGAACTCGACAAGAAGGCAAAGAAGGGCCTGAAGGTGCCGTACTGCACGGAAGTCGGTGCCATCGTCACCGCCGGCTCGACCGTCGCCACCCTCGGCATCAAGACGAAGCACGACGCCAAGGGGACCTACGAGTTCCCGGTCGTGGTGAAGGGTGCGACCGGGAATTCGGTTACCGCGACGGTCAAGGTGATCGCGGCGAAGAAGAAGCACCGCTAGTCGCGGCTATCTTGGTGCCGTGGACGACACGGCGAAGATCTGGGTCGAGGGCGGCGGCGGCGGCAACGGCTGCATCTCCTTCCGCCGCGAAGCGCATGTGCCGAAGGGCGGGCCCGACGGTGGCGACGGCGGGCACGGGGGGGACGTCGTCCTCGTCTGCGATCCCTCGCGGCGCGATCTGGGGGCGCTGCGCGGCTCAAAGCACTTCCGTGCCGAGCGGGGGCGCCACGGCGAAGGCGCCAACCGGCACGGGGGGCGGGGCGACGATCGCGTCATCCCGGTGCCGCCGGGCACCCAGGCGATGACGGTCGATGGGGCCGATGTCGACCTGGTCGAGGCAGGCCAGCGGGCGGTCGTCGCCCGCGGCGGTCGCGGCGGCCACGGCAACCGGCGCTTCACCAGCTCGACCCGGCAGGCGCCGCGCTTCGCCGAGAAAGGGACGAAGGGGGAAGCCGACTGGATCGAGCTGCGGCTGAAGCTGCTCGCCGACGTCGGCCTGGTCGGCCTGCCGAACGCCGGCAAGAGCTCATTGCTCGGCCGGTTGACGCGGGCGACGCCGAAAGTCGCCGACTATCCCTTCACGACGCTCTCGCCGGCCCTGGGGACGATCGACGGGGAGGACCGCCAGGCGGTGCTCGCCGACATCCCCGGGCTGATCGAGGGGGCGGCCGCGGGCGCCGGCCTCGGCCACGAGTTCCTCACCCACGTGGAGCGCTGCTCGATGCTCGTCCATCTGGTCGAGCTGGCGCCCCTCGAAGGCGAGCCGGCGGGCAACTACGAGATGGTGCGGGGGGAGCTCGAGGCCTACGGGGCGGGGTTGGAACGGCTGCCGGAGCTGGTCGTGCTCTCGAAGCGAGACCTGCTCGCGCCGGACGCGGTCGCGGCGGTCGTCGCCGAATGGACGGAGCGCCTCGGCGACTCGGTCCTCGGCGTGACGGCGGTGTCCTCGGCGACCGGCGAGGGCCTCGACGATCTGCGCCGGCGGATACTCGCCGAGCTGGCGGCCGTCCAGCCCCTCGACGCCGTCCCGGCCGGCGCGCCCGCCGCCGAATTCGAGTCCGAGCACCGCGTCTACCGGCCCGCGGGCGAGGGCGGCTACTGGGTCGAGCGCGAGGACGACGGCGGCTTCCGGATCGGTGGCCGCGGCGTCGAGCTCCTCTTCGAACGTCACGACACGGGCAACGAAGAAGCGCTCGCCTACCTCGAGCAGCGCCTCACCGAGATCGGCGTGATCGCGGCGCTCACCAAGGCGGGGTTCGAGCCGGGCGACGACGTGCGGATCGGTGAGCATGAGTTCGAGCTGCACATCTGAGGAGCCCTGAAGGGACGTGCTGAGGAAGGCGGCTCAGGAGACCCCCCCTCTCACGAACAGCTTGGAGGTTCGTTCGGGGGTCTCCTGAGCCGCCTTCGGGCCGTGGGGAGGCGGCTCGCGATGTCCGGGCTCTCGCGTTGCTGAGTTGACCGCACCAGGGTGTGGTCGAGGCAACGGTCGCCTTCGACGATCGTGCACTTGAACCGCCTATGACCGGCTCAAGTGCACAAACGTGGCCGCGGGTCTGCCTCCGGCCGGGACGGCCAAGCGTCGCTCTTAGACTTGCCGGCCATGACGCTGGTGGTAAAGCTGGGCTCCTCGATCGTCGCTGCCGACGATGGTTCTCTGCGCACGGACGTGCTCGACTCGGTCTGTGCACAGGTGAGCACGCTGGAGAAGGGCGGCGAGCGGGTGGTGATGGTCACCTCGGGGGCGATTGCACGCGGCATGCGGCTGCTCGATCTGGGGGAGCGGCCGCGGGCGATGGACGAACTACAGGCGACGTCTGCGCTGGGACAAGGTGATCTCTTCAGGTCATACGAGAGTCGCCTCAGCAAGAACGGCGTCAGGTCAGCGCAGGTGCTCCTGACGCTCGCGGACATTTCGAGCAGGGCTCACTACGTCAACGCGAGACAGACGATCCAGCGACTTCTCGATTGGGGAGTCGTCCCGATCGTCAACGAGAACGACACCACCGCGACGGACGAGATCACTTTTGGCGACAACGACTTCCTCGCGGCACAGCTCGCTGTCCTGATCGATGCCTCGTTGCTGGTTCTACTGACGAATATCGATGGCCTCTTCACGGCCAATCCGGGCCTTGTCCCCACCGCGCGACTGATTCCTGAGGTTTCCGACACCCAGCAGTTGGAGAGAGATCGGATCGGCGAAGAGACCTCGGTCTTCGGCACCGGAGGGATGGGCCGCAAGGTCGCGGCGGCCGAGATAGCGAGTCAATCTGGAGTTCCGACGGTGATCTGCAATGGGACTGCACCGGGAACGCTCGTCGAAGCGGCGGAAGGTCTGAACGTGGGGACTCGCTTCAAGCCTCACCCCACCGAGATGCCGGCGTTCAAGCTCTGGCTGAAATATGCGAAGAGATCCACCGGCAACGTGTATGTCGATGCAGGCGCGGCCGAGCGGCTGCAGTTCGGAGGCTCGAGTCTCCTGGCGGTTGGCATCACCGATCTCGACGGCTCCTTCCACGCCGGCGATGCGGTTGACGTACGGGAGGGTGAGACCGAAAACCTGATCGGGCGGGGCATCTCAAATTTTTCGGCCCGTGAACTGCTCCCCTTGGTCGGCATGCAAAGCGTCAAGATCAGGGAACTGTTCGCACACGCCGACGACGAGGTCATCCACCGCGATCGCTTCGTGCTGCTGTAGGGCGCGCGAGTCGCGGCCGGTTACCCTGTCTGCATGGCCGTCGCGACCAGATCGATAGCCGAGAGCTGCATCGCCGCGAAGCGCGCGGCGCGCGCCTTGGCGAGCGCCCCCACCGCCGCCAAGGACGCGGCGCTGGCGGCCACCGGGCGGCTGCTCGACGAGCGGGTCGCGGCGATCCTCGAGGCGAACGCCGCCGATCTTGCGGATGAGCGCGCTGCCGGATTGACCGACGCCCTGCGCGACCGGCTGACGCTGACCGCGGAGCGGGTCGTGGCGATGGCCGAGGGTGTGCGCGTCGTCGCTGCGCTCGACGACCCGGTCGGCGAGGAGCTCGACCACCGCACGCTGGAGAGCGGCATCGACCTGCGCAAGGTCCGTGTCCCGCTCGGAGTCGTCGGGGTGATCTACGAGGCGCGGCCGAACGTGACGATCGACTGCGCGGCGCTGACCATCAAGAGCGGCAACGCGATCGTCCTGCGCGGCTCCAGCTACGCGCAGCGCTCCAACGCGGCGCTGGCCGGGATCGTCCGCGAGGCGCTCCGCGAGGCGGGGCTGCCGGAGGACGCGGTGCTGCTGCTCGACGCCGGCGACCGCGACGGGCTGGCCGAGCTGGCGACCCAGGAGGGGATCGTCGACCTGCTGATCCCGCGCGGCGGCGAGGGCCTGAAGGACGCGATCAAGGCGGTCGCGACGGTGCCGGTGATGTACGCGGCGGCAGGCAACTGCCACGTCTACGTCCACGCCGCAGCCGACCTCGAGATGGCGAAGGCGATCGTCGTCAACGCCAAGGTCCAGCGCCCGGGCGTCTGCAACGCGGCCGAGACGCTCCTGCTCGACGCCGCCGTCGCGGAGAGCTTCGGACCCGAGATCTTCGCGGCGCTGGCCGCCGAAGGGGTGGAGCTGGTCGGCGACGCGCGGGCCCGCGAGCTGGGCGGAGACGTCGAGGTCGGGACCGCGCTCGAGGAGGACTGGGACACCGAGTACCTGGCGCTGAGCATGGCGGTCGCCGTCGTCGACTCGGTCGAGGACGCGATCGACCACGTCAACGCGCACGGGACCGGGCACTCGGAGGCGATCGTCACCGCGGACACGGCCGCCGCCGACGCCTTCGTCGCCGGGGTCGACGCCGCCGCCGTCTACGTCAATGCCTCGACCCGGTTCACCGACGGCTTCGAGTACGGGATGGGTGCCGAGATCGGCAACTCGACCCAGAAGCTGCACGCGCGCGGCCCGATCGGGATGCGCGAGCTGACCACGACGAAGTACGTCGGCCGCGGCAGCGGCCAGGTGCGTGGCTGAGCGTCCGGGCGCCGGCATCGGGGTCCTCGGGTCGGCTTTCAACCCGCCCCACCTCGGCCATCTGGCGCTCGCCCAGGAGGCGCTCTGGCAGCTCGGGCTGGCCGAGGTCATCCTCGTCCCGACCGGCGTCGCGCCGCACAAGCGGATCGTCGACGACCCCGGCAAGGAGCTGCGGATGACGATGACCCGGCTCGCCGCCGCCGACGACTCGCGCTTCTCGGTCTCGGCGCTGGAGGTGGAGCGCGAGGGACCGTCCTACACGTATGAGACCTTGCAGTTGCTTGCTGAGGAAAGAGGCGAAAGTGATTTCGTTTTCGTGATGGGGGCCGACGCCGCCGTCGGACTCGAGAGCTGGCGTGAGCCCGAGCGGGTGGTCGGGTTGGCGCGGCTGGCGGTGGCGCGGAGGGCAGGCATCTCCGATGCCGAGGTGGCGGCGGTGCTGCGCAGCCTCGGTGCCGAGGGGCGGGCGACGATGCTCGAGATGCCCCAGTTCGGAGTCTCTTCCTCGGCGGTCCGCGAGCGCGCCGCAGCCGGCCGGCCGCTCCGGTACCTGGTGCCCGAGCCGGTCGCGCGATTCATCGAGGAGAAGGGGATCTACGCTTGAATCCAATCCAGTCCGAGAACCTGGCCCGGCGGCTTGCCGAGCTCGCCGACTCGAAAAAAGCGGAGGACGTGGTCGTGCTCGACATGCGCGGCCTGGTCGCCTACACCGACTTCCTCACGATCTGCACGGCCCGCAACGAGCGGCAGGCGCGGGCGATCGTCGACGAGGTGCGCCAGCGCGTGAAGCGCGATTCGGGTGTGCTGCCGGGTGGCGTCGACGGCGGTGGCGAAGCGGGTTGGACGATCGTCGACTACCTCGACGCGGTCCTCCACGTCTTCACCCCGGAAGCGCGTGATCGCTATCAGCTCGACGACCTCTGGCACGAGGCGCCGCGGCTGGAGCTCGTCTTCGACGCGCCGGAGGCGCCGTCCGCCGCGGCCGGCGCCTAGCTCACGTCGGAAGTTACGTCCGGGCGGGCCTCTACGGTCGCTGCCCATGACCAGCTTCAGGAGGGTGCTGTTCGGCTATCGACGCCCTGACGTCGATGCCGCGCTCGCCGCCCGTGACTCGAAGGTCGCCGGGCTCGAGCGACGGGCCGGGGTGCTCGGCGAGGAGAACGCGGCGCTCGAAGCGCAGGCCTTGGTCCAGGCCCAGGCGATCGCCTCCCAGGAAGCCGACCTGACGACGCTCTCCGGGATGGTGATCGAGCGCGAGCGGACGATCCGCGAGCTGTCCCTCAGGCTCGACGAGGCGAACGCCTGCCATGAGCGCAGCATCGCCTCGCTCGACGCGGTCTCGGCGCGGCTCGAGGAGCTGCAGGCGCAGGCGCGCGGGCAGGCGACGCGGATCAGGATGAAGGCGCTGCGCGAGGCGGTCGAGGTCAGCCGTCGGGCGCAGGAGCTGGTCGAGGCCGAGGCGGAGCCCGTCGAGCCCGCGGCCGAGCCGACCGCCGAGGTACCTGCGAACGGCAACGGCCACCACGCGATCGAGCCGGAGACCTCCTGGGAGCCGGGCCTCCACACCGGTCGGGTCCGTCTCGACGTCGGCCCGCTCGGCGACTTCTCACAGCTGGTCGGCTTCGAGGACGCGGTCGGCATGCTCGGCGCGACCGACATCTCGGTCGAACGGTTCTCCGAGGGCCGGGCGACCTTCTCGATGCGTCTCGACCAGCCCGTCGACCTGCTGGCCGAGTTGGAGGGGCTCCCCAACCTCGACTTCAAGGTCCGCCATACGGCGCCCGACAACCTCGTCCTCGACCTCGACGAGGACGGCTCCGAGCACCACGCCGCCTAGCGGCACCCGCGGTAGACTGGACCGTTCCCGGGGCTGTAGCTCAGCTGGAAGAGCGCATCGCTGGCAGCGATGAGGTCAGGGGTTCGAGCCCCCTCAGCTCCATCGGCTCCGATCCGGTGGCCGTTTGACACCGGATCGGTAATTCTTTCCGTCTCTGAACCGGTCCTCCTTAACCCAGGCCTACCTGCTCGTCGGGGCCGCCGCCGCGGCGCTCGCGTTCGCCGACCTCGTCCTCTCCCTGCACGCGTCGGGGCCCTGGCCGACCTGGCTCCTGGCCAGCCTGCCGCTCCTGGAGGCGACCTACGTGGCGGCCGGCATCTTCGCCGCGCTGCGCCGGCCTGCCAGCCGGATGGGGGCGCTGATGGTCGCGACCGGCCTGCTCTGGCTGTTCGTCGAACTGGGCAGCTCAGGCGTCCCCGCCTTGGTCGCCGTCGGCCTGGTCCTGGCGACGGTGGTGTTGGCGATGGTGGTCCACCTGCTGCTCGCCTTCCCCTCGGGGCGTCTTCGCGGTCGCGCGAGCCTCGTCACCGTGGCGGCCGCCTACTTCGTCTGCACGGTGATGCAGGCACCGCAGTACCTCTTCGGCGGCGGTGCCGAAGGTCCGGCGACCGTGCTTCAGGTCAGCAACTCGCCGGGGCTGGCCGAAGCGGGTCTGTGGGCCCAATGGGCGGTGGGTTCCTGCGTGATGGTGGCGACCGCGGCGATTCTCTGGCGGCGCTGGCGGCGGGTCGCCCCGGAGAGCCGGCGCGCGGTTGCCCCGATCCTCGTCTACGGCATCGCCGCCGTCCTCTACGTCCCGATCAGCGGCAGGCTCGCGCACGGGATCGCGGCACCGCTCGAGTGGGACACCTGGATCCTCTTCTCGCAGAACGTCGCGATCGCGATCGTCCCGGTCGCCTTCCTGGCGACGATCCTCAGCGGTGGCTTCGGCCGCACCCTGGCGATCGACGAACTGGCCGCCCGGATCGAACCGGGCTCCGACGAGGCGATGCTTGCCGCCCTCACGGCCACCTTCGGCGATCCCTCGGTGGAGCTGGCCCTCTGGCTGCCCGGCGAGGAGTCCTACGTCGACGGGCTGGGTGAGGTGGTCGCGGTCCCACCTACGGGTCCGGACCGCGCCGCGGTCGAGGTGCGGAGCCCGGAAGGAGAGCGGCTCGGCGCGATCGTCTACGACGCGACCCTGACCCCGGACGTCGGCCTCGCCGAGGCGGCGGCGCGGGTGGTGGCGATCGAGCTCGACCGCGAGCGACTGGCCCGTGAGGTCCGGGCCTCCGCGGTGGCCGCCCGCGACGACGAGCGGCGGCGCCTCGCCCGCGACCTCCACGACGGGATGCAGACGCGCCTTCTCCTGCTGGCGATGTCGGCGAACGAGCTGAGCGAGGAGTCGCAGCTCGCCGCGGGCGATCGCGAGCGGGTCGCGGACCTGGCCGGCGAGCTGGTCGCGGCGGCCGACGAGCTGCGCGCCCTGGCCCACGGCTTCCTGCCACCGGCCCTGGTCGAGCGCGGCATCTACGCCGCCGCCGAGGATCTGGCCGGCGCCTACCCGGGCGTCATCGAGCACCAGATAGCGGCCGGCGCCGAACGTCCTCCGGCATCGGTCGAGACGGCTGCCTACTTCGTCGTGTCAGAGGCGCTCGCGAACTCGCTGAAGCACGCCGGAGCCGAGAGCGTCAGGCTCTCACTGGCCCGCGCGAACGGCTCGCTGCTGATCGAAGTCGAAGATGACGGCCGCGGCGGCGCCGCCACGGGCGGCAACGGCATCGGCGGCATCCGCGACCGGGTCGAGGCGCTCGACGGCACGCTCTCCCTCTCCAGCCCGCCGCGCGGCGGCACCCTGCTGCAGGTGGAGCTCCCATGCGGGTGATCCTCGGCGAGGACGAGCCGCTGATGCGGGAAGGTGTGGCCGCCCTGCTGACCGCGGGGGGCTTCGAGGTCGTCGGCCAGTCCGGCGACGGCGAGGACCTGCTGCGCAAGGCCCGCGCCCATCGTCCCGACGTCGCGATCACCGACATCCGGATGCCGCCGACCCAGACCGACGAGGGGCTGCGGGCGGCGCTCGAGATCCGCGCCGAGCTGCCCGCGGTCGGCGTCCTCGTCCTCTCCCAGCACGTGGTCCGCGGCCACGCCGCCGAGCTGCTCGCCGACGAGCGCGGCGGCGTCGGCTACCTGCTGAAGCAGCGGGTCGCCGATCGGCGCTCGTTCTGGGACGACGTCACGCGGGTCGGCTCCGGCGGCACCGTGATCGACCCCGAGGTCGTCGCCGCGCTCCTCGACCGCTCCGATTCGCCGGTGCCGCCCGGCCTGACGCCGCGCCAGCGCGAAGTGCTCGCGCTGATGGCCGAGGGGCGCAGCAACGCGGCGATCGCCGCCCGGCTGGTGATCAGCGAGAAGGCGGTGGTCAGGCACGTCTCGCAGATCTACGACCGGCTCGGGCTGCGGCCCAGCCCTGACGACCACCGCCGCGTCCTCGCGGTCGGGCGCTTCCTCACCGCCTCCTGAGGCGGCGGCTCAGCCGCCTTCCACGCAGGAGTTTTCGTAGACCGCGGAGTAGAGGAGCATCCCACCGGATCGCACTTCCACTTCGGAGATCAATCCTTCCAGGGCTTCCTGGACCGTGAATTCAAGCGCCGGGATCGTCCGGATCTGGCCCGGCTGGAGTGGGCCGTAGCTCGTGGTCACGCCGTTGACGAAGACGCTGAAGGTGGCCGGCAAGGTCGCTTTGGCGCCGTTGTAAAGGGTCACGTCGATGCGACCTTTTTCGTCGAGGCCGAATTCTTCCTTGATGCAGGTGAGGGTCGCCGTCGCCGCCGGGAGAGCCCTGGAGGGTGGCGTCTTGGCCGCGGAGGGGGTCTTCGAGGAGGGCGTTGCCGGCGTCCCGCAGTGCGAGGTATAGAGGTGTTCGAGCAGCGTCCGGCCGCCGGACCGGACGGTGACCTTGACGCTCGCGCCGGCGGCGACCGGCACCTTCACCTTCTGCGCGTCACCCGGTGCCACGGGGCCGTGGCGCTTGCCGTCGACGAGGAACGAGGCGTCGGCGCTCGCCTGCGGGTCGTTCCGGAGTTCGACCACCACGGCGCCTGCCTGACAGTCGAGGCCGGCCTTTGCCGAGGGCATCGCCATCGCGGGCGGTTCCGGCCTCGGGGCGGGCGGCCTGCGCACGTAGACGACCACCGAGAACTTCCCTTCGTCGATGTTCCAGCAGTTGATCGGCAGGACGACCTTCTCGGTCAGCCGCCTGGCGACGCAGTCCTTGCCGGGGCCCGAGCAGAGTTCGCCGCGCAGCTTGCGGGGGACCCAGATCGCGACCTTCTCGCCCGCCCGCAGCTTTCGTGACCCGACCGGGAAGACGATGCCCTCTTCGCAGCCGTGGTTGGCGGCCACCGCCCCGTGCCGGAGCTTGACGACGACCAGCTCTTCCTCGGCGACCTTGACCGCCGATCTGCCTCGCGCGTCGATCCCGAGCACTTCGACGTAGGTTCCGAGCACGCCGTTTTCGCGTAGATCGTGCACCGCCCTGGGCACGTGGACGGTCGTCTCGCTGCAGGCGCCGGCGTGCGCCTGGGTGGCCGGATCGAACGCCTGGGCGGTGGCCGGGGCCAGCAGCATGATCGCGACGGCGATGAGGGTCAGCGATCGCTTCACAGCGCCTGAACCTGTCAGGCCGCCCGCCTCCCGGCAATGGACCTAGGTCCCCTGTCGTCCGCCGCGCCGAGCTCCCGTCCGGGGCGTCGGCCCGGCGAATCGCGCCGCCCTCATAAGATCGGCCGCGATGAGCGGCGGCACCAAATACGAGCCGAAGGCGATCGAGCGCAAGTGGCAGGAGATCTGGGCCGCGGAGCGCACCTGGGAGGTCCCCAATCCGGGGCAGCCCGGCTTCGACGACTCGAAGCCGAAGGCCTACGTGCTGGAGATGCTCCCGTATCCGTCCGGGGAGCCTCACGTCGGGCACCTCAAGTGCTATGCGGTGGGCGACGCGATCGCCCACTTCCGCCGTCGCCAGGGGTTCCAGGTGGTGCATCCGATGGGCTACGACGCCTTCGGCCTGCCCGCCGAGAACAACGCGATCAAAACCGGGGAACCGCCGCGGGTCGCGACCGAGCGCTCGATCGAGTCGTTCCGCCGCCAGTTCCAGGAGTGGGGGATCTCGATCGACTGGGCGCGTGAGATCGCGACCCACAAGCCCGACTACTACCGCTGGACGCAGTGGATCTTCCTACAGCTCTATGAGAAGGGGCTCGCCTACCGGGCCGAGGCGCCGGTCCAGTGGTGCCCGAAAGACGCCACGGTGCTGGCCAACGAGCAGGTGGTCGACGGGCGCTGCGAGCGCTGCGGCACCGAGGTGATCCAGCGCAACCTCGAGCAGTGGTTCTTCAAGATCACCGACTACGCCGACCGGTTGCTGGAGGACTTCGGGACGCTCGAGTCGTGGCCCGAGCACGTGGTCACCATGCAGCGCAACTGGATCGGCCGCTCCGAGGGGGCCGAGGTCGTCTTCCGCTGCGAGGAGGTGGGCCTCGACTTCCCGGTCTTCACCACCCGTCCCGACACGCTCTTCGGCGCGACCTTCTTCGTGCTGGCGCCGGAGCATCCGCAGCTGGCGCGCCTGGTGGAGGGGACGCCCGCCGAGGCGGCGGTGCGCGAGTACGTCGACCGGATCGGCCGCGAGTCGGCCGCCGAACGCGGCGCCGAGGACCGCGAGAAGACCGGCGTGCCGCTCGGGCGCAGCGTCGTCAACCCGGTCAACGGCGAGGAGATCCCGATGTTCGTCGCCGACTACGTGCTGATGGAGTACGGGACCGGGGCGATCATGGCGGTGCCGGGGCACGACCCGCGCGACTACGACTTCGCCAAGGCCTTCGACCTGCCGGTGCGGCGGGTGATCGAGGGCGGCGACCCCGACGCGCCCGGCGAAGCCGACGGCCTGCCGTACGCGGGCGACGGGCCGATGGTCGACTCCGGCCGCTTCGACGGGCAGGGGAACCGCGAGGCCTACGCGGAGATGATCGAGTGGCTCGCCGAGGAGGGGCGCGGCAGGACCGCGGTCAACTACCGGCTGCGCGACTGGCTGCTCTCGCGGCAACGCTACTGGGGGGCGCCGATCCCGATCGTCTACTGCGAGGAGTGCGGGATGGTGGCGGTCCCCGACGATCAGCTACCCGTGGAGCTGCCGGAGATCGAGGACTACGCGCCGCACGGGCAGAGCCCGTTGGCCGCCGCCGCCGACTGGGTGGCGACCGAGTGCCCGCAGTGCGGCGGCGCGGCGCGGCGCGAGACCGACACGATGGACACCTTCGTCGACTCCTCCTGGTACTACATCCGCTACCTCGACCCGCGCAACGCGGAGGCCGCCTGGGACCCGGGCGCGGCCGCCTACTGGATGCCGGTCGACCAGTACATCGGCGGCGTCGAGCACGCGATCCTCCACCTGATGTACGCGCGGTTCGTGACCAAGGCGCTGGCCGATCTCGGCCACCTCGGCGTCCAGGAGCCGTTCGCCAACCTCTTCACCCAGGGGATGATCACCCGCGACGGGGCGAAGATGTCGAAGTCCCGCGGCAACACGGTGAGCCCCGCCGAGTACGTCGAGCGCTACGGCGCCGACACCGCCCGTACCTACGTCTGCTTCATGGGACCGCCGGAGCGCGGTGGCGACTGGACCGACGAGGGCGTGGAGGGGGTCAACCGCTTCCTCGCTCGTCTGTGGCGACTCTGCGACGAGGTGGTGGAGCGGACCGCGGCGGGGGGCGATCCGACGGCGACCGACGGCGATGCGCGGGCGCTGGTCGCCAAGGCGCACTGGTCGATCGCCAAGGCGACCGCCGACTTCGAGCGCGGCTTCCAGTTCAACACCGTGATCGCCGCGGTGATGGAGCTGGTCAACGACGCCTACCGGCTGAAGGACGGGCTCTACGGCGATCCGGCCGGTGACGCGGCGCTGCGTTTCGCCACCGCGACGGCGGCGTCGCTGATCTTCCCCTTCGCGCCGCACCTCGGCGCCGAGGTCCACGAGCGGGTCACCGGCGAGCGGGTCTGGGAGCAGGCCTGGCCGGTCGCCGACGAGGCGATGCTGAGCAGCGACACGGTGACGCTGGTGGTGCAGGTGAACGGCAAACTGAGGGACCGGATCGAGGCGCCGGCGGAGGCGTCGCAGGAGGAGCTCCTGGCGCTTGCCAAGGCGAGCGAGAAGGTGTCGAGACACCTCGACGGGATGGCGATCGTCAAGGAGATCGTCGTCCCCGGCAAGCTCGTCAACCTGGTCGTCCGCTGACGGAGGACCGAGCGGCGGGGGCTCGGCCGCCCGGTTTTGGTAGAAACGCGTCGTGCTCGTCAGGCGCCTTTCGGAAGCTCCCGTCGAGGAGTGGCATCGGCTCCGCACCCACGTCCTCATGGACGCGGGGGAACTCGGTGCCCGTCACCTCTCGGTCACCTGGCTGACGCTGCCCGCCGGGACCGAGCAGGAGCTGCGCTCGCACGGGGAGGCCGAGCAGGCCTACGTGGTGGTGCGCGGCAGCGGCTCGATGTCGGTGGCGGGGGACACCCAGTCGGTGTCGGAGGGGGATCTGATCCTCGTCCCGCCCGCGACCGAGCACTCGATCCGCAACGACGGCGACGAGGATTTCGCCTGCCTCTCGATCCAGTCGCCCCCGGTGGCGGCGGAAGAGCTCTACAGCGATCAGCTCGCCGAGGTGGCGGGCTACGACGACGAGGACGACTACTGAGAAGTCTCGCTTCGTTGACGCTATCGGCGCTTTGAGCGCGCCACACGTGCGTCTTTTCCCGCCAGCGTGGCGGGCATGCCCGAGCTGAGCAGGACCCAGGTGGCCGTCTGCGGCGCGATCGCGGTGGCGCTGCTCTTCGTCGGGGCGCGGGCGGTGCGGGGTGAGGGCGGGGGTGGGAGTGGCTCGACCTATACGGAGTATTCATCGGGCGGAGACGAAGCCGGCGGTGGATCGACCTTCTCCGTCGGCGGGAGCGGGGGCGATGTGGTCGTCGACGTCACCGGCGCCGTGCGGCGTCCGGGGGTCTATCGGCTGCCGGCGGGGAGCCGGGTGGACGACGCGGTGAAGCGGGCCGGTGGGGCGACGGGGAAGGCCGAGCTCGATTCGGTGAACCTGGCGGCGCGGCTCGCCGACGGTCAGCAGGTGGTGGTGCCGGAGGCGGTGCCCGGCGGGGCGGTCGGCACCACGGCCGGCATCGGTGCCGAGGGAGAAGGTCCGATCAGCCTCGGGACGGCGACGGCTGCCGAACTGGACACGATCGACGGGATCGGCCCGGTCACGGCCGAAGACATCATCCAGTTCCGCGAAGAACACGGTGGGCTCTCCTCGGTCGACCAGCTCGACCAGATCTCCGGGATCGGCCCGGCGACGATGGAAGCGCTGCGCGAACGGCTGCAGCCCTGAGGGTTCGTGGCGTCGCCGCGGCCCTCGCTCCTGGTGCTGGTCGGGATCGCCGTGCTGGTGGCGGTCGCGGTGGTGCGGACCGGGGAGATCCGCGAGCGGGCCATGGCCGGGCTGGGGGAGGGGATGCCGGCGCGGGAGGCGGCGCTCGCCCGGGGCTTCGTCCTCGGCGACGACGATGGGGTCGACGAGGCGACCAGGGAAGACTTCATCCGCGCGGGCCTTTCACACCTGCTGGCGGTGAGCGGCGAGAACGTGACGCTGCTCGCGCTGCTGGCGATGCCGGTGCTCGCCGCCTTCGGTGTGCCGTTGCGCGAGCGGCTGGTCTGGGTGATCGCGCTGATCGCCGTCTACGTGCCGCTGGCCGGGTCCGGCCCGTCGATCCAGCGGGCGGCGGTGATGGGTGCGGCCGGGTTGGGCGCGACGCTGGCGGGGCGGCGGACGTCACGCCTCTACGCGCTCGGCCTGGCGCTGGTGGTGACGTTGGCAGTCGACCCCGGCGTCGCGGGCGACGTCGGCTGGCAGCTGAGCTTCGCCGCCGTCCTCGGCATCCTGCTGTTGGCGGCGCCGATCCGTGAGCGGGTCCTCGCACTGCTGGTCGGTGGTCGGCGCGTCGCTGCGGTGACGGGGAGCGCCGGCGGTCCTTGGCGGCGCGCACTGGCCGAGGGCATCGCCGTCACCGTCGCCGCGACCCTCGCGACCGGACCGCTGGTCGCCCACGTCTTCGACGAAATCTCGCTGACGAGCCTCGCCGCCAACGTCCTCGTCCTGCCTGCGGTGGCTCCCGCGATGTGGCTGGGCATGGCCTCCGCGGCGCTCGCCCAGGTCCCCGGCGTCCCGCTCGGCCCCCTCAACGGCCTCGATGCCCTCCTCCTCGCCTACATCGCCCAGGTCGCCGCCTGGTGTGGCCGCCCTTCCTGGGCCGTGGTCCACGTCCACCTCGGCACCGCCGCGATGCTCGCGTCCTACGCCGCGATGGCTGTCGCCATCGCGGGCGGCGCGCTGCTCACCCGCGCCCACCGCCTCGCCAAGGCCCGAGCGAGCGCCACCACTGCCCCGTGCGCGGTCGACCCTAGGCCCGGCTCCACAGGCG
>Ga0335083_10001352_pt1 | contig 33879 bp, 34 predicted proteins | sample Lox_Sample_42_FD_206716 | JGI IMG/M metagenome (GOLD analysis project Ga0335083, IMG submission 206716) | Soil microbial communities from Loxahatchee National Wildlife Refuge, Florida, United States - Lox_Sample_4.2 | ecosystem: Environmental > Terrestrial > Soil > Wetlands | place: USA...
AGCACTTCGTCGACGATCTTCTCGATTGCGCCGATGTCGGAGATTTGACGCAGGCCGCGCTCTTCGATGATCGCATCGGCGTCGCCTTCGCCGGCCCACATCGCGTCGAAGACCTCCTTGGCGATCTTGCCGGAGATCGTGCCGTCATGGACGCGTGCGATGAGACCGCCAAGCTGTCCTGGCCCGACGCGGCATTGCGACGCATCGATCTCCGCACGGTTGAGCGCAGCCGCCACCTCGCCGAGTACCCACGTGGACGTCATCCGCGCAATCTCGGCGTCAACGCGCGAAAGCCCAAGCTTCGCCGCGAGAGCCTCGGCCGCAGCCTCGAAGTAGGAAGCCGTCGCCGCGTCGTGCGTCAGGAGCGTGGCGTCGTACGGCGAGAGCCCGTAGTCATTCTGGTAGCGGGCGCTCTTGGTCGCCGGAAGCTCGGGCAGCTCCGAGCGCACGCGCTCGATCCACGCTTCGTCGATCACGAGCGGCGGCAGGTCCGGGTCCGGAAAGTAGCGGTAGTCCTGGGCGTCCTCCTTGCTGCGCATCGATCGCGTCTCGTTGCGATCGGCGTCGTAGAGGCGCGTCTCCTGCACGACCGCGCCGCCGTCTTCGATCAGCTCGATCTGCCGCCGGATCTCGAACTCGATCGCGTGCTGGAGGAAACGGAAGCTGTTCAGATTCTTGATCTCGCAGCGCGTGCCGAGCTTGGTCTCGCCGGCCGGGCGCACCGAGACGTTGGCGTCGCAGCGGAAGCTTCCCTCCTGCATGTTGCCGTCACAGATGCCGATCCAGCGCACCAGCGCGTGCAGCGTCCTCGCGTACGCTACCGCCTCGTCGGCGCTGCGCATGTCGGGTTCGGAGACGATCTCGAGCAGCGGCGTTCCGGCACGATTGAGGTCGATGCCCGAAAGGCCGTGGTTCGCGTGGCCCAGCACGTCGTGCAACGACTTCCCGGCGTCCTCCTCGAGATGCGCGCGGGTGAGCCGCACCTCGAGCTCGCCGCGCATGGGCGAGACGATGCGGATCGCGCCTCCCTGCACGACGGGAATCTCGTACTGCGAGATCTGGTAGCCCTTCGGCAGATCGGGGTAGAAATAATTCTTGCGCGCGAAGACGCTGCGTCGGTTGATCATCGCGCCGATTGCGAGCCCGAAGCGGATGGCGCGCTCGACCGCGCCGCGGTTCAATGACGGCAGCACACCCGGCAGCGCGATGTCGACCGCAGAGGCCTGCGTGTTGGGCGCTGCGCCGAATGCGGTGGGCGCGCCGGAAAAAATTTTCGATGCGGTCGAAAGCTGGGTGTGCGTCTCCAGCCCGATGACGGCTTCCCATTTCATCTAGCCATCTCCGGGGCCCGTGTGTGCCAGTCGGTCGCCTGCTGATAGCGGTGCGCGACGTCGAGCAGCCGCGCCTCATCGAAGTGATGCGCCTGCAGATGCAGGCCGATCGGAAGCCCTGCGCGCGTGAAGCCGCACGGAATCGACAGCGCCGGTGTTCCCGTGAGATTGGCTGCGACCGTGAAGATATCGTTGAGATACATCTCGACCGGGTCGTCGACTTTCGCGCCGAGCTTGAAGGCGGCGCTCGGCGCTGTCGGTCCGAGCACGACGTCGCAGCGCTCGAACGCGCGCGCGAAGTCATCCGCGATGAGACGCCGCACCTGCTGCGCCTTCAGGTAGTAGGCATCGTAGTAGCCGTGCGAGAGGACGTAGGTCCCGACGAGGATGCGCCGCTTCACTTCGGCGCCGAAGCCCTCGGCACGCGTCTTCTTGTACATGTCGGCAAGATCGTCGTACTGCGCGGCGCGATGGCCATAGCGCACGCCGTCGAAGCGCGAGAGGTTCGAGGAAGCCTCCGCCGGCGCGATCACGTAGTAGACCGGCACTGAATGCTTGACTGCAGGCAGCTCGACCTCCACCGTCGTCGCGCCTAGCGAGCGGAATTCCGCCACCGCGGCGTCCACGGCGGAAGCAACCTCGGCGTCGATGCCTTCGCCGAAGTATTCGCGCGGCAGCCCGATCTTCACGCCGGAAAGCGGCTTCGCTCCTCGCGCTTCGCTCAAGGCCCGCGTGTAGTCCTCGGGCTCGCGGGCGACCGAGGTCGAATCGCGAGCGTCGTGCCCGGCCATTGCGTTGAGCATGAGCGCACAGTCTGCCGCGGTCTGCCCGAATGGACCGGGATGGTCGAGACTCGAGGCGAACGCGACCAGCCCGTAGCGCGAGCACAGGCCGTAGGTCGGCTTCAGCCCACACACGCCGCTGAGCGCGGCGGGCTGTCGTATCGAACCCCCGGTATCGGTGCCGGTCGCAGCGGGGACGATGCGCGCCGCGACCGCCGCCGCCGAGCCGCCCGAACTACCGCCCGGCACGCAGTCGGTGTTCCACGGGTTTCTTACCGGACCGAAGTAGGAGTTCTCGTTCGACGAGCCCATCGCGAACTCGTCCATGTTCGTCTTGCCGACGAGCACCATGCCTGCGTCGGCCAGCCGCTCGACCACGAACGCGCTGTACGGCGCGACGAAATTCGCGAGCATGCGCGAGCCGCAGGTGGTCTTCACGCCCGCGGTCATCAGCACGTCCTTGTGCGCAACGGGAATGCCGGTGAGCGGTCCGCCATTGCCGGCCGCGATGCGCCGGTCGGCGGCGCGAGCGCTTTCCAGCGCGCGCTCGCGCTCGACGGTCAGAAACGCGTTGATGTTCGGGTTGAGCGCGTCGATGCGCGCGAGCGCCGTTTCGGTGAGCTCGACGCTCGACGCATTTCGTTCGGCGAGCGCGCGCGAAAGCTCGGACAGCGACGCGTGCAATCTCACTCGATGACTTTGGGTACCAGGTAGAGCCCGTCGTGCACGGCCGGCGCCAGGCTCTGATAAAGCGCGTGGTGGTCAGTTTCGGTCACGCGGTCCCTGCGCAGCGGCAGCGTCATCTCCTGCGCATGCGACATGGGAACGATGCCCGTGGTATCGACCGCGCGCATCTCGTTGATCAACTCGAAGATGCCGTCGAGCTTGCGCTGCACCTCGACGGCCTCGGCCGCCGTGATCTCGATCCGGGCGAGATGCGCGATGCGCTGGATGTCCTCGAGCGAGAGTGCCATGGGGAAACTACCACTTTCAGGGGCGTTCGCCGCTTTTCGAGACAGAAGCGGGTGTAGAAGCCAAGCATATTAGGTTATCATATTTCGATTGTCCGGCCGCCGCTCCTGCATCGACGCAAGTGCAGATGCGGTCTCGGTCTGCGCCGCAGAGAAGGATCCATGTTCGAATCTTTCAAGGGCTATTTCTCGAGCGATCTCGCGATCGATCTGGGGACGGCCAACACGCTCATCTACGTGCGCGGCAAGGGCATCGTGCTGAACGAGCCCTCGGTCGTGTCGATCCGGCAGGAAGGCGGCCCGAACGGCAAGCGCGTGATCCAGGAAGTCGGGCTCGCGGCGAAGCAGATGCTCGGCCGCACGCCGGGCAACATCACCGCCATTCGTCCGATGAAAGACGGGGTCATCGCCGATTTCACGGTGACCGAGCAGATGCTGAAGCAGTTCATCAAGAAAGTGCTCGATTCCAAGCTCTTCAGCCCGAGCCCGCGCATCATCATTTGCGTGCCGTGCGGCTCGACTCAGGTCGAGCGCCGCGCGATCCGCGAGTCGGCGCTCGGGGCGGGCGCATCGAAGGTGTATCTCATCGAGGAACCGATGGCCGCGGCGATCGGCGCCGATCTACCGATCTCGGAAGCTACCGGATCGATGGTGGTCGACATCGGCGGCGGAACGACCGAAGTCGGCGTGATCTCGCTCGGCGGCATGGTTTACTCGGGCAGCGTACGCGTGGGCGGCGACAAGTTCGACGAGGCGATCGTCAATTACATCCGCCGCAACTACGGCATGCTGATCGGAGAAACCACCGCGGAACAGATCAAGACCACGATCGGCTCCGCCTTTCCCGGGTCCGAGGTGAGGGAGATGGAGGTCAAGGGCCGCAACCTCGCCGAGGGCATCCCGCGCAGCTTCACCGTTTCTTCGAACGAGATTCTCGAAGCGCTCACCGACCCGCTCAACAGCATCGTTTCGGCGGTGAAGAGCGCGCTTGAGCGTACGCCGCCCGAGCTCGGCGCCGACATCGCGGAGCGCGGCATGGTGCTCACCGGGGGCGGAGCGCTCCTGCGCGACGTCGACCGGCTGCTAATGGAAGAGACCGGGTTGCCGGTCGTGGTTGCCGACGATCCGCTCACCTGCGTGGTTCGCGGCTGCGGCAAGGCGCTCGAGAACATGGAAAAGCTCTCGACCATCTTCACCTCCGACTAGGCGCCCGATCCGCTTGACCTTGCCTGATGCGCCATATCTCGGTCGAGCCGCCGCCGTTCTTTCACCGCGGGCCGTCGCCGCTCGCCCGCCTTGCTTTCTTCGGCTTGCTCTCGCTGGCGCTGCTCTTCGCCGACTCCCGCTATCACTACCTGGAGAGCGTCCGCCGCGCAGTGGGCACGCTGCTCTACCCGCTGCAGCGCGTGGTGCAGATCCCGGGCGAAGCGATCGCTTACGTCGGCACGTATTTCTCGTCGCAACGCACTCTCGCGAACGACAGCGCCGCGCTCAAGGAGCGGCTCCTCGCCGACGCTCCGGCCGTGCAGGGCTATTCGCTTCTCGAACAGGAAAACGCGCGGCTGCGCACGCTGCTCACGGTCGAGAAGCGCTTTCAAGGCGCGGCGATCGCCGCCGAGGGGATGTACTCGGGTCGCGACCCGTTCACGCAGAAGCTCTTCGTCGACAAGGGCGATGCGGCCGGCGTGCTCGCCGGACAGGCCGTGATCGACGAGCTCGGCGTGATCGGACAGGTGACGCGCGTCTTTCCCAACATGTCCGAGGTCACCCTCGTAACCGACAAGGATCACGCTGTGCCGGTGCGCGTGGAGCGCAGCGGCGTGCGCTCGGTGATGTACGGCTCGGGAACGGGCCGGCTGCCCGAGCTTCGCTTTCTGTCGCCGAACGCCGAAATCCAGCCCGGCGACCGGCTCGTGACCTCGGGCATCGACGGCACTTATCCTGCGGGGCTCGCCGTGGCACAGGTTGTCTCGGTCGAGCGCGAGACCGGGCAGATGTTCGCGCGCGTCACCTGCCGGCCGCTCGCGGGCGTGGATCGCAGCACGCTCGTGCTGATCCTCGCGCAGGCGGCGGTGTCCGCGCCGCGGCCGGAGGAGCCGACGGAAACCGACGCGCCGCGCAAGGGACGCGGCAGGAGACGGGCAAACTAAGGCCTGGGAAGGCGCGCCCATAGCGTTGACAAGCCCTAGACCGACGATGGCACAACTCGCATCCTTTGCGCCGGCGCGCCGCGAAGAAATTCTGCTTCCCGTCAAGCCGTGGTTCATCGTGCTCACGCTGATGATCGGCTTTCTCGGCAACCTGCTGCCGCTCTCCGGTGTCGCGCTCGTGGTCAAGCCGGATTTCCTCGCGCTGGTGCTCCTCTACTGGTGCATCCGCGAGCCGCGCTTGATCAGCGTGGGGATCGCGTGGTGCCTCGGCCTGTTGATGGACGTCGCGGACGGAACCGTGCTGGGTCAGCACGCGCTCGCCTACGCGGTGCTCGCCTATGCCGCCGAATACTTCCGCCGGCGCGTGCTGCGTTTCCCTCTCTGGCAGCAGGCGGCTCAGGTCGCCGTGCTGCTGCTCTTCTGTGCGGGGCTGGTGCTGCTTCTGCGCGTGATGAGCGGGGCACCGCTGCCGCGCTGGACCTACGCGGTGGGGCCGCTCACCGGCGCCTTGCTGTGGCCCGCCGCAACCGCGCTGCTGCAACGGCCGCAGCGGCCACCGCCCTCGCCCGCGGAGCTGTAGGTTCCCTAAGCCATGCGCAGGCTCTTCGCCAAACGCCGCAGTCACTCGTCGATCTCGATCGCGGCGCCCGAGCTGCTCAATCCCGAGCGCGAGCTGGCGCATTTCCATCGCCGTCTCGCCGTGGCCGCCGCCCTGATCGTCATCGCATTCGGCGGGCTCTTCGCCCGCTTCTTCTATCTGCAGGTGATCCAGCATCAACACTATCAGACGCTCGCCGAAAGCAATCGCATCGCCATCGTGCCGATCGTCCCGAACCGAGGCGTCATCACCGACCGCAACGGCATCGTGCTGGCGCAGAGCTATTCGGCGTACACGCTGGAAGTCATGCCGTCGCGGGTGAAGAATCTCGAGCAGACGATCGACGAGCTCGCGAGGGTGGTCGACATCCAGGCGCGCGACCGCAGGCGCTTCCGGCGCCTCCTCGAGGAGACCAAGAATTTAGAGAGTCTTCCGCTGCGCACTCGTCTCACCGACGAGGAAGTCGCTCGCTTCGCGGTCAACCGCTACCGCTTCCCCGGCGTGGAGGTCAAGGCGCGGCTCTTCCGCCAGTATCCCTTCGGCGAGCTCGCCTCGCACGTCATCGGCTACATCGGCCGCATCAACGATCGCGACGTCGAGACGATCGAGGACTGGAACCAGACCGCGAACTACAAGGGGTCGGATTACATCGGCAAGAGCGGAATCGAGGCCTCCTACGAGCGCGAACTGCACGGGACAACCGGCTTCGAGGAAGTCGAGGTCGATGCCGGCGGGCGCGCCGTGCGCACGCTCTCGCGCACGCCGCCGACTTCTGGCAATAATCTCAAGCTCTCGCTCGACATCAAGCTGCAGCAGGCCGCCGAGGCCGCCTTCGGCGAGCACCGCGGCGCACTGGTCGCGCTCGACCCGTCCACCGGCGAAGTCCTCGCGCTCGTCTCCAAGCCGGGGTTCGATCCGAATCTCTTCGTCGAGGGGATCGATCCCGCGAACTGGGAAGCGCTCAACAACTCGCCCGACAAGCCGCTCCTCAACCGGCCGCTCCGCGGTGCATACCCCCCCGGCTCGACGATCAAGCCTTTCCTCGCGCTCTCGGCGCTCACGTCGGGGAAGCGTACCGCGACGCAGACGATCTTCGACCCGGGATTCTTCCAGATCGCAGGCAGCGCGCACCGCTTTCGCGACGATAAGAAGGAAGGTCACGGCTACGTCGACATGATGAAGTCGATCATCGTGTCCTGCGATACCTATTACTACATGCTGGCCGCCGACACCGACATCGACGTGACCCACGACTTCCTCGCGCAATTCGGCTTCGGCGAGAAGAGCGGCATTGACATCGACGGCGAGCTCAAAGGCGTGCTGCCCTCGCGCGCTTGGAAGCGCGAGCGCTTCTCCGGCAAGAACTACCGCGAGGAGCATCGGAAGTGGTACCTCGGCGATTCGATCTCCGCCGGCATCGGCCAGGGCTACAACGCCTTCACGCCAGTGCAGCAGGCGGTGGCCATCGCCACCATCGCCAACGGCGGCACGCAGTTCCGGCCCCGCCTGTTGCAAAGCGTGGAGAACGTGAAGACCGGAGAGGTCCGCGAGATCGCGCCCGAAGCCATGCATCAGCTCGAGGTGAAGCCCGAGCATCTCGCGGTGATCCGGAACGCGCTCATCGGCGTTCCGCGCGAGGGCACCAGTGCGCGCGCCTTCATCGGAGCGAAGTACGTTTCCGCCGGCAAGACCGGAACCGCGCAGCTCTTCACGATCAAGGAGGGCGAGAAATACCAGGCCGGCAAGGTCGACGAGCGCCTGCGTGACCACGCATGGTACCTCGCGTATGCACCGGCCGCCGATCCGAAGATCGCAGTCGCAGTGCTGGTCGAGAACGGCGGCTTCGGGGCTCAGGCCGCGGCCCCGGTCGCGCGCGCCGTGTTCGATTACTACCTGCTCGGCATCGCGCCCAGCGGGATGCCGGGCGAAGAGAGGCCCGACAGCGACGACGAGAGCGACTGATGGCCAACGTGATCGCCCTCCTCGCCAAGTTCTGGGAACGTCTTGCGCGCCCGGTCGACAGCCTGCTCATGGCTGCCGCGGTAGCGCTCGTCGGCGTGGGGCTCGTCACGCTCTTCTCGGCGACTGAGCAGAACCTCGCGCGCGTGATGAGCCAGGCGGTGTCGCTCGGCTTCGCGCTCGTCCTGATGTGGATCATCGCCAACGTCTCCCCGCAGCAGCTCGCGCGCATCGCGCTGCCGTTGTACGCGGTTTCGATCCTGCTGTTGATCGCGGTGGCTCTGGGCGGGACGGTGGTCAACGGCGCTCGCCGCTGGCTCAACCTCGGCATCGGGCGCTTCCAGCCTTCGGAGCTGATGAAGATCGCGCTGCCGCTGATGCTCGCGTGGTACTTCCAGAAGCGCGAGGCGCGGATCAACGTCGGCGACTTTATCGTCGCTGCAATCCTCATCGTGGTGCCGGTCTGGCTGATCGAGCGAGAGCCCGATCTCGGCACCGCGCTGATGATCGGCGCGTGCGGCTTCTACGTGCTTTACCTCGCGGGGCTGTCGTGGAAGATCATGGTGGCGCTCGGCCTGGCCGCCGCGGCCGCGGTTCCGCTCGTCTGGCCGCACCTGCACGGCTACAGGCAGGAGCGCATCCTCACCTTCCTCGATCCCTCGCGCGATCCGCTCGGCGCCGGCTATCACAGCTCGCAGGCGTCGATCGCGCTCGGCTCCGGAGGCGTGGTCGGCAAGGGTTGGCTCAACGGCACGCAGACCCACCTCGATTTCCTGCCCGAACGGCACACCGATTTCGTCTTCGCCGTGTTCGGCGAGGAGTTCGGATTGATCGGCAACGCAGTGCTGCTCGTCCTCTACCTCCTGCTGATCAGCCGCGCGCTCGTCATCACCGCGAACGCGTCGACGCTCTTCGCGCGGCTCGTCGCGGGATCGATCACGCTGATGTTCTTCACCTACGCCTTCGTCAACATGGCGATGGTTAGCGGGCTGCTGCCCATCGTCGGCGTGCCGCTGCCGCTCATCTCCTTCGGCGGCACCGCGCTGGTGAGCCTATTCGTCGGGCTCGGGATCCTGATGAGCGTGCAGGCGAATCGGAAGCTCGTGAAGAGCTGAACGTGGGTACGCCGGCGTGGTGAGGGCGCGATGTGCGACGCGCGCTGCGGCGCAAGTATAATTCGCGACCATATGGGGCCGATCGGTGCGGGTCCAACGAGAGCGAGAGCGCTCGCGACCGCCGCGGCTTTCGCTCTTGTCGCGTGCACATCGGCGCCGAAACGGGAACCGGCAGCGCCGTCGGCGCCTTCACCGCCCTCGCGTCCCGGGGGCTACTACAAGGATGACGGCCCCGGCGAAAATCCGCCGGCAAATATCGACTCGATTCCCGACGCGACGCCCCGGATCGAGCCGCTCAATCGCTTTGCCAATCGTCCGTACTCGGTGTTCGGCGTCGACTACGTGCCGGCGACGAGTCTGCGCCCGTACAGCGAACGCGGCATTGCCTCATGGTACGGACGCAAGTTCCACAGCCAGAAGACCTCCGCCGGCGAGGTCTACGACATGTACGCGATGACAGCGGCGCATCCGACGCTGCCGCTGCCTTCCTATGCGCGCGTCACCAATCCCGCCAACGGGAAGAGCGTGGTGGTGCGCGTCAACGACCGCGGGCCGTTCCATCCGGGACGCATCATCGACCTCTCGTATGCCGCGGCGTGGCGGCTCGGCATCGCGCAGGCGGGAAGCGGTGAAGTCGAGGTGGTGAGCATCCTGCCTCCGGGCATCCCCACCGTGGCCGCCGCGCCGCCGCTGCCCCCTGTTTCGGCGGCTCCGGCCGTGGTCGCTACGCCGGTGGCGCAGGAGACGGGCGGCTACGTCGTGCAGCTCGGCGCGTTCACCAACAACGCCAATGCGCAGGCCTTCGTGGGGCGGCTGACGAACCAAATCGCGGGGCTGAGCGTCGAAGCGAAGGTGCACGAAGCCGAGGGGCTGTTTCGCGTCGTTGTCGGACCGTATCCGACACGCGACGAGGCGAGGCGCACCGGCGAGCGCCTGCGCGTGGCGCTCGGCCTCGACAATCTCGTGAGGCCGCAGTGAACGAGGGCCTGTTAACGCTATGGACACGAACGCGTTGCTCCGCCGAAAACGATCCGAAGCAATGATTTTTCGTCTTTGCCGCTTGCGCGCGCTCCTGAGCCTGTTCGTGCTCGCGTTCGCGCTCGGCGTCCCTGGCGCCCGCGCGCAACTCACAATCGAGATCATCGGCGGCGGCGGCACGACGATCCCGATCGCGATCGTGCCGTTCGCTGGCGAGGCGAACTATCCGTATCCGCTGACCGCCATCGTCGGCGCCGATCTCACCCGCAGCGGGCTCTTCAAGCTGATCGACGCCGATGCGGTCAACCCGCGCCCCACGCGCGCCGACGAGGTGCGCTACGGTGACTGGACCTCGCGTGGCGCCGATGCGGTCGTGGTCGGTAGCGTCACGCCGCGCTCCGACGGGCGCGTCGAGGTGCGCTTCTTTCTCGTCGACGCGGTGAAGCAATCGCAGCTTGCCGGGTTTTCCTATGTCGTGACGCCCGCGCAGTTCCGCACCACGGCGCACCAGATCGCCGACATCATCTACGAGAAATTGACCGGCGATGCAGGCGTTTTCAGCACGCGCATCGCCTACATCGCCAAGCAGGGTGCGCGCTACGAGCTGCTGGTGGCTGACGCCGACGGCTACAACCCGCAGACGGTCGTCACTTCGAATGAGCCGCTGCTCTCTCCAAAATGGTCGCCGGATGGGACGCGGATCGCCTATGTTTCGCTGGAGAACAAGAAGCCGATTGTTTACGTGCAATCGCTCTCGACCGGACAGAGGCGCGTGCTCGCGAACTTCCGCGGCAGCAACAGCGCTCCGGCGTGGGCGCCCGACGGCAGCCGTCTCGCCGTGACGCTTTCGAAAGATGGTCTGTCGCAGATCTACCTCATCAGCGCCGACGGCGGCGGCGTCACGCGGCTCATGACTTCGCCCGGCATCGACACCGAAGCGAACTTTGCTCCCGACGGAAAGTCCATTCTTTTCACATCCGATCGCGGCGGGAGTCCGCAGATCTATCGGTTGTCGCTGGCGACAGGGGCCGTCGAGCGCATGACCTTCGACGGCAGCTACAACGTTTCGCCGCGGCACCTGCCCGACGGTAAAGGATTCATTTTTGTGCGGCGCGACGGCGGCCGATTCAACCTGGCGATCGCGGATTTCGCGACACGTCAGGTGCAGGTGCTCACACAGGGCGCCGATGACGAATCGCCATCCATCGCGCCGAACGGCAAGCTGATCCTTTACGCGTCGGAGAGCGGGGGCCGTGGTATATTGGCCGCAGTCTCCAGCGACGGCCGCGTGAAGCAGCGACTCACCGCCGCGGCGAGCGATGTGCGCGAGCCCGCGTGGGGCCCGCTGCTCAAATAACATCGAACATCGGAGAGACGACAATGAACGAATCGAAGCTTGCAGTTTCCATTCCAATGCTCTGCACGACCGTAGCGTTGCTCGCGCTCCTCGGCGGCTGTCAGACGACGCCGAAGACCGAGGCCGGCGTGGCGGTCGAGGAGCGCACTCCGACGGTCGGCGGCGCCGGCACGGCGGGTAGCGCCAGCAGCGGCGTCTCCGGAACTGCCACCAGTGGAACGATGAATCCCCTGAAGGACCCGCACAGCATCCTGTCCAAGCGCAGCGTGTACTTCGACTTCGACCGCTACGAAGTCAAGGACGAGTTCAAGCCGCTGGTCGAGGCGCACGCGAAGTATCTGCAGAGCAACAAGACCGCGCGCATGACGGTGCAGGGCAACTGCGACGAGCGCGGCAGCCGCGAGTACAACATCGCGCTGGGCCAGCGTCGCGCCGACCAGGTGAAGCGCATGATGGCGCTCTACGGGGCCACCGACAACCAGGTCGAGACGGTGAGCTTCGGCAAGGAGAAGCCGCGCAACCCGGGCCACGACGAAGGCGCGTGGGCCGAGAACCGTCGCGACGACATGGTGTACGCGGGCGAATAGCGGCCCGGCCGGAAGAGAGGGGGAAGATGACGCGCGGGCGTTGCGGCGGGAGAGCGCCCGCGCTTGCGTTTCTCCTGCTCGCGCTGACGCTCGCCGCAGTGCCGGCGCGCGGCGCGCTCTTCGACGACGACGAAGCGCGCAAGCGCATCGAGGTCCTCCGCCAGCGCGTCGATCAGATCGAGCAACGGCTCGCTGCCACGGAGGGCACGCTCAAGAGCCAGGGGCTCGTCGACCTGCTGCGCGACATCGAGCAGTTGAAGCAGGACATCGCCGCGCTGCGCGGGCAGCAGGAAGTGCTCACCTATGAGCTGGAACAGGCGCAGAAGCGCCAGCGCGACCTATACCTCGATCTCGACGGGCGCTTGCGCAAGCTCGAAGCGGCCGCAGGCGGGGGCGGGGCCGCCGCGTCGCCGCCGGCGGCGGATGCAGGCGCGGCGGGGCCGGGTGCACCAGGCCCCGGCTCGCCGGGAGCGCCGGCCCGCGCGCCGGCCTCGGTGACAGACATCGGCTCCGAGCAGCGCGCCTACGATGCCGCGCTCGATCAATTCAAGAGCGGCAGCTACGCAGCGGCGATCGCGAGCTTCCAGCAGTTCGTGCGCGCCTATCCGAAGAGTCCGCTCGCGCCATCGGCGATGTACTGGGCGGGCAACGCGCAGTACGCCCAGCGCGACTTCCGCGGCTCGATCGCCACGCAGCGGCAGCTCATCGCGACCTATCCGGACAGTCAGAAGGTGCCCGACGCGCTGCTCAACATCGCGAGCTGCCAGACCGAGCTCAAGGAAAGCGCCGCCGCGCGGCGCACGCTCGAGGATCTCGTCGTGCGCTTCCCGAGCTCCGAGGCCGCGGCCAAGGCCAGGCAGCGGCTTGGCCGGTAGCGCCGGCATCATCCGGCCGTCGCGACCCGAAATGAAGTCCCCCGCGACAGATCGGGCGCGATCGCGTTCCTTCGCGCAGCGGCTCATCGCCTGGCAGAAAGCCTTCGGCCGGCGCGACCTGCCGTGGCAGCGAACGCGCGATCCGTACCGCATCTGGCTTTCCGAGATCATGCTGCAGCAGACGCGAGTTCCGACCGTGATCCCGTACTACGAGCGCTTTCTCGCCACGTTTCCCGACGTGGCGAGCCTTGCCGCCGCGCCGATCGAACGCGTGCTCGAATGCTGGAGCGGGCTCGGCTACTACCGCCGCGCGCATCTTGCGCATCGCGCGGCGCGCAGCGTCGTCGCGGAGCATGGCGGGCGCTTCCCGCGCGATGCGGAAACGCTCGCCGCGCTGCCGGGCATCGGGCGCTCGACCGCAGCCGCGATCGCAGCCTTTGCGAGCGGCGCCCGCGGCGCGATCCTCGACGGCAACGTCAAGCGGGTGCTGGCACGGTACCGCGGCATCGCCGGATTTCCCGGCAACGCAAAGGTCGAACGGCGGTTGTGGCGGGAGGCAGAGGCGCTGCTCCCGCCGCGCGAGGTCGCAACCTACACGCAGGCGCTGATGGACCTCGGCGCAACGGTGTGCGTGCGCGCGAAGCCGCGCTGCGAAGCATGCCCGGTCGCGCACGACTGCATCGCGCGGCGCGAGGATCGCATCGCCGAGCTGCCGCCGCCGCGGCCGAAGAAAGCCCTGCCGCAACGCGAAGTCACGGTGCTGCTCCTCGAGCGCAAGGGCGAAGTCCTCCTCGAGCGGCGCCCCGCCACCGGCGTCTGGTCGGGCCTGTGGAGCCTGCCCGAGATCGAGACCGCGCGCGACATCGCCGCGCACTGCCGGTTACGTTTCGGTGTGGCGGTCGCACCGCGTTCGCCGCTGGCCCCGATCGAGCACGGCTTCACGCATTTTCACCTGACCTTGCATCCGCTCCCGTGCGCGGTGCGCGAGGAAGCGAAGCACGTGCAGGAGCCGGGGCTCGTATGGATGCCGCTCGACGACGTTGCGGGCGCAGCGCTGCCCGCGCCGATCAAGAAGCTCCTGCGCTCGCGCGCGGCGACGGCGGGGTAACTTCCGCTACCGCGCGGCGGGGGTGCCGAAAGCGCGCAGGTCCGCCGGCAGCAACGAGTCTGCGCGCTCGCCGTAGGCGCTGCGAAACGCGGCGATCTCCTTGGTCGCTTCGTCGATCCGGCCCGCGCTCCGAAGCTCCCGGATGAGCTTGATCCAATCCTCGACGCTGCGCGGCTGCGTCTTCGCTTGCACCTGCGCTTCGCTTGCATCTTTGGCAAGAGCGCTCTTCGCCCGCAACGGCTTCTCCTCGAGCGGCGCGCCGGTCACGGTGCCGCCTGCGACGCCCGCAGCAGGCGGTGACGCCGCAGCAGGCGGAGGCGCAGCGGGCTCGGCTGCCGGCGCGGATTGCAGTCTCCCCTGCGCTTCTGTCGCGACGGCGGCATCGCGCCGCGCGGCCTCCGGCGCCGCGGCGGGGAACGGCTCGCTGCGCCGCGCGAATGAAGATGCCGACGGCGGGGTTTCAGCCGGAGCCGCCACGTTGCGCGCCGAGTCCTGCGCAGGCATTTGCGAAAGCTTGTCCGCTGCGTCGCGCTGGCGCTGTAGTTTCTGTGCGCGCTCGTTCGACCTCGCGCTTTCGGCACGTTCATCGGCGGCAGCAAGCTTCTTCTTCACGTCGACCGGCGCGGGGGTACCCGGTCCGATCGCGTTCGACTGCGGCGGCGCCGATGCGGCTTCCTGCTTCGCGACCTTCGGCGCATCGGCCACGATGGCCGGCGTGACCTGTTCGGGCGGCGTGAGCTGCAACAAGCCGACCGCGATCACGGCTACCGTCGCCGCTGCGGCGAATGGATACCACCAATGCTTGTCGCGCCTGCGCTGCGGCGCGGAGTCGACCGCGCGCCGCGCGGCAGCGCGAATCGCGTCATCGAGCGCAACCGGCGGCTCGTCGCGGCTCGCCGCTCGCCAGGCGGCGTCGATGCGCGGGTCGCGTTCGTGCTCGTTCATCGGGCCTCCTTGCTCCCGCCCCACGCGCTCATCGCCGTCCCTCGCGCGCCTCGTCTTCGAGATCGATCAGCTCGGCGCGCAGCTTCGAGAGCGCGTAGCGCAGGCGGCTCTTGACAGTCTCCACGCCCACGCCGGTGAGCGCGGCGATCTCCGCGAGCGACAGCTCGCCTTCGCGCTGCAGCAGAAACGCTTCGCGCTGGGCCGGCGGAAGCGTGGTGACGGCGGCGCGCAAGCGCTCGCCCAGTTCGCGATTATGCGCGAGCGGCTCAGGCTCGCTCGCGCGCGCCGCGGGCAGCGCAACGACAGCGTCCTCGTGCGCCTCGTCGTCGGAGGAAACCAGCGTGAGATGACCGCTGGAGCGGAAGTGATCGATCATGCGGTTGTGCGCGAGACGATACAGCCAGGTCGTGAACTTCGCCGTGGGCGCGTAGCTCGCGCGGGCGCGGATCAGGTTCATCCATACGTCCTGGAACAGCTCGTCGGCGATGCCCGCTTGCCGGCACTGGCGCGCGAGGTAGCGATAGACGCCGCCCTTGTGCCGCGCGTAGAGCGCGTCGAATGCGGAAGGATCGCCCGCAGCGTAGGCGAGCATGAGTTCCTCGTCGCTGGGCGCCGGAGCCGACATGGCCCGCCCAGTATGCGAGGCGGGCCATGCGGTGGCAAGCGAGCGCTATCGCGGGTCGGGCACGAAGCGGCTGCGATCGGGAAACGGATCGGGGCGGACGCGCGCCACCGGCGGCGTCGCGACGGGAACGCCCAGCGCGAGCAGATTTTCGTAGGAATCGTAATAGATGGCGATGGTCTCGGCCGGCGCATCGCTCGCGCGCTCGAAGGGCGTGTAGCTCGCGTACGACTGCTCGCTGCGGCCATGCCCGGTGCCGAGACGCTCCTGCGGCGAGTTCTGAGCGAGCGATTCCGTCGTCGCGTCGCGCGGCGCACCCGCGGCCCCGGGCGCCGGAGCCGATCGAGCGTCGGCGCTCGCCGACTCCTTGCGACGGATGCCGTCCAGCGCGATCGGCGGCCGCACGCGCTCGCGGAATACCGCCACGCCGATGACGCCCACGTTGTCCGGACGGCCCGTGCGCGCGGCGTACGAGTCGGGCAATGCGGTGAAGTAGAACGCCGCCGTGCGCGACATGCTCTTGCGCCACCCGGCGATGTCGGCGGTCTCGCCGGGCGCGAAGACGTAACCCGATTGCGCAGGCGAAGCGCTGTCTCCGGTGATGACATTGACGCCGTCCACGCTCATCACGGCGAGAACGCGTCCGGAGGCGGCGTTGCGCACGCGGATCGCGTACTCGTTGCCCGGCTTGCCCACGACATAGCGCCGGCCCTCGTGCCAGTAGAGCGGCAGCACGCGCCCTTCGGTGCGATCGACGATCTCGACCGTCGTCTGCGCGACGGGGGTGACGATGTGCGCACCGGCCGCGCCGGCGAGCGTCAACACCGCGGCGCCGAGCATGGCCATCGACTTCCTTCGATCCAGCATGGTCGCTCCTTGGCCGCGACTTCGATGCGCGGCCTCGACCTGTTAACGGAGCCCGGGCTGCTGCGGGGTTAGGGCCTGTTAACACGCCCTAATGCGATAATCCGCGGCCGAGCAATGCCCGATCTCGATCACCTTCCCGCGCTGGTCGCCTGGAGTAGCTTCGCGCTCGCCGTCGTCTTCGGCGCCGTGGCGACCCGCGTCAACTTCTGCACCATGGGCGCAGTCGCCGATGTCGTCTCGATGGGCGACTGGAGCCGGATGCGGATGTGGCTGCTTGCGATCGCGGTGGCGATCGCCGGCGCGACCTGGCTCGAGACGACGGGCCTGGTCGATCTCGGCAAGTCGATCTACACCGGGGCGAAGGTCGCATGGGCGTCGCACCTTGTCGGAGGCTTTCTCTTCGGTTTCGGCATGACGCTTGCCTCGGGTTGCGGCAGCCGGCTGCTGCTGCGTCTCGGCGGGGGGAACCTGAAGTCGCTCGTCGCGCTGCTCGTGCTCGCAGTCTCAGCCTACATGACGCTCAAGGGACTGTTCGCCGTGTGGCGCGTGAATACGCTCGATACGCTGCGCTTCGACACCGCGGCGTTCGGCGCCGCGCACTCCGACCTGGGCGACGTGCTGACGGCGGTGACCGGCGGCGCATCGATCAAGGTTGCGGTCTCGCTCGCCATCGCCGCTGCGATCGCTGCGTTCGCGCTCGCGAGCCGCGGCTTTCGCGCGAGCCGGGCGATGATCGGCGGCGCGCTCGCCATCGGCGCCGTAATCGTCGCCGGCTGGTACGTGACCGGCCATCTCGGTCATCTCGCCGAGGACCCGCGCACCCTGGAAGAGGCCTACATCGGCACCAACTCGGGCAGACCGGAGTCGTACAGCTTCGTGGCGCCGGTCGGATACACTCTGGAATTGTTGCTGCTGTGGAGCGATCAGTCACGAATCGTTACGTTTGGCATCGCGGGCGTGCTGGGAATGGTGCTAGGCTCCGCCGGCGTGGCGCTGGCGACGCGGACCTTCCGCTGGGAAGGGTTTGCCTCGATCGAGGATCTGGTCAACCATATCGCCGGTGGCGTGTTAATGGGATTCGGGGGCGTAACCGCGCTCGGCTGCACCATCGGGCAGGGGCTCACGGGCCTCTCGACGCTGGCGCTCGGGTCGCTCGTCGCCTTTGCGTCGATCATCGCCGGCTGCGTTGCGGCGTTGAAGTATCAGTACTGGAGAGCGAATTGAGCCTTGCCGCGGTAAGCTTCGAGACGGCTGCATCGACATACGAGACATGATCGTTTACGACCTGGTCTGCAAGCATCACCACGGCTTCGAGGGATGGTTCAGCTCGAACGAGGATTTCGTGCGCCAGCGCGACGCCGCGCTGATTCGCTGTCCGCTGTGCGACGATGCGGCGATCGTGCGCCGTCCTTCGGCGCAGGTGCGCGTGGGCCGCGCCCCCCAGCCGAAGGAGGAAAACGCCAACGTCGATGGCGACGCGGCGAAGACGACCGAGGTCAGCATGGGCGGCGACGCGGACGTGCTGAAGGCAATGCGCCGGCTCGTCGCCGATACCGAAAACGTCGGCCGCGCCTTTGCCGAGGAAGCGCGCAAGATCCATTACGAGGAAGCGCCGAAGCGCGGCATCCGCGGCCAGGCGACGCCCGACGAAGCGGAAGATCTGCGCGATGAGGGCATCGACTTCATGTCGCTGCCGGCATTCCTGACGCGCGACTTGCATTGATTCACAGCCTCGATCCGGCTAGCCGCAATCAGGCGCGGTTGCTATAATTCGCGGCCTTCGCCGGGCCGTTAGCTCAGGTGGTAGAGCAGCGGACTTTTAATCCGTTGGTCACTGGTTCGAGTCCAGTACGGCCTACCAGTTTCCGACGAGCGTGTCGCTGCGAAGGCGTACCCGCTTCATCCTGACTGCCTCGCCCACTTCGCCCTCCTGAATCAATGAACGCACGCCGCGCCTTTTGCGTTCTGCTGGTTTGCCTGAGCACGATCCTGCTGGGCAGCTGCGACACCGGCGAGGGTGTGGGCGCCGCAGCGGGACCGACGCGTCTCCGAGTGATCAACCTGATTCCCGATGCGGCCACCATGTCGCTCACGCTCGGCAGCGGTGCACCACTGGTGTCCGGCTTGCCCTATCAGGGGCTGACTCAGTACCTGGACGTCGACTCCGGCACGCTCGAGTTCAAAGTCAGCGTTGACGGCGGCGCCACCACTCTGATCGACATAAACAACACCCTTGCGACCGGCCTGGACTACACCTACATCGTCTACGGACCGGTGGAGGCGGTGCACTCGACGCTGGTTCTCGACACGACGACGCTTTTTCCCGATGGCGGAACCTTCGATCTTCGCCTGATCAACGTCGCGACGAATGTCACCGCGGTCGACATCTACCTCACCGGCCCCGGCGCGGATCTTTCCGCCACCGCGCCGACGGTCAGGGACGCCGAGCTCGGGTCCGTCACCCCGTTCACCGTCGTCAATACCGCCACATACGAGCTTCGGATTACTCGGACGGGCACCAAGGACGTGATTTTCGACACGCCGATCGTCAACTTCCCTGACAAGGGCATTGCCCAGATGATCGTGTACGGCACCTTCAGCGCGCAGCTCGTCGATGCGGCCGTGCTCAACATCGACAGTCAGGGAACCGGGCAGGTCTACCCGAACAACCTCGCAGAGTTCAAGTTCGTCAACGCATCCTCCGTCGGCGCCCCGCTAAACGTGTTCGTCGACGGCATCCTGACGCTGGCCAACGTTTCCTACGCGGGCGTGTCGAGCTACCAGAAGACGACCGCCGCGGAGCATAGCGTCTCGGTGCAGTCGTCCGCAACGCCGGGCGCGATCCTGCTGAGCCTGGTGACGAATTTCGCTTCCGCCAGCGACTCGTCGATCGTGGTGAGCGGCGCCGCCGGCTCGCTCCAGGGACTGGTGCTGGCCGACAACAACATGGCGGCCGGTTTCAACCGCGCGCGCATCCGCTTCGTGAACGCGTCGCCCGACCTTGCCGCCATGGATGTTTACGCGAACTTCGCGAAGCTGTTCACAGGCGTGACCTCGATCTCTTCGACGCCGTATACGGAGCTCGTGGCCGACTCGCTCGGAAACACAAGCTACGAGTTCGACTTCAACCTTGCCGGAACGACCAACCGGGTCCTGCAGATCCCGAGCACGGCCATCATCTCGGGCAAGACCTACAGCGTGTACGTCGTCGGCCCTGCCTCGGCGCTGCAGGGCGTGGTGGTCGCCGATGACTGACAGGTTCCACAGCTTGCGTTGCCGGCGCTTCGGCGCCGCACGTATAATCCGCCGCTCCCCGGGGAGAGGTCTTTGGAGACATCGATGAACTCACGGCTAGCCGTCGCCTTCTTCTCCTGCCTGCTCGCTTTGACGCTCGCTGCCTGCGGCAAGAGCGGCAACGGGGGAGGCAGCACCAACATCAGGGTCATGAACGCGATCCCCGACGCCGCCGCGATCAGTCTGACGCTCGACACCACGAGCGTCGTCTCGAACCTGCCTTTCCAGGGCCTCACCGAGTACATCGGCGTCGACAGCGGGAACCGGGAGTTCAAGGTCAGCGCGAACGGCGGAGCCTCGAATGCCATCGACACGACTCTGGGCATCGCCGGCAATACGAACTACACCTATATCGTTTACAACCCCGTCGCTTCCGCTGCGGGGTTGCTGCTGAGCGACAGCACCTTCGCCACCCCCAATTCCGGCACGTTCGGCTTCCGCGTCATCAACGTCGCGGCAGGCATCGGTCTGGTCGACGTGTACCTCACGGCGCCGGGAACCGACATCAACAGCACGTCGCCCACGGTGTCGAGCGTTGCGGTGGGGGGCATCAGCGCCGTGGTCGGTCCCAACGCAGCGACACTGGAGCTGCGCGTGACGGCCGCCGGCACCAAGCAGGTGATCTACGACACGGCCGCGCAGGGGTTCACCAACGGCAGCAACTACGAGGCGGTTGTCTATACGGTGGGCAGCGGCACGCTGGTCGGCATGGCGATGCTCAACATCGACACCAACGGCACGGGGCAGGCCAACAGCAATCTGCTCGCCAACTTCAAGGTGCTCAACGCCTCGCAGGTCGCTTCGCCGCTCAACGTTCTGGTCGACGGCAATCTCACGCTCTCCAATGTGCCGTACCCCGCCGCGTCGAGTTACTTCACCATCGGTACCGGCAACCACAGCTTCACGGTGCAGGCTACGGCCACACCGGGCGCGAACCTGCTTACGCTGCAGGCGAGCCTCGCGGCGGCGACCGACACGTCGATCGTTCTCAACGGGTCCGCGGGTGCGCTCGTCGGGACCGTACTCGCCGACAACAATCTGCCGCCTCCGGCCGGCCGCGCGCGGCTGCGCTTCATCAACAGCTCCCCCGACCTGGGCCCGGTCGACGTCTACATCAACTTCAGCAAGCAGGTCGTGGGTCTCTCGACCAATGCGGCCTCGGTCTACAACGAGGTGACTGCGGATACCGCGCTCGGCACGCCGTTCGAGTTCGACTTCAACATCGCGGGCACGACGACGCCGGTGCTGAAGCTGCCGAACACGACGATCGTCGGAGGCCACACATACAGCATCTATCTGATCGGACTCTCGACGGGCCTGCAGGGTCTCGTCGTGAAGGACGACTGAGCATCGGTCCCGCGCGCCGGCATCGTTCCCGGCGCGCGGCAGCCCGGACTCGTTCCGCGTTGCCGCTCCGCTGCCGTGGCGCGTATAATTCGCATCCTGCTCCGGACGTATTGCACGCCCGGCGGCATTCGCAATAAAGAGAATCGATCCCGGGTCGTTAGCTCAGCTGGTAGAGCAGCGGACTCTTAATCCGTTGGTCGAAGGTTCGATCCCTTCACGGCCCACCAATCCTCACCGCTCCACAACATAGCCACGGCTCGCTCGCAATCAAGGGTGTCGAAGGCCTTCGCATCGCGCCACGAACGATGACCGCACCTCGCGTTCGCTATTTCGCCTACGGCTCCACCATGCTGACCGCCCGGTTGCGCGAGCGGGTGCCCTCGGCCACGCCGATCGGCATCGGGCAGCTTCCGGGCTATGCGCTTCGTTGGGACAAGCGCAGCTCCCGGGACGCGTCGGGAAAGTGCGACGCCGAAGCCACCGGCCGGCAGGAGGACGTCGTCTGGGGAGTCGTCTTCGAGCTCGACCCGGCAGACAAGCCGGCGCTCGACCAGGCTGAGGGTCTCGGCGCCGGCTACCTCGAGAAGAACGTCAACGTCCTGACGGAAGCCGGCACGGTCGCTGCGGTCACCTACTACGCGACCGACAAGGACCCTTCGCTTCGCCCTTATCACTGGTACAAGGCGCTGGTCATTGCCGGGGCACGCGAGCATGGGCTGCCCGTGGGTTACCGCAGTCGCCTCGAGCTGGTCGTTACCGTTTCCGATCCCGATCCTGCCCGCGCCCGCGTGCACGGCGAGCTGTTGCCGGGCCACTGACGCGAACGGTGCCGACGGCAGGACCGTCAGCGGTCTCTTTCGAACAACTCGCGCAGGTCCGACTTCGCCCGTTCGAGAACCTTGCGCCGCTCGCCGCTCATCTTCCTGCCCGCGCGGTTGATGTAGAAGTTGAGCATCGACATCGCCGATCGGAACGGCGAGCTCTTGCGGCGCCTGCTCCGCTCTGCCGAGCGTTTGAGCGACGATGCGATCTCGCGCGAGCTGCGCTTGCTGAACACGCCCTTCTCCAGGGTCAATGCGTCGCTCTTCTGCGTGACGCGTTGGGACCACCGCGAACCCGGCTTCATACGCGGATAGTGTGCGAGCATCGCCGTGCGCGGACTATCGGTCCCTGTCTGATTTCGTTGTAGGATTGAATCCAGCCACATGCGGCTCGTTTCACCCGTCCATGCAGATCCACTTCGTGACCGGCAGAAAGAGCTTCGCAAGGTGGCGCGACATCGACGCGCTCGCCGCGGATGAGGTCGACCGGCTGCCGCAGCGCTTCCGCTCCGGCGTCGACGTGTGGATCGCGCAGACGTATCTGCGCCTGAGGGAGCCGCTTCGCGCAGCCGGCATCGAAGCCCGCTTCGGCGATCGATTCCTTCCCGGGGCGCTGTGCATCGCGCATCGCGACGATCTCAACAAGTTCACGAGCGGCGCGCAGCGCGCCTTCGTGGTCGCGGTGCGCGCGGACCGGCCGCCGGTGTGCATCGGCGAACGCGTGATCGTGCAGAACAACGTGAGCCCGGATACGCAGCGCCGGCGCTTTCTGCCCCTGTGGCCGCAACCGGGGCTGCTGCCACGCGACCCCCACCGTGGCGATCGACTCGAGAGGATGGCCTATTTTGGACGCGAAGGTGCGCTGCCGCTCTGGTTCCGCGAGCCTCGGTTCATCGACGCGCTCGCGCAATGCGGCGTGCGCTTCGAAATCCGGCACGAGGCGTGGCACGACTACCGCGATGTCGATCTGGTGCTCGCCTATCGCCTCGAGTCGCCCTCGATGCTGCGCGTGAAGCCCGCCACGAAGCTCGCCAATGCCTGGCTCGCGGGCGTTCCCGCCCTGCTTGGCGACGAACCCGCGTATCGCGCGCTGCGACAGAGCGAGCTGGACTATGTGCCCATCGCGTCCGCGGGCGATGCAATCAACGCGGTGCGCGTTCTGAAGTCCGATGCTTCGCGGTATCGCGCCATGGTGGAGAACGGTTCCCGGCGCGGGCGGGAGTTCTCCGTCGACGCGACCAAGGAGCGCTGGCTCGATTTCCTGTTGAAGGACGCGATCCCGGCGCACGCGGCGTGGCAGGCGGAGAATGCCTCGATCGTCGGATCGCTTGCCGCCATCGTTCGCTTCCAGAGCGGCATGGCGGCGCAGAAGCTCGCTGCGCGTTTCTTCCGACGCGGCCTCGCTTTCGAATGACGCGCGCCTTCCTCTTGCCTTGTCAGCGAGCGTCCGATGCGCAATTCACGAGGCACTGACAGCGTTCTTCCGATTTGATCAAGATCTTTCCGTTGCGACGAGCGAGTTGTCGTCGCAAACGATCGCATCTCGCGACGCAATAGGCGCACGCTGGAATTTCCTGTCGGACGCAAGGTCAATGGCATACCGGGCGTTTCTCGCTGGAGGCCGCGCGGAGAATTTCTTCTTCGCGAACTTGGAAAGGATGAACCATGAACCGCTTTCTCATTCAGCTTGCTTGTGCAGCCGCGATCGGCGTCTTCGCCGCAGGTGCGCAAGCGCAAAACACGAGTTCCTCTCAGGCTGTCTCGAGCGCCGACTTCAAGGCGCAAGCCGACGCCAGCTACGCCGCGGCGAAGTCCGTCTGCGAAGGGCAGGGCGACACGGCAAGGCTCAACCACTAGAAACAGGACAACGCCCAGTGCGGGTCACGCTGATCTACAACTTGGTAGCGGGCGACGGCGCGCAGGAGCGCCTGCGCGCGTTGACCGAGCTTGCGCGCCGTGCGGGGCACGACGTGCGCGCGCGTTCGGCACACGACGAGCGTCTCGCCGAGTTCCTCGCCGAGCCGGCCGACGTCGTCGCCGTAGCGGGAGGCGACGGCACCATTGCCGCGATCGCTCAGCTGATGCAGGGGCGCGATACGCCGATCGCGCCTCTGCCCATCGGTACCGCCAACAACATCGCCACCGCGCTGGGCCTTGCCGATCTGAGCTTCGAGGAGCAGATCTTCGGCTGGGAGCGCGCGCGCCCGGTGAGATTCGACGTCGGCATGGCCCGCGGGCCGTGGGGTTCGCGCGCATTCATCGAAGGCTTCGGCGTCGGTCTGCTCTCGCATGCGATGAAGGCGCCGCATCGACACAAGGAGCCCGACGCCAGCATGGCGCACGCGCGGCTTGCGCTGCGTGAGGCGCTCGAACGCCTTCCCGCAGTCGAGCTGGAAGCCTCGCTCGACGGGCGCGATTGCTCGGGGCGCTACATAGCGGTCGAGGCGATGAACATCGGCTGGATCGGACCGAACCTGAAGCTCGTCGCGCGCGCCGATCCCGGCGACCAGCACCTCGACGTGGTTCTGGTGAGCGAAGCGCAACGCGACGTGCTGCGCGAAGGACTCGCCGCCGAAGAAAACGGCGATGCGTGGCCGCGCGAGCTGCCCGCAGTGCGGGGCCGCCGCCTCGAGATCCGGCACTCGGAATCCGGAATGCACATCGACGGCGAAGTGTGGCCGGCCGATGGTTGCGAGCGCGCAAACGGCGAGCACATCAATGGCAAGCGCACCAACGGCACGGGCAGGAACAGTGAGCGCGGAAACGGCCACGCGCAGAACGGCGAGCCGATCGAGATCGGGCTCGATCGCGAAGGCGTGTGCTTCCTCGCCGCAGACGGTAATCGCCGCGCCGCGTGACGAACGCTAGTCGGCGCCCTCAGAATCCGAGCGCGCGCGCGCCTTGATAGAAGACGAAGCTCGCGAGCCACGCGAGCAGTAGCGGCCACGCGACGGCGAGCGCCGTGAAGCGCAGGCTTTTCGCTTCCTCGCGCAGCGTCGCAATGGCCGACAGGCATGGCGTGTAGACGAGCGCGAAGATCATGAAGCTCGTCGCGCTGACCCAGTCGAGCCGCGCAGCGAGCGCGCCAGCCAGTCGATCGGTCCCCGCGCTGAGCACGACCGCGAGCCCGCCCAGCACGATCTCCTTCGCGACGAAGCCGAACACGAGCGCAATCGACATCAGCGGATCGATTCCGAGCGGCTCGAATATCGGCGCGAAGGCGGAAGCCGCCCACCCCGCGAGCGTCTCCGGTCCGGCAGGAGCGCTGCCAGGCGGCAGGCGCGTGAGCACCCAGATGAGCAACACGCCGGCCACGATGAACCCGCTCGCACGGCGCAGGAAATGCGAGGTCGCGCGCCAGGCCTCGGCGGCCACCATCGAAAGCGTCGGCAGGCGGTAAGGGGGCAGCTCCATCAGCAGCGGTTCGCGGCTCGTGTAGCGCCGCCGCCATACGAGGGCGGTCAGGAGCGCGGCGGCGAAGCTCAGCAGGTAGAGCGCGAATAGCACGAATGGCGCCGCCGTCGGGCTGAAGATCGCGGTGGTGAGAAACAGAAACACCTGCAAGCGCGCCGAGCACAGCGAGAACGGAATCACGAGCATCGACAGGAGCCGTGCCGCGCGGTTGCGCAGCACTCGAGTCGCCAGCAGCGCAGGAACGTTGCAGCCGAACCCCATCAGCTGCATCACGAACGCCCGGCCGTCGAGCCCGAGCCGCGCCATCAACGCATCCATCAGCCACGCGGCGCGCGACAGGTAGCCCGAGTCTTCGACCAGCGCCATCGCGGCGAAGAAAACCGCCATCAGTGGCACGAAGGTCACCACGGTGCCTACGCCGTCGACGAGACCGTCGAGGACGAAACTCCGGGCGAGTGGCGGCGCCTGCGCAAGCAGAGGCGCAAGCATGTTGCTCTTGAGCCCGTCGAGCAGCCACTTCATCGCGTCCTGCAGCGGTACGCCAATGCCGTAGACGGCCTGGAAGATGGCGAACATCGCGAGCAGAAAAAGGGGAATCCCCAACCAGGGATGCAGCATCACGCGGTCGATGCGGGCGGTGGCCCCGGCGGGAAGCGCCAACGGCATTCGCACGGCGTGCGCGCACAAGCGCATCGATTCGCGCTCGCGTGCATCGCGCGCCGGGACCGCGCCGAAATCGGCGACTGCCGGCGCCGGATGCGCATCGAGAAGCGCAGCCAGCGAACGCTTGGCGGTCTCCATGCCGTGGCCGAATTTCGCCGATACCGGAACGACCGGCACGCCGAGCTCCGTCGCGAGCCGCGCGGTATCGATAACCACACCGAGTTGCGCTGCCTCGTCGATCATGTTCAGGACGACCAGCAGCGGCAAGCCCGTCGCCTTCAGCGCCAGAACCAGCGGCAGCTGCAGCTCGATGCGCGTCGCGTTGACGACGGCGACGATCGCGTGCAAAGGCACAGTGGCGAGAAAGCCCTCCACGAGCATCTCGTCCTCGCTGTGTCCTTCGAGCGAGTAGATGCCGGGCAGGTCCGCGAGGCGCAGCATCGTCCCGCCCATCAGCACGCGCGCCGTCAGCACGTCGACGGTCATCCCCGGCCAGTTCGCCACCCGCGCCGATGCGCCGGTGAGCCGATTGAAAAACGTCGACTTGCCGGTATTGGGCGGCCCCACGACCGCCGCAGTACGAAGACTCGTACGGGCGCTCGCGCGCTGCGGCGCGTTCAGGACCGCAAGGTCGGCTTCCACCGGCGAACGCCTTCGAGCAGGACGGCGCGCGCATCGGCGCGGCGGATCATCAACTCGGTGAGGCCGATGCGCAGATGCAGCGGTCCGCCGAACGGCGCCCGCCGAAGCACGGCCACATGCCGGCCCGCCCTGAGGCCAAGCGCCGCCATCCGTTCCCCGGCCATGCCTGTGGCGTGGACCGCGGCGATGGCTGCGCAATGGTGGGGGGCGAGTCGGTCGAGGGTCATCGGCGGGGGCCTGCGTTGCTAATGATTCTCATTTTCCCGGGGCGGCCGATGCGGCAGCAAGCGACAAACGGGCCTCGCTTGATTTGGATCAAGTCCCGGGGGAAACGGCCGTGCCGCTCAGGCGCTGGCGCCGACTGCCACGCTCAGCATCGCGATCGAGCCGAGCTCGATTCCGTCGACCGCGATGGCTGTGGTTTCATCCTCTCGTTGCGCGCCGAGCACGTAGAGCAGCGGCAGATAATGCTCGGGCGTCGGAACGGCGAGACGCGCGTCCTCCCCGGCGTCGTGGTATTCGATCAGGCGATCGTATTGCCTGGTCGTGAGCGCATCGCGCACGTACTCGTCGAATCGTACCGCCCAGTCGCAAGGCGCGCCGCCGTCGCGCCCCATCATGCGCAGGTTGTGCACGACGTTGCCGCTGGCGGCGATGAGGATTCCTTCGTCGCGCAGCGGCGAGAGCCGCGTGCCGAGCGCGAAATGAAACGCCGCCGGCCGCGTGGCGTCGATCGAGAGCTGCACGACGGGGATGTCGGCGCCCGGAAACGCGTGCTTGAGCACCGACCAGGTGCCGTGATCGAGTCCCCACGATCGATCGAGCGCGACCTCGGTGGGAGCGAGCAGCTCGCGCACGCGCGCGGCTAGGGCGGGATCGCCGGGAGCAGGGTACTCGACGTCGAAGAGCTCCTGCGGGAAACCGTAGAAGTCGTGGATCGTCTTCGGCTTGTCCATCGCCGTGACGGCTGTGCCGCGCGTGTACCAGTGGGCAGAGACGAAGAGGATCGCCTTCGGCTTGCCGGCCGCCGCGCCGAGCCTCGCCCAGGTTTGCGTATAGCGGTTGTCCTCCAGCGCAACCATCGGGCTGCCGTGCCCGAAGAAGATCGCTGGCATGCGTTTAGCCGTGCTGCCCATCTGCGAAACAATGCGGCCGGCGCTGCGCAAATGCAAGATGGCGCAGCGGCGGTCCGTGGCAGAGGGAAACGAGATCCGGCTTGAGTTAAACTGTCGCCACCATGAGACACCCCTTTCGCACCAAGCGAAACCGCGCGCGAGTCGGCGCCGCGGCCTGGAGCATTGCCGCAGCGATGCTGATCGCCGTGCTATGCACCGGATGCGCGACCGCGCCGCCGCCCCCTGCCGCCACGAGCACGGATAAGCTGCTTGCCGCCGGGTTCAGGGTTGTCGATGCCAAGACAAAGCTGCAGCAGGAGCGCCTCGAGGCGTTGCCTCAGGGCAGGATCAGCGAAAGGCAGCGCACCGGCAAGACATTCTTCGTCTACCCGGACCCCGCGAACAGGCAACTCTACGTGGGCACACGGAAGGAGTACGACGCTTATCGCGTTCTCGCTCCGGAAGCCGGCCCTTCACTCGCCCAGCAGCACGCGGCGGACATGGCGGTTTATAACAAGACAGACGCGATGATGCAGACGTATACCAATCGCGATCTGAGCGATCCCTGGTCTCTCTGGGACGATGTCGACGGCCTCGGCGGCCGCTGAAGCAGCTTCGACTCAGCGCGTCGCGAGAAGGCCGCTCGACTGCAGCATTCCAGCCACGTCGTTGGCAAAGGCCGGCGCCTGCTGCTGCAGCGTGGCTGGGTTGTAGGTCGGCGGGTTGTAGGTCCACACCGCGCTCGCGGTCTTCACGTCGAATAGCGTCGTGTAAATCGTGGCGGCCTGGTAGCTGGTGCTGACTATGCCGGGTTCGTACCAGCCCACGTACATGTTGGGCCCGACGGCGGCGGCGCCGCCCACAGTCCCGACCCCCACGCCGCCCTCAGTCTGAAATCCCGACAATCGCACCAGCAAGGTGGCGTCCGCACCCGACTGGAGAACTGCGGCGCGCATCGTAGTCTGATCCGGCGTGCGATCCGTTGGCACGTACTGCCACCCGGGCACGGCCGAAACGCCCGTACCCTGCAGCGCGGACACCATGAGATTCTCGAAGCCGTGTTGATCGGTCAGGCTCTGCGCGCTCAGGCCGATGACAAAAACTTTCCTGAAAGGCGGCCCCTTGAAATCGGGATCGCGCCAGGTAGTCGTGTTCGTCGGGCTGGGTATCGCCGAGCATCCGACGAGCAGCGCCGTTGCGACAAGGAATCGAAATGTGCAACGCAAGAGGATTGGCAAGTCGTTCTCCCTGAAGTACTCGTGGATCTTACCCGGACTGCCCGCCTGCGGACGAATCAATGGCGCCTGAGTCGGGCGCGCAGTTGAGCGCCGAATACGTTTTCGGCCAGGCCCGCGAGCACGAGCACGGCACCCGCGACCTGCAGCGGCGAGAGCCCTTCGCCGAGGAAGATGGCGCCGCTCGCGAGCCCAGACACGGGGATGAGTAGCGCGAACGGCGAGACGAGCGCCGTCGGATAGCGATGCAGCAGCCCCGCCCACGACGCGAAGCCAAACAGCGTTGCCACCCACGCGAGCATCAGCACGCAGCCCCAGGTGAGCGGACTCGCGCTCATCACGGCGTGCCAGACTTCAGCGCCGCCCTCGAAGGCGTACGAGAGCAGTGCGAGCGGCAGCGGCGGCACGAGGCTCGACCAGACCACGAGCGCGAACATGTCGGCCTCGTGCTCCTTCGCGGCGCGCTTGGCGACGATGTTGCCCACGCCCCATGCCAGCGCCGCGGCGATGACGAGCAAGAAGCCGATCACCGTCGCGCTCACGCCGGCCATCAACTTGTACACGCCGAGCAGAACGAGTCCCAGGGTGGCGATCGCCGCGCCGATCAGGTCTTCGCGCCGCCAATGCTCGCGGAGAAATACCACGCCCAGAGCGATGGTGAAGAAGACCTGCACCTGAATGACAAGCGATGACAGTCCGGCCGGCATGCCGAGCTTGATGCCGAGGAAGAGAAGCCCGAACTGCACGACGCCGATCGCGAGCCCGTAGCCAGCCACGAAGCGCCACGGCATGCGCGGAGGCCTCACGAAGAAGACGAGCGGGATCGCGGCGAAGACGAAGCGCAACGCCGCCAGCGCGAACGGCGGCAGCTCGCGCAGGCCCACCTTGATCGCGACGAACGAGAAGCCCCACAGCGTGACGACGGCGAGGATGAGCGCGAGGTCGCGCGCCGCGAGATGTGCTCTCGCGCTCAAAGCTCGACTACGCGACGGGTCTGGAGCGATTCGCGCAGCGCGACGGCGATCCGCGTCGCCTCGCTCGCGTCGTTAAGCGTCAGCGCCGGCGCGCGGTCGTCGAGCACGGCATCGACGAAGTGCGTCGTCTCGATGAGAAAAGCTTCCTCGAAGCGCTCGTAGAACGTCGGCGTGCATTCGTTGCGCACGCCGTGCGCGTCGGAGATCTCGAGTCGATTGAGGCGGGGATTCTGACCCACCGCGAGCCGCCCCTGCGCGCCGAAGATCTCGGTCGAAGTCTCGTGACCGTGCGCCATCGTGCGCGAAGCGTAGAAGCAGGCGAGCTTGCCGCCTTCGAACTCGCAGACGGCGACTCCGTTGTCGACGTCGCCGAACTCGCGCAATCCGTCGTGCACCGCCACGACGCCGGCAGCGAAGACGCGCAGCGGCTTCGGATTGCCGAGAAACCAGCGCGCGAGATCGATGTCGTGCACCGTGCAGTCGAGAAAGATTCCGCCGCTCGTCGGCGCGAAGCGGACGAAGAAGCCCGACGGGTCGTTGAGATCGAGGTTCTGCGAGCGCACCAGGAAAGGCTTGCCGATCAGCCCGGCCTGGATCTTGTTGTAGGCATCTGCATTGCTCGGATCGAAGCGCCGTCCGTAGCCGATCATCACCTTGAGCTTCGCATGCTTCGCCGCTTCGACTTCGACGCGCTGGCAATCGGCGAGATCGAGAGAGAGCGGCTTCTCGCAGAAGACGTGCTTGCCCGCGGAGAGCGCGGCGACGATCTGCTCGGCGTGCAACGAGGTCGGCGTGACGATGAACACTGCATCGATCTCGCGGTCGGCGAGAAGGGCCTCGAAGTTGCGATGCAGACGCTCGACGCCGAGCGCGTCCTTCGCCCAGGCGAGCTCTTCGGCGACCGGGCTGCATGCGGCGACAAGCGTGGCCCGCGGCATGTGCCGCGCGAGGTTCTCGGCGTGGCGGCGGCCAAGGCGTCCCAGCCCCGCGATGCCGACGCGCAGGCGCGGCGAGGCGCTCACAGCTCGACGATCCGCTTCTCGCGCCACGACGTCGTCGCAGCTTCGGCGAGCTCCAGCGCCTTCACGCCGTCCTCGATGGTCGTGCGCACGGCGCCCCCCTTCGCCAGCGCCTCGAAGAAATGCGCCATCTCGTCCGCGTAGGCTTTCGCGTAGCGCTCGAGAAAGAAATGCTCCGGCTTGTCGCGGCTCACGCTCGCGGCGGTCGCCGCTACGACCTCGGTCGGCCGGTGATTGTCCGCCTGCAGCATGCCCCTGCTGCCGAGCACCTCGAAGCGCTGATCGTAGCCGTACGCGGCGCGGCGCGAGGTGTTGATCTGCGCGAGCCGTCCCTTCTTCGTGCGAATCGTCACCGCGGTCGAGTCGGCATCGCCTGCTTTCGCGATCGCTGGATCGGTGAGGCAGCTCGCCGTCGCGTAGAGGCTTGCGGCTTCGTCGCCGAGGATCCAGCGGAAGATGTCGAAGTCGTGGATCAGCATGTCCTTGAAGATGCCGCCCGACACCTTGATGTAGTCGAGCGGCGGCGCGCCGGGATCGCGGCTCGTCACCACCAGCATCTCGGGCTCGCCGATCTCTCCAGCGTCGAGGCGTTGCTTTATCGCGGCGAAGGTGGGATCGAAGCGGCGCTGGAAGCCGATCATGCAGGTGACGCGCGCGAGGGCCACCGCGGCTGCGCATTCGCGGGCGCGCGCGAGCGAAAGATCGACCGGCTTCTCGCAGAAGATCGCCTTGCCTGCAGCGGCGGCGTGCTGGATCAGTTGCGCATGCGTGTCGGTCGATGAACCGATGACGACGGCCTTGATCGCGCCGTCGCCGAACACCTGCTCGGCGCTGCCGACCTTCGCGCCGTATTTTTCCGCGAGCTCGCCGGCTGCGGCGGCATTGACGTCGACGACATACTTGAGCGCGACACCGCGCTGTCGCGCGAGGTTGCCTGCGTGGATCTTTCCGATGCGTCCCGCGCCGAAGAGGGCAACGTCAGTCATCGCTTGAGCATCCATTCGTGCACGGGATCATTCCTGAAATGCCATTCGCGCGTCGGACCCGCCATCACGTTCAGGTAGTACGAGTCGTAGCCGTAGGGCACCACTACCGGATGATAGCCGCGCGGGACCATCACCACGTCGTGATCCTCGACCGCGACCGACTCGTCGAGCGAGCGATCGTCGGTGTACACACGCTGGAAGGCGAAGCCCTGCGCGGGATTGAGCCGGTGGTAATAGGTCTCTTCGAGCGAGCTTTCGACCGGAAGATTGTCGGTGTCGTGCTTGTGCGGCGGGTACGAGGAGGAGTGTCCGCTCGGCGTGAGCACCTCGACCACGAGCAGATGATCGGCGGGGGCGCGCTCCGGCAGGATGTCGCAGACATAGCGTGTGTTGGCGCCGGTGCCGCGCGAGAAGCGCTTCATGCTGCCGGGCTCGATCAGCCGCGGCGCGCGCTCGCTCGTGCCCGGCGCGCTCGCAACGCCGATCTCTGCCGCGCTTTGCGCGGTCACGGACGCCGCGGTGCGGCGCGGAACGTAGACGGCATACGGCGAGCGTTCTTCGAACACGCTGGCGCGCTCGCCGATCTCGGTCCAGCTCGACTCGCCCGCGTGCACGCTCACGGTGCCCGCGAGCACGACGATGCAGCGCTCGAGCGCGTCGGCGGCGAGCGTGATCGTCTCGCCGGGACCGAGCCGATACGCTGCGAAGCCGACGTACTTCCACCCGGCGGACCGCGGCGTGACCTCGACGATCTCGCGTCCGCTCTTGTGCGCCTTCACGAGAAGACTCATGTAGAAATTCTCCGGCCCCCTCGCCCGGCGGCGGGAGCAGAGGGTTGCGGTGACGAGCTCCCCCCGTCGAGCAGCATGCGCAGATGCCTGTAGCCCTTTTCTGCGTAGGTATAGCTCGGCGCGACGGCCGGGTCCTGCTCCGCCTCGACGACGAGCCAGCCGCGATAGCCGTGCTGGCGCAGCAATGCGATCAGCGCTTCGAAATCGATCGCGCCGTCGCCGGGCACGGTGAACGCGCCGTTGATCACAGCGTCGAGAAAGCTCCAGTTCCGATTGCGTGCCATGCGAATCACCTGCGGCCGCACGTCCTTGCAGTGGACGTGGCAGACGCGGTCGACATGCTTGGCGAGGATCGCGACTGCATCGCCGCCGGCGAAGGTCATGTGGCCGCTGTCGAAGAGAAGCCCGACCTCGTCGCCGACGCGCGACATCAACCGGTCGACGTCATTGGGCGTCTCGACGTACGCGCCCATGTGATGGTGATAGGCGAGACGCACGCCGCGCGCGAGCGTGTGCTTCGCGAATGCAGTGAGCCTGTCGGCATAGCTCCACCATTGATCCTCGCGGAAAAATCGCGGCCGCTTGTAGAGCGGCGCCGCGGCGCCCTGGATGCTGTCCGCGACTTCGCCGTAGACCATCACCTTCGCGCCGTTGTCGGCGAGGAGCCTCAGATGCGGCCCGACGGCTGCGATTTCTTCCGCGACCGAGCGACGCGCAAGCCTGCCCGAGTACCAGCCGGAGACGAGCTCGAGCCCGTGCTTCGCCAGCACGGCGCGCAGCGCCGCCGATTCGCGCGGAAACTTGTTGCCCAGCTCGAAGCCCTGGTAGCCGATCTTCCTGCCTTCGGAGAGTGCGACCTCGAGCGGCGTCTCGCCGCCCAGCCAAGGCAGATCGTCGTTGCTCCAGGAGATCGGGTTGATGCCGATCCTGACTTCGAAGCGGCTCATGGCTTCTGCTTGCGCTTGCCTTCTTCGTAGAGGGCGCGCGCCTTGCGCACCTCCTCGCGATCCGAGACTTCCGGCACCGCGACTTCCCACCACCAGCCGCCTTCCTTCGTCGTCCGGTCCGGGTCGGTCTCGATCGCGACGACGTAGGTGCGATCCGCGGCGCGGGCGCGCTTCAGCGCCGCTTCCAGCTCGCGGATGGAGATTACGTTTTCCGACAACGCACCGAGAGAGGCGGCGTGCGCGGCGAAGTCGATTCCGGGCGCGCCCTTCGCGCCCTGCACGGCGTCTTTGAGGAGATTGTTGAAGGGCGCGCCGCCGCAGGCCTGCTGCAGGCGGTTGATGCAGCCGTAGCCGTGATTATCGAGCACGACGATGACGAGCTTCTG
>Ga0335083_10001353_pt1 | contig 33871 bp, 32 predicted proteins | sample Lox_Sample_42_FD_206716 | JGI IMG/M metagenome (GOLD analysis project Ga0335083, IMG submission 206716) | Soil microbial communities from Loxahatchee National Wildlife Refuge, Florida, United States - Lox_Sample_4.2 | ecosystem: Environmental > Terrestrial > Soil > Wetlands | place: USA...
GCTCGGCCGCGTGGCCTTGGCGTTCTTGCCGATTTTTCTCGTGGCGTGCTCCGGAAAGGGCAAGGACGCCTCGTCCGACGCGACGGTTCAGAACGGCTACTGCGGCGCTAAGACGCCGATGCTCATCGCCGCCGCGGGGGATTCGACCGATCCGGTCGCGCCCGTGACGGAAGAGCCGGTCGACGGCAGCACCTGCAACGCCGTCGAGCGCTCCTACCCGCCGCCGGCATCGCGCAACCACGTCGCGCTCTGCTCGCTCGTCGAGTACGACACGAACCCGCCCTCGGGGGGCGATCACTACCCGCTCTGGCCGCAGTACCGCGTCTACGACTACGCGATCCCGCGCGAGTTCTACGTGCACTCGCTCGAGCACGGCGGCATCGTGATGACGTACTCGTGCGACGATTGCGGGTCCGAGGTGGATCAGGCGAAAGCGATCGTCGCCGACACGGAGCCCGCGGACGCTTGCTGCACCGCCGCCGGCTGTCCGAGCGGCGTGAGCAATCAGCTCGTGCTCACGCCCGATCCCGGCATTTCGACGCGCTGGGCCGCGTCGGCGTGGGAGTTCACGCTCACCGCGGACTGCTTCGAGCCGGACGTCTTCGCGAACTTCATCGCCGAACACCGGGACAGCGGCGTCGCGCCCGAGCTCGTCTGCGACAACAGCGCTGCGCTCGACGTGACCAAGCCCATGAATTGAGCCGATGGTCGCCGGCGGAAGGAAAACTCGATTGCGCGCGGGCGGACTCGGATCTAGAGCCGGAACCGGTTCCATGACCTGGCGTTGCTTACTCGCTTGTTCTTTGCTGCTCGCAGGCTGCGATACCGCGGAGAATCAGGGCTGTCCCGCGGGCACCGTGCTCCAGGCCGGCAGCTGCCAAACGCCCAAGATCGGCGTGCAGGTGAGCACCGTCGGCTTCACGTCGAGCTCGCCGAAGCTCGCGACGTACGCGGCCGGCGCCTCGACCTTCGTGATCCATCGGGTCGACGACGACTCGGTCGTTTTTCCGGACACGCCGGGCGCGGTCGGGCCGGCCATCGACGCGACGGACTCGGGCGAACCCGAAGTGCACGTGGTGGACTTCAGCGCTTTCACCGAACCCGGGCAGTACTACGTGGAGGTGCAGGGCATCGGCAAGTCCGCGCCCTTCACGATTGCCGACGACGTCTTCGTCGAGCCGTTCCACGCCGCGATGCTCGGCATGTTCGGCTGGCGCTGCGGCACGGCGGTCTCGTTCGACTGGCAGGGCACCACGTTCGGCCACGGCGACTGCCACGAGGACGACGGTCCGGCCGTCGGCGGTTGGCACGACGCGGGCGACTACGGCAAGTACACGAACAACGGCTCCTTCGCGCTCGGCATGATGCTGCTCGCCTGGGATCACTTTCGCCCGAAGCTCGAGAACGTCGAGCTCGACGGGCTCGATCACGACAACGGCATTCCGGACTACCTCGACGAGTGCGCCTACCAGCTCGGCTGGCTCCTCGGCATGCAGTACGACGACGGCGGCGTGTCCGATCGCATCACTTCCGCGCAGTTCGACGGCCTGAGCGTGATGCCGGAAGGTTCGACCGCGCCGCGCACCATGGCGCCCACGAGCACCAAAGCCACGGCCGATTTCGCCGCCGTGGCCTCGCACGCCGCGCGCATCTTCCGCGAATTCGATCCCGCTCTCGCCGATCGCGCGCAACAAGCCGCGCTGAACGCGTGGCAGTTCTTGCTCGCCAACACGACGCCGATCCCGCCTCCGACGAGCGGCTTCACCGGCAGCTACGGCGCCGGGGGGAATCCGGATCCCGACACCGACGATCGCTTTTGGGCGGCGGCGGAAATCTTCGAGTCGACGGACGACCCGGGCGCGCTCGCGGCGTTCGAGCAAGCGAGCGGCTCCTTCACCGTCACGCCGTATTGGGATTGGGACAACCTCGCGAACCTCGGCATCTTCACTTACCTCGGGTCCACGCGTGAAGAACGCGATCCCAAGGTCGTGACGCGGTTCACGAACGCGGTCGAGAGCGCGGGCATGAACATGGCCCAAGCCGCGGCGTCACACCCCTACGGCCGGAGCCTCGGCATCACCTACAACTGGGGCATCAACGGCACGATCGCGCGCACCTCGCTCGCGCTCGTCGTCGCCTCGCGCGTCGATCCCGACAACGCGCAAACCTACCTCGACACGGTGAGCCTGCAGCTCGCGCACCTCTTCGGCCGCAACTTCTTCGGGCGCTCCATGGTGACGGGCGTCGGGCAAAACTCGCCGCTGCATCCGCACCACCGGCCGTCGATCGCCGACGGCATCGAGCCCCCGTGGCCCGGCTTGCTCGTCGGCGGTCCCGTACCCGCGAGCGCCGCCGCGGGCGCGACGCCGCCGCCCCCCGCGACGCAGTGGACCGACGACGAGAACAACTACACGTCGAACGAAGTCGCCATCAACTGGAACGCGCCGCTCATCTACGCGCTCGCGGCGTCGCTCCCCGATCCGTGAAGCGCGGCCGCGCTCGTTCGGCGCGGCCCGGGTCGGCTCACTCGTTGATGGTCACTTTGACCATCTGAATCGGCTTCACCGGCCGATCGCGATCGTCCGTCTCCGTCTTCTCGATCTTCTTCACGACATCCAGCCCCTGCGTCACCTTGCCGAACACGGGGTGCTTCGACTGACCCGGCGAGAACCAGTCGAGGTAGGCGTTATGGACGGTGTTGATGAAGAACTGACAGCTACCGCTGTTCGGACGACCGGTGTTCGCCATCGCGAGCGTGCCGGGCTCGTTCGAGATCTTGGCGTTCGCCGGGTGCTCGTCGGCGATCGTGCCGTCCGGGCCGTTGCCGGTGCCGGCGCGTCCGCTCGACGGGTCCTTGCTGTGCGGACAGCCGAACTGGATCATGAAGTTGTCGATGACGCGGTGGAAATGGAGGCCGTCGTAAAAGCCGCTCTTGGCGAGCTTGATGAAATTCGCGGCCGTGGCCGGCATCTTGTCGGCGTAGATTTCGGCCGTGAAATCGCCCAAGGACGTGGAGAAAGTCGCGGTAGGGTTCGTCATCGGCTGGGCAAGCTAGTGCTCCGGGGCCGGGGCTGCAATCGGTTGCGGTCCCGTCGCGCGCGTGGGGCCGCCTCGTGGCGGACGAGGCGTCGGAAATGGGGTAGGGTCGCCCCCTTCCGCCGATGATGCACCTCCTCAAGACCTCCGATCTCACGGCGCACGACCTCGCGTACCTCCTCAAGCGCTCCGCGAAGTTCAAGGCGAAGCCGTTCGGCCGGCGCAGCGTGCTCGCCGGAGAAACGGTGTGCTGCTATTTCGACAAGCCGTCCACGCGCACGCGCATCTCCTTCGAGACCGCCGTCGTGCACCTCGGCGGCACGCCGCTCTCGCTCAGCAGCAAGGATTTGCAGCTCGGCCGCGGGGAGACGCTCGAGGACACGGCGCGCGTCATCAGCCGCTATTCGCGCGCGCTCGTCGTGCGCACCTTCGAGGACGCGCACGTCGAACGTCTCGCGTCGGCGGCGACCATCCCCGTCATCAACGCGCTCACCGACGGCCATCACCCGTGCCAGAGCCTCGCCGACCTCATGACGATCGGCGAGCACAAGGGAAAGCTCGAGGGCATCAAGATCGCGTACCTCGGCGACGGCAACAACGTCGCCGTGAGCCTCGCGCAAGCGGCGGCGCTCGCCGGGTCGAGCATCGTGTTCGCGTGCCCGGACGGCTACGGCTTGCCGGCGGACATCGTGCACCACGCGCGCGCCCTCGCGGATCGGCACGGCGGCAGCGTGACGATCACGACGGACCCGAAGGAAGCCGTTCAAGGCGCCGACGTCGTCTATACCGACGTGTGGCTCTCGATGGGGCACTCCGAGCACGAGCGGGCCGAGCGTCACCGCGTGCTGATGCCCTACCAGGTGACGGCCGAAATGATGCGGCACGCGAAGAAAGACGCGCTCTTTCTCCACTGTCTGCCGGCGCACCGCGGCGAAGAAGTGACGGCCGAGGTCTGCGACGGACCCCAGTCGGTCATCTTCGATCAGGCGGAGAATCGCTTGTGGACGAGCATGGCCGTCCTCTACGCGCTCACCGAAGGCAAGCTCGAGGGTTCGGCGGCGAAGCATTGAGCGCGGCGCGTTCGGCGCGCCGGCGCAGGCTCACGGCACTTCGCTGATGCTGATGCCCGCCGCGCTCACGGCGGTCGAGCCCGTCGCGAGAAACGCCGGGTTGTCGACGACCGCGCCGCCCTTCGTCTCGAGCACGCACGTCGAGACGTGGCTCCGGCCGTAGCCCTTGTACGCGCAATACGGCGCGCCCCGCCACTCGACCGTGACGGTGCGGTCGACGAGGAGGTCCACTTTGACCTCGTATTTGCCTTCGGGGAGGCCGAAGTAGATGCGATGGCCGCCCTCGAGCGGCAGCGCCTCCGGCGTGACGCTCCGCACGACTCGCACGGGTAGCGTCTTCGTTTGACTGCCGGCGCGGAGGGTCAGCGTGGTTTCGCCGACGGCGAGCGGCGTGAGCACGCTGCCCGAGACGCTCGCGACGTGCGGGCTCTCGGTGCTCATCGTGACGGGCACGTCGTCGAGCGGCGCGCCCGACTTGGCGAGCGCCACCGCGTGCACGGTGATGGCGCCCTTGGTCACGTCGAAGGGCGGCAGCGAGCCCGCGTCCAAACGATCGACGAGCCGGCACTTCACGGTCGCGCTGCCCGAAACGCCTTGAATCTTCGCCGTGACCTTGGCATCGCCCGACTTGCGACAAGAGAGGTTGTTGTCCGTGCCGACGCGCGCCACGTCGCCCGGCGTCACGGTGAAGTCGGTCTTCTCGTTCGTCACGTCGGACGAGCCGCCGCGGCGCACGTGCACGACGGCGTGCACCGGATCCTGCGACATCACGAGCTCGTCGGGCAGCTCGAGGCGCACCTGGTCGGGGGGCGCGCCCTTGCAGGCGAGCGGGACGAACGCGAGGGCGACGAGCGCGACGGCGTGAGCTTGGCACGAGCGGAACATGCGAGTCCGGGTTGTTAGCATCGCCTTCACGGCTTGAGAATCCGCCGTCCTAACGAGCCGCCGCGCGGGCGTCCGGTTCGTTCGGCGGCAGGCGCCGCGGCGGGAAGGCGAGCCGCTGTTGCGGCGGCGCCGGTCGCGGGTGCGCGATCGGGATCAGCACCGGGTGCTTCTCGCGGATCAGGCTCTTTTTCAGCCGATTGGCACGCTTGATCGCTTCGACGCTCACTCCGTACTTTTTCGCGATTTTGCCGAGGGTCTCGCCCTTCTTCACCAGGTGCTGCACGTAGCTCTGCACCGGCGGCACGATGCCGCGCTCGACGAGCGCCGCGTAGCTCCGGCGCGCCGTCTCTTGCGCGACCGGGTTGTAGAAGCGAATGTGCACGTGAGTAGCATGCCCGCGCGCGTAACGAATGATCGCGCGCTGCCCGCCGCCCCCGAAGAGCCCCTCCACCCAGGCTCGATCTTCTCCGATCGAGGTCGCGTAGTCGCGGAGGAGCGCCTGAATCGAGTTGTCCATGAAGATGAACTCGACGTCCGTCTCGGTCACGAGCGCGCGTACGAACGCCCAATTGCGCGCCAAATCGAGGTTTTCGGCGTTGCCGCGCCGGTACCAGCGCTGCTCGCCGAGGTAGAAGTACGCGATGTCCACGTCGCGGCCCGACTGGTGGCTCAGGTGCGGCGAGATGGGGCCGCCCGTGCGCGCGCTGATGTCGCCGAGCTCGAGCGGCGGCGTGTCGGCGATGGCGGCGTGAACCTTGCGGAGCGCCGCGTCGAGGTACGCGAGCGTCTCTTCGGTGCCCCAGGCCGTCCCCGGGGCGATCGGGGTGTAAAGCTCGTTCTTCTGTGCGTTCTTGCCGTTCACGAGCAGCCCGGCGTTCGGATTGCCGACGGACATCGAGCCGAGTGACGGCAGGTTCGTTCGCACCGCCTGCGCGATCTGCGCGTCGCTGAAGCCGTCGAGCGGGTGGGGGCGGTGCTCGCCCGTGACGGGCGCGCTCTCGGGCTCCTCGGTCTCGTCGTCGGGCTCGTCGCTGTCGTCCGAGGCCTCGGCCGCGGGCGTGTCGTCGTTGGCCGCGTCGGGCGCGGCCGGTTCGGGGCGCGGCTCCGCCGAGGCGCCGTGCGTGACGGGGGCGCTCGCGGGCTGCTCGATGTGCGTGGTGGCGGTGCAGGCCTCGAAGAGAATCAGTGCCACCCCGAGGGTGACACCTCTCACTCGCCTTTGGCCTTGAGGATTTCGCCTTGCGCGCGCGTCATGAGGTCGATCGCCTTCTTTCGATGCGCCTCGACTTCGGCGACGCTCATGGGGCCCGCCGCTTTCAGCAGGGCGATCGCCTTGGCGGCGTCGGCGTTCGCTTCGTCGAGCTTCGTGTCGGCGGCCGAGGCCGCACCCGAGACGAACGCGGCGGCGAGCCCGAGCGCAACGACGACGGCGAGGCCGACGCGCGAGCGTCCGGTGCGGGTTCGGTCGTGCATGGAAGAGAATCCTACACTCTCCTCGAATGCTACGCTCGGCGCCGAGCCGAGCTCCCCGTGATGACGACCTCCGACGATTTTTCCAGCGAAGCGCCAGGTCCCGATCCGCTCGTCGTGTTCGCCGCGTGGCAGCAGAGCGCGAGCGAACGCGGTTTTCCCGGCGCCGACGCGCTCTCGTTCGCGACGGCGACGCCCGACGGCCGCCCCTCGGTGCGCACCGTGCTCTACAAGGGCATGCGCGACGGCGCCGTGCGCCTCGTCACCAATTACGAGAGCCGCAAGGGCGAGGAACTCGCGAAAAATCCGCACGCGGCGCTCGTGTTCTTCTGGCCGCTCCTCGATCGGCAGGTACGGATGGAGGGCGAGGTCGCGCGCGCGCCCGCCGCCGAGTCCGACGAGTACTTCGCCGGCCGCGACCGCGAGAGCCAGCTCGGCGCCTGGGCGTCGCACCAGAGTCGCCCGCTCGCGTCGCGCGCCGAGCTCGACGCCGAGCTCGCGCGCGTGAGGGCGCGGTTCGAGGGCCGAGCGGTGGAACGCCCGCCGCATTGGGGCGTGCTTCATTTCGTGCCGGCGCGCGTGGAGCTCTGGATCGGCGGCTCGCACCGATTGCACGACCGCTTCGACTACGAGCGCGACGGGGCGGCCTGGCGCGTGCGGCGCCTCTCGCCCTGACGCCGCGTTACGTCACGATCCAGAGCGTGGCGAGCAGCACGAGCCACACGATGCCGAGAAAATCCCAATATTGCCTGACGAGCCTCACGCCCTCGTGCTCGGAGCTCGTGTAGAGGCGCTTGCTCGCGCGGGCGATCACGATGCCGAGCGGAATGAAGCCGCCGACGACGTGCGCGGCGTGCAGGCCGGTCAGCATGTAAAACGTGAACGGGTAGAGCGGGTGGGGCACGCTCGCGTGCATGCCGGGCTCCATCGTCCGCCAATTGAAGATCTGACCGGTGATGAAGCCGATGCCGAACGCGAGCGCGAGCCAAAGATCGCGCGTGAGCGAGTCCGTCCGGTTTTGGCGCACGTCGATCATCGCGCGGTGCATCGACACGCTCATGCCGAGGATCATCGCCGTGCTCGCGAACAAGCCGAGCGGGAGCTCGGGCATGTCGGGCGTCTTCCAGACGGGATTGACGACCCGCGTCCAGACGTAGGCGACGATCGTCGCGGTGAAGAGCACCGTCATCGAGATCAAGAGCACGACGACGCCGAACTGGCGCAGGCTCATGCGGCCGATGGAGGAGGTCGTCACGCCGGGGATAGTAGTGCGGCCGACCCGCTATTCAAGCGCCCGAGCGCGAGGGACGCCTCTTCGCGAACGGCGGCGTCCGGATCGTGCGCGGCGGCCGCGGCGAGGGCGCTCGCGGCGTCTTTTGCGTGTTCCGCGAGCTCTCCGAGCGCCCAGGCGGCGTGCGCCCGGACGAGCGCGCTCGGGTGGGCGGCGAGGGCGCGGCCGAGCGGGGGTACGGCGCGCGCGTCGCCCGTGTTGCCGAGCGCGACCGCGGCGTTCCGCGCGAGCGTGTCGCGCGTCACCCGCCGGAGCGCCGTCCGCCGCACGAGCTTCCGGTACCCCGCCGCGCCGAGCTCGAGCAGGGCGACCAGATCGATCGTGGCGAGCGCGGGTCGCGGCTCGAGCTCGGGCGTGCCCGGTTTCGCCGTCCCCGAGGCGTTGAAGGGGCACACCTCCTGGCACACGTCGCACCCGAAGACGCGCGTCCCGAGCCGGCTCCGGAGCTCACGCGGGATCGGTCCCTGATTTTCGATCGTGAGGTAGGAGATGCAGCGGCGCGCGTCGAGCACGTGCGCGTCGACGAAAGCGCCCGTCGGACACGCGTCGAGGCACGCGCGGCAGCCGCCGCACCCGGCCCGAACGGGTTCACTCGCTTCGAGCTCGAGCTCGGTGAGAAGCTCGCCGAGCAGCACGTAGCTGCCGAGCCCCGGCACGATGGTGAGCGTCGACTTGGCGGAGAAGCCGACCCCCGCCGCGCGCGCGATCTCGTGCTCGAGGAGCGGGGCCGTGTCCACGCAGACGCGCGCCGCGAGCGGGCGCCCGGCGAGCGCTTCACAGCGTTCGGCGAGCGCCGCGAGCTTTTCTTTCATGACCAGGTGGTAGTCTTCGCCGCGCGCGTAACGAGCCACGCTGCCGGCGAGAATCGGCCCCTCCCGCTCCGCGCGGAGCGGCACCGCGCGCGCCGAATCCGCGTACGACAGCGCGACGGCGATGACCGTCTTCGCTTCGGGCAAGAGAGAGCGCGGGTCGGCTCGTTCGCCGTCCGCGAGGTACGCGAGGACGCCGTGATACCCGCTCGCGAGCCAGCCGCGCAGGCGCGCCGCGGCGTCGCCGAACGGCGCGACGGGCGCGAACCCGACGCGCGCGAAGCCGAGCTCACGCGCCGCGGCGGCGATGCGCGCGGTGACGTCCTTCTGGGTCGGCGGGCCGGAAGCTGGCGCTTCGAACATGCGATGTCGCGAGGATCAGGGAATACCCGATCTCGTTCGATGGTCCAGGGGCGCGAGGATTGTGGTAACGGGCGGAGCCGAACGTGATCGAGATTGAAGAGCTCTATAAGTATTACGGCGAACGGCGCGTCGTCGGGCCGCTCTCCGCGCGCATCGAAAAGGGGGAAATCGTGGGACTTTTGGGCCTGAACGGGGCCGGCAAGACCACGACGCTGCGCGTCCTCGCCTGCGACCTCCTGCCGACGAGCGGCAGCGTACGGATCGGCGGTCACGACGTGGTCGAGCGACCGCACGAGGTGCGCGGCAAGGTCGGCTATCTGCCCGACCGTCCGCCCCTCTACGACGACATGACCGTGGACGAGTACCTCGGTTACGCGGCGCGTCTCAAACGCGTCCCGAAAAACGACGTCGCGAAGCGCGTGGCCGAGGTGGAGGAGATGACGGAGCTCGGCGACGTGAAGCGCCAGCTCGTCGGCACGCTCTCGCACGGCTACCGGCAGCGTCTCGGCATCGCTCAGGCGATCGTTCACCGTCCGGAGCTCGTCGTGCTCGACGAGCCGATCGGCGGGCTCGATCCGCTCCAGATCGTGGAGATGCGCGGCCTCGTGCGCGGCCTCCGCGGCGAGCACACCGTGATCGTGTCGAGCCACATCCTCCACGAGATCAGCGAGACCTGCGACCGCATCTTCGTGATCCAGAAGGGCGAAATTCTGTGGTCCGGTCGCGAAGCGGATCTGTCCTCGCAGGTCGAGCAGGGCATGCGCATCCGCGTCACGGTGCGCATGGCCGGTAAAGACGGCGCCGCCGCGCTCGAGCGCGCGACGGAGCTCGCGACAGCCGTCGCGGGGGTCCGCAGCGTCGAGGCGCGCGAAGCGACGGAACCGGGCGACGGCATCGCGAGCATCGAGGTGCTCGCCGAGTCCGACGTGCGCGACGCCCTCTGCCGCGCGCTCGTCGCCGGCGACGCGGGCGTGCTCGAGGTGGCCCGCCTGCGCGATCTCGAGACGACGTTCCGCGCGCTGCTCGAGGGAGGAGCGCCGTCGTGAGCGCCGCGTTGCTCATCGCTCGGCGCGAGCTTTACGCGTATTTGCGCTCGCCGCTCGGGGCGTCGCTCGTCGCCGCGGTGTTGCTCATCGACGGACTCTGGTTTCAGACGCAGGGCATGTCGGGCACCAAGTTTTCGGCCGAAGTGCTCCAAGAATTTTTCTACGGAGCGAGCGGCACGACGATGATCGCCTCGATCGTCCTGTCGATGCGGCTCATCGCCGAGGAGCGGCAGACCGGAACCTTCACCCTCGTGAGCACGTCGCCCGTGCGCGACTCGGAGATCGTCTTCGGTAAGTTTCTGTCCGCCTACGCCATCATCGTGCTCATGACGGCGCTCACCTTCTACATGCCGCTCCTCATTCTCGTGAACGGCAAGGTGAGCTGGGGCCACGTCGCCGTGGGCTACCTCGGCATCTTGCTGCTCGGCGCGGCCTCGACGGCGATCGGTCTCTTCGCGTCGTCTCTCGCGCGCTCGCAGATCGTGGCGGCGGTGATCGGCGCGGCGTTGCTCGGACTCTTCGTGCTCATGTGGCTCGTCGCGCGCGCGGCCGAGCCGCCGCTCAGCGAGTTTTTCGCCGCGCTCGCCATCCACCACGAGAACTTCCGCTCCTTCCAACAGGGCATCCTCGAGCTCCGGCGGGTCGCTTACTACGTCGTGGTCACGTATTTCTTTCTGCTCGCCGCGACGAAGACCCTCGAAGCGAGGCGCTGGCGATGAGCGCGGCGACCGGCAAAGCGAACAACGACGTGCGACCCGCCGTCGCGACGCCGAGCGCGCCCGGCTGGGTGCTCGGCCTGTACCTCGGCGGCCTGGCGCTCGTTTACGTCGGCGAACGCGTGCTCTCCGGCCTCGAGAAGGGCGCGGGAGCCGTGAGCGCCGTCGGCGTGCTCCTCGTCGTGCTCGCGACGCTACTCCGGTTTTCTCCGCGGTTCCGCGCGGGCGGAGACCGGCGCTCCATCGAGTCGTTGCTCGCCGTGCTCTCGGGCCTCGGCGTCCTCGCGCTCGCGCTCTATTTCTGGACGACGCCCTGGGGCGTCGAGCACGTCGTCCTCGGCAAGCTGTCGGACGCCGCGCGAACACGCGCCCTCGACCTCATCACGGTGACGTGGATCGCGCTCGTCGTGATCGCGACCTTGCCGATGATTTTCGCCGAAACGGCGCTCCGGCCGATGCGCACGGCCGAGCGTCCCGAGAGCCGGCGCGTGCGCTCGGCGGCGGCCGCCGGTCTCACGCTCGCGCTCGCCGCGGTCTACGGCGCGCTCCTCGTCTACGCCGCGTCGGGCGTGAAGCTCGACGTCGATTTCTCGTATTTCAAAACCTCGCGGCCGAGCGAGTCCACGAAGAAGCTCGCGCAGAGCTTGACCGATCCGGTGCGGGTCGTCGCCTTTTTCCCGCTCGTGAGCGAAGTGCGGACGCAGGTCGAGCGCTACCTGAACGAGCTCAAGAGCTCCGCGCCGAAGCTCCAGATCGAGGTGCAGGATCGGCTGCTCGCGCCGAAGCTCGCCAAGGAGCTCCGCGCCACGCAAGACGGCATGATCGTGCTCGCGCGCGGCGCGACGACGCAGAACATCGTCATCGGCACCGAGCTCGACGCGGCGAAGGCCAAGCTCAAGGTGCTCGATCGTGACTTTCAGGACCAACTGACGAAGCTCGCGAAATCGCACCGCACGGCGTACCTCACCGTGGGTCACGGCGAGCTCAACGAAGCGAAGGCGGCCGGGACCGACGATCCGAACGCGCGGAGCGCCACGGTCGCTCGCACGCTGCTCCAGCGCCAAAACTACACGGTGAAGGACCTCGGCCTCGCGCAGGGCCTCGGGCGCGACGTGCCGGACGACGCCGACGTGGTCGTGATCCTCGGGCCGACCGAGCCGTTCTCGGACGAGGAGCGCGCGAGTCTCAAGCGCTACCTCGACCGCAACGGCAAGCTCTTCATGGCGCTCGACGCCGACGCGTTCTCGACGAAGGATCTCGTCACGGCCGAGCCGGCGGCCTCGGCCAAGCCCGCGACGAGCGCTCACGTCGTCGATCTCAACGCCGTGCCGACCGGGCCGCTCGCCGATCTGGCGGCGCTCGTCGGCCTTTACTACGAGAGCGACGTGCTCGCGAACGAGCGGATGCACATTCGCCTGCGCAACGACGACTCGGACCGCACGCTGCTCATCACGCAGAGCTTCTCGTCGCACGCTTCCGTCTCGACGTTGAACCGCGCCGGGTCACGCGCGGGGGTCGCGTTTTTCGGCTCGGGCAGCCTCGAAAAGGCGCGCACCGCGACCGAGCGCATCGACTTCACCGTGCGCTCACCCTCGGGCACGTTCGCCGACAAGAACAAGAACTACCAGTTCGACCGGGACGGCGGCGAGCGGCAGATCACGTTCAATCTCGCGGCCGCGGTGACCGGCGCCGAGAAGAAGGATGACAAGGGCACGAAGCCCGACGACAAGAAGAAGAAGGACGACAAGAAGTCGAATCCCGACGAGATGCGCGCGTTCGTGCTCGCGGACGCCGACGCGGTCGGCGACTTCGTGATGGCCCAGGATCCCTTCAACCAAATCCTGTTCGTCGATTCCATGCGCTGGCTCGTCGGCGAGGAGAGCGTCGCGGGTCCGCCCAACACCGAAGAGGACCAGCGCATCCAGCACACGAAACAGCAGGATTTGACCTGGTTTTATGCGACGACGTTCGCCGCGCCCGGACTCGTCCTGGCGCTCGGGCTCACGCTCGGCCGCCGGTCGCGCGGGAAGGGAGGCCGGCGATGAAGGGCTTGTGGCCGCACGTCGCGGCGCTGGTCGTCGCCGCCGTGCTCGCGCTCACGATCTGGTCGCGCGACGACAAGGCGATCAGGGCCGAGGAGTCGCAGCAGGTCGAGATTTGGGGCGGCTCGCCGGATCAGGTCGAGAGCGTGCGGTTCGAGTCGCCGAAGCGCACGGTGACGCTGAGCGCGCAGAAGGACGCGGTCGGCCGCTACTACGTGACCGAAGTCGACAAAGAGGAGATACCGCGACCGCCGCCGCACGGCGCCCCCGACGCCGGCGCGCCCGCGTCCGAACCGCCGAAGCGCACCGACACGCGCTTCATCGGCGTGAAGGACGCGAACGAAATCGTGGCGAAGCTCGCGCCGCTCCTCGCCATCCGTCAGCTCGGGCCGCTCGGCGCGGGGCGGGCCGAGGAGTTCGGCTTCGACAAGCCGGAAGGCACGTTGAAGGTCAAAATCGGCGGCGCCGAGCAAGCGCTCGTCATCGGCAGCGCGACGCCCGGCGGCCAAGAGCGTTACGCGAAGCTCGAGCGAACGGGCGTGGTTTACGCGATGCCGGGCGACGTCGTGCAGAGCATGCTCGGCGCCGAATCGCGCTTGCTCGAACGCGACTGGCACGCGTTCCAGGACGCGGACGTTTCGAAGCTCCGCATCACGCGCGCGGGCAAGACGCGCGAGGTCGTGCCCATGGCCGCGAAGAAGGGCGCGTGGGCGGACGCCGCGACCCCGTCGAAGCTCGACGAGAGCATCGGCAACTGGCTCACGAAGGTGTCGCGCCTCCACGTGATGGAGTACGTCGAGAACCCGCCGTCGCCGCTCAAACCCGAAGACGCGCTGGTGCGGCTCGATTACTTCGCCGGGAGCAAGCCGTTGGGCTTCCTCGAGCTTTACAAACTGCCGGGAGAGAAGGGCAACGACTACTACGTGCGCAGCGAGAACAGCCGCTGGTTCGTGAAGGTGCTCGCGTCGGCCGGTGATCAGGTCGCCGAGGACGCGCCGAGCATCGTCAAGTAGCTCAATCGGCCTGAATTTCCTTTTCGAGCTCGTCGAGCTGCGAGTCGAGCGACTTCGCCGTGACGGCCTTGCTCGCCTCGTCCTCGAAGTCTTCTTCCGTGGGCGGGGGCGAGCTCGCGGCGGCCGACGGCGACGCGGACGCACTCGGCGCGGCGCTCGGTGCGCCCGTCGCGCTCGGAGCGGCGGAGGACGTCGCGGGCGCTGGCGCGGCGCTCGGCGTGGCGGTGGCGGCGGGCGGCGGCGGTTCGGGCTTCGAGCAACCGAGGAATGTGAATAGAGCCGTCGCGACGACGAGCGCTCTCAAGGCACGCTCCCGGCGGGCGCCGCCGGCGTAAGCGCGCCGGGGACCGACGATGCCTTGAGCTTCTGCACCGCGCCGTCGTGGCGTGTATTTTCCTTCGCCAACAGCTGGTCGATACGCGTGAGCGTGGCGCTTCGTTTCGGTTCGTCGAGCTCCGTGGTCGCGACGAGCTTCGCGCGGCTCAGGAAGGCGAGACGGCGCGCGTGCTTGCCGAGCTCGGCTTGAAAATCCTTGCGCGCGAGCGCCGCGTCACCGAACTCGCTCCGGAGCTCGGCGCGGTGCGCGTCGCGCCGGGCGCCCGCGCTCGCACGGAGCTCGCTGAGCTTCGCCTGGAGCTCTGCGGGTTTCGGACGCCGTTTTCGAAACTGCTCGGCGAGGTCGTCCTGCCCGCTGCGCGGCCAGTGCGCGGAGCCCGCAGGCGCTGGACCCTGTCGATGCTGCATGCGCTCGGCGAGGCGAGGCTGAGCGGCGACGAGCGCTGCCAGCGTGACGACGGCGAGAGCAACCGAGACTCCACGCGTGATCGGCTCCATCGCGCCCGCCACGTTATCAGAAACTCCCGCGCCGCAGGGCGCGTCATTCGGCCGCGCGGTTCGTGCGCTCGCGGGCGAGTGCGTCACGCAGGCGCGCGAGTTGTTGCGTTCCGCCTCGAAGCGGGAAGGCTACGAGCTTCACGCCGTCCGAGACGACGAGGTGACCGACCTCCGCCCCTTCGGGGGCCACGAACGCCGCGGCGACGACCGGCATTTCGACACGCCGTGCGGGGCCGAGCGCGACGCGAAACCAGTGCGTTCGGCGCGTGACGCCCGTCGCATCGAGCTCGAGCTCGCCGCGCAAGCCGAGGAGCCACAGCCACACCACCAACACGAGCAGCACGCTGAGCGTCGGCAGCGTGATCGAAAGCAGGCCGGGCGTGACACGCGCGCGCGCGGTGTCCGACATCGCGATCGTCGCGACGAGCACGAACGCCGACGCCCACAACGTGGTCCACGCGGCGTTGCGCTGACCGGCGAGCGGCGGCGAGTCGAATCGAAACGCGCCGTCGCTCCTCCAGCGCGGCCCCGCGTGTTCGTGCGGGTGCGTCAACGTCGCGAGGGTCCGCTCGTCGAGGCCCCAGCCCGCCGTGATCGCAACGCCGAGTTCGCGAGCGAGCAGCGCGGCGTCTTCGAGGACGCCGGCCGGTTCGTCGCGTTCGAGCACGGGCCGGCGCGTTCCGTCGGCGAGCACGAGCACGGCCCGGTACGTCGGCGGCAACGCCGCACCCTCGAGCACGAGCCCGACGTAACGCTCGCGCGGCCCAGGCGTGCGGCTCGGCAACGGACGCCGCCGCGTACGCGGGCGCCCGAGCAGGCCGAGCCCGAGTGCGGCAGCGAGCAGCGCCGACAGACCGAGCACGCGCATCGGCGTGAAGGGCGCGCTCGCGCCGAGCGGCACGAGCGCAAGCGCAGCGAAGAGGATCCCCGCCAGAAACGGTGGCTCGAAGCGCCGGCGCTCGCACAGAGCCAGCGGCTGCTGTTTTCGATCGAGCGTGAGCATCGGGGCGTGTTCTTGCGGCCAGCGGGCCGTCGACGGCGCGGACCCTACCACCAGATTTCGAGCCGGGTCGCTTTCTTGGCCAGATGGTCGCAGGCTCAGGATAAGGAAGCGTGGCTCTGGGAAAAACCTCGAGCTTTCTTGCGTTGATTGCGGCCGCGGCCGGCTGTGGTCGCACCCAGGACGGAGCCCCGCCCGCGGTGCGACTCGAGCCGCTCGCAGCGGCCAGCAGCGCCGCGCCCGCGGCCCCCAAGACGACCGTGCGCGCCACGGAGCGCGATCGTGTGACGCTCGATGGGCGGTTTCATGCGCCTCCCGTGACGGAGACGAGCGGGCCGCGCGTTTACGCCAAAGCGCTGCATGCGTGGATTTTTGCCCGACCGTCGGCGAGCGCCGACAGGCTCGGGTACTTGCGCGCCGGGAGCTCGTTGCCCGCGGGCGCCGCCGTTCCGGGCGACGGCTGTGCCGGCGGTTGGCGCCCGGTCGAGCCCGAAGGGTTCGTCTGCGTCGGACCGACGGCGACGCTCGACCCACGCGATCCGGCCGTGGTGCTGAGCGCCTCCGCGCCCGCGAGCTTCGAGCGCAAGTTGCCGTTCATCTACGGCACGGTGCGCAATCCGGGCCCGGTTTACACGCGCCTTCCGACCGCTCGGGAGCTCGCGGAGGCGGAGCCGGACCTCGCCGAACGCATGCCGGCGTGGCTCCACGCGAGCGGCGAGATCGGCGCCGCTTACGGCCAGGATCTTTGGCTCGGCCGGCCCGGAGTGGCGCCCGATCCCGCGACCGCATGGACCGCGAAGACGAGCGACGCCGCGCCCGAGCTTTTGCTGAAGGGCGGCTTCCCGCGCTTCACCGAGACGGGCACCGACACGAGCTCGGACCTCGTCGCGGGCAAGATGCGACCGAAGGTCGGCTACTCGTTCCTGTCCACGTTGCTCTTCGAGGGGCGACGTTACGGCCTCGCCACCGATCTCAGCGTGCTCCCGACCGACCGCTTGCGTCCGATCCGCGGCTCCGATTTCCACGGCGTCGAGATCGGCAAGGACGTGACGCTGCCGTTCGCGTTCGTGCGGCACGACGGAGCGCGCTTTTGGCGCTTCGATCCACGCGGAAATCGCCTGGAAGACGACGGGCCGGCGCCGTTTCGCGCCGCCATCGCGCTGAGCGGGAAGCGCCAATTCTTCCACGGCCGCCTCCACGACGAGACGAGCGACGGCCGGTGGCTCAGCGATCAAGACGCGTCGCGCATCGACCCGGCGCGACGCATGCCCGCGTGGGGCAAGAACGGCGAGCGCTGGCTCGACGTGAACGTGAGCAAGCAGACGCTCGTCGCCTACGACGGCGAAAAACCGATTTTTGCGACGCTCGTTTCGAGCGGCGAGGCCGGACTCGGTGATTCGGACAGCTCCACGGCGACCAAGCGCGGCATCTTCCGCATCCACACGAAGCACGTCTCGGCCACGATGAGCTCGGACGAGGTCGGCGAAGAATTCGAGCTACGCGACGTGCCCTACGTGCAGTACTTCGAGAAAGGCTACGCGCTCCACGGCGCGTACTGGCACGACCGCTTCGGCACGCCGAAGAGCCACGGCTGCATCAACCTCGCGCCCGAAGACGCGCGGCGGCTGTTTTTCTTCACGGAGCCGGCGCTCCCCGTCGGCTGGCACGGCGTGCTCAAGGCACTCACCGGCACCGTCGTGTTCATTCACGCGTGAACGCGCGCGGGGAGCGGATCAGGGATTCTGCCCGTCGTTCGCGCCGCCCGCGCTCGTCTCGCTCGTGCCCCCGGCGCCGCCCGCGCTGGTCTCGTTCGGGGCGCCGCCGGTTTCTTCCGGGAAGTTCCCGGCAGTCGAACCACCTGAGCACCTCGGCGGGAGTCCGTTGCACGCGTCCTCGGCGAGCGTCACGTCCACGTCCTCGGGCGTGAAGGCGTACGGCGAAGCGTACGTCGAGCCGTCCGGAAGCACGAGGCTCGGTCGCAGCACGTAGGATCCCGGAACGCCTTCGTCCGTCGCCGCAAGGCCGCACAGATCGAGCACGACGCTCGTCGTGGCCGCGCGCCCGCTCGCCACGACGGTCGCGGAGTCACTCCGGAGAAGCTCGACGAGCAATACTCCGCATTGGATGTTGCCGGCGCACGCGTCCGGCGCGCGCAGATAAAAATTCTCGACCGTCGCTTGTACCCCGAGCCTGAGGTCGCAGCCGATCGTGACGGGTCCCGGATCGCCCGGATAGCCGTCGTCGCCCGTGACGGGATCCGCCTCGCGCGGCGCGAGCCAGACGTCGTTGTCGCGCGGCAGGAGCTCGGTGATCTCGAGCACGGTGTTGCCCGGGCTCACGGGCGTGCTCTTCTTGCCGTGGCACGCAGTGGTGGCCAGGGCGACGGCGAGCCACGGCGCGAGGGCGAGACGCATGCGGGCGTCTTGCTATCACGACTCACTCACCGTGACACAGGTGGGCTTCGAACTTCCCGTGGGCGCCGGCCGCCGGCCGCGTGCCGTCTCCCGGAAATTCCAGCGCCAGGACGCCGCTCACCTGGCCGGCGGGCCCGAGATCGACGCTCCGGAGCTCGACCGCGCCGCCGTTCGGGAAAACGAAGCCGCGTTCGCCTTGACGGGCCACCGCGAACGCCTTCGCGCGCGCCGTGGGGCCGGCGTCCGGCGCGTCGGCGCTCTCGAGCGGGTAGGTGCCGGGGTGAAACGGCTCGGCGGCGGGCGCGTCGAGCGTCAGCGTGAAGAGCACGTCGTTCGGGCCCGGCGCGACGTAGCGGTCGCACGAGAGGACGTAACTCGCGAGCGTGATGCGGAGCTCACGGCGGAGCTCCGGCAGCTCGACGTACTCGGCGAAAGCCGTTTTCGGCACGAGCTCGACGCGCCTGCCGACGCCGTCGGGCAGCAGCAGATCGAGGTTGCTCGAAGCGGCGTCGTCGTGACACGCGACGGCGAGGAACGCGAGGAGGCTCAGCTGGCGCGCTGCGCGCGAGCGGCCGGAAGCGGCAAGGGCCATTGGACCTGATTGTACTTGCGCGCGAGCGGAACCAAGCCGGCGCGCACCTGCGCCGCCGTCGGTCGCTGCCGCGGATCGCGCCGCAAGCACGACGCGATGAATTTTCCGAGATCCGAGAGGATGCTGTCACGGCCGAGCCGCGCGACGCGCTCCGGCCAGCCGTCGTGCTGGACGTGGAGCGAGAGGATGGCGGTCTCGCCGTCGGCCTGAAACAGCGTTTCAGCCGCCAAGAGCTCGTACGCGAGGCAACCGAACGCGTAGATGTCGGCGCCCTGCGGAGACGGCTTGAACGACGGATCGTGGATGCCGAGCACCTCCGGCGCGCAAAACTCGAGCGTCCCGCAACCAGGCCGGAGGTGCCGACCGCTCAAGCCGAAGTCCACGAGGACGGGGGTTTCGCCGTCGCGCATGATGACGTTCGACGGTTTGAGATCGAGGTGGCCGACGCCGACGCCGTGCATCGTGTCGAGTCCGGCCGCGATGCCGTCGAGGTAACGGAACGCCTTGTCCATCGTGAGCGCGCGGCTCCGGATCAAGCGGTCCATCGAGAGCCCGCGAATGAGCTCCATCACGAGGATCGGCTTCGGGCGCGCGGCGAGATCGAACGTGACGAAGCGCGCGAGATTGGGATGATGGGGCAGGGAGAGGAGCGCGCCGGCTTCTTCGCGGAAGAGCTGGAGGAATTGTTGCTCGGTCAGGCTGCGCGCCGTGGTCGGATCGTAGTCGGGGACTTTGAGCGCGAAACCTTCGCCGTCGGGGTTCGAGCGCTCTTCGACGCGGCGGGCGATGAACACGGACGCGGCGCCGCCGCTGCCGAGCGCGCGCACGACGTAAAACGCGCCGATCGTGCGGCTCGGTAAGAGCCAATCGGGCAGGTTTTCGCGGCGGCGCTCGAGAGGAATCGCGTGCACGTCGGAGCTCGCGGCCACGGGCAGACGCTCGATGCCGGCGAGCGCCTGCCGCAGCGCCTCGACGAGCGCGGCCGGTAGATCCGCGGCGATCTCGGAAATGGCCATCGCGAGCTGGTTCGAGTTCGGCGGCACGCCGGAGCTCACCGCGCGTTCGACGAGCGCCGAGAGCGGCGGCACTTCCGCCACGATCGCGATTTCGTCCGGATCGGGGCCGAGGACGCGCCGGTTGGCGCTCGCGATCAAGCGACGCAGCGCCGCCGCGGCGTTCTGCAGCTCCTCGAGCGTCTGCACTCCCGAGCCAGCGACGTCGACGAGCTCGGATTGGCCGCGCGCCTGGGCGACGGCTTCGAGGCAACGGCCGAGCTTCAGGATCAGGCGGCGGAGCGCCTCGCTCCGGTAACTGCCGCCGGCGCCGACGCCGTGGCTCAGATCGATCACGCGCTCGGCGGCCGCGAGCGCGGCGTGCTGCGGCACCGAGAGGCTCTCGGGCGCCTCGCGCGCGCCGATGAACTTCGCGTACGCGCCGATCGCGCTCGACACGTCGAGGTTCGTCGACGCCTCCGCCAGCGTTTCGAAGCTCTCCGGACTCTGGACGCCGTGCATCAGCGTGAGCAGGAGATCGCTCGGCTCGCACACGCCCTCGCGCACGGCGGCATCGCACGCGCGAGCGAGCGTCGCGCAGGCGATGCGGTGCACGAGCTGACCCGGGCTCTCGACCACGCGTCGCACCATCACCTGCACCGTGCGCCGCACCCGCTCGCGAATGCTCGAATCGTCTTCGCTCCGCGCCGATTCGACGTCGACCAGGTGCAAGAGCGCCTTCAGGTGACGCTGCTCGGCCAGGCCCGCCGATTTCGAATCGCGCGCTCCGGCGGCGCTCGCCTCGGCGTCCACGAGCCAGCGTCCGAGCCGCTCGTAGAGCCGATCGAGCTCGGGCACGCTCTGATCGGTGTCCCCGGGGCGGCGTCCGAGCTGCAGGAGGTGCGCGAGGCGCGGCCGTTCGAGCGCGCAGGCATCGACGTCGCTCAGCGCGCCGAGGAGATACGGCTGGACCTGCTCGTCGTGCGCGTCCTGGTTCTCGAGGAAGTCGAGCGCGTGGTGGAGCTTGCCGGCCGCCTTTTGCGCGAGGTCGAACGCGGCGCGCGCCCCCGTATTCTCGAACTCGATCATAGCCCGGCGGAGCGCACCGACGAGATCGTCTTCGTCCTCGAGCGAGTCGCCGTCGAGCAGGCGGAGCGAGCGATCGGCGATGGTGCGGAGCACCGAACCGGAGCCTTCGGCGCGCGACGCGAGCGTCGCCCGGAGCTTCTGCGCCGCGACGCGACCGAAGGTCGGGCTCGTGAGGTCGCCGAGCAGCGCGGCGACGGCTTCGGCCACGTCGGGGCGCCGCGTCGAGGCCACGAGCTCGAGCAGCTGCTCGGCGGCTTCGGGTTCGGCTTCGATGACGCGCGGCAAGCCGAGCACCATCGTCGCCGCGATGCCGGGGTCACGCTTACCGAGCGTGCCCTCGAGCACCCGCCGGCAGGCGCGGATGGTCTGCTCCGGATCGGCGGGAATCGAAGCCACGAGCGACACCGCGGCTCGCCGCCATTGCGTCGGGGTGAGCGCTTCGTCGAGGCCCGTCTCGATTTCGGCCTGGAAGGCCGGCGCGACGACGGAAAGCAGGCCGCGCGCCGTGGCCGCGTGGCGCCAGACGAGCGGCTCGCGATCGGCGAGGAGCTGCTCGTAGACGTCGCGGATCTCGCCCTGCAGGAGCTGGAGCATCGGGTGCGGATCGCCGAGGTGAGCGCGGGCGGCCGCCTCGCGCGCGGCATGCTCGAGGATTTTCGCGGCGAGCCGGCGCTCGTGCAGCGTGCCGGTGCGCGCCGAAAGCAGCCACGTGTTGCGGAGCTCGCGCGCGGTCGTCAGCGTGAGCGCGAGCGGATCGGGGTTTACGCCCGCGCCGGCCGGCATGTCGAGCACGAGCCCGATGCGCGCCCGAACGGCCGCGGCCTCGAACGTGCGGCCGGAGCCGAGCGCCATGCGTGCCGCGACGATCGCGAAGGTCGCCGCCGTCCCCTCGTAGACACGGGCAAACACGCGACGGCCGAGCTCGCGCCGCGCCCGGCCCGACGGCAGGGCGGCCATGATTTCGTAGAGCGCGACCGCGCCGGGGCCCGGAGCGAGCCAGCCGAGATCGTCGACGAGCCCGCTGTCGATGGCGAGCTGCGCCGCGCGGCCGAGGATCTCCGGGTCGACGCCGTCGAGGGGCGGCGGCCCGTAAGCGCTGCCGCTCTGCCCGAGCGCCGTGATCGCCTGGCGAAAGCTCGCGCGCCGCTCGCTGCTCTCGGAGAGCGAGAGGAGCGAAGCCAGCGCTTCACCAGGGTTCGGTCGACGCATGCTCAGTTATTCCGAGAGGAGGGATGGAAGCGTCCTAGCCTCGCCGGCAGGGTAGCAGGTCCTGCCCCCACCACGGAGCATGGTGCGAACTCGGGGACCCGGGCAAGAAGAGAACCCGAGTTCATGATCTCCGTTCGGGGCTCGGCGGGGACGGCTGTTTCATGCGCTTTGCCGGTTCGATGCAGGCTGGCCCGGTTCTTTCAAAAGCAGGGCGCAGAAGGAGTTAACGACACATGCCGAAGCTTCGATATGCCGCGCCGCTCGCTTTCGTCCTCGCTTCAACGGGCCTTCCGGCCTGCAGCCTGCAAAAGGCCGAGACCAACGAGTTTCAGGAGGCGTTGCCGGAGCAGGGAAGCGTGAACGTGGACGGCCCCGACAGCATGCAGGCCGACATGAGCACCGCGGCCGGAACGCGTGGAACGCTGGCGGACGGCGCTACCAGTACGCCGGCGTATTGGTATTCGTTCACGCGTGATGTGCGCGATGGTGTGAACGCGGTCACCGCCGTGGTGCTGGTGTCGGTGTGGGTGGTCGTGCACACCGACCCGAGCGAGCTCGACGCCGACCACGCCGTCTTCGGCCCCTACGACGGCGACTCGCTCGATCCCGCCCGTTACCGCCTCACGGTCACCCGCATCGGCGACCATCACTTCCGCTACGTGCTCGCCGGCCAGGAAAAGTCGGGCGGCGACTACCTGAACGTGCTCGACGGCGACGGCTACAGCCTCGCGAGCGGGCTCCACGGCCAGGGGCAATTCGTGCTGAACCTCGACAACGCGAAGACGCTCGATCCGAGCCGGCACGAGAACGACTCGGGCACCGTCACCATCGTCCATGACCTGCCGGCGAACGTCGGACAGGTCCCCGACGCGCTCCCGCGCACGATCACTGCGACGGTGAGCCCGGCGGGGCAGGCGTCGCTCGACATCACGTCGTTCGCTCACGTCGATCACACGGGTGAAATCGATCTGACCGCGCACACCGACATCGATCCGAGCCACACGACCGCGCTCGAGGACGTGACGCTCGTCAGTCGCTGGCAAGCGACCGGAGCGGGCCGCGCCGACATCGGTATTTCCGGAGGTGACCTTCCGGCCGCCGGGCTCGACGCGGTGAACGCCGTCGAGTGCTGGGGTCCCGACTTTTCGAGCGTGTACTACACCGATTCGGCGAACATCCAGCCGACGACGGGAAGCCCCGCCGAGTGTGTCTTTAGCGCCCCATAGCGCTCCGCCCCGCATTGCTAAAGAGAGTCCGCTTGCGCCGGAAGCGGCCGAGGAGTACGCGGTTTTGTAGTGATCCTTGGCCGTGGCTTGGCGTCGTCGTCGTTCACCGCGCTCGCGCTCGCGGGGACCCTCGCGGTCGGCGGCGTCGCGCACGCGGAGCCGACGGAGGCCGATCGGACCTCGGCGCGCTCGCTCGCGAGCGAAGGTTACGACGCGCTCGAGCGCAAAGATTACGCGACGGCCGTCGACCGGTTCCGTCACGCCGACTCCCTGGTCCACGCGCCGACCATCGGCGTCGATCTCGCGCGCGCCCTGATCGGCCTCGGCCGCTACGTGGAAGCGTACGAGCGCTACGAGCTCATCATCCGCGAGGGTGTGCCCAAAGGCTCGCCGTCGTCGTGGAAGCAAGCGGTCGACGACGCGCAGAGGGAATCCGCGGATCTCGAACCCAGGCTCGCGTGGATCGTGATTCACGTCATGGGCCCGCTCGACCCTCAGGTGACGATCGACGGTGACGACGTGCCCGAGGGCGCGATCGGCGCACGCCGCGCGGCCGATCCCGGCAAGCGCACGGTGCGAGCCATCGCCGACGGCTTCGAGCCGGCCTCGCAGACCGTCACGTTGCGCGAAGGCCAGGAACAAGTGGTCACGCTCGTGCTCGAGCGCTCCGCCTCGCCGCACCCGCTCTCCCCCGCGACGAGCGATCGCTCGCGGGCGAACGAGAAGCCGCTCCACGTCTCGCGCACGCCGGCGTGGGTCGCGTTCGGGGTGGGCGGCGCGGGCGTCGTGCTCGGCACCGTCACGGGCGTGCTGGCGCTCAACATCCACTCGACGCTACAGCGGGAGTGCCCGACCGGCACCTGCCATCCGGCGGACGACGCCGAGACGCACCGCGACACCTCGGATCTGAACCGCTATCACACGCTCGGCACGCTCGCCGGCGTCGGCTTCGGGCTCGGCGTGGGCGGCGCGGCGACCGGGCTCGTCTTGCTCCTGACGGACGCCGCCACCGAACACGCGTCACAGCGGGCGACGCTCTGGCCCGTCGTCGGCCCGAGCGAGATCGGCATGGCGGGAAGGTTCTGAGTTGGGCTCGGGGGCGCCACGCCTGCGGGCTGCGATCGGCGCCGCGCTTTTGCTGGCGCTTTCGGGGTGCCAGCTCATGTTCGGGGATTTCACCATCGAACCCGATCAACAGAAGGCCCCCACCGCCTTCGGCGACACGTGCGAGCCCGACACCTTCATGTGCAACGGCGCGACGCTCCAGCGCTGCTCGGACGATCGCAAGTCGTGGACGCCCGTCGCGACCTGCACGGACGCGGACCACTGCGATCCCACGTCGGCGGCGTGCCGCCCTTGCTCTCCCGGCGAGTGGGCCTGCAACGGCGCGACGCTCGAGAGCTGCGGCCCGAACCTTCGCTGGACGCCGGCCACCTCCGGACCGTGCGCGAGCCCCGAGCTCTGCAGCGTGAGCGGCGACCGCAGCACGGGCGGCTGCATCATGCCCGCGTGCGACACGCCGGGCGGCCACGTCTGCGACGGCAATCGGCTGCTGCGCTGTTCCGCCGGTCGTGACGCCCTCGTGCTCGTCGATCGCTGCGGCAGCAACGATCTCTGCGACGCGTCGAAGGCCGACGCCCAAGCGCGCGCGGGCGGCCTCGGCACCTGCGTGCCGCCCGTATGCCTCGCCGGGACCTTCGCCTGCGACGGCGCGACGCTCGAACACTGCCTCGACGACGAAACGGGCTGGGAAGCGCTCACCTATTGCGACGACGCGTCGAGTTGCAATCCGCTCACCGGCGACTGCACTCCCTGTTCACCGGGCGACGCCGCGTGCAGCGGCAGCGAGCTCTGGGTCTGCGGCGCGAACGGCTTCGCCAAGTCGAAGACGTGCGACGCGCCCGAGCTCTGCGACGCCGGCAACAAGACGTGCGATCCCTCCGACTGCAGCGTGCCGGGCGCCACGCGCTGCGACACGACGGCCGGCCTCACCGCGCTCGAAGAGTGCGGTAACGACCGGCGCTGGACGGTGCGCGACGCCTGTTCGAACAGCGCGCTCTGCAGCGAAGAAACGAGCGCCTGCGTGCCGCCGGCCTGCGCGAGCGGCGAGGTGCGGTGTCTCGGCCAGGTGCACCAGACGTGCAGCGGCGATCTCACGCATTGGGTCGACGATCAGACGTGCGCGGCGGGCCAGTCGTGCGATCCCGACGGCTGTCACGGGCCGTGCACGGCCGGCGCGTACCGCTGCGACGGCGCGCTGCTCGAGCTCTGTAAGACGGGCAGCTGGGAAACCCAGAACCGCTGCGCGACCGCCGCGCTCTGCGACGCGACGATGCGACAGTGCAATCCCCCGATCTGCGGCGGCACGCTCGGCAACTTCATGTGCGGGGTGAGCGACCAGAACCTGAAGACGTGCAGCGACGGGCGCGACGCCTGGGACGATTTCCGCACCTGTCCGCCCGGGACGTTCTGCGACGCGGACTCCGCGGTCGTCGCCGCCCAGCCGACGTGCGACGCCTGCCAGGCGCTCGTGTACACGTGCGACGGCTACGGGAACCTGCACCTCTGCAGCGCGGACGGCACCGCGTCGCCGGTCGTCGCCACGTGCCCGGGCGGGTGCAGCGTGTCGAGCGACAACATGGCGACCTGCGCTCAGATGCCGTAGTCGCGCTTCGGCAGCTTCTTCACGATGGTCGGGCGCGGGCTCCGGCGGACCGTCGAGGCCGACGAGCCGTGCGTGCTCGTCGAGCTGCGCGGCTCCGTCGCTTCGCGCTCGGCGGGGTTCGACGCGGTCGTCGAGGCGCTCGGCGCGCTCGACGGTTCACTCGCCGGGCCCACGACTTCGACTTGCGGCGCCGGAGCCGTCGCCGCGGCGCGAGCGGTCGGCGCTTGGGCGATGGGCGTCGGCGGGCTCGCCTGGTGGGATTGACCGACGAGCAGGGTGAGCAGGCCCCCGCCGAGCACACCGACGGCAATCGCGGCCGTCGCGATGTATTTCCGCGGAATGCCGCTCAGCGCGGCGCGCCAGTGCCGCGGGTGCCGGATGAGCGCGGTCGCGAGGCTCAGCCGCGGTGCGGACGAATGCCGCGTGCGCGAGAGCGGGGCTCCCGTCTCGCGCAAATCCTCACCGAGCGGATCGCCCGTGCCCTCGATCATAAGGCTCGAGCGCGGCGAGAGGCTCGGCACGGCGAGCACCACCGGTTGCTCGAGCGCTTCGGCGAGCGAATCGGCGAAGTCTTTAGCGGACTGAAAGCGTTCCTCGCGGTCGCGCTTCGCCGCGTGCTCCCACCAGACGTCGAAGGCCGGCGGCAAACCCGGACGCACGTCGCTCGGCTTCGGCAAATCTTCGTACAGGATGAGCCCCATGAGCTCGCCGAGCGCCTCGCTCTCGAACGGCGGCCGGCCCGTCATGCACTGAAAGACGATCACGGCGAGCGACCACAAGTCGGAACGGTGGTCGGTCTGCTTGCCGCGCGCCTGCTCGGGGCTCACGTAGTACGGCGTGCCGAGGAACGAGCCCGTCTTCGTCGTCTTGTCGCGGAGCGAGTACGCGTCGTGCTTGGCGATGCCGAAGTCCACGACTTTGGCCATTTCCCCGTCGTCCCCCTGGACGAGGAAGATGTTTTCGGGCTTGAGATCGCGGTGAACGATGCCGAACGCGTGCGCGCGGGCGAGGGCGCGCGCGACGTGCGCCGCGATGCGGTACGTCGTGGCGGCGTCGATCACGACCTCGCGATCGAGCCGCGTCCCGAGGTCCTCGCCCTCGAGGTACTCCATGGCGATGAAGGGCGTGCCTTCCCACTCGCCGTGCTCGAACACGTCGACCACGTGGGCGCCGCGGAGCTGCGCGGCGACCTTGGCCTCGCGCTCGAACCGCACGCGCACCTCGCTGCTTTGCGCCTTGTCGTCGTCGATGAGCTTCAGGGCACAGCGCGAATCGAGCAAGAGGTCGTCGGCGAGCCACACGGTCCCCATGCCGCCGACCCCGAGCTGGCGGGACAAGCGGTACCGGTTCGCGACGACGACGCCGGGCGCGCGCTCCATCACGCCAAGTCCTCGCTCGCCGACACGGAGCGCCCCCACGGGCGAGCGCCGCGCGATCGGGTCGTCTGATGAACAGGTGTGCTCATGTAGGACGCCCAGCGTCTCAGACCTACCTCAACTCCGGCTTCGATTCAATCAGCATAAGGCAAGGGGTGGGCCAGCAAAGAACTTCACCTTTCGCTCGACCGTTAGTCACGCGAAGCCCACCCCGAAGCCGCTCATCAGTACTAGCCCAAGTCATCGGGGCGCGCACCGGAGCTTTCTTAGTGATCGAGGCGGTCCGTCACACTGAGAGTGGAATCGGGCGCATTTCGCCTCGGCATTCTCGTAGGATTGACCCACAGGCAGCTCGGAAGAGAGAGTCCGGACTTCAGTCTCATGACAATGCCCGCGCGCACCGCCGTTCTTCTCACGGCGCACGGAACGGTCGCAGACCTCGACGAGCTCCCACGCTTTCTGCTGCGCATCCGCGCCGGCAGACCGGTGCCGCCCGAGCTCCTCGCCGAAACGCGGCGCCGCTACGCGCTCATCGGCGGCTCGCCACTCCTCAGAGTGACGGAGGAGCAAGCGATGCTCCTCGAGCGACGACTCGGCGTGCCCGTCTTCGTCGGCATGCGGCTCGCGGAGCCGACGCTCGAGGACGCGCTCAGGCGTGCGGAAGAGCGCGGAAGCGAGCACGTCGTGTTGTTGCCGCTCGCGCCTTTCAGCGTTCACGTTTACGCGGCCGCCGCCGAAGCCGCGCGCGCGCATTTGCTCGAGGAGCGACGCAAGCCGCCGACGCTCACCGTCGTCCCACCTTGGGGGCAAAGTTCGCACTTCGTGCGCGCGCACGCGCAGGCGATCCGCCCGCACCTCGCGTCGCCGGCGCGGCTCGTGCTCACCGCGCACAGCCTGCCGCTCGTCGCGCTGCGCGGCGGCGATCCGTATGCGGATCAGGTGCGCGATTCGGCCGCCGCGATCGGCAAGGAGCTCGGGCAACCGTTCGAGCTCGCGTTTCAGAGTCAAGGCGAGGGCGGCGGCGAGTGGCTCGGTCCGACGTTGAAGAGCGCCCTCGAGGCCGCCAAGCGCGACGGCGCGCGGCGCGTCGTCGTCGCGCCGATCGGCTTTTTGAGCGAGCACGTCGAGACGCTCTACGATCTCGACATCGAGGCGCGGGCGTGGGCCGCCGAGCTCGGCCTCGAGTGGTCGCGCGTGCCGGCGCTCGGCCACGCCGAAGGGCTCATCGAGGCCCTCGCGGACGTGGCGGGCAAGGCCGCGGCGGGGCGCGCATGAGCCGACGCGAGGGCACCGTGCGCCGGCGTGCGGCCGCGGTCGCCGCGCTCGTGCTCTTCGCGACGCTGTTGCTCGGGGGCTGCGGACTCTTCAAAGGGCCGGTGAACGCGAGCCCGTCGCTCAGGTGGTGGCTCTTCTCGAACTTCGGTGCCGGGCGACTGTGCCCGGAAATGCTGCAGCGCTCCGCGGCGCTGCGCATCGCGCCCGATCCGAACGCGATCGGCCGTCTCTTTCCGACGAGCTGCCAGACGACGATCAACGACTCCGCGCAGACCGTCACGCTTTCCTTCGCGGGAAACGGGTTCGCATGGACGCCGGTCGCCGGTCGCATCGCGTTCACCGTGTTGGCGAGCGTCGAGTACCGGATGGACTTTTACCTCGCGGACGACGCGGTCTACATCTACGCGCGGCCCGCGCGCACCGTGCTCGGACCCACGTTTCAGGTCACTTCGGTCGAGAACCGGCTCGTGAATTGGGCCGCTCAGGGCCCCGCGGGCTACCTCGTGAACAGCTTCGGGAGCCAGATCGTCTCGGGTGAGCTCTCGTCCGGATTCACGGTGGTGCACGCCGACGACGGGGACGCCTTCGCGCTCGGCATCCTCAATCCGCCGGCGCGCCCGCCGCAGCCGTTCAACACGTCGAAGGGCCGCTACGCGATCGTGAACGAGACGAGCGAGGTGCACACCGACCAGCTCGACTTCGCCGGCCCGCTCACCGTCGCCAAGAGCGATCAGGCGCTCTTCGTGCGGCTCGCGGTGACGGGGCCTCCGGTCGACGTGCTCCTGATCCGTCGCGGCACGGGTGATCTCTGGCGGCAGGGCTTGCAAAACGGCATGGCGCTCGGTCCGCCGCCCGAAGCGCCCATTTCCACGTTCGTGCTGAGCCCGGGCGCCGAGCTCCGCCAGCGTTTCCCACTCCCGCCCGGGCAATATTATCTGGCGATCGACAACAGCGCGCGCGTCGGCTCGACGAACCCGCCGTTCAGTCCGCTCGGCTCGTTCGGGCAAAACACGGCCATCGTGTCGATGGCCGTCGAGCTCGGCGACGCGGACGACGACTTTTGAAGCGCGTCACGGCGCCTTCGCGCTCGGCGCCGTGGAGGCGCACGGGCCGGGTGCCGGCGGGAGGTTCGCTTCGAGCGTCGAGATGCAGTCGGTCAGCGCGAAGTAATAGTCTTGATCGAGCGACTGGTAGCCGCTCGGCGCGGTGTCGACGAGCGAGGCGAAGCCGTCGAAATCGCCGGTCAAGCAAGTCCGGTGGTAGTCGCCCTTCGCGCTCGCCACGCCTTCGCGCGGCAGAATTTCGAGCGTGAGCGCGCAGCTCCGTGACGCGGTGCCGCAGCGGAGCGCGTCGAAACGAAAGTCGTAGTCGCCGTCGCACCAGGTGTCGCCGCAGATGCCGTCGATGAGTGCGAGCGCCGTTTTCTCCTCGGCGGGGGTGAGCGCGTTGCGAGCGAGCGCGTCCGCGCTGGTCGCCGTTTCGGCTTCGGCCTCGTTGCCCGGCGGGGTGCCGCAAGCGGGGAGCGCCGCGAACGCGAGCGCGATGAAGGGAGCGAGCTTCGAATGGATCATGGTGCCTCTGCGGGTGACCGGCCGCGGACAATCCGCGAGCTTCGACCCGACGAGGTCACATCGGCCGCCGAGCGCGCCGGTTGCGCGCCTGCCGCGTCACTCGAACTGGACGATGCTGGTCGCGGGCGTCGGCAAGAGGCGCTCGCGCCCGCCGAGCGACAAGAGCTCGATCACGAACGCGTAGGCGACCACGAACGCGCCCTGGCGATGCACGAGCTCACCGGCGGCGGCTGCCGTTCCGCCCGTCGCGAGGAGGTCGTCGACCACGAGCACGGCGCTGCCCTCTTTCAAAGAATCGCGGTGCATCTCGAGCTCGGCCTCGCCGTACTCGAGCGAGTAGGAGACTTTGTCGGTGCGGTAGGGGAGCTTGCCCGGCTTCCGCACGGGGACGAAGCTCGCGTTCAGGCGCGCCGCGAGCGCGCCGCCGAAGATGAAGCCGCGTGACTCGACGCCGACGACGGCGTCCACGCGCTCACCGACGAAATGGTGCGCGATGGCGTCGAGCACGATGTGAAACGCTTTCGGATCGGCGAGGAGCGGCGTGATGTCGCGAAACAGGATGCCCGGCTGCGGAAAATCCGGGATCTCGCGGATGAACTGCCGCACGTAGCGGAGCGGCTCGAGCTCCTGCGGCGCCGAGCGCGGAACGAGCTTCGGTGTGGCCGAGGACTTCTTGCCGTCGACGCCGCGCGGCGTCGGTAGCGGGCGCGCCAGCACCGGCTTGTTCGGCTTCGCGAACGATCCCTTGCGCACGGCCATCGCTACTTATTGCCCCTGCCGAACGGCGGCTGCAAGCGACTCGGCCTCGGCGCGGGCTTCGCGGTGCCAGAGGTCGAGGACGAGCGGGGTAATGCCGACGACACCGGCGTCGAATGCCTCCGTGTCCGAGCCGGCGACGGGCGCGTGCTCGGCGCCGGGCCCGCCGATCCAGAGGTACTCGCGCCCGCGCGGATCGCGGCGAAACTCGACTTCGTCGCGGTAAATCCGGCGGCCGAGGCGCGTCGCGCGGAGCGGCCAATGCTTGCCGCGCGGCACGTTCACGTTGATGAGCGCCGGGCCCGTGCCGAGCCGGGCCAGGGTGAGGGTGAGGTCGGCGCCGAGCTCGGCCGCGGCCTCGAGATCGGCGTCGGGGGCCGCGGAAAGGGCGAGCGCCGGAATGCCCTTGAGCGCCCCTTCACGCGCGGCGGCGACGGTACCGCTGTAGAACACGTCGTCGCCGAGATTCACGCCGTGGTTCACGCCCGAAACGACCACGTCCGGGCGGCGCGGCAAGACGCGGGTTTCGGCGTGCAAGGCGACGTACACGCAATCGGCGGGCGTGCCGTCGACCGAAAAAACGCCCTCGCCGTGCGTGAAGAGGCGCAACGGACGGTGGAGGCTCAACGCGTGGCTCGCCGCGCTCTGCTCGACTTCCGGCGCGCACACCACGACGTCGGCGCGGTGCTTCAACACCTGCGCGAGGAGCCCGAGGCCGCGCGCGCGGTAGCCGTCGTCGTTCGCGAGGAGGACGAGCGGCCGGCTCAAGCGGGCTTACTTTCCGAGCACCGAAGCGAGCTCGCCGGTCTCGTGCAGGCTCGTGACGATGTCGCAGCCGCCGACGAGCTTCCCGCCGACGTAGAGCTGCGGGAAGGTCGGCCAGTTGGAGTATTCTTTCAAGCCCTGCCGCAGGTCTTGATCGGTGAGGATGTTCACGTCGCGGTACTCGACGCCTTCCTGCTTCAGAATCCCGACCACCTTCGCGGAGAAGCCGCATTGCGGGAAGTTCTTCGTGCCCTTCATGAAGAGCACGACCTTGTTGCCCTCGACGGTGTTCTTGATGCGATCGCGCAGCGTGTCTTCCATCTCTACCTCGGTTGAACCTTCGCCCACGCCTCGGGCGTGTACGTCTTGAGAGCCAGCGCGTGGATCGGACCGCTCATCGCGTCGCCGAGCGCGCGATAGACGAGCTGGTGTTGCTCGACGAGCGAGCGGCCCGCAAAAGCATCCGAAACGATGCGCGCCTGGTAGTGATCCCGCGTGCCGGTGAGGTCCACGAGATCGATGTCGGCGCCCGGAAACGCAGTGAGTAGGAGCGCCTGGACCTTTTCTGGCTCGAGCATTCTCCACACCATTTACGCGCGGCCGCTCACCTGTCAACGTGTGGTTCGGTGACCGCCGCTCCGCCCAAGCCTCCGCCGCGGCGCCCGCCGCCGCCGTCGGGCACGCCGGCCTCCGCCGGACGGCCGCTGCCGCCCCCCGCGAGCGCGTCGCGGCCGGGCCCCATGAGCGCCGATCAGAAGGAAGCGCTGACACTCCAGGCGCTCGGTCTCTTGCACGAGCAGGTTCAAGCCCGCGTCGTTCATTACAAGGGCGAAATGGAGACCAACGCCGAGCTCGACGCGATCACGGCGCAGGTCGTCGCGCAAATCAAGGCGATGCAGGCCGCGGCGACGGCGGCCGCGGGCAGCCGCCAGAGCGCGGACGAGATGGAGGCGCAGCACGTCCGTTCGATGTCGCTCCTCCTGCACAAGGTGTTTTCGTCCGAGTCGCAGTTCACCTCTCGCATCCTGAAGCCGCTCGGACGCCGCGTCGCGAAGCTCTTCTTCGAGAGCGAGCTCCACGAAAAGTCGAAGGGCGACAAGGACAAGACGATTCACCACGCCGAGCAAGGCGTCTATTACCTGCTCGCCCGTTACAAGAATCGTCTCCGTGCCGAGCTCGAAGGCTTCGAGTACGCGAGCGCCGAGGTGCGGCAAGGCAGCGTCGACCTCTTGGCGAAGACCGAGCGCGATCTCCAGGTCGCGTTTCTGTCGCGGCGATCACCGGAGTTGAACCGCGTGATGACCGTGTACGCCGCCGTCGTCTCCGAATTCTTGCGTGATTATTTGCCGCCCCGCCTCGAGACCATGGCCAAAAATACGATCCGCGCGGCCCAGACGGCGCGGCGCGAAAACAGCGTGGGCTACAAGGTGCTCGCCGACGCGTTCCCCGCATTTCGCGAGCAGTGGGAGCGCGTGTTCATGGAGCAGATGGTGAACTTCAGCGGGGACGAGCTCGTGCTCAGGCTGACCCAGTCCGGCAGCGATTTTCACGACGAGACCTTGCGCTTCTTTTCCGATCCTCACGTGTACAGCGAGAGCGCCGAAGTCGTGTGTCACGAGCTTTACGACTTCCTGTGCCTCGAGGGCTTTCTCGATTTGCCGGCAAGCTTCGGGACTGAAGGGCCACGCGCGTGACGGCTGCGTGGGATTGAGCCCGATTCGGAGTCTCGGTATGCTGTGAAGTGATGTGCTCAGTCGAGCCCGGCGTCGGTGGTCGTGTCTCGGTCGGCGTGCTCCTGCTCGTCGCGGGGCTCGCCGGGTGCGCGTCGGGTTCGGCCGAGAGCGCCGGCGGGGGCGCGACGGGCGCGTTCGGGGGCGCGAGCAACGGGTCCGGCGGCGATCTCGCGAGCGGGGGAAGCACCACGCGGCAGCCGTGCCGCGTCGGGCCCGACTGCGCGGACGGCATGCAGTGCGCGGGCGGCGCCTGCGTCCCGGCGGGCAGCGCGGGGCCGGGCGACGGCTGCCTGCTCGACGCCGATTGCGCCGCGGGACTCAAATGCGCCTTCATCGGGCTCTCCGAGACGTGCGTGACGGCGGGCGACACCGACGCGGGCGGCTCCTGCACCTCGAGCAGTGACTGTTACGAAGGGCTCGGCTGCGACTCCGGCAGCTGCGGGCCCGCGCCGCCGCCGGTTCCGGTCTTCCAGGGCGTCGACTGCGAGGCGCCGTCGAAAGACGACGTGCGCGCGTACTTCGAGGTGCCGGGCGCGGACGGCGCGCTCGCGGGGGACTTTTTTCGGCTGCCGTTCCCGAACGACGTGCGGCGTTCGAGCACGGGGCTCGACTTGTCGGACTTTCCGACGCCGG
>Ga0335083_10001355_pt1 | contig 33855 bp, 36 predicted proteins | sample Lox_Sample_42_FD_206716 | JGI IMG/M metagenome (GOLD analysis project Ga0335083, IMG submission 206716) | Soil microbial communities from Loxahatchee National Wildlife Refuge, Florida, United States - Lox_Sample_4.2 | ecosystem: Environmental > Terrestrial > Soil > Wetlands | place: USA...
CTCCCGCCGCCAGCGGGCGGCCGGGCAGCAGCGCCCGCAGGATCGCGGCCCGGGTCGGGTCGGCCATCAGCGCCGCGGCCGGCGCGATGTCCGTGTCGTACGGGTGCTCGGGGACCGCGGTCATGATTCGACGCTAGCCCAACTATCGTTCAACGAGCATCGAAGGATGACAGACAACCCCGCCCGCCTCGTCGCCGAGGGCGTCGAGAAGTCCCTGTCCATCGCGATGACCTGGCACGCCTGGGACGGCCGCCCGATCGCCGGGACGGTCGACGGCCGCCCGAACGTGTGGACGCCGGCCAAGGCGCTGCGCCGGATCACCGACCACCTGATCGACCACCTGCACGAGGTGCAGGCCCTGCTGGCCGGTGCCGAGCCGCTGCCGGACGAATGGCACGGCCGGTTCGTCACATTGGATTCTGACTGGGCCCGGCTGACCGAGCCGGATTTCAGCGAAGCTTCCTCACGGCTGCGGCGGCTGGCCCGCACCTACCTCCTTACCTATGAAATGGCTGGTGAGAAGGCATGGGACGCACCGCGCGACCCGGCCTGGACGCTGCGCGAGATCGCGGAACACGTGTCCGGAGTGTCGGGCTACGCGGAATATGTCGGAAACTTGAGATGACCAAGTGAGGCGCTCCGAGTTTGCGTGAGCGGCAGGATCGGCTACAGTTCTGATCGCAGCCCCCGGAGGGGGAATGCGATGCGGACGTGGCTCAGTTGGTAGAGCATCACCTTGCCAAGGTGAGGGTCGCGGGTTCGAATCCCGTCGTCCGCTCTCTCAGGACCGCAGGGTCTCCATGGCACCTTCTGCGGCCCTGTTTTCCGTTGGCGGAGTGGCCGAGTGGCTTAGGCAAGGGCCTGCAAAGCCCTGTACACGGGTTCGATTCCCGTCTCCGCCTCCACGGTTGCCCCGAGTGGCCCGGCCTTCCGGCCGGGCCACTCGTTTCGTTACGGGTCACGGATAACTGGTCACGTCCACGGGCGTGGTGTTGGACGGGGTGGCCCCGCCGGTGGAGTTGATGACGTGCTCGATCACGCCGACTCCGCCCAGAGACACGGTGAGCAGATCGTGGAAGTGGATGCCAGAGCCGGACGGAGCCTCGAAGGCGTGATCCGCCACCACTGCGGGGTTGACGTTGAAGTAGCAGTAGCTGCCGAGACCGTAGGCCGTGTGGCTGGTGACGCCCGGGGCCACCTCGTAGGCGGCGTAGCCGTCGGAGGAGCCGTTCATCCAGGCGGCCTGGTTCGGCGGGTCGTAGGGCATCTCGTTCTGGAAGAAGATGGTCTCGCCGCCGTTGCCGTTCCACTGCACGTCGTAGTTCTGGTAGTGCTCGACGAACAGGCCGGTCGCCAGGACGTTGGCGCCGTTCACGACCAGGCCGTGGGCGGCGGTGTTGACGGTCCAGCCGGTGGTGCCCGAGTTGCCGTGGTCGGCCCGCCAGGCCCAGATGTCGTCGACGAGGGTGTTGTTCGCGTTGACGACCAGGCTGTTGGTGGCCTTGCCGGCGATGTCGCCGCCGATCCGGAAGAACGTGTCCTGTACCGAGATCGGGTTGCTGGCGTGGCTGGCCGTCGACCCGGCCGTGCCGACGGTCAGCAGGACGCTGGAGTTGGTCGTGCCCGCGTCGAAGAGCAGGCCGTCGATCCGGACCCCGTCCACGTCCGCGACCTGCATGGTGTTCACGCCGTTGGCCGGGATGAGGGTGGGGAAGCCGACGCCGAGCACGACCGTGTTCGGGTTGGTGACGTTGAGCGTCTGGTTGATGGTGTAGACGCCGGGCGTGAAGAACAGGTTGCAGCCCTGCGCCAGGGCGGCGTTGATCTGCGCGGCGGTGTCCGACGGGGTAGCCACGAAGAACTGGCTCATCGGCAGCGAGGTACCGGGGGTCGAGCCGCCTGCCCAGCTGGCGCCGGACGCGTTCGTCCGCAGGCTGGGCAGGAACACGTGGTAGTTACCGGCGGAGTCCACGTAGAGGTACGGGACGTCCCTGGCCGTCGGGGTGGCCGCCAGCGTGGTCATCGGCGGGCTGGGGAAGCTCTGGGCGGGCGCGCCGGTCACGCCGGAGAACACCATGTTCCACACCGAGCCGCTCCAGCTGCCGAAGTTGCTGTCCGCGGAGTACCACTGCTGCTGCGAGACGCTCGACACCTGCCCGGAGACCTTGGTGTCGGCGATGTAGCCGCCGCTGGCGTAGCCGTAGCTGGCCGGGTAGAGCTCCAGGCCGCCGTGCACGTCGACCCGGCGGAACGGGCCGGCCTGGGCTACCGCCCAGCGGTCGCTCCCGGCGGACGGGTTGATGGCCAGGTTCTCGGCCGACCGCCAGAAGTTCTGGGTGGCGTTGCCGGTGCCGTCGAACGCGTCGACGGTCACGTCGCCGTTGATGGTGACGTTATCCGGGTTCTGGCCCAGGCCCTGGATCGAGGTGTAGTAGCCGATGTTGGCCTCGGCGCTGTACGTGCCCGGCTTGAACAGCAGCGCGTACCGCTGGGTGCCGAACTGGTTGAGCTTCTGGGTGTTGAACACGTTGTTCAGCGTCGTCTGGATGCTCGAGCTGGACATGCTGGGGTCGAAGACGTACACGTTCGGCCCGAAGTTCGGCGTGTTGGACTGGCCGGTGCAACCGGTCCCGGTGGTGCCTCCGGTGGCGTAGACCTGGAACTCCCACAGGGAGTACCCGTACTGGGTGCCGCGGGCGGTGCCGTACATGCGGATGTAGCGTCCGGTGCCGGTGACCGGCAAGGTCTGGGTGCCGCCGGTGCCGGTGGTGGTGGAGTAGATCGTGGTCCAGGCCGAGTTGTCAGTGGACGTCTGGATCTGGAAGGCCTTGCCGTAGGCGGTCTCCCACTGCAGGGTGACCTGGCAGATCGACTGGCTGCTGCCCAGGTCAACCTCGAGCCACTGGGGGTCGGAGAAGGCGCTTGACCACCGGGTCCCGGTGTTCCCGTCGACCGCGTTGGAGGCCGGGAAGCTCGCGCTCTCGGTGGAGGACGCGGTGGCGGTCTTGCCCTGGGCGATGTTGGCGGTCCCGCAGGTGGCGGCGGCTGCGGTCGGGACCTGGGCCGGCAGGACGAAGCCGGTGAGGACCAGTGATGCGCAGGCTAGCGCGCGGGTGAGCAGGCGGAGGGGCGGGGCGAGAGGCATGGCAACAGCTCCTGGCCAGGCTTGATACAAGGCTTAGTTAATGGCGTAACTTAACTGTTTCGACACAGACCGTCAAGATCTCGCAACAGATGTGCGCGGTTGTGACGAGATTTGCCTGTTGACGCCATTCGGCCGGTATAAACATTCCGTGAACGGCTTGTTATAAGGTGCTAGTCAAGCTGGGAGCCTTGGGGGATGCATGCGTGAGCGACGGCGGTGGACCGTCCGCGACCTGCGTCGCGACAACCGCGCGGTCCTGCTGTCCTCGCTGTTCTTCGAGCAGCCGCAGAGCCGGCCTGATCTCAGCGAGGTCACCGGGCTCAGCCCGGCTTCGGTCAGCAACGTCGTCCGTGAGCTGATCGACGAGGGCATCGTGGTCGAGGCCGGGTCCGTCGACTCTGACGGCGGCCGGCCGCGGGTCCTGCTGCAGGTGAACCCGGACTACGGATACGTCATCGGGGTCGACTTGGGCGAGATCCGGGTCCGGGTCGAGTTGTTCGATCTGACCATGACCGAGCGCGCGAAGGTCGACTACCCGCTTGATCCCCGGCAGCACGACGTCGGCGTGATCGTGGAAGCCATCCTGACCGGCCTCGACGAGGTGCTGGCGCGCAGTGGTGTCAGCCCGTCGGCCGTCCTAGGCGTCGGGATCGGGGTTCCCGGCATCGTGGAGAACCAGCCCGACGCCCGCATCCACGGGCAGAGCTTCGGCTGGGACGCGGTTCCCCTGGAGAGGCTGCTCCGCGCGGGGACCAGCCTGCCGTTGTACATCGACAACGGCGCCCGGACGATGGGCCAGGCGGAGCTGTGGTTCGGCGCGGGGCGCGCGACCCAGCACGCCGTCGTCTGCCTGATCGGCTCGGGCGTGGGCGCGAGCATCATCACCCACGGGTCCTCACACCGGGGATCGGTGGCCAGCGCGGTGGAGTGGGGGCACACCACCGTGATCGCGGGCGGCCGCACCTGCCGGTGCGGGGCACGCGGCTGCCTGGAGGCCTACGCCGGCGCCGAGGCCATCCTCGAGCGGTACGGCGGCCCGCTGCCGGGAACGGACGAGGAATCCGACCTGGCCGCGCTGATCGGCCTGGCCGCCACGTCGGAGCGCGCGGCGCAGGTGCTGGATGAGGCCGCGCTCTACCTCGGCGTCAGCATCGGCAACCTGATCAACTTGTTCACCCCCGAGCGGATCATCATCGGCGGCTGGGCCGGGCTGCTGCTTGGCGAGCGGATGCTGCCGGCCATCACGGCCGCGGCCCGCGAGCACTCCCTGCGGTACCCGTTCGCCCGGACCACGATCGAACTCGGCCGCCTAGGACCGGACGCCGTCGCCCTCGGCGCCGCCACGCTGCCGATCGAGGCGCTCCTCAGCGGGACAGTCCTCAGCGCCAAGAGCGACCGCTCCGCCAGCTGAGCCACGCCGGCCGCCGAGCCGTCCCGGGACAAGAAGACCTCACCGCCTGTACATGATTGCCACAACATGCACGTCCTAAGGCTGACATTGCAGCAACCACGACGTAGCTGCAGGGACGGCCGGGGGCTAGGGGGCCCGATGTGCCATCGAGGCAGTCGTGCTGGCACTTGCAAAGGATTGCTGGGGGATAGCGTGACGTAGTGGTGTTAACAGTATTTTCCTTTTGTTCGGGCTTGACGGGTCATGTCGGGCATAGTTACGTTGCGCTTTGAAATAAGTCTTGGAGCAAGTCGCTTCGCGGGTGGGGCGGTCACCGTCAGGCATGGTGGCGGACCGAAGACTGGGCCCTTCGTACCGGAAGGACGGCTATGAGCCTCATCTCGCGTACGCGAGGAAAGCGCCGGATCGCTGCCGTCCTCGCGGCGCTCAGCCTGATCGCCGGGGTGCTGGTCACCGCGCTGACGGCGGGTCCCGCGACCGCCGCTGCCTGCGGGACGACGAACATCGCCCAGGGCAAGACGGCCACCGCATCGTCGCTGGAGAACGCGAGCTTCCCCGCCTCCAACGCGGTGGACGGGAACACCGGCACCCGGTGGTCGAGCGCGTTCGCCGACCCGCAGTGGCTGGACGTGGACCTCGGCTCGTCGCAGCCCGTCTGCCAGGTCACGCTGGACTGGGAGACGGCCTACGCCCGTGCCTTCCAGATCCAGGTCTCGACGGACAACTCCAGCTGGACCACCATCTCTCCACGACCACGGGCACCGGGGGCGTGCAGGTGCTGAACGTGTCGGGGACCGGGCGGTACATCCGGATGTACGGCACCACCCGCGCTACCCAGTGGGGCTACAGCCTGTGGGAGTTCCAGGTCTACGGACCTCGTCGGGCACCGGAGGCGGCGGCTCGGGGGCTCCCCCGGCCTCGTTCTGGGGTAACACCAGCGCCATTCCCGCCGCTCACGACGTCCTGGAAGTCGCCGTGGTGAACCAGGCCAACGGCCAGTACCCGGACAGCCAGGTCTACTGGAGCTTCAACGGGCAGACCACCGCGCAGATCTTCGGCTGCGCCGGGACCCTGGCCGGGAACCCAGCGCTGTGCGCCGGCCTGAACCGGCATGTCGCGCAGCTTCCGGCAGCGCAGCAGTCAGATCCCGCGAACTTCTACCAGGCCGCCCCGGCGAACTACTACGCCGAGTTCTGGCACCAGAACGCGATCAACGGCCTGGCGTACGGCTTCCCCTACGACGACGACGCCGGGCAGTCCTCGGACATCTCGGTGGCCAACCCCCAGTACATGGTGGTCGCCGTCGGCTGGTAACCGGTCCCGACAGGAGGTTCGGTCCATGATGCAGCCCCTGACCGGCGGTTCCGCGCGGGCCATACCACCAGCTTATGACCAGCTAGCCTTAAGTTACTCATCAGTAAACTTGGAGCTAATGGTACGCCATCCTCCAGTTTCTGCTCAGATCCAGGCCCGATCCTGAGCCGACGCAGAGCAGAAGCAGCGAGGATGCAATGGAAACAAACACGGGGGGCACGCCCTGGCGGAGGCTGCTGATGACGCTTCCTGCCTGCAGCGAATCAGTACGGATGGGCAGGCATACCACCCGCGTGGTGCTATCCGCCTGGCGGTTGCCCAGCCTGGAGGAGAACGCTGTCCTGGTCGTCTCGGAACTGCTCACCAACGCCATCCGGCATGCCCGGGATACCGATGCCATCGAGCTGGACCTGCATGCCACGCGGGCCTGGCTGCGGATCGAGATCCAGGACCGCGACCGGCAGTGGCCGCGGCCGCGGGTCGTGAACGAGCTGAGCGAGTCCGGCTTCGGGTTCGTCCTCATCGACGCCCTGGCGGCCAAGTGGGGTGTACGCGAGACCGAGACCGGCAAGGCCGTGTGGGCGGAACTCGACATTCAGCCAGGGTCCGGACCGGGCCAGGCCGCTATGGCGCGCCCGGCTGGATGAGGCCCGCTTCGTAGGCCAGGACCACGATCTGGACCCGGTCCCGCAGGGCGAGCTTGGCCAGGATCCGCCCGACGTGAGACTTCACCGTCGCCTCGGAGACGAACAGCGTAGCCGCGATCTCGGTGTTGGACAGGCCGCGCGCCACCGCGATGAGCACCTCGCGCTCTCGATCGGTCAGCGTGGCGAGCTGCGGGAAACGCGGATCCCGCTGGCTCGCGGGAACCGGCAGGACGTGGGCGTACTCCTCCAGCAGCCGGCGGGTGACCCGCGGGGACACCACCGCGTCCCCGGCGGCCACGGTCCTGATGGCCGCGACGAGCTCGCCCGGGCGCACGTCTTTGAGCAGGAAGCCGCTGGCGCCGGCCCGGAGCGCGCCGAAGGCGTACTCGTCCAGGTCGAAGGTGGTCAGGACCAGCACCTTGGGCAGCGGCCCGGCGGCGGTGATCCGCTGGGTCGCCTCGATACCGTCGGTGCCCGGCATCCGGATGTCCATCAGCGCCACGTCGGGGGTGTGCCGCTGCGCGAGCTGGACGGCCTCCTCTCCGTTGCCCGCCTCGCCGACCACGGTCAGGTCATCCTCGGCCTCGAGGATCATGCGGAACCCGCGCCGCAGCAGCGGCTGGTCGTCGGCCAGCAGGACCGAGACGCTCATCCGGCCCTACCCGAGATCCTGAGGGTGGCCTCGACCAGCCAGCCCTCCGGGGTGTCGGGGTTCGGCCCCGCGCGCAGCGTGCCGCCGTGCAGCGCGGCTCGTTCCCGCATGCCGTCGATGCCGTGCCCGCGCTGCCCGCCGCCGGGCAGCGTGTCCGCCGTCCGGGCCTGGCCGTCGTCGGTGACCCGGATCCTGACCTGGGGCCGGTCGTAGACGATGGCGACGGCCGCGTGGCGGGCCGCGGCGTGGCGCAGGGTGTTGGTCAGCGCCTCCTGGACGATGCGGTACGTGCTCAGCTCGGCCGCGGCACCGAGCGGGAACGGCGTTCCCTCCACCGTCAGGTCCACCGGCAGGCCGGTCGCCCTGATCCGCTCGGCCAGCGCGCCGAGGTCGCCGAGGCCGGGCTGCGGCGCCAGTCCCCCGGCCGGCTCGTCGGTACGCAGCACGCCGAGCATGGCCCGCAGGTCGGCCAGGGCCTGGCGGGCCACCTCGGAGGCGTCGGTCATCGCCTCGGCGCCGCGGGCCGGGTCGGCGCGGCCCACGACGGCGGCGGCGTCCGCCAGCGTGATCACGACCGACAGGCTATGCGAGACGATGTCGTGCAGGTCCCTGGCGATCCTGGTCCGCTCGGCGGCGGCCGCGATCGCCGCCTGCTGATCCCGCTCGACCTCGAGCCTGCGGGCACGCTCGTCCATCCAGGCCAGGTAGCGGCTGCCCGAGGCGGCGGCCAGCCCGGCGAACAGGGCGGCGACCACCAGGGCGGTCAGGAACAGCAGCGAGCGCGGCGCCGTCCCAGCCAGCTGCCACTTGACCGCCGCCATGGCGGAGCCGACCTCGAGCACGGCCGCGGCTATCAGGGCGCGGATGCGCGACTCGTGAGCCGCCACCGTGTAGAGCGCGACGAGGAGGGCCACGTCCCCGAGCAGCGGGAACCCGAGCAGCCACTGGACCAGCGCGATGGCGCTGGCGGCCAGGAAGACCGCGGACGGGTAGCGGCGGCGGCCGACGAGAACCATGATCAGCGCGGTCTGCACGACGAACGAACGGCTGCTGGCGAAGTGCGACCAGGATAGCCACAGCGAGCACAAGGCGAGGAGCGTCCCGGTCAGCAGCATGTCGGCAGCCAGCGGGTGGGTCCGCATCAGCCGGCGGCTCTGGCCGAACAGGCCCCGGGCGATCTCGTCAGGCGGCTGCTCGCCCGGCCACTCGCGCGCCGGATGCGCGCCAGTCCCCAGCGGGGCCGGGAGCCTGGTCGTGATGCCCATGGGTGTCCTTCTCCTCGCCTACCGGCAGCGTACCCGCGCAGCTTGGTCCGGCTCCCGGTCCGGCCCCGTATCAGACCTGAGGATGAGGCCGCCCGGCCGGATTTCGTCCTCCGGGTGGTCCCGCGGTAAGGCGCCCGCGCCATACCGTGGCCTTGCGTCGTGCATCCCTTGGAGGTTTCTTGGCCGTTCAACCCCCGCCTGGCTGGATAGCGGACCTGGGCCAGCCGGGTCGGGAGGTTGCGGTACACGCCCCGGGGACCCTGGGATGCCGCCGGTGAGCGCTCACGCGGTCCGTAATCGCATCCTTCCCGAGCCGACCGCGGCGAAGGTACCCGAGATCATCTTCCTGTTCTGGGTGATCAAGGTCCTCACTACCTGCGGCGGCGAGGCCGTGTCCGACTACCTGGCCCTGGGCAACAGGCAGGTCGGCGCCGCCGTGGAGACCGGCCTGGTGGTCATCGCGCTGATCTGGCAGTTCAGGACCCGGCGCTACGTCGCGGCCGCCTACTGGTCGCTGGCCTACGCCATCGCCATCTTCGGCACCGGGGTGTCGGACGCACTGCACCTGTTCGTCGGCATTCCGTACGCAGGCACCACCTTGCTCTGGGCCGTGGTGCTCGCGCTGGTCTTCTGGCTCTGGTACCGCAGCGAGGGCACGCTGTCCATCCACAGCATCGTGACCCGGCGGCGCGAGGCCTACTACTGGGCCGTGGTGTTCGCCACCTTCGCGCTCGGCACCGCGCTTGGTGACTTCACGGCCAGCGTCCTCGGCCTGGGGTATCTCGCGTCCGCGATCATGTTCGTGGGCATCATCGGGATTCCCGCCCTGTTCTGGTCCCGGTTCGGTCTCAACGCGGTCGTCGCGTTCTGGTTCGCCTATGTGGTGACCCGCCCGCTGGGCGCGTCGTTCGCCGACTACTTCGGCCGGGCGCGCTCGCTGAGCGGCGCGGGCTTCGGATCCGGCCGGGTCGCGCTCATCGTGGCCGTCGCGGTGGCGATCGGCGTCGCGTACCTCGCCATCACGCGCCGCGACGTCCAGGCGCCCGTGCCCGCCGCCAGCCCGCGGGCTAACTCGGAAATGGCTTCAGGTAGGTCCGCGCGCGACGGTTATTAATTTCCTCGTGGGTAGGTAGCTGGCATGGTCAGGATTAGGCGCTGGGTCATCGGTAAACGCAAGAAGGTCGTGTGGTCCGAACCGCAGCTTCCGCCCTTCATCAAGATCAACCCGGAGAGCCCGCCCGGCGCCCACGAACAAGGCCTCCAGCCCGGTGACATGTCGATGGCCGCCGCGGCGGAGGAATTTCTCAAGCTGGACGAGGGTGAGGGCGAGCCGGTATAGGTGAGCCCCGGCCCCGTTCGGTGATTTCGGGTTTCGCCCTGCCCTCAGCTCGGCTCGGCCAGCAGGGCCCGCATGGCCTCCAGCGCGAGCCGGATGTTCTCTACCGAGTTGGCGTAGGAGAACCGCAGGAAGCCCTCGCCGTAGGCGCCGAAGGCGGTGCCCGCCAGCGCCGCTACGCCCGCGTCGGCCAGCAGCCTGGCCTGAAGGTCCGCCGCGCTCTGCCCGGTCCCGGTGATGTCGGGGAAGGCGTAGAACGCGCCCTGCGGCTCCAGGCAGCTGACGCCGGGGATGTCGTTGAGGCCGGCCACCACGACGTCCCGGCGGCGGCGGAACTCGGCCACCATCGCGTCCACCTGATCCCACGGGCCTTCCAGGGCGGCGATCGCCGCGTACTGGCTGAACGCCGACGTGCACGAGACCGAGTTGATGGCCAGCCTGGTCACCGGCTCCACCAGGGCGGGCGGGAACACGCCGAAGCCGAGCCGCCAGCCGGTCATCGCGAATGTCTTGGACCATCCGTCGAGCAGGATCGTCCGGTCGGCCATCCCCGCGACGTCGAGCACGCTGGCATGGTCAGGCCCGTACCTGATGGCCCAGTACACCTCGTCGGTCAGCACGACAAGGTCGTGCCGCATGGCGATGGCGGCGATCGCCTCGCAGTCCTCGCGGGTGAGCGCGCTGCCGCACGGGTTGTGCGGCGAGTTGATGATCAGCAGCCTGGTCCGGTCCGTGATCAGCCGCTCGAGTTCGTCCGTGTCGATGCGGAAGCCGTTCCGCTCGCGCAGCGGGACGGGCACGGGCACCGCGCCGGCGAACGAGGTGATGGACTCGTACATCGGGAACCCGGGGTCGGGGTAGAGCACCTCGTCGCCCTCGCCGGCCAGGGCGAGGATGGCGAAGAACATGATCGGCTTGGCGCCGGGCGTCACGATCACGCGGTCAGGCGTGACCCGCATCCGCCCGGTGCGATCGAGGAAGGCCGCCACGGCCTGGCGCAGCGGCGGGATGCCGGGTGCGGGCACGTAGTGCGTGGCCCCCGCGTGCAGGGCCTCGACCGCCGCCTCGACGATATGCGGGGCGGTCGGGAAATCCGGCTCGCCGATCTCCAGGTGGATGACCTTCCCGCCGGCGTCCTCGATGGCCCGGGCCCGGGCGAGGACCTCGAACGCGGATTCGGTGCCGAGCCTGGACATGCGGTCTGCGAGCCGGATCTCAGTCATGCCCCAATGGTATGACTGTGACCGTATTGCCGTAAGAGCCGGGAGTGACGGCTCAACCGGCCCCGGTACTTCGCCGTCAGAGCAGGGGCTGCAGCCGGGCCAGGGCTTCCCTGAGGTTGGGCTCGGAGGTGGTGTCGTGCGCCTCGGTCAGGGTCAGCCAGCGCAGCGGGGCGTCCGGGTTCTCCGGGCGGATCGCTTGCGGGTTCTCGGTGGCCATGAAGAAGCGCACGTCGGCGTGCTCGTGGGCGGGCTCGCCCTTGCCGGGGGGGACGCGGACGATCACGACCTGCCTGATCGCGGCGTCCGGCCACGGGATCAGGTCGGTCAGGCCGGTCTCCTCGGCCGCTTCCCTGGCCACGATGGCGAGCGGGTCGGTCTCGCCCGGGTCGCCGTGCCCGCCGACCTGCAGCCAGGCCTGCTGGCGCTGGTGCCAGCGCAGCAGCACCCGGCCGGTGGGCGGGTGGACGATCAGCGCGGACGAGGTGACGTGCAGCGTCAGACTGCGCCGGTAGGGGTCGGCGGCCGCCTCAAGGAGGCTCCGCACCCGTCGCACGTCGGCCGCCTCGGCGTCGCCCTCGGGGCGATAGTGATCCAGGAGCGTGGTGAGGTCAGGCACCGAACAAGTATGGCGGGCGCCCGGTCACGCCGGGGGTGCAGGCGAAGATGTCGCCGGCGTGGGGCTGGGCGGCCACCTCGGCGGGAGTGAAGTTCTCCCGGGCGGTGGTGATGTACAAGGTGCTCAGGTCCGCGCCGCCGAAGGCGGCCGAGGTGACCTGGGTGACCGGGAGCCTCACCACCGTGTCCAGCCGCCCGTCCGGCGTGTAGCGGCGCAGCTCGCCTGAGCCCCACACAGCGAGCCACAGGCTGCCGTCGGCGTCCAGGGTCAGGCCGTCGGGCAGGCCGCCCGATACCGGGATGAACTGCTCGCGGTCACCGAGCGCACCGGTGTCCGGGTCGGTGGCGAACACGTCTACTCCCCCGCCGTAGCTGTCCGCGAAGTAGAACGCCCGGCGGTCGTCGGTCCAGTCCAGGCCGTTGGACAGCCCGATGCCGCCGAACAGCTCGGCGACCGAGCCGTCGGGGCTGAGCCGGTACAGCGCGCACGGCGGGCCCTTGTCCGCCAGCGTGCAGGTACCGGCCCACATGCTCCCCCACGGATCCGGCTTGCCGTCGTTGAACCGGAACACGGTCCCGTCGACCGCGAAGTCCCCGAGCCGCCGCAGGTCCGTGCCGTCGTCGGCGGCCAGCGCGAAGTGGTCGGCCAGCGCGAGCACCAGGCCGCCGTCCCGGGTCAGCCCGGCGGTGCCGAGCTCACCGCCGGTCCCGAACCAGGTGTGCGCGCCGGTGGCCGGATCCAGCGCATGCACCTGGCCGCGCAGGATGTCCACCCAGCGCAGCCGGCCGCGGGCGGCGTCCCAGAACGGCCCCTCGGCCAGCTCGCACTGGGCCGGGACGGCGATGTCGGCATCAAGGGTCCTGGTCACGACGTGTTCTCCGAGTTCACGTCCCACCAGTACCACACCGGGGCTACCCCGTGAAGAAGCGGTAGGAGCCCACCTCGGTGTAGGCCTGCGCGACCGGAGGCTCGTCGCAGCGTTCCCTGATGCCGGCCTGGAACTCGCCGAAGGCCCTGACCTCGAGGATCGGGCTGGGGTCGCGCTCGGACTGCGTGATATGGACGAAGGTCACCCCGTCGTCCAGCCGGAGCGTGGTGTACCTGAAGCCGTCGGGACGGGTCTGGTGCAGTTCGGCGTAGACGGCGCGGACGAGCTCGGCGTTGGCGTCGGCCTGAGCGGGCTTGGTCCGGTAGCGGATGATGCTCTGCGGCATGGCTAGCTCCTGATCTCGATCTTGGATGGGATGGTTTCTGCTGGTACTGGTACTGGTGCTGGTGTGGCGATCCGGCGGCCCGAGACGAGCAGGCCGGCGACGGCTCCGGTGAGGGCAAGGCCGGCGCAGGCGTCCATGGCCGGCCCGAATCCGGAAACGAACGAGGTGGGTGACCCGTAGCGGCCATTGGCGGCGAAGACCGCGGCGCAGATCGCGACCCCGAACCATCAGCGACGCCGCCGAGGTTAGCGCCAGCACCCAGCGCTGTCCGGTGGTTGTTCCTTTCGTGCTCACGTGCTCCTCCTCGTGGTCTGTCACTGGTACTGACACCGGGCCTTCCGTCAGCTGAGCGATGACTTTCCGGCGGCGGCGGTGTCTGTACCTGTGTGGCGAATTCCGTGGCGGTGCTGGACCGGGCCCGGGGTGGAGACGACCGGGCCTTCGGCGAGCTGACTGATCCGTACCTGAGCGAGCTTCGGCTGCACTGCTACCGGATCCTCGGTTCGGTGCAGGACGCCGAGGACGTCCTCCAGGAGACGCTGCTGGCCGCCTGGCGGGGGCTCGGCCAGTACGAGGAGCGCGCCTCGGTCCGCACCTGGCTGTACCGGATCGCGACCAACCGGTGCCTGAACGCGCTGCGGGCGGCCGAACGCAGGCCGCGAACCGCGCCCGCCGGGCCTGATTTCCTCACCGTCGAGCCGACCAGGCGAGGCGAGCCGCTGTGGCTGGAGCCCTACCCGGACGCCCTGCTCGAGGGACTGCCTGACGCGCAGGCGGGTCCTGAGGCGCAGTACGAGGCCAAGGAGGCGGTCGCGCTGGCCTTCGTGACCGCGGTTCAGCACCTGCCGGCCAGGCAGCGGGCCGTGCTGGTGCTCAGGGACGTGCTTGGGTTCCGGGCCGCCGAGGTGGCGGACATGCTGGACAGCAGCGAGGCCTCGGTGAACAGCGCGCTACAGCGGGCCAGGGAGACGATGGGCCGCCGCCTGCCGGGACCGAACCGGGAGCGCGCGCCGCTGCCGCGTTCGGCCCGGGAGCGGGATGTCGCGACACGGTTCGCGACCGCCTTTTCCGGCGACGACATCGACGGCGTGGTCGCCCTGCTGACCGAGGACGCCTGGTTCACCATGCCGCCGGTCACGCTGGAGTTCCAGGGTGCCGTGGCCATCGGCGGGTTCCTGCGGGACATCAGGGACTGGCGCGGGCCGCGGCCGTACCGGCTGGTGCCGGTGCGGGCCAACGGGCAGCCGGCGTTCGGGTGCTACCTGCAAGACGGTCCTGACGCGGGGTTCGGCGCGCACGGGCTGATCGTGCTGACGCTGGAAGGGGACCGGATCTCGGCGCTGACCCGGTTCACGGACAACGCGAACCTGGGGAGGTTCGGCCTGCCGCTGGAGCTCGCGGGTGACCGGGTGTTACAAGTGCGCACTGGGGGCACGGCTCTGGTAGGCTCTCGTCATCTCGGGCCGTTGGCGCAGCGGGAGCGCGTCTCCCTGACACGGAGAAGGTCACTGGTTCAAATCCAGTACGGCCCACCAGGAAGATCCCCACTAGCCGCTTGGTAGTGGGGATCTTGTCGTTTCCGGGCTTGATCTGGTCCGCGCCTGATCCGGCCGTTTAGCGAGGTTCGCGTCTCCAGCGGCGCAGCCAGAGCAAGCCGAAGACGGGAAGGATGAGCGGCACGAAGCCGTAGCCGCTGCCGTAGCCGGACCACACGGTGGCGTCGGGGAAGGTGGCCGGGTCGGCGACGCTCCAGGTGCCGACCACCAGTACGCCGGCGAGTTCGACCGAGCAGGAGATGACGGCGATCCGGCGCGCGGCCGGGGTGCCGACGGCGAGGGTGACCGTGGCCAGGATGTAGACCACGCCGGCGAAGGCCGACAGCGAGTAGGCGACCGGGGCGTGGCTGAACTTCGTCGCGATCTGCACCCCGGCCCGGGCGGAGGCGGCGAGCGCGAAGAGCGCGTAGACGGCGATCAGCAGCCGGCCCGGGCCTGTCCTGGTCGAGTCCGGCCGCGACGCCACGGGCCCGGGCTCGAATTCGGGCGGCGCCTGGGGCTCAGACATGGATGACTGGCCAGATCTGATGCAGCCGGACCATCAGCACGGCCGCCACGAGCCCGGCCACGGCGATGACCGCGGGACCCCATCGTGACCGCTCCATCAGCCCCCAGACCGCCGCGGCCAGCGGGACGAACGGCATCGCGATGAGGTATCCGATGAGGGTCGCCAGCCCGGCCGGGCGTTCACCGCCGGCCAGCCTGGCCACGACGATGCCGACTTCGACCAGCAGCAGGATTTCAACGACGCCGACCGCGGTGAGCAGGGGGACGTCCATCCGCCGGTTCCGGGCGGTCATCACCAGCGCGTACCCGGCCAGCGCGAGACCCGCGACGATGATCGTCGTGGGAACGGCACCGTTCACCCGCGACATTTTACTACGTCTCGTAGTAACTGACGCTTGCTCTGCTCATGGCCGCCAGCCAGCGGGAGTGTCCGCGTTCGAGGCCGACTGCTGTATGCCGGACTCACGTGGGCCGGGCTCGGCAACCCCACACCGGGCCTCTAGGTGTCTTTGTGTGCAGCGGTGTCCCTGGGGAGCCGACCTTTCCTTCGCAGCACATGCGAACTTCCATGCCCTCGCGGTCGAGCAGGGGGCCAGTTGCACTCACGCGGCATCTATCTCGTAGTCCGCGACGAAAACGCCTCGCCTGCGGAACGCGGCCGGGGCATGCACCAGTGCCTGCGCACGCGCGCCCGGTGTGTCGAACGGGAACCAGAAGCGTCTCAGCCCGCGGGTAGCCGACCAGTCAGGCGCAGCCTCACCGTCCCGCATAGCAAGATGCTCGGCAAGCCCGGCAAGCAGCACATCCCAGCGCTCATCACCGACCGGACCCGGCGCGTCTTCCAGCAACCTAAGACGAACCCCGGCCGGCTCCTGGTGGTACTCCTTGAGGAACTCGACGACCAGCCGCCACTGCGAGTCAAAGTCCGCCTGAACCGCGACGAGACGAGCCAGATCAGCAACGGTCATCGGGTGGTAACTCACGTCCACAGAGTAGCGAACACGGCATCGCCCACTCCACGTCCTCTATCGGTTGGCTACAGGGCAGGCAAGCCCGACATTGCTTCCGTCCCACTGAGTCGCCCGGGCTTCGCGGCTGACTAGCGGGAGCCAGCAATGGAAGCCAGTACAGTCAGCAATGCGCAGCAGACCTCTCCTGTCAGCTGAGCCACGTTCAGTAGGTCGAGTCGGCCAGTTAGGCCTGTGATAGGCCGGCGCCCTGGAGCGGGGACAGAGCGCGGGCGCGCATCCGCCGCAGCAGCCGGGTGTCGGCGGTCCGCACCAGGGGGTGAACACCGCCGTTGCCGCTGGCCTCGGCCTGCCACTGGTCCCGACGGGCGGCGAGCGTGGCCGGGTCGGCCAGCTCGGTGCAGTCGAGGGTGTTCCGGTTCACGTCGACCACGATCGTGTCGCCGTTGCTGATGAGCGCGATCGGGCCGCCCAGGGAGGCCTCGGGCGACACGTGACCGATGACAAGGCCCACTGAGCCGCCGGAAAAGCGGGCGTCGGTCATCAGCGCGATCGTGATGCCGCGCTGGCGGCACAGCGCGGTGATCCGGGACGTCGGGTCGAGCATCTCTGGCATGCCCGGCGCGCCGCGCGGACCCTCGTAGCGGATCACCACCATGTCGCGGTCCGCGAACTGCTCCGGGGCGGACGCCAGCGCCTCGATCAGCGCCGCCTCACTGTCGAAGACCCGGGCGCGCCCGGTGAACCGGCCGTCCTCCATGCCGCCCTCGACGCCGGCCAGTTTGATCACGGCACCGCCGTCGGGGGCCAGGTTGCCGTGAAGCATCCGCAGGCCGCCGGTCGGCTTGAACGGAGCCGACAGCGGGTGGATCACCTCGCCGTCCGGCGGGGGCGGGGCCAGGCGGGCGACCTGCTCCGCCAGGGTCTCACCGGTGCAGGTGACGCAGCTGCCGTCGAGCACCCCGGCGTCCAGCAGCTCGCGGACGATCACCGGCAGGCCGCCCTTGGCGTCGATGTCGACCATCGAGTAACGGCCGAACGGGCGGGCGTTGACTAGCACCGGCAGGGTGCGCGAGACCTCGTTGAAGTCTTCCTGCCTGATCACGTCACGCCAGAAGTCGATGCCCGCGGCCCGCGCCAGCTCCGGCCCGTGCAGTACGACGTTGGTCGAACCGCCCATGGCGATGGCCACCAGCGCCGCGTTACGCAGCGCGGCCGCGGTGACGATGTCCCGGGGGCGGAGGTTGCGTTCGGCCAGCACCTGCAGCGCGTCGAGCAGCTGGGCCGGGAACTCCTCGATCCGGCGCAGGTCTTCTGAGGCGGGACTCACCATGTGCAGGGGCTCCATGCCGCAGGTGGCGATGAACGACTGCATGGTGTTGTAGGTGAACATCCCGCCGCAGCTCCCGTGGCCGGGCGAGGCCTCCATGGCGATGCGCCGCCGCTCCCCGGGCGAATCCGCCGCCGCCTGGAAGCAGGAGATGATGTCGATCGGCTCGCCGGTCAGGGAGTCGATGCCGGGGCGGATCGAGCCATCGGACATGATCACCGCGGGCACGTTGTGCTCGAGGATCGCGGCGAGCGTCCCCACCGGGGGCTTGTCGCAGGCGACCACGGCGATCACTCCGCGTACGTCGCTGCCCTCCAGGTGCAGGCACACACCGTCGTTCGTGGTCTCGCGGCCGATCAGCGAGTAGCGCATCTGGGAGGTGCCGTTACGCTGCCCGTCGGAGATGCCGCTCGCGTAGTTCGGCGCGATGACCCGGACCGGCAGGTCTTTCTCGGTCACCCGGCGGCGCAGTTCGGCCTGGATGGCCTCGACCTTCGCGGGCACCCCGGCGTAGCAGATGCTGTCCCCCAGGTTGCCGATGACTCCCCACACCGGACAGTGGATCTTGTCCGGATCCTGGCCCTGGATCCGGGCGGTCGCCACCGCCTGCGTGTCCTGTCCGGGCTTCCAAGCTGCCGCGTCGCTCACTGTTGACCTCTCAATCCGCCCCAAGGGATAAGGCTCGATCGTACCGAGCCACGGCTAGCTGCCCAGCGGATTCGGCGCCTGCGTTGTACCGCGCCCTCGCGCTTCACTGGTGACGGACTCCCTGCCGGTCCAATTCGGCCTGGACGAGGCCGGAGTCAAGCTCGTGGAAGGGCTGACCGGTACGCACGGACAGCGCGGCGGCGATCCCCGCGGCCTGCCCGGTGACCGCGCAGCAGGCCATGTTGCGGGTGGCCGCGTGCGCGATCCGGTCCCCGCCGATCGCCCGGCCGGCGACCAGGAGGTTCCTCACCCCCCGCGGCAGCAGGGCGCGGTAGGGGATGTGCAGGTAGCGCCCGGTCGTCGGCAGGATCAGCACGCCGTACCCGTCGATGAACTCGGGGTAGATGCCGACCGAGTCAGCGAAGCGCGCCTGGCCGCGCACGTCCTGCTCGGTCAGGTTGTAGACGGCATCGATCTTCCGGGTGTCACGGATCCCGATGGTCATCCCGAAGTTGCGCAGCCGCGCGGTCCGGCAGCCCGGCGTGTAGCGCCGCAGCGCCTCGATCGCCAGCAGCGCCTGGCGGCGGCCCTCGATCTCGAAGCGGGTCAGGCTGTCAGGGTCGGTCCCGTCGCACCCCGCCAGGTGGACCAGGTTCATGTAGGTGAGCTCGCCGGTGTCGTGGAGCGCGCCCCAGGTGCCGGCGAGCGTGGTCAGGTCGGCCGGGATCACCCCGTCCCTTATCGCCTGCGCGAACGGCTTGCGCAGGAAGGGAGAGAAGAGCCCGTCTTCCTTGCCCGAGGTCTCGACCGCCCACTCGCCCGCCGACCAGTCGGCGTAGGTCGCCGGGTCGGCCCTGATCCCGGCCAGGAATGCCTGCTTGTCCACCCCGCTCAGATGGAACATGACGGAGGCTGCCTGCATCTCCTCGACCGGTGTGGTGCGGGTCGGCGCACCCGCCCGGTGGGCTACGTCGGCGTCGCCGGTACAGTCGATCACCCGGTCGGCCAGGATCGCCTCGCGGCCAGCCTTGGATTCCGTGATCACCCCGGCCACGGTGTCGCCGTCCATGACCGGAGCGGCGAACGCGCGGTGCAGCAAGGGACGCACTCCGGCTTCCTCGACGAGCCGGTCGGCGACCACCTTGAAGCCTTCGGAGTCGATCTCCCAGGACTTGGATTGAGAGTCAGGTACCGCGGCGCCCATGCCCTTCGCGCGCTCCTCGAACTCCCGCCCGATACCGCCCGCCTCGACGGTCGCCTCATGCCGGTACCAGGCCAGGCCCTCGACCCCCACCACGGTGAGGTTGCCGCCGAAGCACCCGAACCGCTCAAGCAGGGAGACCTCGGCGCCGGCCCGCGCCGCCGCGATCGCCGCGGCCAGGCCGCTGGGCCCGCCGCCGACGACGAGCACCGGGACGTGGTGCACGACGTCGACCGCACGCGCGGGCTCGCGGATGGTAAGGACTGCGTCATCGGTCACCGCACCAGTGTTGCCGACGCTAGCTGCCGCCCTCTGCGTCTGAGTTCATCCATGCGGGGTGATCCGTACCGGCCGAGACGCGCGGCACACTACCGGTGGCTCCGGCCTGCGCGACACTGCCGGAGGCGGGAGGGAATCGTGACTACGCCAGCCGATCCGTTTGCCGTGTTGCGGACCAAGAAATACCTGGTCCTGCTGGTCATGGCGGCAGTCCTTGGCGTGGTGATCTCGTTCCTGGTCTACTGGTTCCTCAAGCTGGTCGCCGACATCCAGACCTGGGTGTTCACCGACCTGCCGAAAGGCCTCGGCTTTCACGGCGCGCCACCCTGGTGGCCGCTGCTCCCGCTGGCCGTGGCCGGGGTGATTACAGGGGCGGCGATCAGGTATCTGCCTGGCCGGGGAGGCCACTCGCCCGCTGACGGCTTCAAGGCAGGCGGCGTGGCGCAGGCAAACGAGCTGCCCGGCATCTTCCTGGCGGCACTGGCCGGCCTCGGGCTTGGCGTGGTGGTCGGGCCTGAGGCCCCGGTGATCGCGCTGGGCGGCGGGCTGGCGGTCCTGGCGGTCAAGCTGGCCCGGCGCGACATAGAGCCCAGCGCCGGCGCGGTCATCGCGGCGACGGGGAGCTTCGCGGCGATCAGCACGGTGCTCGGCAATCCGCTGGCCGGGGCGTTCTTGCTACTGGAGGCCTCCGGGCTGGGCGGGCCGATGGCCACCATCGTGATGATCCCCGGCCTGGTCGGCGCGGGCATCGGGTCGCTGATCTTCCTCGGCCTGGACGCGTGGACCGGATACGGGACATTCTCCCTGGTGATACCGGATCTCCCGCCGGCTCCGCACATCAATATCGCGCAGATCGGCTGGGCGCTGGCCATTGGAGCCGCGGCCGGGGCCGTCAGCTTCGGGATCCGATGGCTGGCGCTGTTCCTGCGCCCGCACGTGGAGCGGCGGCTTATGCTGCTCACGCCGGTGGCTGGCCTGATCATCGCCGGGCTGGCGATCGCCTACGGCGAAGCGACCGGCGAACCCTCGTCGGATGTGCTGTTCTCCGGTCAGGACGCACTGCCTCCGCTGCTCGAGCATGCCGCCAGCTACACCGCCGGAGCGCTGGTCCTGCTGGTGGTGTGCAAGGGACTCGCGTACTGCCTGGCGCTATGCAGCTTCCGCGGCGGCCCGACATTCCCGGGCATGTTCATCGGCGCGGCCGGCGGCATCGCGCTGTCGCATCTGGCGGGCCTCCCGCCGATCACGGGCGCCGCCATCGGGATCGGCGCGATGACGGCCGGCATGCTGCAGCTCCCGATCACAGCGGTCCTGCTGACTACGCTGTTCCTCGGCATCTACGGCATCGATGTGATGCCGCTGGTGATCGTCGCGGTAGTGGTGGCGTTCGTGACATCGAAGTGGCTGGCCGGACCGCCGGCCGCGCCGCACGTCTCCGAGCCCGCGGAAGCGGCCGTCCCCCCGCAAGTCCGCTGACGCCGGGAGGCGGCGCCGTGTCACGCTGCCAAACAGTGTTACGGCTAACAGTGTCACGGGCGCGGCTGCGAACCGGGGCGCCAGTCCACACCGAGCGTGCCTTGCGCCGCGGCCACGCCGCTGCGGCCGCGGCGCTGCGGCCGCCGCCCCGGCCGCTCAGGACGTAGGCGAAGCCCACCGCGATGAGGCCGCCTGCGATCGAGCCGACGAGGTATGCCCACCACGAGGTCCAGTCGCCCTTCACCACGGCGGAGCCGACCGGGCCGGGTTCATCTCCCGATCACAGCGATCCTGCTGACCGCGCCGCACGTCTCCGAACCCGCCGAAGCGGCCGTCCCCCGCAAGTCCGCTGACGCCCGGCAGGCGGCGCCGGATCACTCCGCTTTACAGGGTTACGGGCGCGGCTGCGAACCGGGGTGCCAGTCCACACCGAGCGTGCCTTCTGCCGCTGCCACGCCGCTGCGGCCGCCGCCCCGGCCCCGCAGCACATACGCGAAGCCCACCGCGATGGCGCCGCCTGCGATCGGGCCGACCAGGTACGCCCACCATGAGGTCCAGTCGCCCTTCACCAGGGCCGGGCCGAGCGACCGGGCCGGGTTCATCGACGCCCCGCTGACCGGCGAGCCCCACAGCCCGGCCAGCGCGATATAGCCGCCCACGCCGAGGGCAGCGATCGGCCCGATCGCCTGTGCCCCCGACGCGGTACCCAAGATCACGCTGACCAGCCCGGCGGTCAGCACGATCTCCCACAGCATCGCCGTAGTCGTCGAGATGCCGCTGCCGGGCAGGGTCAGGCCGGCGCTGCCCTGCTTGCCGATCAGCGCCCACAGCAGCAAGGTGGCCAGGATGGCGCCGAGGAACTGGGCCACGATGTAGGCCGGAACGCGCTTCCACGGGAAGTCGCCCCGGGCCGCGAAGGCGATGCTCACCGCCGGGTTGAGGTGCGCGCCGGAGACCGTCCCCATGAACAAGATGATGGCCATCACCATCAGCGCCGGGGACACCACCTTGGCCCCGTAGGGGACCGCATTGCCGCCGAACCGGGCGCTGACCATGCCGCCGCCGACGGCGACCAGGACCAGGAAGAAGGTGCCCAGCAGCTCGGAGAACAGGCGCCGTCCTTCGTAGCGGTCGTTCCAGAAGTCGAACTCACCGGCGACCGAGTTCGGCTGCCCCATGGACCGCAAGGCAACCTCGGCGTGACGGACCGTCTGACGCCGTTCCGGCTCCGACGGCGGCTTTAGCTCGCTCGGCTGACTAGTCATCCGCCACTCCATTCCGGCCCAATCGCAGCGCCTCGGCCGCAGGGTCATAGTCGCCTGGCCGCATTGTTATCGCCTCACCCACGCTGGGTGATCTCGCCAGCCTAGGGCGGTTCTCATTTCGACACCGGCAACGAAGTGACTGACGCGCAGAATGAGCGGAGAGCCAGAAGATTCTCGCCAGAACCTGACGCCACGGTGGAGGAACCTCATGGGACCAGGCAGCGACCGGGCCGACGATCCGCGAGCAGCCAGCCAGAAGCCCGCGCCCATCGCGGGCTCTCCGATCGCTGGCACCGGGTTGGTTGCCTGGCATGGCGATCTCATGGCTCGCCTCGACCGGCTCGGCTGGCTACGAGATCTGAGCGACCGGCTGGCCGCCGTCCTGGTGCCAGCCCGTGAACGGCACCAGGACAATCTCGCCGTCGAATTGCTGCATGGCGGCCGATGGATCGGCCACCCGCTGCACCCCGCACTGAGCGACCTGCCTATCGGGCTGTGGACAGGCGTCATGGTGCTGGACGTCATGGACCGTGACCCAACTCCCCGCCGCGGAATGGACGCCGCGGGCATGCTCAGCGCGGCCGGCATCCTCGCCGCGGGCGCTACCGCCGTCACCGGTCTCGCCGACTGGACCGTCAGCGACGAGCAGGACCGTCGCGTCGGGCTCTTCCACGGCCTTATCAACACGGTGGCCCTGGGGTTGCAAGGCGCCTCCCTGGGAACCCGGATGGCCGGTCACCGTAGTACGGCACGCGCTTTGGGCACGGCCAGCCTCGCGGTCACGGCCGCGGCAGGCTACCTCGGCGGTCATCTCGTATTCACCAAAGGCGTGATGGTCAACCGGGTGGCATGGTCCGTCGGGCCGCGCCGGTGGACCCGCGCGCTCCAGGACGCGGACCTGCCTGACGACTCGCCGACCGCCGTCGAGGCCGAGGGCAGGCAGATCATGCTGTATCGCCATGGCGGCAGCCTCTACGCCATCGACAACGTCTGCGGCCATGCCGGCGGCCTGCTCAGCCGCGGCACGGTCGCGGACCTGACCGTGACCTGCCCGCTGCACGGGGCCCGCTTCGCGCTCGCCGACGGCGGTGTCGGCCGCGGCCCGGCCAACCAGCCGCAACCAGTGCTACCTACCCGGATCCGCAACGGCTGGATAGAGGTGCGCGGCAGCCAGCCGGCACCCCGGCGGCCCGCAAATGAAAGGAAATAGCCATGGCGTTCGTAGTCGTCGCGAACCTCGATGACCTAGAGGTCGGAGACACCATGCTCGTGGAGGAACTGCGCGAACCGGTCTGCCTCATCCGCCTCGATGATGACGACGTCAGGGCGATCCACAACACCTGCACCCACCAGCAGCAGCCCCTTCACGAGGGCACCCTGCAAGACGATGACACGCTGGTCTGCGCCTCCCACGCGTCACGCTACGACCTGACCACCGGCGAGGCGGTCGGCGTGTTTGCCTGCGGTCCCATTCCTGTTTACGCATGCAAGATCGAGGACGACGCCATTCTCGTCGACATTGACCAGCAGCTCAACGACGCGCCCATCCCTCGCCATCCGCTCCGCTGAAGCCCGGCGGTGTCCTGATGTTCACGCACCGGGGCAGGAGGTGGCAGCCGACCTGGTTCACCTAAGGTCAGAGCAGTGGAACGTGTTACGCCGCCCGGCGGCTACTCAAGGGGCCTGGCAGAACCTGAGCCGCGATCGGTCCAGGAGATCTCCGACCGGGGCCGTCAGGTGACCTTTACCTGGTTCGATCCCCCGTTCCGGCCGGAACCGCCGCACACCAATCAGGCATACGGTATCTGCTTCACCGAGGCGGGGATGATCGTCCTGGGCGCCTGTGATGATGACGGCGAGCGGTACTGGAACCTGCTCGGCGGCGGGGTCGAGCCCGGTGAAACGCTGGAGGACTGCCTGATCCGCGAAGTGATGGAGGAAGGCTGCGCCCGCGTTGCCGACTGCCGTTACATCGGCTGCCAGCGCGTGGACGATCCTGACCACCCGACGGGTCCCTGGCGCTACTACCAGGCCCGCTTCTGGGCCCGGGTCGAGCTCCTGCCATGGGATCCGCGGCACGAGATCGACGAGCGCCGCCTGGTCCGGCCCGAAGACTTCCTCCGGACCCTGAGCTGGGGCTCCGCCCCCAGCGCGGCCATCATCTTCGCTGCCGGACTCAAGGCCGAGGCCGAACGCAGACAGCACTGACAGCCGCCGGGCGCAGGAATCCCTGGTAGCTGTCGCGCGGCGGGCCGGGGTCAGGCCAGGGTGGCCCAGAACTCACGCAGGACTACCGCGGCCCGGGCCGGGTCCTGGAGCATCCACCAGTGGCCAAGTCCGTCGAGAGCCGCGGTCCTGGCGTCGGCTCGTGCGGCGGCTCTGGTCGCCGAGGCTGTGCTCAGGAAGGGATCCTCGCTGGGGATGATCACCAGTCCAGGAGCGGGGATGGCCGCGAAATCCGGGCCCCACTGCTTGCCCACCTCTACGGCCGAACGGTAGAGGTCGAGGATGCAATCAGCCATGGTGCGGTTGATGCGCGATGCCAGGTCACGGGCCGGCTCTTCGGGCACGCCGAACATCTGGAAGACACCGGCCCGCTCCCCAGCTGATGCCGCCAGCTGCTGGTTCCAGAAGTCTTCCCCTGCCTGTGGTGTCTGCCAGATCTTGGCGAAGTCGTGCCACTCGAACTCGACGTCGCCGATGCCGGCGGCATCGGTGACCCAGGACCGGACCAGCTCGGGGCGGGTCGAGACTACCCGGACCACGAACCCGCCGCCCCAGTCGTGCCCGACGAGATCGACCGGGCCATCAAGGCGCTCCAGCTGGGCCGCGAGCCAGTCGGCGTACTCGTCCATCGTCGCTCCGAAGCCGGCCGGGCGGGCGCCGTCGAACCCGGGAAGCGACAGCGTGATGGTATCGGGGTGGTCGAGCGCAGCTATGAGGCCGTGCCAGATGGCAGGGGTTTCTGGCACTCCATGGACGAAGACGGCGGTCATGGCTCCCATACTGGCACGGCGGAGTCCCCCGCAGGCCAGCCTGGTGACGTCAAGCGCCCGGCGAAGTTCGGCTGGGGGCTGCAAGACGGGCAGCGGCCCCGGAAGTACTACCGGCTGACCGCCAAGGGCGCCGAGGTGGCCCGGCTGGAACTCGCGCAGGCCTCGGCCGACCGTCGGCGTTCCCCGGTCAGCCCGGCCCGCCCGGCCCCGGGGAGTCTGGGATGAGGGGGGAACGCTGGCTGCTGTGCATCGGCGAGTACCTGATCGACTGGACCACTACGCGCATGAGCTCGACAAGCTCACGCCCTTCCCCCCAGGCGCAGCTCCCGGCAGCTGACCACCGCCAGCGCGCCCTGCCCGGGCCCTGATGTGCGATCATGCCTGGTGTGCCGCTGACGCCTGATGAGCTGCTGACCACGACCAGGTCCGTACGCAAGCGCCTCGACCTGACCCGCCCCGTACCGCTCGGGCTGGTGAAGGAATGCCTGGAGATCGCGTTGCAGGCGCCGAATGGCGGCATGCGCGAGGGCTGGCACTGGATCGTCGTGACCGATCCGCAGGTACGCGGGCAGATCGGGGACTTCTACCGGCGCTCCGCCGAGCCCTACCTGGCCAGCGCCGCCGCCGCCGACCCGAGCCGGGCCACCGGCAGCGGGATCATGGCCCGGGTGAGCAGCAGCAGCGCGTACCTCGCCCAGCACATGGGCCAGGTACCGGTACTGGTGCTCCCCTGCATTACGGTGCCGGCCGCCTGGCCGGCCGGCGAGACCCAGGCCGGGCTGTGGGGATCGCTGCTGCCCGCCGCGTGGAGCTACATGCTGGCCTGCCGGGCCCGGGGACTCGGGACCGCGTGGACCACCCTGCACCTGCGGTACGAGACCGAGATCGCCGCGCTGCTCGGCTTGCCTGGAGGCATCCGCCAGGGCGTGCTGATCCCCACCGCCTACTACACCGGCGATACCTTCCGCTCCGCCACGCGCCGGCCGCTAGCAGACGTACTGCACGTCGATCACTGGTAGCCGCCTCCGCCGGCCTCCAGGCCAGCGATCTCATCATGCGGGCCAGGCTCAGAGGCGGTCGATGATGACCTTGGCCTCCTTCAGCTCCACGCCCGTCAGTTCCCGGTAGCGCTTGATCGCACGGATCTTCTGGCCGACCGCAACCAGGCCGATGACGTCGGCGGGGATGCCGTCACGGGACTCGGTGACCCGCGCCGCCAGCGCGGCCCGCTCCCGCCGCTGGCGGCGGTACCCGGTGACCAGCAAGCCCATGCCGATGAGACCGGTGACAGCGCACGCCAGGCCGTGCCGCTTGGCCGGGATGACCATCGCCTCAACGCAGACCACGAGCACGAGGGAAGAAACGATGAGCCAGATCTGGCGGTTATTCCGCGGGCGCCACCGCGCAGCCTGTCTTACCAGATGCAAGATCCGGGTGCGGGGCGGGTCAGTCCGCATCGCACGAGCATAGATGACGGTGATTCGACCGGGTGACAAGCCGCGCTCGCGGAGGTTAGATCAGCGTGTGGATCGCGAGGCCCTGCTCGGCGCGGCCGTTGCCAACAACGCGTCGTGGTGCGATGCCGTCTGCCGGTCGCACTCCTATCCGGGAACGTCCGGCGCCCGCGTCTGGATCAGCGCGCGCCATGACCTGGAGTTCTATCCGAACGCGATCACCTTGGTCCCCGATGCCACCGCCGCGGACACGTACGCGGACCAGGACCCGTCCCGGCGCTACGCGGTCAAGGACAGCTTCGCCCGCCTCGACCTGACCCCGGCTGGCCTGGACCTGCTGTTCGAGGCCGAATGGATCGCCGCGCCGACGGTACCGGGCGGGCCAGGCGAGCCCGGCCCGCCGTGGGATGCGGTCACTGACGACCGCGGGCTGGCTCGGTGGGAGATGGCATGGGCCCAGGGCGGCAGCTCTTCCCGGCGGCTGTTCCGGCCGCAGCTGCTGGCCGACCCGCGCTGCGCCATCCTGGCCTGCCACCGCGACGGCGACCTGGCTGCCGGGGTCATTGCCTACACCGCCGCCGGGGTGACCGGGATCTCCAACCTGTTCGGCGCCAAGCTGCCGGCCGGCCAGCTGGAGGCCAGCGCCTTGCGCGCCGTGACCGCGCTGCGGCCGGGCCTGCCAGTAGTCAGCTACGCGCACGGCCCGGACCTGGCAGCTGCCCGCCAGGCCGGATGGCAGTCCCTCGGGCGGCTCCGCGTCTGGGAACGCCCGCCCGCCTCGTGACACACCACCAGCCTGGCCGATCGCGGATCAGTCGGTCATTCGTCACCGGGAACGCCGTAGGAGGGCGCCGCGGCCGGGTTCAGTGCTCGGGCGATGTAGCTGTCGCGCTGGGGAAGCCAGACGTCGAGCAGCGCGGTGAGGTCGGCCAGGGGGTCGTCTGACCAGTCGACGCGCAGGTCGGTGACCCGCCAGCCGGAGCCGTTGATGACCGACAGGCCAGCCGAGTGGACCGGCCCGGCCTCGCCGCCCTCCTCGATCGCCGCGGCGAAGGCGGCCAGCAGGCGGGTCTCGACCTGGCCGTCGGCGGCGAGCCAGGCTTCGACCAGCCGCCGGGGGACGTCCGGCGTGGCCAGCAGGTTGCCGGCCGCGGCGGCGCCATCGACGGCGTACTGCCCGACCACGCCGAGTGCGTCGCGGCCGGAGTGGATGGCCGCCCGTCCGGCCGTGTCGAGGACGATGAGCTGACGGAACTCGGCGAAGGGTTCGCTGGCCACCACCGTGGCGATCGCCGTCGACGCGTCGGCGCCCTCGCTGAGCAGGCCGATCAGCTTAGGGCCCAGCCGCGGGTCGGTGACATTCTGCGAGAGGACGGCACCCGCGCCGTCGGCCAGATGCACGCACCGGGCCGCGACAGCCGGGGACGACGAGCAGATCACCGCGCCGAACGCACCAGTCGCCGCGTCGCGGGCCACCAGCGAGAAGGTCACGTGCGGGCCTGCGCGGACAGGACCGCGGTGGCATCGATCTCGACGAGCCACTCCGGCCGCGCCAGGGCGCTGACCACGATGCCGGTCGAGACCGGGTATACCCCCTTGAGCCACTTGCCCATGGTGCGGTAAACGGTCTCGCGGAACCGGATGTCGGTCAGGTACACCACGACCTTGACGATGTCCTCCATCGTGCCGCCCGCCTCCTCGACCAGCGTCTTGATGTTGGACATCGCCTTGTCGGTCTGGGCCTCGAGGTCACCGACGCCGACGTTCTCGCGGGTGTCGAGGTCCTGGCCGATCTGGCCGCGGATGTAGACGACCCCGTTGGCGACGACGGCCTGGCACAGGTCGTTGTCGAGGTTCTGCTCGGGATAGGTGTCCTTGGTGTTGAAGGGCCGGATGCGGGTGTGCTTCATGGGCGTCCACTCCTGACCGGGGCGGTGGCGGGGTATGCGGCGTAGCCGCGCTGGATGGAGATCTGGTCGGCGATGTACCTGGCGTCATGCCACACGCCCCAGATGAAGCTCGACCCGCGCCGGGACAGCCACGGCAGGCCGAGGAAGTACACGCCCGGCTCGCTCGAGACACCGCGCTGGTGCCGCGGCCTGCCGTTGCCGTCGTAGGCGCCGACCTTCAGCCACCCGAAATCGGTGGCGTAGCCGGTGGCCCAGATGACCGAGGTGACCCCCGCGGCCGCGAGGTCCAGTTCGAGCAGCGGGTTCGTCACGCAGTCCGGGTCGGGACCGAGAACACGGGCCGCCGGCTCCACGGGAAGATCGAGTCCGTTCAGCGCGACGTAGGCGTCGGCCTCGTCGAGCAGCGAGAGGTAGTTCGCATCGCCGGCCGCGATGTTGGCGCGCAGATCCGCCGCGAACCGCACGACGCCATCCGCGTAGGCGGCGGTCAGGCCGACCAGGGTGATGCCCTGGGCCGCGAGGTCGCGGAAGTCGACGGTGTGACCGCCGTTGGCCCCGCTGACTGCGATCGTCACGTGCTCGGCGCCCAGCGGAGGAGTCGTCATCTCCCACTTGCCGAGGACGCCGAGCCACCAGACGTTGTCCCGTCCGCGATAGCGGCGGGGCGGCCGGTCGTGCGGGCCGACGGAGAGGTAGACCCGCCGCCCGGCCTCCTGGAGCTCGGCCGCGATCTGGACGCCGGAAGACCCGGCGCCGACCACCAGGACGTTGCCCGCGGGAAGCTGGGCGGGGTTGCGGTAGGCGGCGGAGTGGATCTGCTCGGGGCTGCCCGTGCCGGGGATGATCGGCGGGATGACGGGCCGCTGGAACGGCCCGGTCGCGGCGACCACGAAACGGGCGCCGAGGGTGCCCTCGGAGGTCTGGACCGTGAAGCCGGGGCGGCCACGGTTCTTTCGCACCGAGGTCACCTCCACCCCGCACCGGACCGGGGCCGCGATCTTCTTCGCGTAGGCCTCGAAGTAGCTGGCTACCTCTTCTTTCGGTACGAACGTCTCGGGGTCGGTGTCGAACTCGAGTCCCGGGAACCGGTCGTGCCAGGCGGGCCCGTTCGCCACCAGGGAGTCCCAGCGCCCGGAGCGCCATTTCTCGGCGATGCGCCCTCGTTCCAGGATGACGTGCGGTACGCCGGCGTTACTGAGGTGCTCGCTGATGGCGATACCAGCCTGGCCTCCGCCGACGACGACGACTTCGACCTCTTCGGTGCTCATGATTTCCTTCTGCGGGGTCTGGTGGACGTGTGGCGACCGTCTGTTAGTATGCTCGGCGCCGTGGGGGTGACGCTCGAGGAGATCGGCGACGGGAACCGCGCGGCGGTTCTCGCCCTGCGGGTGGCGCCCGGCCAGGAGCAGTTCGTCTCGTCGGTGCGCGAGTCGCTGGCTGAGGCCGCGCAGTACCCGCAGGCCAGGCCGTGGTACCGGGCGGTGGTCGCGGACGGCAGGCCGGCCGGGTTCGTGATGGTGAGCTGGGACGCCGAGCCGGACCCGCCGGAGATCATCGGGCCGTGGTTCTTGTGGAAACTGCTCATCGACGAGCGATACCAGGGCCGCGGGTACGGCGCCGAGGTGGTCAGGCAGATCGCTGAGCTCGTGCGGGCCGAAGGCGCGGCGGAGCTGCTGACCAGCTACGTCCCGCTGCCCGGCGGGCCGGCCGGGTTCTACGAGCGGCTCGGGTTCGCGCCGACCGGCGACGTCGACGAGAACGGCGAGGTCATCATGCGGCTGACGCTGCCATGATCGTGGCGGCGAGCGCGACCCGGTGGTCCTTGGTCCACGGCGGCCCCAGCGTTGCCCGCGGACGGCCGAGTACGTCGCCAGCCCGCTGACCGAGGATCCCGGCCGCTTGCGCCTCGACGTCCCTGGCGCTGTACAGGTGCACCTGCCAGCCGCGTTCGTGCGCGCACTCGGCGAGCACCTGGCAGTACATGACCGAGTCGGCCCGGGACTGGTACGGCGGGCGGCGCTGGACGGCGATGTCGCCGGGGAAGTCCAGCGGCCAGGCTCGCAGCGACATCGAGACCACCGGTCCGGGCAGCGACGCGGCGAGCTGGTCCAGCGACGCCGACGCCGCCCGCAACGCCGACGCCCGGGCCGCCGCGACCATCCTGGCCGCAGCCTCGTCCCCGAGATAACTGACCTCGTGCTCGACCGGTGCCGCGGGCAGGCCGGGCTCGATCAGCTCGATCCTCCGGCGATCCACGACGTCGTACCCCGCCGATGCGGTAACAGCCACGGCCCAGCCGAGATGATGGGCGATCCCCACACGCACACCCCGAGTATCTCGCGCCCCGCTCCCAGCCTGCCACGGTCAAGGGTGACGGCAACCGCTGGCGAGAATACCGCCGAGTTTGGCTGGTGAGATATTACGGCCGGATACGACAGCCACAGTTTGAGCGGTATCGCCTACCCGGCCGGCGAGGACCGCCGCCACCGATACGGCCCCGGCGCCCTCCGCGACGACGCCTCGCTCAAGGGCCAGGTAGCGGATGGCGCTGGAGATCTCGTCCTCAGAGACCGTGACGAGATCATGGACATAGCGGCCGACCAGATCGATGGTGACCGATCCGGGCTCGATATTTCCGGCGAGCCCGTCCGCCAGCGTCGGGCCGATTGTCACGGAAATCTGCCGGCCAGCCTGAATGGAGGCCGAGAGGGCTGTCGAGGCAGCGGATTCCACGCCGACGATTCGCACATCGGAGCGCGTCGCCGCCCAGAGGCCAAGCCCCGAGGCCAGCCCGCCGCCTCCGACCCCGCACACCACCGTGAGCGGTCCTTCCAGTTGCCTCCCGAGCTCAAACCCGATACTGGCTTGCCCGGCAATGACGGACGGATCATTGTAGGCGGACACGTAATGAAAGTCCTCACGGCCGCCGAGACGAAGAGCCCGGCTCTCCGCATCATCAAACGAATTCCCGGCCTGGATCAGCTCGACAGCGAACCGCCGGATCGCAGCGACCTTAGCTTCTGCCGCGGTCATCGACGTCACTACCGTGGCCCGGCGGCGAAGTCGCGTTGCCGCATAGGCAATACCCAGCGCATGGTTTCCTGCTGAGGCAGTTACGACGGCTCGGGCTGGCGCCAGGGATTCCAGCGCGGCAAGTGCTCCGCGGACCTTGAATGAGCCAGTTGGTTGCAGGCTTTCAAGTTTGAGTACGGGCGAGGTCCCATCTACCGGTGCGGCAAGCGGCGTCGGCGGCAAGATGCGGGCAATGAACCGGGCAGCATGATAAACCTCGTCAGCCGTGGGCGGCCTGACGGAACGCGGAGGGCTCATCACGGATATCCCATATCAGGCATAACTCTACGTATCAAGCAGAAGCACACGACCCGGGCTGCGGCGGTAGATAAGGTGAGCCGGTGATGCGCCGCAAGGCGGCGGCGAAGGTCGCCAGTGCCGCGGTGACCCACACTCAGCTGGCGGTCGAGGACGAGCTGGGGTGGTTGTTCCGCGCGCAACCCACGGAGGATTACGGCATCGACGCCCATGCCGAGGTCGTGGACGGGGAAGATGTCCGCGGCCGGCTGCTGGCCCTGCAGATTAAGGGCGGCGTGAGCTGGTTCGGGGAACCCTGTCCCGGCGGCTGGTGGTTCCGCCCGGCCGACAAGCACGTGCAGTACTGGACGAATCATTCGCTGCCGGTAGTGGTGGTGCTGTACCACCCGGAGACCGGGCGTTGCCACTGGCAGCTGGTCAGTCAGAAGACACTCGTCGCGACGTCGGCCGGCGGCTGGAAGCTGCGGGTGCCCGCGGTCAACGTGCTCGGGGCAACCGCCCGGGCCACCTTGCAGAAAGCAGCCGAGGGGGCGGCTGATGTGCCGCGAACCCGGTCCCCGGGCAGCAAGCGGCTTCCAGCGAGACGGCGTGCCATCGTGCTCGGCGGCCTCGCGGCCGCCGCTTCGGCGGCTGTACCTACCACGCTGATCTTGTCCCGGGACCGGCCGTCCCGCACAGCCGGTCCGGTCATCATTACCGAATGCCGGATATTCACCGAGGATGGCGTCGTCAACACGGTCGCGTTCAACCCGCATGACGGAATCCTGGCCAGCGGCACCGAGAAAGGGATTGTCCGACTGCGGGATTGCACCACCGGACATCAGGTCGGCGTCATCGATACGAAGGCCCAGGTTGCCTCCATTACGTTCAGCCCGGATGGCAAGACACTGGCCATCGGAGGCGGAACGGACAACGAACCCATGGTCCGGCTTTGGGACATTGCCAGCGGGCATGTCACCATCCTCCGCGGCCAGGAAAAGCGAGTCTCCTCGGTGGCGTTCAGCCGTGACGGAAGATTTCTGGCCAGCGGCAGCCCTTGGGACTTGGTCAAAGTGTGGGACGTGGCCAGCGGACGTCTCTACAGCTTCTTCTCTGCCGACACCCCGGTCTATTCGGTGGCGTTCAGCCACGACGGCACGGCCCTGGCGCTCGGAGGCGGTCACCGTCATGACGGAACAGCGCAGCTACGGACCCTGCACGCCGGGACGGAGTTGGATGTCGTGCCCGGCCACGCGGGCACAGTCGAGTCCGTGACGTTCAGCCCTGACGGCAAGGTCCTGGCCTGCGGCAGCGAGGACCATACCATCAGGCTGTGGGATCTGGTCAGCCACCACGCCGCCATCCTGACGGGCCACGGGGGCGTCGTCTGGTCCGTGGCGTTCAACCCGCACGGCACCACCTTGGCCAGCGGCAGTACCGACACAATGGTCCGGCTGTGGGACGTGACCACCCGAACCCCCATCGCCATCTTCCAAGGCCACCCGTTCGGGGTGGAATCGGTGGCGTTCAGCCCTGACGGGAAGAGGCTGGCCAGCGGCAGCGACAGCAGCATCCGGATCTGGCCGGTCCCGTGAACTTGGTCAGCCTCGCGGGCAGCGGGCCTGGAGCCAGGCGCCGATGCGCTCGATGGCCTGGTCGGACTCGGGCAGCAGGCCGGCGAACGCGTGCCAGACGTGCGGCATCTCGTCCCAGACTTCCAGCGTGACGTCGACCCCGGCGGCGCGGGCCTTCGCGGCGAACCGGGTCGAGTCGTCGAGGATCACCTCGGCGTCGCCGACCTGGATCAAGATCGGCGGCAGCCCGTGCAGGTCGGCGTACAGTGGCGAGGCGTACGGGTGCCGGGGATCCGCGCCGGCCAGGTACAACTCCGCGTCGTCGCGCATCCCGTCCGGCTTGATCATCACGTCGACGTCCGCGCGGGTGGTCAGCGACTCACCGGTCAGCGCCAGGTCCGTCCAGGGCGATATCGCGACGGCCGCCGCGGGCAGCGGGTCGCCAGCGTCGCGCAGCGCCACCAGCGTGGCGAGGGTCAGGCCCCCGCCGGCCGAATCGCCCGCGATCGCGGGCTCTGGAGCATATTTCTGGATGATCGCGGTAAGCGCGCGGGCTGGT
>Ga0335083_10001357_pt1 | contig 33806 bp, 22 predicted proteins | sample Lox_Sample_42_FD_206716 | JGI IMG/M metagenome (GOLD analysis project Ga0335083, IMG submission 206716) | Soil microbial communities from Loxahatchee National Wildlife Refuge, Florida, United States - Lox_Sample_4.2 | ecosystem: Environmental > Terrestrial > Soil > Wetlands | place: USA...
AGCCACGAGGCTGTCGGACAAGTTCAGGCCAGCGGAAACGCGCCGGTATTTGAGAAAGAGTATCTGCGCAAAGATGGCACCCGGGTGCCCGTACTGATTGGCGTGGCCGCTGTGCGGAATCCGCAGCCACATACCATCGCCTTTGTGGTCGACTTGACGCTACGCAAGCGCGCTCAGGCGGAGCGGGATCGGTTGATGGTGGAAAGAATCGCCATGCTCGATTCGGTAGGAGACGGCATTTTTGGGCTGGACACCTCCGGAAGATGCACCTTCATCAATCGCGCTGGAAGCACGATTCTGGGCTACGCTCAAGAGGAGTGTCTGGGGCGCAACATGCACGAGCTGATACACTCGCGCCGCGCCGACTGCTCGCCGTACCCGGACCGAGAGTGCCCGATCTTCGGCGCCTTCCGCACTGGGACGGGTGTATGCGTCGACAGTGAGGTGCTGTGGCGGAAGGATGGCAGCGCCCTTCCGGTGGAGTATTCCTCGTATCCGATCGTGTTGGATGGACGAATCGAAGGAAGCGTCGTGTCCATCAAGGATATCAGCGAGCGCAAGCAATCCGAGGCCCGGCTGCGCGCCAGCGAGGAAAGGTTTCACAGCGCCTTCGCTCACGCCGCGGCGGGCGTCTTCATTACCGATCTGGAAGGAGTTTTTCTGGAGGTCAACCGCGCCTTCTGCCAGATGCTGGGGTGCGACGAAGCCGAGTTGCTGGGCACCCCCTACCAGAACGTGGCCCACGCGGACGATCTCGAACGGGATCGCCAAGTGCTGGGACGTTTGCTGCGCCAGGAGATTCCCGGGTTCGTCGGCCAGGAGCGTTTCGTTCGAAAAAATGGGGAATTTCTGCGGGCTAGAATCAGCGTCTCGGTGGCTAAGGACGCCTCCGGCCGCCCAACGCACGTGGTTTGTCTCATCGAGGACGTCACCGAGCAACTGCGTGCCGAAAGCGAATTGCGGCTGAGCGAACAGCGCTATCGCAGCATCGTGGAAAACACGCATGAGGGCATTTGCATGTGCGATGCCGACCGCCGGGTAACCTACTCGAATGCGCGGCTGTGCGCCATGCTCGGCTATGCCGAGGGCGCATGCCTGGAATGCTCCCAGATTCATTTAGAGTCCGATGCGGAAAATACTGCCGGGCGCTTTGAACGCAGGAAACAAGGCGTCAGCGAATACTTCGAGACCCGCCTCCGCCGGCGCGACGGGTCGCCCGTGTGGGTAAGTACATCCGCCAGCCCGCTGCGGGACGACACGGGAAATTTCAGCGGCTCGCTTTGCTTGTTCGCCGACATGACGGAACGGAAAAAGCTGGAAGGGCAGCTGTTGCAGTCCCAGAAAATGGAAGCTATCGGCCGCCTGGCCGGTGGCATCGCGCACGACTTCAACAACCTGCTCACAGTAATTCTGGGATACAGCAGCATTCTGGAGCGGAAGCTGGCAGCGCAGGATCCCCTGACTAACAACGTGGTGGAAATCCGTAAAGCGGGGGAACGCGCAGCCGCGCTGACACAAAAACTGCTCACCTTCAGCCGCAAGCAGGTACAAAGTCCGCGCATCTTCTCGGTCAATCATCTCATCCGCGACACCGAAAGCATGCTGCAACGGCTGCTGGGCGAACAAATCCGCCTGGTCACCAGCCTCGATCCTGCGGCCGGCAATATCCAAGGCGACACCGGGCAGATGGAGCAGGTGCTGATGAACTTGGCGATCAATTCGCGCGACGCCATGCCAAACGGAGGCCAGCTTCTGATTGAAACCGAGCGTCAAGAACTGGATCGGAACGCCGCCCAGGGGCACGGACTTCAGCCCGGCCCTTACGTCCTTCTCAGCGTCACCGATACAGGCTGCGGCATGGACGAACAAACCAAATCCAAAATCTTCGAGCCGTTCTTTACCACCAAAGATCCTGGTATCGGCACCGGGCTGGGACTCTCCACGGTGCTGGGTATTGTGAACCAGAGCGGCGGCGCGATATCGGTCTACAGCGAGATCCATGTCGGGACCACTTTTAAGATCTACCTTCCGCTGGTTAGCGGCCCAGTCACTGTCCTCGAGCTGGCCCGGCATCCCGCCGGCTTAGCGCACGGTGAAAACATCCTGTTGGTAGAAGACGACTCCCGTATCCGCGTTTTGGCCGCTTCCGTGTTGCGCGAGCACGGCTACACAGTCCTGGAAGCTGCCAGCGCGGAAGCCGCGCTAGCGCATGGCGCGGCTTTGTCCTCAGTGGATCTGCTGCTGACCGACATCGTCATGAGCGGAATGAATGGCCGCCAGCTGGCGGAAAAATTAGTGGCGGCGCATCCCCAGATCCGGGTGCTGTACATGTCCGGTTACACCGAAAATGCGGTGACGCAGCAGGGCGTTTTGGATCCTGGCCTCAATTTTCTGCCCAAGCCATTTCGTCCCGACGACCTGCTCATCAAAACCGCTGAGGTTCTGGCCAGGGTCGACCGCCGCGGCAACATTCTAGTGGTGGACGACGATTCCCAGGTCCGGTCATTTCTGGCTACCTTGCTCGAGACGGACGGCTACACGGTGATCCAAGCCTCCGATGGGAAGCAAGCCCAATCGCGCTGCCAGGAAACGGTCTTCGATCTGGTAATCATGGATTTGGTGATGCCGGAACAGGAAGGCCTGGAAACCATTCACGCCCTTCGCAAGCAGTCACCCGAATTGCCGGTGGTAGCAATCTCTGGCGCCTTCGCGGGCGCTTATCTGGAGCTTGCCAGGAAGCTAGGGGCCAAAGCGGTCTTCCGCAAACCGTTCGAACCCAGTAGCGTACTGCGCGAAATTCATCGCCTCATTCAGCGCTGAGACCTCGGGACGCGCGCGCAGAGCACTACCAATACTCCCAGTGCCGCGTCGCCACCACGTAGCCGCACAAGCAAGCATTGGTGACCGCGTGCACCAGGATGCAGTCGCCCAGGCTGCGCGTGCGCACCATCCACCAGTTGTAGATCACGCCCGTCACCAGCCCCACGTCCCAATACGGTCCATGCTCGGCGGCGAACAGCACCGCCGTGATCGCAAACGCGCCGAATTGATAGGTGCCGAGTGGGACTTTCTCGAAGCGCGGCGAAATTAACCACCGCATCAGCCAGGCCCGCCAGAAGAGCTCTTCGATGATGGGCACCAGCACCACGGCTCGAATAATCCGCGACCACAGCACGATGGGTGTCCGCAAGACATTTTCCGGCGCCGGCGCGCCGAGTTGCCCCATAATCGGATTCTGAAAAAGCCAATGCTGCCGGTAGGCGGGAAACAGCATGTCGGGCCCGACCCAAAGCACGAAGACAGCTACGCCCAAAACCACCGTCTCGACTTTGTGCTTAGCCCTCAGATCGATGACGTCCCGCGAGAAGATCCACAGGATCGCGCCTAACAGCACCACGCGCGCCGGATACTCCACTACCGGATTCAGCGCGGCGTATTTCTGCAGCGTCAGAAGCGCCATGAAACACGCGAAGGGGACTACATAAGGCAGGCTGCGCCAGCGATCGAGAGTAGCGTTAAGCAAGAAAGGTTCCCACCAAACAGCCTATCCTACCTTGGCCAGCAATTCCTGAATCGTGCTGAGTTCGCTGTCGCTGGGCTTGTTGCGCCGGGCCGCTTCCAATTCGCGGCGTGCCATCAGGCGGTCGCCCTTCTGATACCAGGCCAGCGCCAGATGCAGCCGGAACGCGGCGTTACCGGGCTGGCGCTTCACCGCCTCGCGCAACATTCTGAAGCCGTCCTCGGTGAGATTTTTCTTAATATAGATCAGACCCAGCGTGTCAAGCACGTTGACATCGTCGGGCAGCTTGGCGCGGGCGTGCTGCGCGTAGGCCAGCGCTTGGTCCAGATCCACGCCTTGCTCGGCTTCCAGATACGCCAGATTGTTCAGCGCTCGGGGACTGTCGGGCTGCTTGGCCAGCGCCGCTTCGTACGCCTGCCGAGCTTCGCGGAAGCGTTTCAGGCGATCGTACAAAATTCCGAGGGCAAGATCCGGAGCAGCATCCGCCGGCGCTATGCCGCCCGCGCTCTCGAACGCCGTCACCGCGCTCCGCACATCGCCCAGCTGCGCCCGCGCTTCGCCCAGACCGAGATACAGCGGTTCAGAATTAGGATTCTTTTTGAGCAGCATCTGGAATTGCGCCGCTGCTTCGTCATACTTGCCGGCGCGCAGCAGAAGATTTGCCAGCGTCAACCGATAGCGCTCCGAGTTCGGCTCCTGGGCGAGCTGCTGTTGGATGATCTGAACGGCTTGTCCCCACCGCCCCTGGCGCACCCGGCAATCGACCGCACCCGTAAGGCCGCGCGCATCGCCGGCATCCGTCAGGGCTTGAAACTCGCCCTCGGCCTCTTCAAAACGTTCTTCGCTCAAGTCCAGCTGGCCCAGCTCGAAGCGCGCATCGCTCGATTTCGGATTCATCGCCAGCGCCCTCGACAGGTCGGCGCGTGCTTTGGCGTATTCAGCCATCTTCATCCATCCCTGGGCCCGCAGCAGAAGCGCCGAAAGATTGGCCGGGTCGCGGCTTAGAACCTGTTCGGCCTGGGCCACGGCCTGAGCGGTCTCGCCGCGCGCCAATTCCACTTCAGCCAGGCCGAGCAGCGCAGCCGTATGCCGGGGGTCGATCCGCAAGGTCTCGGTAAACTGCGCGCCCGCCTGTTCCAGCCCAGCTGGCCCGCTGGCCATGTACGCGCGGCCAAGGTTGTAATGCACCAGCGGATTGGCTGCCATCTTTCGCGCCAGCGGCTCCAGCTCAGAAATAGCTTTCCTCAACTCCTGGGGATCTCCCCGCGCGATGCCCAAGGTGGCCTTGAGCGCGAGCGCTTCCGTATCTTTCGGATCGTCTCCCAGAATCTGGTTCAGCAAGCCGGCCGCTGGTTCGCTCCGGCCCTGGCTCGCCAGCACTTCCACGCTTTTTTTCTGGTAAACGCGCCGGATCTTCGGATTCTCCTTTTCGCCCAGCTCGAATTCGGCGAGCGCGCGATCGAATTCGCGAATGCGCGCGTAGAAATCGCCGACCTGCAGCCTGGCATCCGGAAAAACGGCCGGTGCCGCTGTCAGCCTTTGGAGTGTCGCCTGCATTTCCGGACGCCGGTCCGTCATGAAGTAATGAAACGCGAGCTGCATCAGGTAGGCGCCTTCGCGGGGATTATCGGCGATCTTCTTCTGAAGAATTTCCTCGGCCAGCTCCGGCTGGTGCCTGCGCAAATAAGTGGTGTACAGCAGGTCGTAAATCGCGCCGGCAGCTTTGTCGTGCTCGATCGTTTCCTCGGCGAGTTCTTCGGCCCGTTGCTCCCGACCATCGGCCTGGAGCGCCTGCGCCAGAGCCAACACCAGCTCGCGCTGGTACGGCCGCGCTTGATTCGCTGCCTCGAACCGCTGGATGGCTGTTTTCAGATCTTTTCCGATCAGCGCAAGTTCTCCTGAAAAACGCAGCCCGTCGTAGGATTGTTTGTCCTTCTTGAGCAGCCGCAGTGCCAGATCTTTAAGATCGGCCAGCAGTTCCTTGTTTCCCTTTTGATCCGCCGCATAGAAAAGCAGGTCCAGATCGCCGAGCCGCACCATCGCGTCCGTATCGGCGGGATCGAGATCCATGGCGCGGGCGAAATCCTTGCGCGCATCCGCATAATTTCCGAGCTGATTGTTGGCGAGGCCAAGCTGATGCCAGGCCTCGGCAAAACGCGCATCCTTCTTTAGCGCCCGGCGGTACAACAGCGAGGCTTCCTTGTATTTGCCTTTGCTGAAGTAGGTGTTCCCGTTTTCGAGGTATTTCCTGGAAGCCGCCCGCGGATCGCTATCGCACGCGATCAGCAACGAAAGAATCGGCAACAGGAGCCAGGTCTTGTAAGAAGCCACGCAGTGTAGTCCGCGCAGCCGGCCTCAATTCTCAAGAAAAGCCCCGCCCAGCCGCGGCGCTTACCGCAAGGCCGCGGCCAGTGTCCCGGTCTCGCGCAAAACATCCAGCCGCGCTTTCTCCAGCGCGCGCTGCGTCTCATAGTAGGCGATCCACTTCTCCTGCTCGTTCAGCCGCGCGTCGTCAATCCGCTGCTGGGTTGTCCGCCCCTCTTCTAACTGAGCCAGCAGCACCGACACCTGCTCGCGCGCATAGTCCAGATCGAGCCTCGCCACCTCACGCGCGCGCGAGGCCTTCTGCATCTCCTGGTAGTTGTGCTGCGTATCCAGCTGGATGCGATTGCGGGTCTGGTTCATCTGCGTGCGCAGCTCCTCAATGTCGGTGAGAGCCTGCGCTCGCAGCGCCTTTCCGGCCGTGCCTGGCACCACCGGAATCGTGATGGCCACACCCAGTTCGCTGTTGTTGCGCTGGACGCGATTGAAAAAAGCCTGGTACTGGCTGGTTGCGAAGAGCGCGTACTGCGCCACCAGATCCACCGTCGGCAATCGGCCCGCACCGTATTCCTTGACTTCCAACCCCTTGGCTTGTAGCTGCGACTCCAGCTTGCGCAGGTCCTTATTATTTTCGAGCGCCAGTTGCTCGGCCGCCGTCTCGCTGGCGGGAACCTCCAGCGCCGCTAGCTCCTGGTCCGCGGTCTCCACTCGATCACCCGCCGGATATCCCAGCACCACCGCGAGGGTTGCCCGCGCGTAATCCAAATCGTCCTCGAGGGCCTGGTACCGCTGGCTGGCGCGCGCCAGATCGACGGCTACGCGCTTGCTCTCGAGCGGAAGCTCGCGACCCTCCTGCACCCGCAGCTGAACCGCGGCGCTGGCCTGCTCCAGACTCTGTGTCTCCAACTGCAACGAGGCCGCGTTGCGCGCCATTTGCTGCACATCCAGATACTCGGAGGCCACCTGGTATACAACTTCATCGCTCTTGGACTGCGTCGCGATGGCCGCCCCGCGCGCCACCTCCCGCACGCGCGCCAGTTCGTAGCTCTTGGGCCGGTTGAACAGCGCCATATCGGTTCGGGCCTGGATGATGGACGGCGCGGCGCCTTCGATGCTGCTCGGATAACCCCACACTTTGGCCGCCCCGCTTCCGGCGAACAATTTCGGCCGGAAGGGGTCCTGGGCGATTCCAATGCCCTCTTTGGCTTTCTGTTCATCCAGCCGCGCCAACACGACATCCGCATTTTCCTTGAGCGCGACCTCCACGGCCTGCTTGAGCGTCAGCGTATGCACCTCCGCAAACCCCAGGCCGGCGGCCATAACAAAGAGAAAAGTTTGTCTCAGCACATTCTTAGATTAGCCCCAGAACTCCATCGCCGAGAGAGATTGCCGCGAGAAGGCTAATGAAAATTCGCAATTAATTTCCGCGCGGGTTCCCCATCGGGCTTTCTAGCACATTGAAAATACAGCTTGTTACCCAACGTATCAACCAATGTTGTTTCCTCTTGTTACTTCCGCAATGGGCTCTGGCGGGAGCAAACTGCGTAACGGAGCAAAAAATTCTCGCTATGTCACTGCATCATCATTCGCTATTCGCCCTTGCGTTTCTCGCCGCGTTTCTCAACAGCAGCGCAATCGCTGCCACGGGAGCGGCCACCGCCACAGGAGCGGCCGCCCAGGTGTCCTTAACCGGCCAAACCATCACCGTCTCGGGCAACGTAAAACAGGACAGCCCTACAGGTCCAACCTATGTCACGAATCCGAATGGCTTTTACTTCACGTTAACGGATGGTATAACCACCATATCGGGCCAGGAACGCCGCAATAACGACCCTGCCGGCGGACCGAACAAGGCACTGCAAACGATTGCGACGTTCGACGGCAGCCAAGCCACCATTATCGGTACAGTCACTGCCGCGTCGTTCAGTCCCACCCAAACAAACCAGGGGTTCGGAATCGGACTGGTTGCGCGAAGCGGGTTGTTAAATGCCTCAATCACCTACAACAGCAATTTAACGAATGGCTTTGGCGGATTAGCTTTTGACGAGCAAAACGGGCATCTGCTGGTGGGAGTCGGAACTAACCCGCTAACTGCGTCCTACCTGGATCTGACGAACATAGGTTACGCCAACGGACCGACTTTATCCAAACCGCTCCCGTTCGTGATTACCTTCGGGGCTGGAACCGTTTCAGCTACGGTGGCAGGCAATGCGTTAGGCACCCAAAATGTGCCATTCGATATGACGCAGGCTGTCTTGCTTGCGGGAGGCTACAGCGGAAACTCAAGCAGCGTGCCTGCGACGCTGACCTATTCATCCATTTCAGTGGCATTGTCAACGACGGTCGGCCCTGCGAGCTTGCTGTATGCTGTTTCCGGTGACAACCAAAGTGGCGTCGCCGGAGCCCCGCTGCCCGCCTCTCTAGTGGTTGGGGCGGTGGATTCGCATCGAAACGGCGTCCCCGGCGCGACGGTCAGTTTCACCGCGCTGGGGGCTACCGTCAGCCCAACATCGGCGCAAACCGACGCCAATGGCCACGCGAGCACACATGTGACGCTCAGCAGTACGCCTGGACCAGTCACCGTCAACGCATCCGTGAGCGGACTCAATCCTGTAACGTTTAATCTCACCGCCACCGCCAACCCATCCCTTCCCAACATCACCGGGGTGGTGAATGGAGCGAGCTTCATGCCACAGTTTGTTGCCGGAAGCTGGGTCACCATTCAAGGAACTAACCTTTCGGCCACCACCCGGCCGTGGGGCGCATCTGACTTCGTGAACGGCGCTCTGCCGATTCAGCTCGACAATGTATCCGCAACGATCAACGGCAAGGCGGCCTACATCTATTACATCAGCTCCAAGCAACTGAACATCCTGGCTCCCGACGATCCCGGCACGGGCCCGGTCGCGGTGCAAGTGACCAATTCAGAGGGTGTCAGCAATACCTTTACCGCCAATAAGGTCGCCTTATCGCCGGCCTTGTTCCTGTTCACCTCGCCGTATCCGGCCGCGGTCCATGCCGACGGCACCTATGTGGGACCGCCGCAACTGATCGCGGGAGCCACCACCACGCCGGCCAAACCGAATGAAATAATCATGCTCTACGGCACGGGATTCGGAGCCAGCAATCCAATCATCGCGACCGGTTTTGTGTTCACGAACCCGGCGCCGCTCGCCGAAAGCGTGACCGCGACAGTGGGAGGCATGCCCGCCGACGTCCAAGGATTCCTGGTTTCTCCGGGGCTCTACCAGTTCAATCTGACGGTTCCCAATTTGCCGGCTGGCGATGCCGCGCTCGCGATCACGATCGGAGGATTAAGCACGCCAGACGGCTTGATGCTGACAATCGGCCAGTAGTTCAATCAAAATATTCCTGATCTCCCCGCCCATTGCGCTACACTGAAACCCAGTTATGCGTGCGCCTCAAAATCGGATTTTTTTGGCGTCTGTTTGCGCCCTCATCGCGTCTGCAACCGCGTTCGCCAACCGCGGAGTCACCCCAGAAGATTACTTCGGGTTCCACTTCCTCAGCGACGCCCATATCTCGCCCGACGGCAAGCAGATAGCTTATGTAATGACGGTGGTGGACCAGCAGCGCAATCGCCGCAATTCCTCGATCTGGATGGTCGCCACCGATGGCCGGTCCTCCCCGCGCCGGCTCACGAGCGAGAACTTCAATTCCAGCTCGCCGCGCTGGAGTCCGGATGGGTTCGTTCTTGCATTTTTATCGAATCGCACCGCCGATCCCGCGCCTTCCTCCCCGCCCAGCGCCAATCCTGCAACGCCAGCGGCCCGCGTTGAAGCCGAGGGCGCGCGGCCTCAAATTTGCATACTCTCGATGTCCGGGGGCGAAGCTCAGACGGTGAGTCATCTGAAAAATGGTGTAACTTCCTTCCAATGGTCGCCCGACGGCAAACGCTTCGTCGCGCTCTCCCGCACCGGCCCCAGCGACGATATCGCTCCCAACGCGCGCAAAAGCGACGTCCGCCACTATAAACACATCTCCTACAAGTTCAACGACACGGGCTGGTACGACGACCGGCGCAGCCATCTCTGGATCGTCGACGCCATTACCGGCCAGGACCGGCAGCTCACCAGCGGCGAGGACTGGAACGACCTGGATCCGCAATGGTCGCCCGACGGCGCCCGCATCGCATTCGTCTCCGACCGTACCGGCCACGAATACGACGACAGCCACAATCGTGATGTCTGGGTAATCGCGGCAAACGGCGGACCGCTCACCAAGATCTCCGACCACCCCTTCAACGACGACATGCCCCGGTGGTCGCCCGACGGCAAGCAAATCCTGTTCGCCGGCCAAACCGTGCGCCGCCAATTCCCGAAGCTCTACGTCGCGCCCGCATCCGGCGGTGTGGCCTCGCGCCTGATTACAGAAGACCTCGACCTGATTCCCACCGAGCTGCACTGGGGACCCGGACCGAACGAAATCCGATTCCAAACCGGCTTCAAAGGTACGGAGCAGATTTTCCGCGTTGACTTGAGCGCGCACAAAACGTCCGCCGTCACCAGCGGTGAGCGCTCCTATCACGGCTTCGACGTCAACGAAAAGGCCGGCGTCATGACATATTTCGCCAACGACTTCGAGCACCTGGACGACGTCTACGTCTCGGCGCTGGACGGCTCCGGGGAACGCCAGCTCACGCATTCGAACGATAAACTCTGGCGCGAACTAACGCTCGCCGAAGTGGAACGCCTACCTTATAAGAGCACCGACGGCTGGGCCATCGACGGCTTCCTCGTCAAACCCATCAACTGGGAACCGGGGAAGAAATATCCGCTAATTCTTAGCATCCATGGCGGTCCCGCCGGACAATATGGCGTCGACTGGTATCACGAATTCCAGGTCTACGCCGGCCAAGGCTACGCAGTTTTCTTCTCAAATCCGCGCGGCTCCACTGGCTACGGCCAGAAATTCGAGCGCGGCATCATGAACAATTGGGGCGGCATGGATTATCAGGACGTCATGGCCGGCCTGGACGCGGCGCTCCAGCAAAATCCCTGGATCGATCGCGACCGCCTGGGCGTCACCGGCGGCAGCTACGGCGGATTCATGACCAACTGGATCCTCGGCCACACCACGCGCTTCAAAGCCGCGGTCACACTGCGCAGCGTCTCCAACTTCATCAGCGATGACGGCACTCGCGACGGCGCCTACGGCCACCAGGACGACTTCGACGGGTTCCTGTTCGACGATTTCGATCAATACTGGAACGCCTCGCCGCTCAAGTACGCCAAGAACGTCAAGACTCCGACGCTGGTCCTGCACTCCGACAACGACTACCGCGTTCCCATCGAGCAGGGCGAGCAGTGGTTCCGCGCACTCCAGCACTACGGCGTGACGTCGGAATTCGTCGTGTTCCCGCGCGAAAATCACAACCTGACGCGCACCGGCGAGCCTAAGCATTTGGTGGAAAGCCTGAACTGGCAGCTTTACTGGTTCGATCGCTACCTGAACAACAACGCCAACGCGAAACCGCCCGACGCACCTTAGCGCGGATTCCTCCATGAAAAAGCCCCTGCTCTTTTTACTTGCCACTGCCTTCGCCGGCGCAGCGCTGGCGCAACAGGCTCAAGATCCCGACTTCGCCCGTCTGGTCAAGGAATGGACTACGCGGCCCGAGTTCATGAGCCCGCTAGTGGATCATCTTCCGAAAGCAAACGGCATCCCTAGCCCCAAGGACGTTCTCGGCTACTACGTCGGCACGCCCAAAAAACTGACTCACGTAGCCGACCTGCTGCGCTACTATCGCGCGCTCGAATCCGCATCCAAGCGCGTGAAGATCCTTCCGGCCGGCACAACCGACGAAGGCCGCGAGCAAATCGTAGTCGCGATCGCCGACGAAGACACCATCAGCAACCTGGACACATACAAGACATCGTTAGCCACGCTGGCCGACCCGCGCGGGGCCTCCGATTACCAAATCAAACAAATCCTCGCCCGCGCCAAACCCATCTACATGTTCACCGGCGGACTTCACAGCGCGGAGACCGGCCCTCCGGAAATGCTCCTGGAACTGGCTTATCGCCTGACCGCCGAAGACGGACCGCTGTTCGATCAAATCCGCCGCAACCTGATCGTCATGATCGTGCCCGTGCTCGAACCAGACGGCCGCGACCGCTACGTCGACTGGTATTACCGCCACAAGATCAACGAAGAGACCGAGGCCGACAACGTCGGCGGCCCTCCCTACTGGGGCAAGTACATCTACCATGACAACAATCGCGACATCAATTACTCGCAAATCACGATGCGCAACTGGCTGAAGTTTTATCTCGAATGGCACCCGCCCATCATGCACGATCTGCACGAATCGGTTCCATTCATGTACACTTTCAGCGGCCAGGCCCCGCAGAATCCCACGCTCGATCCGATCCTCTACGCCGAACTTCCCTGGCTCTCGAATTTCGAAATGACGAAAATGTTCGGCTACGGCATGCCGGGCGTCTGGGATCACGGCTACGTCGACATGTGGTCGCCGGGTTATCTCGGATTCATGTCGTCCAATCACAACGGCATGCTGCGGATGTACGAGACCTTCGGCAATGGCGGCGCGAACACGATGAAGCGCACCGTGGCGCCGGAGCCCGGCAGCGGACCGCCAGGCGCGAATCAGACCACGCGCGAGTGGTATCGCCCGCTGCCTCCTTATAAGGAAGTGGTCTGGTCGATGCGGAACAACACCAATTACATGGAAACGGGCGTGCTATCGGCGCTCGAGATCGCTTCCGGCTATGCGAAAACTTTGCTTCAGAATTTCTACGAGAAGAGCCGCAATTCAATTCAATCGGGCTCGACCGAAGCTCCGTTCGGATACGTCCTGCCCGCCGGCCAGCCCGACATGACCCGCGTCGCGTTCATCGTGAACATCCTGCGGTTGCAAGGCATCGAAGTGGGCCGCGCCACCTCCGAGGTGAAGCTCAAGGAAGGCACATACCCGGCGGGATCCTTGATCGTCAAGCGCAATCAGCCCTACGGACGTCTGGCGAAAATTCTGCTCGAAAAGCAGGTTTATCCCGATCAGAATCTGCGCACGTACGATGACGCAGCCTGGACCATGGGCTTGATGAGCCACGCCGAGGTGCAGGAGATCTCGGACAAAGCCATTCTCGACGTGCCCGTGCAACCGGTCGACACTCTGATCGTTCCCGGCAGCATCCAAGGCACCGGCTCATGGCTGGCCGTGCTCCACAATGGCGCGAATTCGCTGGTTACTCTGCGCTACCGTCTCCGCGATGTAAAGTTCGAGGCCGTCGAGCAATCCTTCAAGTCCGGCGACACTGAGATTCCGGCCGGCTCATTCCTGATCCAGTCCACCCCACGCGCGCGCAGCGAAATCGAAAATCTCGGCCTCAAGGCAGCCGCACTTTCCGCACTTCCCAGCGTGCCTCGTCACGACGTCGATCTGCCTCGCCTGGCGATGTTCAGCACCTGGGGCAGCACGCAGGATGTCGGTTGGGTGCGCTACGCCTTCGATCATTTCGAAATCAAGTACGACCTCATATACAAAGAGCGCATCCGCCAGGGCAATCTGCGGGACGCGTACGATGTCATCGTGATTCCCAACCAGGGCCGCGGCACCGCCAAATCGATCGTCTTCGACATCGCATCCAAGGGCAAACCCATCGACTACACCAAGTCGCCTGAATTTCCGACCCTCGGCGCATATGGCGAATCCAGCGACATCACTGGCGGCATGGGCCTGGAAGGCGTGCTCGAGCTCGACAAATTCGTCAAAAGCGGCGGCGTCCTGATCACGCTCGGCGCGTCGAGCTTCCTGCCGGCGGAATTCGGTCTCACGACAAGCATCGACGCGCAACGCACCTCGCCGCAATTCTACGCGCCCGGCCCCATCGTCGAAGCGGAAATCACGCAGCCCGCGAATCCGATTTTCTACGGCTACTCTCAAAAAACCGTGCCCGTGCGCTACGCTAACGGCCCATTGCTGCGCGTCCCTCAGGACGACCGCAAGAAAGAAGTTCTGATGCGCTTCCCCGGCAGCGACAAATCCGTGCTCAGCGGTTTGATGCGAGGTGTGGCCGAAATCCGCGACCGCCCCGCGATTGTCGACGTCCCCTCCGGCCGCGGCCGCGTACTCATGTTCGCCACCAACCCCTGCTATCGCTGGCAGAACCTTGGCGAATTCAACATGCTCGCCAACGCGATCCTGCACTTCAACGACGTCCCCAAGTCCTCGTCTCCGGCGACCGCGGAATAATGCCCACTCACGCCGAAGCCATGGCCAACGAACTGGCCGCGCGAGGAGTCCAGTACGTCTTCGGACTACCGGGCGGCGAGATCGTCGCATTCATCGACGCCTGCCGCCGCGCCGGGATGCGCTTCCTGCTGACCGGTCATGAGGCCAGCGCGGCCTGGATGGCGCAGGTGGTGGGACAAATCACCGGCGTCCCGGGCGTCTGCGCGACGACTCTTGGCCCAGGCGCGACGAATCTCGTCACCGCAGTCGCCAATGCATTTCTCGATCGCGCCCCAATGCTCGCCATTACCGCGCAGATCCCAGCGTCAGCCATCGACACGATGACCCATCAGCGCCTGCCGCTCGAGCGGCTGTTCTCTCCCATCACGAAAGCGTCGTTCGCCATCGAGAAGAACGCGGCGGACCTGATCGATCGAGCCATGAATCTCGCGCTCGAGCCTAGGCCTGGCCCAGTGCATGTCTCGCTCGCGAGCGATCTTGCGACCACGGAGGACATAATTCACGATAGGACGCTCGCGGAGCGAAGCAAGCGCGACGATCATTTGCGGCCAATCTCCAAGCGCTTGGGCGCGGCCAAGCGGCCGCTGGTCCTGATTGGACTGGGCGCAACTCCCTCCGACGCATCCGCCATCCGCGCTCTGATCGGCCAGCTCCAAGCGCCGTTTCTCGTCACGCCCAAAGTTAAAGGTATCGTCCCAGAAGATCATCCTCTTTTCGCCGGCGTCGCTTCCGGCATGGCCATCGATCGCGACATTGTCGAGACCATCCGCGCGGCCGACCTGATCCTCGCCATCGGCTTCGATCCGGTGGAGTGCGACAAGACCTGGTTCGCAGATGTCGAAGTCGTCTCTATCGACTCCGTATCCATGGCCGAAGGTCGCTACCAGCCGTTAGAGGCGATCGGCCATATCGCACAGCTTGTTGCCAGCCTGTCGCCCGATCCGAAACCTTGGCCGAGCGAGCTTCTCGAGCAACGCCGCAAGGCTATCTATCGCGAGCCTGGACAAGGCAACTCGCCATTGCGCTTGATCCAGGAACTGCGCGCAATCTTCCCGCGTGACGGCATCGCAACCTGCGACGTCGGGTCGCATAAACTGCTCATGGGCCAATTCTGGCGCGCCTACGAGCCTGGAACATTTTTCATGTCCAATGGCCTATCCGGCATGGGCTTCGGCGTCCCGGCCGCCATCGCCGCGCAGCTTGTGCATCCGAAGAAGGCTGTACTGGCGGTGGTGGGCGATGGTGGAATGCTCATGATGCTGCACGATCTGGCCCTCATCCGCGAACTCGCGCTGCCGATCATCATCGTGGTGCTGTCGGATCGCAGCTTGAGCTTGATCCGAGTCAGCGAGGAACGCCGCGGTATCAAGCCCTACGGCGTGGATTTCACTCCGCCCGATTTTGCGAAAATCGCCGAAGCGTTCGGCATCCCCGCCCGAAAAGCTCAGAGCATCCAGGAAGCGCGCGACGCAGTCGAGCGCGCTCTCACCGCGCGATCAGCCCTACTGATCGACGTCCCCATCGACTACCGCGAATATTACGATCTGGTCTGAGCCGTCACAGAATTGATCGCACCACACCGCCGTCCACGCGCAGCGCCGCACCATTAGTCGCGGACGACAAAGGGCTACACACGAATGCCACCAGCGGCGCAACCTCGTCGGCCCGCGCAAAGCGCTTCAACAGCGAACTGGGACGCACGCTACGGAAGAACTCCTGCTCGATCGCCGCCCGATCCATTTTCCGCTGCGCCGCAAGGGACTCCACAAACCCGGCCACAGCTTCCGATTCCGTGGGTCCCGGCAGTACTGCATTCACCGTAACGCCCGTCCCCACAGTGGTCTCCGCGAGCCCGCGCGATATTGCCAACTGCGCGGTCTTAGTCATTCCGTAATGCACCATCTCCGCCGGAATTTGGACCGCGGATTCGCTCGATATGAAGACAATCCGCCCCCAGTTCCGCTCTTTCATGCGCGGCAAGTGATGCCGGCTCAACCGCACGCCGCTCAACACATTCACTTCGAAGAAGCGGAGCCAGTCAGCGTCGGAAATCTGCTCGAACGGCTTCACCTCGTAGATGCCGAGGTTGTTCACTAAAATGTCAACATCGGGAAAACGCCGGATCGCTTCCTCGGCGCCCGCCGCCGTCCCGAGATCCGCAGGCAGGCCTTCCACGCGCAGCCCAGCGAGCTTCGCGATGGCCTCTTCGACGCGCTTGGCAGTCCGCCCATTCAAGATCACCTGCGCGCCTTCCTTCGCCAGAGCCTCCGCGATGGCGAATCCGATTCCGGCCGTCGATCCGGTTACCAGTGCCCGTTTACCTTGAAGCTGTAAGTCCATATTGCCTTGGATGCGATATCCTCGCCGAAGCTTCGGCTTTCTCGACAAATCGCGAGTATCATTGCTTTATGAGCCATCGCTCAATCACCCGTAGAGCATTCGGAGGCCACCTGGCCGCACTCGCCGGACTAACCCGCCAAATGCACGGCGCGATCGCCGGCCCTGGGCAAATCGACGAAACGCTACGCACCGGCATCGCGCAGCGGAAAATTCCAGCCGCCGTCGGAATGGCCGCGAGCGCCAATAAAATCCTATATTCGGGCGCATTCGGGACACGCGATTCGACCGGCGTCCCGGTGACAACCGACTCCATCTTCAGCATCGCTTCCATGACCAAAGCGATCACCACCACGGCCGCGCTGCAATTAGTGGAGCAAGGCAAGGTGAAATTGGACGAACCCGTTTCGAAATATCTTCCGAAACTCACCAACTTACAAGTTCTCGATGGATTCGACGCGGATGGCAAGCCCCGGCTCCGTCCAGCCAATACTCCCGTGACGCTGAAGCATCTGCTCACCCACACCTCGGGAATCTGCTACGACACCTGGGACCCGGACATGGTCCGCTATGCCAAGTCCCTCGGCGGCCCGCCGCCCCTAGTGCCTCCGCTGATGTTCGAGCCCGGCACACGTTGGCAATACGGCATGGGCGTCGATTGGGCCGGACGACTGGTGGAAACCATCAGCGGCACAAGCCTGGAGGATTATTTTCAAGCTCACATTTGCGGCCCGCTCGAAATGCACGACACCAGCTACCTTCTGCCCGCCTCAAAGTTCGACCGCCTGGTCACCGGCTACACCAGACAGCCGGATGGCACGCTCAAGCAAAGTCATCGCGTCGCGCCTCCCGCTCCCAAGGAATTCAACGGAGGCGGTGGACTTTACTCCACCACTGGCGACTACACGCGGTTCATGCAGATGATCCTCGGCAAAGGCCGCGGCCTGAACGGCGTCCGCATCCTGCAACCGAAAACTGTCGAGAGCATGGAAGTAAATCAGATCGGCGCCGCGACCGCCGGTAAGATGAGGACCCAACGCCCCGATATGTCGGCCGACGTGGACATCCAGCCTGGCTCGAGCGAAAAGTGGGGCCTCGGCTTCCTGATCAACACCACTCCGTATCCAGGCGGCCGCTCGGCGGGAAGCCTGGCCTGGGCCGGTATTTACAATACTTTTTATTGGATCGATCCGAAGCGCTCGCTCTGCGCGGTCCTCATGATGCAATTTCTGCCGTTCGTGGATCAGGAGGCCGTCGGCCTGCTGGGCGACTTCGAGCGCTCCGTCTACAGCGCGGTCTAGCCCTAATTGCGGTACTGTCGAGAATTGGAGGTAATCATGGGAATGTCACGATTTGCTTCTGTTGCGGCTCTGCTCGGTCTTGCCGTGTGGCCGCTGGCCGCTCAGGAAACGCCTTCGTCGAACCGGTTCACCACCGAGCATTATTTCGAGCTCACACGCGTCAGCAATGCGCAGATCTCGCCCGACGGCGCCCACATCGCTTACGTGCGCCAGGAGGTCAACCGGCTGGAGGACAAGTGGGAATCCTCGGTCTGGATCATGAACGCGGACGGATCGCAGCACCGCTTCCTCGCCAAGGGCGGCAATCCACACTGGGCCTCCGATAGCAAGCGCGTCCTCTACCTGGCCGACGGCGAGCCGCGTGGCACGCAGATTTTCGTCCGCTGGATCGACGCCGAAGGGCCGGCCACGCAGGTCACACACGCCACGGACAAAGTCGCCGACGCGCATTGGTCTCCGGACGGAAAGATGATCGCGTTCTCGATGTTCGTTCCCGACAAGGAAAAGTGGAACATCAGCATGCCGTCTGAGCCGGAGGGTGCCAAGTGGACCCCGGCGCCGCGTATTGTCGAGACGCTGCACTACCGGCAGGATCAGGTCGGATTTTTGGAGGACGGGCACACGCACATCTTCGTGGTCGCCTCCGACGGCGGCGCCCCACGCCAGCTCACCAGCGGCAAATGGAGCGCGGGCGCGGGCGAGCTGCGCGGCGCGGTTGCGATGGATTGGACGCCCGACAGCAAGGCCATCGTCTTTGAGGCCAACCGCGACGCTAATTCAGATCTCGAGTACGAACGCTCGGAGTTGGTGATCCTGGATGTAGCCACCGGATCGCTCCACGACCTGGTGAGTAAGCCCGGCTCTTGGAGCCGTCCCACGGTATCGCCCGATGGCAAGCTGGTGGCGTTCACCGGCTACCCCGCTTCGAACAACACGCACACGGTGTCGGACCTCTACGTCGTGCCGTTCGCCGGCGGCGAGCCGCGCAAGATCAGCGACAATTACGATCGCGATCCCATCAATCTGCGTTGGACCGCCGACGGCTCCGGCATCTACTTCGACGCTGACGATCACGGCGCGCGGAACGTGCAACTAGCTTCCATCAACGGCGGCGTGCGCCCTGTCACCACTGGCAAGCACATGCTGACCATGGATTCGGCCTCCAAAGACATGGTCGCGGCGGGGACGGTCACGGACTCGGATCATCCGGCCGAAGTGGTGCGCTACAGCCTGACCCGTCCGGCCGATATGTCGCAGCTCAGCAACGTCAACGCGGGTTTGCTGGCGGGCAAGCAACTCGCCAAGACCGAAGAGATCGACTTCTCTTCGAGCGGCAACACCCAAGTGCAAGGCTGGATGGTGAAGCCGCCCGACTTCGACGGCGCCAGGAAATATCCGCTGATCCTCGAAATTCACGGCGGCCCCTACGGCAATTACAACGTTGGCTTCAACTACATGTGGCAGAACTTCGCCGCCAACGATTTCGTGGTGCTGTACGTAAACCCTCGCGGCTCCACCGGCTATGGCACCGCGTTCTCGGGCGCGATCGACCACAACTACCCCGGTCCCGATTACGACGACCTGATGGCGGGCGTGGATGCGGTGGTCTCCAAAGGTTTCGTCGACACCTCGCACATGTACGTGTCCGGATGCAGCGGCGGCGGAGTGCTCTCAAGCTGGGTCATCGGCCACACCAATCGATTCGCAGCCGCGGCAGTGCGCTGCCCGGTGATCGACTGGCTCAGCATGGCCGGCCATACCGACATCCCGCTGTTCACCTACAGCTTTTTCAAGAAGCCATTCTGGGAAGATCCGAGCGACTGGCTGTCGCACTCCTCGCTCATGTACGTGGGCAACGTCACCACGCCAACGCTGCTCATGACCGGCGTTCTGGATCGCCGCACTCCCATGCCGCAAACCGAAGAATATTACGCGGCGCTCAAGAAACGCGGAGTTCCCGTCACGCTGTTGCAATTCGCGGGCGAATACCACGGCACCGGATCGAAACCATCCAACTTCATTCGCACCCAGCTATACATGATGAGCTGGTTCAAGAAATTCACGCGCTCGGGCGACGGAAAAGCGACGCCGGTAGCCACAGCCGGCGGGCAATGACGAGTTATGAGGAACCCCCTCGGATTGGCGTGCATCGCGCTGTCACTCGCACTAGGTTTTGCGCAATGCGCGGGCCAACGGATCTCTGCAACCGAGGCTCGCGAATTGGTCCTCGTCCTTCTTAGGATGAACGGCTGGACAAAGCTGGCTGGCTTTGAAATTGATGTGGGCCCGTACATCGAGCCGGACCGTCCCGGCTACTACTATATTCACGCCATTTGCGACAATCCGGACGGCAGTAACACTGTGGGGCATTGGGCCGTTGATCAGATCACGGGAGATGTTTGGGATTCGGCAGCTTGCGCGTTGTACACTTCGCCAGCACTCAGCAAAGCACAAGAAAAACTTCGCCAGCGCGTTGGTATGGCTGCAAGCGAGTACAAGCGAAGCAGGAAAAATGCCTCTTGGTGTCGCGCGAGTCAAAATCCGCCGACGATCGAGATGGGCCGGCCCGCCTGGGTGGGCGCTGAGAAAAAGCGGGCCTTAAGCGAAGAGCGCAGGCAGGCTCTGAAGCGGGCGTGTTAATGTCTGACTATGGTCCGCCGCGAGATAGAAATCGACGAAGACACGGATCGCAAGCTGACCGAACTCGCCTCGGAATACGATGGCGATTTGAGCCAAGCCCTGACGGACCTCGTTCGCAGCCACCAAGAGCTGGAGGCATTCGCGGACGAGAGCGAAGCCGCGCACGAAAAGAAATTGCGTGACATGCGTGACAGATCTGAGGCTGACTTCCGTGAGGGCCGCACGTTGACGTGGGGTGACGTTAAGGCTCGCAACGGCTTGTGAAGATCGTGTTCGCCGCAGAGGCCGCTGAAGCCTTTGCCGAACTTCCTCAATCCACAAAAACCCGAGCGGCCCGCTGCTTTCAGCTGCTGGAACAACACCCCAAGATGTACCCGACGCGCAGGCGCGGCTCAATGCGTGGCTACCGCTATTTCGTCTCCGGCAGGCATCTGTTCTACTACTCCTTGAACTCGCAGCAAGTACGTGTCACCGCGATCATCCCCGGCGCCATGCGTAAGGCCTGACTTCCTCGAGTGCGAATTCTAGGCGGAGTTCATGCCGATTCTTCCTGCGTACTAAGGCGCCGGTTGAAGACCTCGCGTGAACCCGCCGATAAGTGGGCATGCAGACCAATTGGCTCGGCTGGATTCTGGGCTCAGTAGTCTGCATCATTTTTTGGACTTGGGTTCGCACTCCGGCCCATCCGACCTTGCAGGTTGTGTATTTGGTACCGTCGGACCGCAGCCCGCGGGAAGAGTTTCCAGAAGGCGCTCGCCGCGCGATAACATCCGTGCAGCGCTGGTATTTCGACCGGCTGGGAGACCGCCGGACTTTTCCTCTGGCCGAGCCGCTGGTCGAAACCGTGCAGACCAGGCATCCGGAAAGTTGGTACAGCGCCTCCGCCGGCAAATGGGACGACCGGGAAGCGCTGTGGACCGCGACCGTGCATGAGGCCTTTCGTCTGACGGGCGGCTCGTACAATGATCCCAACCATATCTGGCTCTATTTTCTGGATGCCGATTTGCCTCGAATTCCGGCGCAGGGAACTAGCGGCGTGGCGCTGCTTCTGCGCGACGAAATTTCCAGCCTGGTCGGCCTGGAACCGTCTTGCAAAACCGTCGGCACCATCGCGCACGAGCTGGGCCATGCGTTCGGATTGACGCATCCGCCCATGTGCGACTCGCACGAAAAGCCTGACTCGGCGCCAGAATGCGAATCGATGAGCTATCTGGGAGGATACTCTTTCCCGAACTCAGCCTTTCTCCCGCCCGAGCGCGACCAATTACTCCGGAACTCCGCTTTTGCTTCGGTGACGCCGGAAACGTCCGCGATCGAGTGCTCGAAGTAGCGTCAGCTAAATCTTGATCAGCGCGATCCCGCTTTCCGGATCGAAACTCCGCTCCAGACTCTTAGGCGACTTACTGAGTACAACCTCCAGCGTTGGCCGCACGTGGCCTTCCAGCAGATGACCTCCCACCGTAACACCCCCGCGTTTCGCCAAGACCGCGTGTGCATGCACGTTCGGTTTGCCTTGCTCGAGCGCGATGTCTCCTATCAGTGTGACGACTTCCACCTGCTCATCCACCGGAATCCGGCGATATTCTTTGGTTTCCCAATCGAAGTACCCCAGCACAGCTTTTGAAAACGCGCCGATGGCGGTGAAATGCGCCGCTCCAATGGATTCCTGGCGGGCGAACGCGAGCAAGCCTGCCATAGCTTCTTCGCCGGTCTCGAAAATGACGGCCCAGGTATGCTCGGATGGTGACTCGACTAACAATTTTGATTTCACGGACCCTCCTGTAAACAGCAGCACTCGAAGTACCAGTAATATTTCCGCCGTGTTATCTAACCTACGCTCAATAATGTAAACGCTGGTGACACAAATTTCCTATAAAAACCTCCAACAGAGTGAGGACCTATGACGGATCCCCTGGCGACCTATATCCGCGATCACCTTTCTGGATCGCGCTTCGCTGTCGAGCTTCTCGAATGGCTGCGGGAACAGCATCCCGAAGATCCGCTGGGCGAGTTTGCCGCTGGAATGCTCTTGGAAGTCGAACAAGATAAGCGCGTCTTGGAAGACGCACTGACCCGTATCGACGATGGCACGCCTTTGGTGCGCGAGGCGGCCTCCTGGGTTGCCGAGAAAGCGGCTGAATTCAAACTCAAGCCCGGAGGCCTCGGAACCTTCGAAGCGCTCGAACTGCTGGCTTTGGGGATTCTGGGAAAGATGAAGATCTGGGAAGCCATGGTGAAAATCGCCGAGCTGGATGATCGAGTTCGCGGCATCGACTTCAATAAGCTGGCCGCCAGTGCGCGCTTGCAGCATGTCCAGGTGGAAGAGCGCCGCCTGGAGGCCATTCTATACGCTTTCGCCGGGGTTCCCGAGCCTCACGCGCCGATCCCCGGCTGAGGCTCACACCTCGGATCAAACGTCGCTGTTCGTAATCCCCACCGGCTCTCTGTGGGCTAACCACATGCATTAAAATCGAAGCGTTTGCATGCCCACTCACCTTTGGCGTTCCCCATTCCTCCAGCCACAGTGGTTCCGGCTGCTATTTGTCCTGACGCTGTTCATTTCCACAGCCAAGCCCGATGATCCCCAACCGAGCGCGGCCGGTCAGGCCCAGCCATCGACGCTCAAAAACCTGACCCTCGAACAGCTTTCAGAAATCGAGGTCACCTCGCCGTCCAAGGAACCGACGCCGGCATTCAAATCCCCAGTGGCCATTTATGTCATCACCGGCGAAGACATCCGCCGTTCGGGCGTGACTACAATTCCCGATGCGCTGCGGCTAGCCCCAGGCGTCGAAGTCGCGCGCATTGATGGCAGCAAGTGGTCGGTTGGAATTCGCGGCTTTGGAACACGGCTTTCGCGCGACGTGCTGGTCTTGATCGATGGGCGCACCGTTTACACCCCGCTCTTCGCCGGGACCTATTGGGAGGTTCAGGATACGCTGCTCGAGGACATCGACCGCATCGAGGTGATTCGCGGGCCCGGCGGCACGGTCTGGGGACCGAACGCGGTCAATGGCGTCATCAATATCATCACCAAAAATACGAAGGACACCCAGGGCGCGTTCGCCTCCGGAGGAGGTGGGAACCTGGAGCAGGGCTTCGCCAATTTCCGCTATGGCGGCGATGACGGAAACGGCCTCACCTATCGCGTCTACGCCAAAGGATTCACGCGCGGCCCGGAACACCATGCCGATCACGACAATTTTGATGACTGGCGCGGCGTACAGGGCGGCTTCCGAATCGACTGGAGCGCCGGTACCGAAGATACGTTTACCGTTCAGGGCGACGCCTATAAGCAGGAAGACGGCGAGCGGGTTTCGGTGGCCACCTACACACCTCCTTTTACCGGCACCGCCGATGGGAACGCGCAACTTTCGGGCGCCAACGTTCTGTTTCGTTGGACGCGAACCTTGGGGAACGGCAGCGATTTCCAGCTGCAGGCGTTTTACGACCGCACCAATCGCTATGAGCCAAACCTGGGTGAGAATCGCGACACCTTCGACGTCGACTTTCAGGCCCGAACCAAGCTGTCGGATCGCCAGGAACTGCTGTGGGGAGCTGGAGGACGGTCGAGCGACGGCCACTTCATCGAGGTTGCATCCGGACTGGTTTTCAGCCCGTTCAACCGCAACGATTATTTGTTGTCCGGGTTCCTCGAAGACGACATTACGCTGGTGAACAACAAGCTGCTCCTGATGGCCGGCAGCAAGGTGTTGAACACCAACTACACGGGCGCCGACTTTCAGCCCAGCGTGCGGCTGCTGTGGACACCCACCGATCGGCAATCCTATTGGGCCGCTTACACGCACGCGCTGCGCACCCCTTCGGACGGCGAAGAGGATTTCTACCTGTCCAGCTTGATTGGCACTGCGCCCAACGGGCTGCCCTATTTTGCGCGCTTCAGCGCCAATCCAAACTTCGCGACGGAAAAATTGAACGGCTACGAGGCCGGCTACCGGCAGTTGATCGGGAAGACGGTCTACATCGATGTGGCGGGATTCTACAATCACTACCACGATTTGTTCAGCGAGGATGTCATCGGAGCGCCGTTTGTAGAAAGCACACTGCCCTTCCCGGTGCCAGTGCCGCCGCCGGTGCATCTCCTGCTTCCGGCCCAGTTCCGCAACGACATTTTAGGCTACACCAAGGGTTTCGAGATCGCGCCCGAGTGGCGGCCTGCAAATTTCTGGCGGCTGCGGGGATCGTACTCGCTGCTGCACATGAATCTGGAGCAAAATGCGCATGGCGCGCTCGGGTTAGGCACGGCATCGGTTACTGGATCGAGCCCGCGGCACGAAGTGAGCATCGACTCCTCTTTCGACATCACCAGCAAGCTTCAGCTGGATTTGATCTATCGCTACGTCAGCGCCTTGCCCGCCGAGAGCGCGCCCGCATATTCCACCGGTGACGCGCGTATCGCTTGGCGTTTTACCCGGCAGTTGGAGTTTTCCGTGACGGGCCAGAATCTCTTCCAGCCCTACCACATCGAATACGGCGCCGATCCCGGTGGTCCCGTGGCCATTGTCCGAAACGTCTACGCGAGTTTAGCCTGGCGCACCAAGTAACACATGTTTGCTGAGCAAAACAGACGGCGTTGCGCTGGGCTTGCGGGCCTGCTGCTGGGTGCGGCGCTGTGGGTCGGGTGGCCGGGGCTCCAGCGTGCCACTGCGGAAGCTGTCCTGGAATACGAAGTCAAAGCGGCCTTTCTGCTGAACTTCACAAAATTCACCGAGTGGCCCGCCGGCGCTTTCGCTAATCCCGATTCGCCGCTGACTATCTGCATCCTGGGCCGAGATCCGTTCGGCCGGGCGCTGGACGACGTGGTGCAAGGCGAACAGGTTAACGGCCATAAACTGGCGGTGCGCAGAATCAGCCAGAATCCGGAGCCGCAAGCGTGCCAGGTGGTCTTCATCGGCAGTGGGGAAAAAGATATTCGCAGAATTTTAGGCGCCCTGGGCCGTGGAGTCCTCACCGCCGGCGAGGGAAGCGACTTTATTCGCGACGGCGGCATCATAGCGTTCGTGCTCGAAAATCGCCGCGTGCGTTTTGACATCAATCAATCGGCTGCTGAAGCCGCCGGACTAAAATTGAGTTCCCAGTTGCTCAGCGTGGCTAGATCTGTAGAAAAATAGAATCGGGCGGGCGGCCCGGCTGAACATGCGCTCTTTTCGCGACAGGCCAATCAAGCAGAAGCTGGTGATCACCACCATGGTGACCACCACCGTAGCGCTGCTGGTAGTCGGCATCGCCGTGGTAACCGCGGACTATGTCCTGTATCGCGATTACTTGCGGCGCGATCTTTCCTCCCTGGCCCGGATCATCGCCGACAACAGCACGGCCGCGTTGGCCTTTAACGACCCGGATTCCGCTGCCCAGACGCTGGGCGCATTACGCGCGCGCACGCATGTGGCCGGTGCTTGCATCTACCGAATGGACGGAACCATGCTGGCCCAATATTCGCCCGCCAGCACCTTCACCTGTCCACCTCCCGAAAACCAGCAGATTCGATCCACCGGAGATTTTCTGATCATTGATCAGCCCATTGTTCTCAGCGGCCGCGCGATCGGGACCCTCGTCCTGCAGTCCGACCTGGCCCTGATCAACGAGCGCGTCCGGCTGTATGGCACCACCGTTCTGGGCGTCCTGCTAGCCACGTTCTTCCTGGCCTTCTTGCTTTCGTCGCGGTTGCGCTCCGTCATCGCCACACCCATCTCGCGGCTGGTGAGCGCTACCACCTCGGTATCGGAGACTGGAGATTACAGTATTCGCGCCCCAAAGCAGTCTGGCGACGAGTTGGGCGTACTGGTGGATCGATTCAACGAGATGCTGGCCGGCATTCAATCGCGTGAAAACGACCTCAAGAAGGCGCTGGCGGACCGCGAGGCCGCGCTGGACGAGGTCGAAAAAGAGCGAGAACGTTTCGCGTTCATGGCCGAATCCATGCCGCAGAAGATCTTCACCGCCAGCCCGACTGGAGAATCGCTGTACCTCAACAAGCTGTGGATGGACTTTACCGGCCTTCCATTTGAACAGCTCAAGGAGTGGGGCTGGGAACAGTTTATTCATCCCGATGATTTGGAAGAGAGCCTGCGCGTGTGGCGGCGCTCCATCGAAACCGGCCAGCCGCTTCAGCTCACGAACCGGTTTCGCCGCGCCGACGGCGTCTACCGCTGGCATCTCAATCGCGCGCGCGCCATGCGCAACGCCGAGGGCGAGATCATACTATGGGTCGGATCCAGCACCGAAATCCACGAACAGAAGGAAGCGGAAGAAGAATTGCGGCGCGCCAACGAAGACCTGCAACAGTTTGCCTATTCCGCCAGCCACGACCTGCAGGAGCCCATCCGAAACGTGGCCGTGTACAGTGAAATCATAGCCCGGCGCTACCAGGACGCGCTGGATGACGAGGGGCGGCAGTTCCTGGGATTCCTGCGGGAAGGCGGGCGCCGCCTGGCGACATTGGTGAACGACCTGTTAGCGTATACCAGAGCCAGTATGGCGGAACTCAGCGCGACCACCGTAAGCGCAACCACGCCCTTGCAAAACGCCTTGGCAGGCCTGGCGGAGGCGATCCGCGAAAGCGGTGCCCAGGTGACCTACGATTCTCTACCGGAAGTGTACATAGGTGAAGCCCACCTCCAACAGGTTTTTCAGAACTTAATCGCCAACGCTCTCAAATATAGAAACGCAGATCCTCCGCGAATCCACATCTCGGCGGCGCATCGCGGCGGCGAGTGGTATTTTGCGGTTGAAGATAACGGCATCGGCATCGAACCTCAGTACAAGGAGAAAATTTTTGGCGTATTCAAGCGGCTCCATCATGACCAGAAGTACAGCGGTACCGGCATCGGACTGGCTATTTGCCAGCGCGTGGTTGAGCGCTATGGCGGAAGAATCTGGGTCGAATCCGAGCCCGGAAAGGGATCCACATTTTTCTTCAGCGTCCCCCACGAAGCGCGACCAGCCCGCTCCGCCGCGGCTCAATCTTCTCCTGGCTGAGGACAATCTTCCGGATGCGCTGTTGGTGCGGGAGGTGGTTCGCGCCGAGAATCTGCCCCTGGACGTCCACATTGCAGTGGATGGCCAGCAGGCCATCGAGTTCATCGAAAAAGCCGAACAGGACCCCAACGCTCCTTGTCCGCATTTTCTGCTGCTGGATTTAAATCTTCCGAAGCGAGATGGATTCGAAGTGCTGCGCCGGCTGCGTGCCAGCGAAAAGTGCAAGGCCATTCCGGCGGTCATTATCACTTCATCCGACTCGCCCAACGATGTGAGCCAGGCCGCGGCGCTGGGCGCCGGCTACTTCCGCAAGCCGCCCAGCTATGAAGATTTCTTGAAACTGGGCCAAGTGCTGAGGCAACGGCTCAAAGACAGCGGCTTGATCTAAACACCGCTCGCGCTCGAAGACCCGCCCGCCGCGGATACGCGCTAATAATTGAGCGCACAGCGCGGGACGCGCTCGCTACAGTGAAAAAACACTCGCGGCCCGCTGCGTTGTGCGCGAGGATTACTGGAGGAGGAGCGATGAACATACGAAAAGAAGATGTATTGGAGTACCATGCCTCCGCGCCGCCGGGGAAAATCTCCATCACGCCGACCAAGCCGTGTCATACGCCCCGCGACCTGAGCCTGGCCTACACGCCGGGCGTTGCGATTCCTTGTCTTGAAATCGAGCGGCAACCGGCCCTGGCTTATCGCTACACCGCCAAAGGCAACCTGGTGGCGGTGGTGACCAACGGCAGCGCGGTCCTGGGGCTAGGCAATATCGGGGCGCTGGCCTCCAAGCCCGTGATGGAAGGCAAAGGCGTGCTGTTCAAACGCTTCGCCGACATCGATGTGTTCGATTTGGAGCTCAACGCGCGCGATCCGCAGGACGTCATCCGGGCTTGCCAGATGCTCGAGCCCACCTTCGGCGCCATCAATCTGGAAGACATCAAGGCCCCGGATTGCTTCGTGGTCGAGGAAGAGCTGCGCCGGACGCTGCATATTCCCGTCTTTCACGACGACCAGCACGGCACCGCGATCATCGTCGGCGCGGCGCTCGTGAACGCCTTGATCCTGGTGAAGAAGAAAATTGAGGATGTGAACACGGTGTGCGTGGGCGGAGGCGCGGCCTCCATCGCTTGCACCGAACACGCCATCCGCTTGGGGATGAAGCGCGAAAACATCATCATGTGCGACATCGCGGGCGTGATCTATGAGGGTCGCACGCAGGAGATGAATCCGTACAAGGCCCGCTTCGCGCGTAAGACCGAAAAGCGCACGCTCGCCGATGCCATGCGCGGCGCCGACGTCTTCATCGGCTTATCGGCGTCCAACATCGTCACGCCCGAGATGCTGCTTTCGATGGCCCCGCGTCCGGTGGTGTTCGCCCTCGCCAATCCCGATCCCGAGGTTCCCTATGACGTGGTGGTGAAGACGCGGCCGGACGCGATCGTCGCCACCGGGCGGTCCGATTTTCCGAACCAGGTGAACAACCTGCTGGGCTTTCCGTTCATCTTTCGCGGCGCGCTGGATGTCCGCGCCACCACCATCAACGAAGAGATGAAGCTGGCCGCCACCGAGGCCCTGGCGGAGCTGGCGCGCGAAGAGGTTCCCGAATCGGTCAGCCGGTCCTATGGCATGCAGCCGCTCGAGTTCGGCCCCGACTACATCATTCCCAAGCCCTTCGACCCGCGCGTTCTGCTGCGCGAATCAACCGCCGTCGCCAGGGCCGCGATGGAGAGCGGCGTGGCGCAGGAACCGGTCAATCTGGATGCCTACCGCGAGCAACTGGAGCGGCGCTTGAGTAAGGTGCACGGCGTGATGCGCATCATGATCCACAAAGCCCAGCAGCGTCCCAAGCGCGTGGTCTTTCCGGAGGGCGAAGAAACCAAGATTCTGCGGGCCGCGCAGATTCTGTATGACGAAAAGATCGCGCTGCCCATTCTGCTCGGACGCGAAGCGGTGATCCGCGCGGGCTTGGCGCACTTGCACTTTCCGCTTGAATCAGCCGTGATCGTAGACCCGCTGCGCTCGCCCGATCTGGACCGCTACGCTGACGAGCTGTACCGGCTGCGGCAGCGCAAGGGCGTGACGCGCAATGAAGCCGGCGAATTGGTCCTCAACCGCAACTATTTCGCATCCATGATGGTTGCTTTGGATGACGCCGACGCGCTGGTGGGCGGCCTCACCATGCATTATCCGGAGACCATCCGGCCGGGACTGGAGGTGATCCCGTTGCGCGCGGGGCTCAGGCGGGTCTCGGGCTTGTACATGATGATCACGCAGCAAGGCATCTACTTCTTCGCCGATGCCACGGTGAACATCGAGCCCACCGCCGAGGATCTGGCCGAGATTGCAATCTCGGCGGCCGAAACCGCGGAGCGCTTCAATGTCAAGCCGCGCGTGGCGCTGCTCTCGTTTTCTAATTTCGGCAGCACCCGGCATCCGCTGGCGGAGAAAGTTCGCCGGGCTGTGGATCTGGTGAAGAAACGCGCGCCGGCCCTGATGGTGGATGGCGAGATGCAAGCCGACACGGCCACTACTCCGGAGATTATCGAGCAAACCTATCCCTTCAGCACGCTCAAGGGCGGCGCCAACGTTCTGATCTTTCCGAATCTGGAAGCGGGCAATATCGCCTACAAGCTGCTGGCGCGATTGGGCGGGGCCGAAGCGGTCGGGCCGATCCTGATGGGATTGTCCAAGCCCGTGCATGTTTTGCAGCGCGGCGCCGAAGTGAACGAAATCGTGAATGTCGCCGCTATCGCGGTGGTGGACGCGCAGGAGGCCGAGCGGCGCATCGGCGCAGCCTGAGCCTACATCTCGGCCGCGGGCTGGACGTGATGCTTTTTGCGCAGCGGAACTTCTTGCAAGAATAAGTTAACGAAAATCGCGACCACCATCAGAATCGAGCCGATCACGAAAATTTGGTGCAAGCCCTGAAACAAGGCCTCCCGCACATTGCTGAGCAATCGGCGGAGTAACAGCAAGTCTCCGGGCTGAACGCCTGGCGCGCGGGAAGCCAGTTGTAGCTGCAAGGGATTGTTCAGGAGCGCGAGCACGCGCGGGGGCGTTCCTGGTGGGATGTTGTGAGAAAAACTGGAATGATACCTGCGCAGCAGGATCGAACCATACGTGGCCACTCCCACCGTACCGCCGATGGAACGGAAGAACTGAACCGATGCGGTGGCTGCCCCCATGTTGGCTGGAGGAGCGACGTTCTGGACGCACAGCGTGTAAATCGGCATGATCGATCCCATTCCCAGGCCGGTGATGATCATGTTGCGAATCACTTCCCATTGCACGGTGTGCTGGTTCATCGACGCCAGCAGAAAAATTCCGATCGCCGTAATCCCTACCCCGGCCAACATCACGACACGATAGCGCCCGGTGCGGCCCACGATATTGCCCGAGGTCGCGCTGGCCACCACGAAGCCGAGCATCATGGGAGTGAGCAGCGATCCGGAACGGGTTGCGGTAACGCCCAGCACGCCCTGCATGAACAGAGGGATGTAAATAATGGCGCCGAACATCGCGATGCCGAGCAAAAAAACGGCGACAGTGGCGACCGAGATGATTCGGTTTTCATACATCGAAAGCGGGATCACAGGCTCAACGGCGCGCGATTCGGCCAGCAGGAACGCGGCCAGCATGATGGCTGCTACCACCAGCAACGAGACCACGCGCTGAGAACCCCAACCGTAGTCGGTGACCCAGGTGAGCGCCAGAAGCAGCGGGACCAGGCAGCCGGTCAGCGAGAACACGCCCCACCAGTCGATCTTGCGCTGCACGCCGACCGGCCGGAAGTAAGGGAACTCCACCAGGATGGCGCTGGCGGCGATGATCCCTACCGGCAGATTCACGTAGAATGTCCAGCGCCAGGAGAATTGGTCGGTGATCCAGCCGCCCAGCGTGGGGCCGAAGATGGAGGCCAGCCCGAAGACGCTGGCGAACAAGCCCTGGTAGCGCGCGCGCTGGGCGGGCGGAAAAATGTCGCCGATGATGGTGAACAACAAACCCATCGCAATGCCGGCGCCGAGACCTTGGATGCCGCGGAACGCGATCAGCTGCGACATCCCGTCGCCGGGGAGCCAATGGACATTCCCGGCCGCCCCGCAGAAGGCGGAGGCCGTGACGAATAGCACGTTGCCCGTCAGGAAAAACCATTTGCGGCCGTAAATATCGGATAGCTTGGCGAAAATGGGAACCGCGATGGTGGAAGTGAGCAGATACGCGGTGGTGACCCAGGGATAGCGGTCGAAGCCGTTCAGTGAAGCGATGATGCGCGGTTCGGACGTGCCCACGATGGTCTGATCGAGGGCCGCCAGGAGCAGCGTGAGGATCAAGCCAGTCAGGGTGCCGGCCAATTGCCGGCGGCTCAGGTTGTGGAGCCCGGGACGCTCGGCCGCTGCGGCGGTGGACATTTACCTATTTAATCATGGCGGCATGGCTCGCCGCAGAATCGGCAGGCGCGGATGTCGCGCAAGGCATTGTTCGCTAGTACTTGCCCTATTACTTGGGCGGTCTCGTCCGAAATGGAAAATGTGGGGCTGCGGCCCTGATTCCGCTAGCTGAAGTTCGGCGTCGCGGAGAAGATGGGTCGTCAAAAAGTTCTAAGGAAGGCAAAAAGGGAAACGGTTCAATGAGATCGATGACAATTGGGAAAAAACTGCTGGCCGGTTTCGGCACCGCGCTGGTGCTGACGTTGGCGATGAGCTTGTTTGCGTTCTGGAGTATCGGCAGCCTGGGCGCCACTCTGCAGAAAGTGGCAAAGGTGGAAGCTTTGAAGCGATACTTGGCGAGCGATATCAGTACGACTATGTCGGACTTCTTGGCGGAAGAACGGGGTATCGTGGCACGCAGCTTCATTAAAGACACGGCCGCGATCGAAAAGTATCACCAGGACTTCCGCGACAGTGAAGCGAGATTCAAGAAGTCCGTGGACCAGTTTCTCCCCCTGATCGAAACCGAGGAGGCGCGCCGCGGTATCCAGGAATTGCAGACCAACCAGGAACAGATTGCGCAAAGTTTCGAAGAATTCTATCGGGTGGCGAGCGCCGGTCAAAGCGAAGCCGCAGCTGCAATGGCCGCCGACAAGGTCCTGCCGCTAATCATGAAGTCCAAAGCCACCACCGACCAACTGGTGCAGCACCAGAGCACTGTGCTGGTAGATGCGGTGCAAGCAGCGGAGTCCAGCGTGTCGCAAGCCCGCTGGATCGCGATGCTCATGATCGCTCTCTCGCTGCTGGTCGGTATGGTGCTGGTGTTCGTCGTTCGCCAAATCAATAGCGGCCTACGGCGGGCTGTCATGGAACTGAGCGAAGGCGCCGGGCAAACCGCTAGTGCCGCCGCCCAGGTTTCCTCGGCCAGCCAATCGCTGGCGCAGGGGTCATCCGAACAGGCAGCATCGCTTGAGGAGACCTCCGCCTCCAGCGAGGAAATCAACGCCATGGCTCACAAGAACACCGAGAATGCTACGGCCGCCGCAAGCGTGGTGGTGCAGTCACAGCAAAGGTTTGCCCAGACCAATGAGTCCTTGGATCAGATGGTAGCCGCCATGAGCGAGATCAACGAGTCCAGCGACAAAATCTCCAAGATCATCAAGGTCATCGATGAGATCGCTTTCCAGACCAATATTCTGGCGCTGAACGCGGCGGTGGAAGCGGCTCGTGCGGGCGAAGCCGGCATGGGATTCGCGGTGGTGGCCGATGAAGTACGCAACCTGGCTCAGCGTTGCGCCCAGGCCGCCAAGGATACGGCCGGCCTGATCGAGGAATCGATCGGCAAGTCCAACGAAGGCAAGACTAAGGTTGATCAAGTCGCCGTTGCAATTCGCGCCATCACCGAGGAAGCCGGCAAAATCAAGACGCTGGTCGATGAAGTCCAAGTTGGCAGCCAGGAGCAGGCGCGAGGCATCCAAGAAATCAGCAAAGCCATTGCGCAGATGGAGCAAGTAACTCAGTCCACCGCGGCCAACGCCGAAGAGAGCGCGTCGGCGGCGGAGGAATTGACGGCCCAGTCGGAGGCCGTGAGAGCCATCGTGCAGCGCCTCGGCGCGATGGTGGGCGGTGCATCCTCGGATGACCGGCGCGCGGGCTTAGGCGGCGGTAGCAAGCCGGCGGTTCATCGGTCTTCGGATCCGGGCGAGCCAGCGTACGCCGGACCGAGCACACCCGTAGCGCACAAAATACAACACCCGGTTGGACATCCAACACCGGCCGTCAATAAGAGCGCGATTCCCCTGGAAGATGACTTTAAAGAGTTCTAGCCAGGTTGTCGCGGCGCTACTCACCGGTCGAGAACAGGACGAACTAGCACATGGAACAAGCAGCGGATTCGAGGATGCCCTGGGTGATCGCCCAGTTGAACACTAAACTATTCGCCCTCAATTGCGCGGTGGTAAGGGAAATGGTAATCCTGCCAGAAGTTTGTCTGGTGCCCGGCATGCCCGATTACATTCGCGGGGTAA
>Ga0335083_10001359_pt1 | contig 33789 bp, 24 predicted proteins | sample Lox_Sample_42_FD_206716 | JGI IMG/M metagenome (GOLD analysis project Ga0335083, IMG submission 206716) | Soil microbial communities from Loxahatchee National Wildlife Refuge, Florida, United States - Lox_Sample_4.2 | ecosystem: Environmental > Terrestrial > Soil > Wetlands | place: USA...
CGGAGCCATTCCGGCCCGACAAGGCATGACGCTCGACCAGTACGTCGCGCAGCAACAGCAGAAGATCGACGAAACACTCCGGCGCGTTGTTCCGCCCGAATCGGCGCCGCCGGAATCCATCCACAAGGCCATGCGCTATAGCCTCTTCGCGGGTGGAAAACGGATTCGTCCCATCTTGTGCATGGCCGCGGCCGAGGCCGTGTCCGATTCCCCGGACGGAATCGAGCAGGCCGCGTGCACCCTGGAGCTGATCCACACTTATTCGCTCATCCACGACGATCTTCCGGCGCTCGACAACGACGACTTGCGCCGCGGCGTGCCCACTTGCCACAAAGTATTCGGCGAGGCGATGGCGATCCTGGCGGGCGACGCGCTGCTGACACTGGCCTTCCAGGTCCTGGCTCAACTGAGGTGCGAGGCCGAGCGGCGGGTGCAGCTGATCGAAGAGCTGTCGGTGGCGGCGGGGACGCTGGGCGGCATGATCGGCGGACAGGTTCACGATCTGGAGGGCGAAGGCAAACATCCGGATGCCACGCTGCTGGAGACCATTCACACCGCTAAGACCGGTGCGCTGCTGCGCGCCAGCCTGCGCATGGGCGGGATCTTCGCGGGCGCGGGCGATGAACAGTTGAGCGCGCTTTCCTGCTACGGAGAGCACGTCGGGCTGGCGTTTCAGATCGTGGATGACGTGCTGGACGTCGAGCAATCTTCCGAAGCGCTGGGGAAGACCGCGGGCAAGGACGCCCAGCAGAAGAAGATCACGTTCCCGGCGGTTTATGGTCTGGAGCGCTCGCGCGAGATGGCCGAGCAGGAACGGCGGGCCGCGCATCGGGCCTTGCGGCCGCTCGACGAGCGCGCCGAACGGCTGCGCGAAATCGCTGACTGGATTGTGCACCGCCAGACCTAAGGAGTACGTTGAGACTCGACCAGCTGCTCGTCGAACGCGGACTCGTTTCCTCGCGTGAAAAAGCCCGCGCGCTCATTCTGGCCGGCCAGGTGCGAGTGGATGGGCAGAAAATCGACAAGGCCGGTCAGGCTGTTCCGAGCGAGGCTCGCCTGGAACTCATCGAGACCCCGCGTTATGTCGGGCGCGGCGGTTTAAAACTGGAGGCGGCGCTCCAGCATTTCCACATTTCGGCCGCGGGTAAGATCTGCCTGGACGTCGGCTCGTCCACCGGCGGATTTACCGATTGCCTGCTGCAGCATGGCGCCGCGCGCGTGTATGCCATCGATGTGGGCACCGCACAACTGGACTGGAAATTGCGCAACGATCCGCGCGTGGTGGTGCACGAACAGGTCAACGCTCGCTACCTGAGCCGGCGCGAAGTGCCGGAGACGATCGGTCTCGCGGTGGCGGATGTGAGTTTCATATCCATCACCATGATCCTGCCGGCGATGGCGGCTCTGCTTGCCCAGGATGCGGAAATGGTTATTCTGGTAAAGCCCCAATTCGAGCTGGAACGGCAGCAAGTGGAAAAAGGAGGAATTATTCGAGACCCGGTGTTGCATCACCAGGCTTGCCAGCGCGTGGAAGACGCGGTGCGGCAGCTCGGATTTCAAACCGAGATCATTCCGAGCCCCGTGCTGGGCGCGGAAGGCAATCAGGAATTCCTCTTATATGCCAGACATTAAAGTAGTCGGGATCATGGCCAAACCGGGCATTCCGCATGCTTCGAGCATCGTGCCGAAACTGGTCGAATGGTTGAAAGAGCGCGGGCTGGATGCGCGGCTGGACGAAGAATCCGCAATTTACATGGACCGCACCAACGGATTCCGGCGATCGGAAGTCCCGGAAGGCACGCAACTGGTGATCGTTTTGGGAGGCGATGGCACGCTGCTGGCGGCGGCGCGCGCGGTAGCCGGCCGCGAGATTCCACTGCTGCCGGTGAATCTGGGAGGGCTCGGGTTTCTGACGGCCATCACGCTCGATCAGCTATATCCCGAGTTGGAGCGCGCCTTCCGCGGCGAGCAGCGAGTGGTCCCACGCGGCATGCTGCACGGCGATCTGGTCCGGCGCGGCCAAGTGGTGAAGTCGTACGAGGCGCTGAACGACATCGTCATCTCGAAAACCCAATTCGCGCGCATGATCGATCTGGAGGCCTTCGTCGACTCGCAATACGTCAGCACCTTCAAAGCGGACGGGCTGATTGTTTGCACTCCGACTGGTTCGACGGCCTACTCGCTATCGGCCGGCGGTCCCATCGTGTTTCCCGCGGTGCATGCGCTGTGCATCACGCCCGTTTGCCCGCACACTCTGACCAACCGGCCGGTGCTGGTACCCGAGACTAGCGTGATCGAGCTGATGTCGCACGCGGCCGATCACGAAGCGTTTCTCACCGTGGACGGCCAGGTTGGCGAACCATTGCTGAACGAGGACCATGTGGTCTGCCGAGCTTCCGAGCACCGTGTTCTGCTGGTTCGGCCGCCGAAGATGTTCTTCTTCGATGTGCTGCGGCAGAAGCTGAAGTGGGGAGAGCGTTGAAGCGGCTGTCGCTGACCGCCTGGATTTTCGTCGCCATGCTGTTGGGCGTGGCGCTGGGCGGGGGGTATCCGGAGGTCGCAAAAGCGGACTGGATGGCGGCGCTGGCCAACGTTTTTCTGCGGCTGATTAAATCCATCATCGCGCCGCTCATCTTCGGAACGCTGGTCTACGGCATCGCCGGCACGGGCAACGTGAAGGCCATGGGTCGGATCGGGCTGAAGGCCATCGTCTATTTCGAGGTGCTGACCACCATCGCGCTGTTTCTCGGTTTAGCGGCCGTAAACCTGGTGCGGCCGGGCGCGGGGCTGACACTCGAAGCCAGCACCGCGGCGGCCGGCGTGCCGCAAGCGCCGCCGACATTCAGTGGCGTGCTGGAACACACCTTCCCGCAAAGCGTGATTGACGCGATGGCGCGCGGCGATGTGCTCCAGATTGTGGTGTTCTCGTTTCTGTTTGGCACGGCGTGCGCGGCAATCGGCGCGAAAGCAAAGCCGGTGGTCGGGTTTTGTCAATCGCTGGCCGACATCATGCTGCGTTACACCAAATACGTGATGTATCTGGCGCCGGTGGGCGTAGGGGCAGCCATGGCGCATGCCATCGGAACCAATGGCGCGGGCGTGCTGCTCGGATTGGGAAAGCTGGTCTTGACGCTCTATGTTGCGCTCGTTTTGTTCATCGTGATTTTCCTGGGTGCATCGGCCATGCTGTCGCGGATTCCGATACGTCCTTTCTTGCGCGCGGTGCGCGAGCCGTGCTTGATCGCCTTTTCGACTGCGTCCAGCGAAGCGGCGCTGCCGTTGGCGCTCGAAAACATGGAGCAGATTGGCGCGCCGCCGCACATTGTGGCTTTCGTTCTACCGACCGGCTACAGCTTCAACCTGATGGGCAGCGCATTGTATCTTTCGCTGGCTTCTGTATTCATCGCGCAGGCGGCCTCGATTCACATGCCGATCAGCCAGCAGCTGCTCATGATGCTGACGTTGATGCTGACCAGCAAAGGCGTCGCGGGGGTGCCGCGTGCGGCCATCGTGGTGCTAGCTGGAACGATTGCATCTTTCGGTTTGCCGGTCTCTGGTGTCGCGCTGTTGCTGGGCGCCGATGCCGTAATGGACATGGGGCGGACAGCCGTCAATGTGCTGGGCAACTGCATGGCGACGGCAGTGGTCGCGCGTTGGGAAGGCGCGAAGCTGGACGCTAGTCGTGTCGCAGCGCTTCCAGTGGATCCACTCGCGCTGCACGCCGGGCCGGAACGTAGCACGCCAGCAGGCTGACTGCGGCCAGCAGCGTTGGGGCCAGCAAATACACCAGGGGATCGCGTGAGCTGACGCCTGCCAGAAGGCTCGCCAACAGCTTGGACGCGGCTAGAGCGAGCGCGAGGCCGATGGCCGTTCCGACCAACGTCAGCCTGACTCCTTGGCGCAGAACCAGACGGGCAACCTTGCCCGAGTCCGCGCCGATGGCCATGCGGATGCCGATCTCGCGCGTGCGTCGGCTGACCGAGTAAGCGATCACGCCGTACAAACCGGTGACGGCCAGGAGCAGACCCAGCAGCCCGATGGCGACGACCACTTGCATTACGAGCCGGCTGCTCCACAGCGCAGCCTGGTTGAAGAAGTGCTCCAGCGTCTGGGTGTCTACCACAGGCATTCCTGGATCCAAGCTGTGGACCTGCGCGAGGACTGGAGCGGCCAGCGCCGCCGGATCGCCCGGAGTTTCCACGTGCAGCATCATGAACGAACTGTACTGCTGGGCAAAAGGCAGGTAGAGGAATGGCAGCGGCGGCTCGGCTGGGTCGTGATACTTGATGGTCTTGGCGATGCCGACCACTTCGAGGACCTGATTGTCAGGCAGCCGGATGCGTCCTCCAAGAGGGTTTCGGTTCGGCCAATACGTCTGCGCCATGGCTTCGTTAACGATGGCGACCAGCGGGGAAGAGGCCGTGTCAGTGCTGTCGAATTCACGGCCCTCCACGAGCGGAATATGCATCAGGGAGAAGTAGTGATCGCTGACAATGTCGGATGACACTGTGACGCTGCGCTGGCCCGGAGGCATCTGGAAACCTTCCACCGCGACCTCGCGACTTGAACTGGAGAAGCCCAGCGGAACATGCTCGGCGAGCGTAGCGGAGCTGACGCCGGGAAGCGAGCGCACGCGGTCCAGCAATTGCCGGTAGAAGGTCCGCGCCTGCGATTCGGAATAATGAGCCACCAGCGGATTCAGGCCCATTACGAGGACGTGGTCAACACGAAAGCCCGCTCGCGACGCTGTCATACGAGAGAAATCCTTGACCAGCAGGCCGGAGGTCACCAGGAGCAGCATGGACAGGCCGATTTGAGCGGCAGCCAAGGCGTCGCGCCCATGGAAACGCCAGCGTTTCACGGCCGGCGCGGCATCGCCCGCCTTCAGCGTGGAGTTTACGTCAGATCGAAGCGCGTGCAGGGCTGGAGCCAGGCCGAAGATGAGGCCGCTCACTAACGTTGCCGCACACGCGAACAGCAGCACTCGCGGGTCTGGCCTGGCCACCAGCCAGATTGGAAGCGTGGTAGGAAGGCGAACGGAGGCGAAGAAATCGATGCTGAAGAGCGCCAGCAGCAAGCCGGCCGCCCCGCCCAGCACTGCGAGCAAGAGGCTTTCCGTGAGGAGTTGCTGGAACAGGCGCTGGCGGCTGGCTCCGATGGCGAGGCGGATGGCGATCTCGCGCGACCGCGCCCGCCCGCGAGCTAGCAAGAGGTTGGCCACGTTGGCGCACGCGATCAACAAAACCGCGATTGCGATGGCCAACAAGATACCCTCCTCCAGGGCATTATCCGGCGAGACAAACGAGCGCGCCTGCATCTCTGGCATTACCAGGACGCTACGGCCGCGATTAGTGTCCGGATGCGCCTCCACCAGGCGGCGTGCGATGGCCTGAAATTCAGCCTGGGCTTGCGGCGCCGTCCGTCCGGAGGCAAGACGCGCGAATACATCCAGCGAGAGACGGTCGCGCTGTTCGCGCCGCTTGGTCTCCTCCGGCGCGAGCTGAGGCGACATGCCGAGAGGTACGTAGAATTCCTCGTGAAAGAAAAGATTCAGCCCGGTAAAGCTCTCGGGCGCGACCCCGATGATCGTGAAGTTCGTTTTGCTCAGGCGGATGGTGCGGCCGATGACAGATGGGTCGTGACCGAACTCGGACTGCCATAGGAAATCGCTGATTACGGCAACGGGAGTGCGATCTTCGTCAGGCCGGAAGGCGCGGCCGATGGTGGGTCGAACTTCGAGCACGTCGAAGAAATCAGGACTCACGGCAATGCCGAGTTTCAGGCGCGCCGGAGACCTGGGATCGGCATTGAAACCGACGGGAATTTGCTGGTAAGCCAGGAGTCCTGAAACACTCGAGGCTTGATTGCGAAAATCCACGTAGTCCGGATAAGAAATTCTGCCGAAACGGCCGGAGCGGCTGGTGCTGGCCACGTGCACGATCCGGGAGGAATGCGGCACCGGGAGCGGACGCAGCAAGAATGCGTCGAGCAGGCTGAACATGGACGTGTTCGCGCCTATCCCGATGGCGATGGAGAGGACCGCGACCGCCGTGAAGCCTGGGGCGGAAGCCAGCATTCGCAGACCGTAGCGTATGTCATTCCAGATGGTGCGCAAGGTTACCTCATGCGGACGAATGTTGGGAGCATTTAGTCGTGTCGAAGCGCTTCCATCGGATCCACTCGCGCTGCACGCCGAGCCGGAACGTAGCACGCCAGCAGGCTGATCGCGGCCAGCAGTACCGGGGCGAGCAGATACACCACGGGGTCTCGCGAACTGACACGGGTCAGAAGGCTCGCCAGCAGTTTGGACGCGGCTAGCGCGAGCGCCAAGCCGATGGCCATGCCGATCAATGTGAGAGCAAGACCTTGCCGCAGCACCAGGCGGGCAACCTTTCCAGGGTTCGCTCCGATGGCCATGCGAATGCCAATCTCGCGGGTGCGGCGGCTCACCGAGAAGGCGATCACGCTGTACAATCCGGTGACGGCCAGCAGCAGACCGAGCAGGCCGATGGCGGCAACAACCTGCATGATGAGCCGTGTCCCAAACAGCGCGCCTTCGTTGAAGAAATGCTCCAAAGTCTGGACGTCCGATACGGGCATTCCCGGGTCCAGGCCACGGATCTGCGCGAGCACCGGAGCGGCCATCGCCGCCGGATCGTTTTCCGTCTCGACGTGCAGCGTAATGAAACTGGAATACTGCTGGGACAGGGGCAGATAGAGGAACGGCATGGGACGCTCCACGGGGTCGCGATACTTGATGGTCTTAGCGATTCCGACGACCTGCAGCATTTGAGTGCCGTTCACTTGTATGCGTCCGCCGATTGGATCCCGATTGGGCCAATATTTTTGCGCCATCACCTGATTGACGATGGCGACCGGCGTGGAGGAGAGCGTATCCGTGCGATCGAAGGCGCGGCCCTGAACAATCGGAATCCGCATCAGGGAGAAGTAATCGCCGCTGACAATGTTGGATGAGACGGCAATGCTGCGCTGGCCGGGCGGCATCTCAAAACCTTCGACCGCCACATCGCGAGAGGAGCTGGAAAACCCCAAAGGGATGTGTTGAGCGAAGGCGACGGAACGAACACCGGGAAGCGCGCGCACGCGTTGCGTCAGTTGTTCAAAGAATGCGCGTCCCTGGGACTCGGTGTAGCGCGCCAGTTCAGGATCCACTCCCAAAACGAGCACGTGATCGATACGAAAGCCGGCTCGGATCGCGGCGAAAGCAAAGAAATCCTTGACGAGCAAGCCGGAGGCCACTAACAGCATCATGGACACGCCGATCTGAACGGCCACCAAGGCGTTACGACCCTGGAAGCGGCGGCGCCTGCCGGAGGGGGCGGTGTCACCAGCCTTTATGGTTGTGTTTACGTCGGAGCGAAGGGCGTGCAGCGCAGGTAGGAGGCCGAAAATGACGCTGCTCAGTAGTGTCACGGCGCCAGCGAACAACAAGACCCGCAAGTCAGGCCGCGCGATGATGCGCAGTGGGAGCGAGGTGGGCAGGCGGACGGAGGCAAAGAAATCGATGCTGAATAGCGTCAGCAGGAGCGCCACGGCTCCGCCCAGCGTGGCCAGCAACAAGCTCTCGGTGAGGAGCTGCTGAAGCAGCCGTCTACGGCTGGCGCCGATGGCCAAACGAATTGCAATCTCTCGCGCCCTGGCGCGCGCCCGCGCCAGCAAGAGATTGGCGACATTGGCGCAAGCAATCAGCAGAACCAAGCCGGCGATGCCCAACAATAAGCTCAGCTCAAGGGTGTCGTCGGAGTCCATGGCAAGCCGCGCGCGGACCTCAGGCATGACCAGCACGCCGCGCCCGCGATCGGCGTCCGGATAAGCTTTTTCAAGATTGCGCGCAATCGCTTGCAGTTCAGCCTGAGCTTGTTGGGCTGTGTAGGCCTGAGCAAGGCGCCCGTACGCGTTGACTGAGAGACGATCGCGCCGTTCAAAGTCCTCCCGGTCCTTCGGCGCAAGCTCGGCATCCATGCCGATAGGGATGTACAAATCCTCGTGCACCATAAGATCCAGGCCGGCAAAATCCTTGGGCGCCACGCCGACGATGGTGAATTGCATCTTGCTTACGCTGACGGTGCGGCCAAGGACGGAAGGATCGCGAGCGAACTCCGACTCCCAAAGCTGGTTGCTGATGATCGCGACGGGACGGCGGTCCTCGTCAGGACGGAACCCGCGGCCGAGAGCGAGTGGGACGGCGAGAACGTCGAAAAAATTGGTGCTGGCTCCCAGGGCCAGCTTTAACCGGGCGGGCAGCTTGGGGTCTGAACTGAAGCCAACCGGGAGCTGAGTGCAGCCGAGCAGGCCGGAAAGGGTTTTGGTCTGCTTACTCAAATCCAGGTAATCCAGATAGGAAAGGCGGCCGTAAGGCTCGGATTTGCTGGTGCTGGTGACGCGTACGATCTCAGAGGAATGCGGAACCGAGAGCGGGCGCAACAACAGCGCGTCCACGAAGCTAAACATGGATGTGTTCGCGCCGATGCCGATGGCGAGCGAGAGGATCGCGACTGCCGTGAAGCCGGGATTCGCGGCGAGCATGCGCAGGCCGTAACGGATATCGTTCCAAAATGTGCGCATCGCGTACCTACGAGCACTTCCTCTGCCAGTTAGGAGCAGTGCGCTTCATCAACTTGCCGGGCGGCTTCAGCTTTTGGTGTCGCTGATTGGGACCGTCATGTGCGGAATCGGACAGGCCTAAAACAGCAGCCTGTTATGCGTGAACCGGTTGCGGGACGCCCGCCTTCTGGTACCAGGGTTTGGCGGTTTTGATGGCGGCGTTCACGGCATTGATGTTCTTGACGCCTTCATTGGAGAGCCAATCTTCCAGCGCTTTGACGCCCTGTTTGGCGTAGATCGGGATGCCTTCTTTCCAGGTGGCGCGTCCGCAGAGGACGCCGGAATAGTCAGTTCCGGCTTCGGCGGCCATGTTCAGCGATTCGACGAACTGGGCGTTGCTGACACCGGCGCTGAGATAGATGAACGGCTTGGCGGCGACTTCGGCGGCGCGGCGGAAATGTCCCAGGGCCTCCTGGCGCGAATAGGCTTTCTGGCCCTTATACACGCTGCTGCCTTCGACGTAATTCGCGTTGATGGGAACCTCGACTTTGAGGACGTCGATCAGGTATTGCGGCTTGGAAAATTCCTGCATGCTCCCGATCACGACTTGCGGCTTGGCCTTGGCGAACTCGAAGCCTTTTTCGTCGCCGCCCTTGGGGTCGTAGCCAACGAATTCGCAGAAGAACGGAATCTGCAGCGCCTCGCATTCCGCGCCGATGCGTTCGATGAAGGCGTGCTTGATGTCGTTGACTTGCGGGTCGTCGAAGGGGGTGTAGTAGAGCAGAATCTTCACGGCGTTGGCGCCCCAGCCGGCGATGCGCCGGGCGGAGACGTGCGGCAGCAGGTCCGGCAAGCGGCCGGGTTTGGTATTGTCGTAACCGCTTTCTTCGTAGGCCAGCAGCAGGCCTGCGTTGGAGGAGCGCGCCTTGGCGGCGGGCAGCCCGAATTCCGGATCGAGCAGGATGGCGCTGGCATGGGGGGTAAGAACTTTGGTGACCGCGACTTTGAATTCGCTCATCATGTCGGCGGTGACCTGATCGGTGGAGATGCCTCGCGCCGCGGCGATGGCCTTTTGCAGGCTGCCACGCTGGTCCATCGCGGCGGCGGCGATGACCCCGTCTTTATTCGAAAGGGCGTTCAGGTGACGGATTTTTCCTTCGGATAAGCTCACGAAAAAACTCCTTTGGTTCTTCTATTGTCGCGCAGTGGGTTGTCCCCTGGTTCACCGGCCTTTCGCTCCGCGCGGATTAGATCGCCGATTGCGCGATCATTAATATTGAAACGCGGCTTTGCCCGAGCGCCGGCGTCGAAAGGAGAAATATGCAAAAGCGAATGCTGGGAAAGACCAAATTGGAGGTTTCCGCCATCGGGCTGGGCTGCATGGGCCTGAGCTTCGGCTTCGGACCTCCAACCGAAAAACAGCAGGCCATCAAGCTGATTCGGACCGCTTTCGACCGCGGAGTGACGTTCTTTGACACAGCTGAGGCGTACGGTCCGTTCGCGAACGAGGAACTGGTGGGCGAGGCCCTGGCTCCCTTCCGCAAGCAAGTGGTGATCGCAACCAAGTTCGGTTTTAAAGATGGGAGGCCGGGTAACGGCTTGGACAGCCGGCCGGAGCGCATTCGCGAGGTTGCGGACGCAGCACTGAAGCGCCTGCGGTCGGATGTGATCGACCTCTTTTATCAGCACCGGGTTGATCCGAAAGTGTCCATGGAAGATGTCGCCGGCACGGTGAAAGATCTGGTCCAGCAAGGCAAAGTGCGGCACTTCGGCCTGTCTGAAGCCGGCGTGACGGCGATCCGTCGCGCGCACGCCGTTCAGCCCGTCGCGGCGCTGCAAAGCGAGTATTCACTGTGGTGGCGGGAACCCGAAAAGGAGATTCTGCCCGCGCTGGAGGAACTTGGAATCGGGTTTGTTCCATTCAGTCCTCTCGGCAAAGGCTTTCTTACGGGTGCGATCGACGAAAAGACCAAGTTTGACAGCACCGATTTTCGCAACATCGTTCCTCGCTTTACGGAAGAGGCGCGGAAGGCGAACCAGGCGGTGGTGGACTTGCTGGGTCAGATCGCGGCGTCCAAAAAGGCAACACCGGCACAGATCGCTCTGGCCTGGCTGCTGGCTCAAAAGCCGTGGATCGTTCCGATTCCCGGCACGACGAAGCTGCACCGGCTGGAGGAGAACATCGGAGCGGCGAGCATCGAGCTAACGCCCGCCGATCTGCGGGGCATCAACGAGGCGGTGGCGAAGATAACGGTTCAAGGGGACCGGTATCCGGCGCATCTGCAGCAGATGGTCAACCGCTGAGCGGAGAAGCAGCAAAGGAGTTTTTGGTGAGCTGATCCGAAGGGAAAATCAGTCACGTGAAGGATGCTAATACCGGACAGTGTGGTTATTTGAGCACGCCAGTGGCGCGGACCATTACGGGGTCGGCCTCAAAGCGGAAATATCCAACGCGGCGTGCCTCGTTTTGACGCATCAGGCGCTGGCTGTGCGTTTCAATTTCGCTTATTGAAAAAACGAACCCATCCTGGACGGGATCGTACGGAATTCCTTTGTGTTTGTGGAGTTCGAGGAGGGAGGCGGCGCGTTTGAGGTCGTGCGCTTCGCGGTCGCGGCGCTCGGTTTGGAGGGCGCGGAGCTGGTCGAGCGTTTTTTGGAACTGGCGGGAGAGGCGCTGGCCGTGGAGGCCAATGGTGGCGAGAGCGGGTATGGACTCGCGGGGGTTGGCGCCGGCGGCCGTGGCGAGCAGGCCAGCTTCGAGGAGCGGGACGCGATTGAGGCGCCAAGCGGTGTCGGCGAGTTCCTGAACTAGCTGGCGCTCGCTGGGGGTTTGGGGGTCGTATTCAGCGCGAAACTGGTCGCAGTGTAGCTGGTAGGCGGCGGGGTCTTCGGAGGGCAGGACGGCGGTTTGGCTCGTGAGTCCATGGCGGAGGGCGTTGAGCGAGGATCGCTGCTTGCCGGAATCGGTACGCGGGCCGGTGGAGTGGAGGGCGTTCAGGCGGTTGGCGCTGGTGCGGGAAGGGGTCGGGTTCGCGAGAGTGGCTTGCATTGAGATGGTCCTTTCGAATCCGTAATAGCACGGGGGCAGGCGGGGCGAGGCGTGGAGTGCTGGAAGTTGTTGAATTGTGGCGGGTCATGGCGCGTGCTTGTTGGTGACCGCGACTTCGAAAAATCGGCAGGGATGCCCGGATGTTCGCGATTGCCAGTTTGAGAGGGCCGAAACGTTTGCAGCCGAGGAACAATCTCCGCTCCAGGGGCATGTTAAAGCGAGGAAGTCCGGTACCGGTATCCGGCTCCACGGCTGACAGGTCGTGGATTCCGAATCGGCATTCCTCAATGATCCGTTCGATTTTGAAAAGTCGAAACTCCGTGGCGTCGTCTTCGGCAAGCGCACAACGAGCGACGAATCCGAGGTCATAAAAGCTGAAGACAATCGCGTTGAATATCGGGCGGTAGCCGGAGTCAAACGGACAATTGATGAAAACGTCGCTATTTTTTAGCCGCGTGTTCACTTGAACGGTCGGATTGCACGCGTTCGAGAGGACCACCGGTTCATTCCGTGTACTTCATATTTTCGGATCTGACCGTCACTTCCATGCAGGACGAACTGCCCGCCTTGGGTTATGACGCTCACCTTGGCAGCGTGGACAGCCTCACGTTGGGTGGAAAAAGTCTTGGCGGACTTACCTTCCTTCTTCACAGACCACAGCCCGTTGGAACGATATACATGAACCGTTTTCACCGCCGTACATTGATCGTACGGTTCTGATCGGAAGCTGGCTACCGGGCGGATGTAGTTTTGTTGGTCAAGCGCCGGTGATAGGCGTCGGCACGGGCAACGTCGCGCAGGATTTGGGCCTTCAACGCTTCGGGGCTGTCGAACTTGCGCTCGTCGCGGACCCAGCGCAGGAATTCAACCGAAATCTCGGACGGGGCTGGGCCGTCGAGAGCAGTGAGTAAGTAGGTCTCGATGCTCAGGCCGTGGCCGTTAAAGGTGGGGCGGTATCCGACATTGGTAATGGAAGGCCATTCGCGCGCCTGCACGAGGTCGCGGGTGCGCGTGACGTAGACGCCGGCCTTAGGAAGAACTTCGGCGTCGGTTTGCAGGTTGAGAGTGGGGACGGTTTGTCTCGAGCCCACGCCCGCGCCGTGAACCACCACACCTTCGAGTGGGTATGGGCGGCCCAGCATCCGGCAGGCAATCGAAACTTGTCCGGAATCGATCGCGGCGCGGATGGCGCTGCTCGAGATGAGGCGATTGCGCCAGGTGACGGGAAGGACCACGTCCGTTTCGAAGCTGTATTTGCCGCCGAGCTCTTCGAGCGTATCCACGTTGCCCGCGGCGCGATGGCCGAAGCGGAAGTTGTCGCCCACCAGGATGGCGCGGGTTTTGAGTTTGTCCACGAGAATTTCGCGCACGAAGTCTTCGGGGGCCAGATGGGCGATCGAGGAGTCGAAGGGCAGGATCAGGACTTCATCGACGCCGCGTTGTTCAATGAGGCGGGCGCGTTGTTCGGGCGTGGTGAGCAAGCGCGGGGCGCGCTCGGGAGCCACCAGCTTGGTGGGATGCGGATGGAACGTGACGGCGGCGGAGTGCCATCCTTCGCTGCGGGCAATTTCGACTACCTGCCGCAGGATCTCCTGATGACCCAGGTGGACGCCGTCAAAATTGCCGATGGTGATGGCGCAGGGGCCGAAGTCCGCGGGGATCTCCGCGAGGCTGCGGTAGATCATGCCGGAACCTCGGGGATTGAGATTTCCAGACCATCGTAGGCCAGGCGCACATTCGGCGGCAGCAGCTCCTCAGTGCGAGCGTGCGGAAGGTCATGGCAGATGTGTGTGAAGAAGGCGCGCCTGGGGGCGAGCTTTTCGACCGATTGCAAGGAGCGTTCGACGGTGGAGTGCGTGGGATGGGGCTTGTGGCGAAGCGCGTCCAGGAACAGGACGTCCAGGCCGGTCAGCTGATGCATGGATTCTTCCGGGATATCGCTGTGGTCGGTCAGATAGGCAGCGTCGAGGAAGCGGAAGCCGTGCACCGTGCCTTTGCCGTGGCACAGGCGGATGGGTGTGAATTCGAGCCCGAACAGATCGATGGGAGATGCGTCGAAGACGTTGGTTACCAGGCGCGGGACCGATGATTCCGTTTTGTGGTTCGAGAAGACGTAGTGAAAGCAGCGACGGATGTTCTCGATGTGCTCGGCTGCACCGTAGATAGGAATCACACCGCCCTGGCGGAAATTCAGCGGGCGGACATCGTCCAGGCCCATGATGTGGTCGGCGTGGGAGTGGGTGAACAGGATCGCGTCGACTCGTTCGATGTGGGCGCGCAGGGCCTGCTGGCGGAAATCGGGCGTGGTGTCGATCAGGACGCCATGCTCGCCGTAGCGAACGTAGATGGACGGGCGCAGGCGCTGGTCGCGCGGATCGGTCGAGGTGCAGACAGCGCAATGGCAGCCGATGGTAGGGACGCCTACGCTGGTGCCGGAGCCCAGCACCGTGATGCGAACCGATTCGACCGCCATCTAGGAGCCGGCCTGCCCTTCTGGTTCCATGTGGTCGCTGGTGCGTCCGGATTTGGACGGCTCGGCGGAGGCGCCGGATTTTGCCGCCGCGGCTTGCTTTTGATGCCGTTCCATGGCTTGCACGTATCGAAAGCGCAATTCGGTGAGGCTGTTTTCGATGAGGCGCTGCTCTTCGAGCGTGATGTTGCCGCGGGTCTTTTCCTGGAGCATGGCGAGCAGGTCGATGCTGTGGCGCGCGATGCGGAAGTCGGGCTCGGGCTGATCTTTTTCCTCGCCGGAATAGAGGAGTCCAAGGTGCATTTCGGTCTGGGTGCGCAGGGAAAGCACGAGGAACTCGAAGGTCGCGGGGGGAAGTGGGTAGTCCTGGTCGCTCATCTCATTACTATTTTAGTGGGTGCGGCAAGGAGCGGGGCAGCGACCGCAAACGGATTCCCGAAGGTGCCTTGAAATGTCCATAACTGTTTGAAACATAATCACTTATCAATCGCTATGGCGATGGCAGCGCACTCCCCGTGGGTTCGTTTGTGCAAATGCGAGCGCTAATTCTCGGCGGGGATGCTCCGCCTGAAGCGCGAGCGCTATGAGCGACCGTCGTCGCGGGTCGATTCCCGGAGACAACTGTAGCACACGAGTTTCAATTAGCCGGCCGAAGGAAGGCTCCTTCGATCTTTCCGTCTGGCCCAAGCACGATTCGGTATTCGAGCGAGCCGTTTTCGAACTGGAGTTGATAGATATCGGCGCCGCCTTGGCCGACGCCTTTGAAAGTGATCGACTGCAAGGGGCCAAGCTTGACGATCATTCCCTGGATTTGCGGGAGTTGCTGGCGCGTGGCCGCGGCCAGGGCAGGGCTCATGCGGTCGTAGTCCGGATTGCCAGACTGCAATTGCTGGATCGCGGTACGTACCGCAGCCTCGCTGCCGGGGGTCGCCGTTTGGTCCTTGTATCTCTTGGCGATTTCGGCGTTGCGTGCTTGAATGCCGTCCAAGGCCTGTTTCGCTTCGGTGTCGCTTACGCGCTTGGCCACGGTGTCTCTTCCGTTCTGATGGAGGGTGACGCTGGCCGCGGGGATTTGCGCGTGATTTGGATCGACCTCGAAAGTGAGCTGTGCATCGACGACCTTGAGAAAGAACTTGCGATCGCTTTCGGCGAAGACCTGGATCTTGGGTTGTCCGGTGAGCTGCGTGTAGAACTTGTCGCCATCGCGCGAGACGGTCATAAGGGCATTGGTTCCGAGTTGATAGACGCCAACGTAGCGATCGAAGAGCTTTGGATCGAGCGTAATTTCCTTATGCTCAGTGGGCGGGCTGACTTTCAGCAGCGCGTTGCTGGGATTGAGCAGGTGCAGCGCGATGTCGTCCACGCCCGCCGGAGTTGAGATGTTCGCCAGCGCGACCACTCCCACCCGCGCCTTCGGATCGAAGCCCATGAAGGTGCGGTAACCGCCGGTGCCGCCGTTATGCCAGATGACGGATTTTCCGTCCTTGGTCTGAATGTGCCAGGCGTATGCGATTTCGGTATCGGGAATAGTGGTGGGGCGGCGGATGGAGATTTCGTCCGCCATATCCTGGGCGAGCGGCGTTTGTATGTATCCGAGATTCGCCGCCAGGAACGTGAGAATATCGTTGGCGGTGGAGCGGAGCGCGCCGGCGCCGGCCAGCGTCGGGAGATCCCAGTTAGCCACGGGAGCCGCCGCTTCGTTGTGCCCGACGGCCAGCCGGGCTTTCATTTCGGGCGTCAAGGTGATACGCGTATTCGCCATGCCGAGCGGGTCACAGATGCGCGAACGGACCAGCGCTTCGTAGGTCATGCCTGCGCGCAGGGAGAGCACATGGCCCAGCAGGCCGACGGCCAGGTTCGAATATTCGTATTGGGAGCCGATGTCGCGGGTTAGCTGATAGCCGGAAATGAAGTCGTACATCTGCTGCACGGAATAATCGGCGTAAGGATCATTGGGATCTTTCGGATGGAAGTTGGTGGGCATGCGCGGGAGGCCGGAGCTTTGCGTGGAAATATCAGCGAAGGTGATCTGTCTACCATTGCGCTCGGGAACTTTGACGCTGGCGGGCAGATACTTCGAGATTGGATCGTTCAGCGCGAGTTCGCCGCGGCGTGCCATGTCCATGAGCACGAGCGAGGTGAATACTTTGGTCATGGAGCCGATTTCGAAAACGGTGTTGCCGTCGAGGCGGCGATCGTCGTTCTTGGCGAGGCTGCCGTAGGCGATGACACGGCGGCCGTTGGAGTCGATCACACCGATCACGACGCCGATGCCGAGGTTTTCCGAGCCGACGCGGTCCACCAGGATTTTGCGGATTTCGGCGTCGGATAGGACTTGCGAGAACGCGCTGGCGGAGAAGAGAAGGAATCCAGCGAGGAACGAGGCGGCACGGCGGGTGATCATAATGCCCTCCTAGGCAATGATAGATGAGTAGCGTGTTTCATGGCCGACGGTCTGTTTCAAGCGCACGCAGCTCGTCGATCTCGCGTTGCAGTTGCCCTTGTTTATCGATCTCATGTTGCAGTTGGGCTCGCTGGCGCTTTCCGATAAGGAAAAACGCGACAAACCAGGCAGCCAGCAGGACGAAGAATGGCACCACGTTCAGCAGCAGGCGCGGCGTTGGCAACGCCTTGATCACACCGGGCACGACCATTAGCGCCAACCCCACGAGGCAAAACGTCAGGCCCGTGCGGCGCCAAAGGTGCTGGTCATAGTCGCGGCGCCTTTCCAGCTCTCTTCGATAGAACTGAAGCGAAGCGCTAGCGCTCGCGTGCGGCTCTAATCGATCCGGCCAGAGCCATCTGCGCGCCTGATATGCGAAGTAAATGCTCCACAGGCTCAGCAGCGTGGCTCCGAGGCGCGGAATGACGTCGCGGCCCGTAATGGCAATCCTCGCGAAAGCCGACGAAAGTGCGAGCCCGAGAATTATCGAGAAAAGAGTCTTAAGACGCGCTCTGGTCTGCCACTGTTTCGCTTTGTGACGCAGCTGGTCCAGCGACGCACTGAAGGGCTCGGTGGCCTGATTTTGCCAGATATTTATGGGATCGTTCCCGGGAAACTCACTCGGCGGCATGAGGCCCTCCTGCTCCGAACCAGCGCCGCAAGATATTCTTGATCCGGTGAACCTTCATGGCGACGTTGGCAGGCGACAATCCGGTTATGTCGGCAATAGAGCTTGCATCCATGCCCTCCAGATAAGAAACGATGATTTGGCGATCCAACGGCTTCAGACGCTGGATCAGGAGGGAGAGGCGCTGAAGCGCTTCGGCCTCGGTAGCGGCGAGTTCACTCGGATCGCAGCCGGCCATGGCCTCGATGTTCTCCACGCTCACGAGCCTGTTTCTGATCCGCCGCTGTCGGATCACGTAACCCGTAGCTACGTTATGGGCGACGCGGTAGACCCAGGTCCTCAGCGAACAATGGCCGTCGAAATACGCGAAGCTGCGCCATAGATGCATATGAATTTCTTGCAGCAGGTCGCGGCGAGCTTCGGGATCAAGCTCGTAAGCTCGGGCGAGCCGGTCGAGCGAAGAACCGTAGGTGTCTGCCGCCTGCTTATATAAGGAATCCTGACTCACGCATCCATTCAGTTCGCCGTACAGCTATGGTAGTTGCTCGCGGCTGGGCTTTCTAACAAATTAATATCGCCTGGTTCTGCGCTGAGGACTCTCGACCGGCGGACAATCGACAGCACACATGAGTTGGGTATTCTATTGTCATGGAGCTCATCTTTGAGATCCGTGATGCGGAGGAGGGTGGTTACTACGCTCGCGCACTCGGCCATGCCATCTTTACCGAAGCCGAGACGTGGGAGGAACTGCGCAATCACGTGCTTGAGGCCGTCCTGTTGCACTTCGAAGACAGCGCTGAGAAGCCCCGGATCGTGCAGCTGCATTATGTAAAGGATGAGTTGATTCCAGTCGAAGCAGCATGAAATTGCCGCGAGGGGTCTCGGGCGAACGTCTGATTCGCACCTTGGAACAGATCGGCTACTCAGTAACCCGCCAAAAAGGAAGCCACGTTCGTTTGCGTCACGAGGGTCCGCCTGTTCACCTGATTACCGTTCCTCTTCATCAAGCCATCAAGACCGGAATGCTCCACGGTATCGTGTCTGAAATAGCGCGGGCGCGGTCTATCAGTGTCGATTCGATCGTAAAGCGGCTTTGAGCGTCGTGACGGTAAACTGGCGCGAAGCGTCTCCTGCGTCTGACGCGTCACCGCTTTTCGATGTCGATCAAGTTGTCATCCCCGTCGCGATCAATGAGCTTGTTGTAGGGATCGATCCCGGCGCGCGTGGGGGGCTGGTCGACGACGATGTCGAAGGTCTGGCTGGGTTGCGTGATCCATTCTTTCTTGAGATACAGCGGTTTTTCCTGGTCCTTTTTGCCGCTGAAGACGCCGATGTCGATCAGGTCATGCAGCGGCATGGGGGATTCGTTGCCGCTGCCATCCGAGCGCACTTTGCGGGCCGTCACGTTCAACGTCACTTTGTATTTGTGATCGGGCGTCGGGGCGGCCGTCGCCGAGACGGCTTTGTTGTCGTAAAGGACGATGTTTTCGAAAGCGTCGGTGATGTAGTATTGCAAGTCCGGCGGAGTTTGGGCGCGGAAGGCTTCGATGAGCTGGCGCGTGTCAGGATAGGGGCCGGATCTGGAATCGTCGGCGTTGGCGTAGCGGTATTGCATCAGGAAATTGTGTAGCGCCAGGTTGACCTTGTCTTCGCCGATATAGTCGGCCAGAGTGTACATGACCTGCCCGCCCTTCTGATACCAGACATACGGCTCGTTCTGGACGAGAACTACGGGGCGCTCGCGGCGAATTTCACCGGCGCGGCCTCTCAGATACCGGTCGAGCTCGTGTTTCAAGAAGCGATGCATGTTGTCGCGGCCGTATTTCTTTTGCATCACCATGAGCGCGGAGTACTCGGCCAGCGTTTCCGACATCATATTGGAGCCTTCCACACGTGCGCCGATGAGTTGATGCGCCCACCATTGATGGCCCAGCTCGTGGGCGGTGACGAAGTAGGTGAAATCGATGTCGGTGGGCTTCTCGACGCGGCCGATGAAGCCGATGCCCTCTGAAAACGGAACGGTGTTGGCGAAGGACTGCGCGAAGGTGCGGTAGCGTGGAAACTCAAGCACGCGATATTGGCGAAATTGGTACGGGCTGAAATTCTTCTCGTAGTAAGCCAGGCCGAGCTTGGAAGCATCGATCATGTCGTCGACGTTGTAAGGATGGTGCGGGTCGTAGTAAACCTGGATGGCGATGGGGTTGGCGGCGCCCTGGTACTTCTCGCGCTTGACGCGATAGCGGGCGGAAACAAAGGCAACGAAGTCGAGCGTCTTGACGTCGCCCATGTCGTATGAGAAATAATGGCGGCCGCCCGAGTGCCACTCGCGCGTCAGGTAGCCGGGTGAGAGAGCGATCTGATCGCCGGAAGTGCTCACCGTGGCGCGGTAGCGGATCCAATCGGAGTTGGTGGTGAAAATGTTCGTGACAGAGCCTTCCGGGTCGCCGCGGGCGGGCAGCAGCTCCTGGTCGGGGAGATGTTCCTCGCGGCGGCGGCGTGGATCGGTGATTTCGACGTTGGCGTCGTAACCGATAGTGGGGAAATAGCCGCTGTCGAAGAAAGTGCCGGAGTAGGCGAGTTCGGGGCGCTCATTGCCGTCCTTGAAGCCGCGGCTGGTGTAGCCCACATGGAACGTGAGGCCGAGCTTGTCGCCGGGAGCCAGGGGTTGTTCGAGCTGGTAGATAGTGTACAGCGCGCGCGGACTGGAGGAAACGACGTGGAAGGGGCAATCGAAGCGCACGCCGCTGACGGACTGCTGCTGGTTGGTGATGTGGATCTGGCTGATGGGCAGGGCGGTCTTGTTCTGAAGCACGAAGTGGCCGGTGCCGGAGAAAGAGCGGCGTTCGGGGAAAATGTCGATGTTGGCGTCGACGGCGATGACCTTCGGTTGGGGCAGTTTTTCGTACTTTTTAAAGTCGCGCTCGTAGTTAGCCTGAATATCGCGCTGGTCCTTGGCGGTAAGGTATTCATTGAGGACGTGGGCGTTGTAGAAATACCAGGAGCCGCTGCCGATGGCGGCCACAAGGAAGACCGCGGCGGCGGGAATCAGGCGCGGTGCCCGCTGCATGGCCAGGCGGAATCGAGCACGCCAGCCTTCATCGGAGCCGCGGCGGGCCAGAGCGATCGATAGCGTTGCCAGGAAACAGGAGATCGAAAGCCAGTAAGTGATGGACCAGAAAATCGACGGCACAAAATGGCCGTAGCCGTTCATGTCAGAGTAAGTGTATTGCGGCACGTTGCCGATCAGGTAGAGCGTGTTCTCCCAGCCGAAGTTGAAGAGGATGGGAACTAAGACGAACAACCCGATGATGATGCCGTGGCCGATGAACTTGTGCGAAACGACGGTCTGAATAAAGAACGCGAGCAGGCTGAAGGTGAGCACTTGCGGAAAAACGATGAGATACAGTTCCTTGGCGTACTGGACGAGTTCGTAGTTGTGGTAACCGGCGATGGTCTGCATCAAGATTCCGCAGAGTCCGGCGACGGTGAGGGCCACAAATTCGACAAAACACAAAGCTAGGAATTTGGAGAACCAATCGGTGGTTTCAGCAAAGGGCAGCGCGTCGTGGACGCCCGCGAAGGCGGTGTCGCGCTCGCGCCAGAGCAGTTCGGCGGCGTAGAGCGTGGCGATGATGAAGAAGAAGAGCGTTGCGATGCCTTCCACGGCCTGAAGCATGAGGTAGGTAACGGGCCAGACGTTCTGGTCAGCAACGCGGCCGGCGTAGTGGCCGTTGTTGATGGAGACGCCGGCCATGAGGATCAAGATGCCCCAGAAAGGCACTTCGCGCACAATATTCGAGATCCGGAGGCGCGTGAGCGAGGCCAGTTGCGCGAAGGTGGTGGAGGCTCCGAATATTCGCTCCACGCGGGGCAGCTTCACGGGGATCAGGCTGCGCGTGGCGGCTTCCGCGAGATCCTGGGCGCGGGCCAGCGCGGCGCGTTTGGTGAACGAGCGCGTGGTCAACGCCTCCACCGACATGGGGAAGAAATTCCAAAGAGCGACTAGCGCCAGGACGCCGATGGATCCCCACAACAGCCGGTTCAAGAGAAAGACGCCGCCAGCCGAGTGCAGCGACCAGGAGTACAGCAGCGTGTTGCGCTCCACTACGGTCCAATAACGGGTGATGGCGTCGTTGTACAAGAAGCCGACCGGGTCGAGGATGCCGGACCAGAAATGTTCCAGCGAGCGAGTGGCGTTAAAAGCGGCGATGCCGAGCAGATACAGCATGAAGATCGCGGCGCCCTGCAGATAAACGATGAAGATCTTGCGCGTCAGAGCGGCGACCAGGAAGAACAGCGAGCCGAGGAAGAAGATCTGGAAGACGACGATGGAGAAGAAAGGCTGCAGGTACCAGTCGAGATGATTGGGGCCGATGCGCGCGCGGTCGGCCCAGGGCGCGAGGGTTCCGAAAAATTCCCCGAACAGCAGCCCGCTGAAGGCGAAGACCGTAGCGACGAAGGATCCGGCCCAGCGGCCGCCCAGGTAGGCGAATTTCGAGATGGGCTTGGTAAATAATATCTGAATCGTATCGCGCTGGAAATCGCGCAACACCGAGGTGCCGAAGATGGCGGCGATGATTATGACGCCGAAGAAGCTGATGCCGATGTCGTTAAAGATGTTGGCGTAGGGGCCGTTCAGCAGGACCTTGCCGTTGGTATTGCCTACCGGACCGAAGCTTTCGCTGGCCACGTCGAAGAAGTTGAAGGCCAGCCAGACGGCGAAGTAGATGTAGGTGGATGGGCTCTTGAAGCGGAACTTGAGCTCGAATTTGAAGAACTCCCAAAACATTCTCACGGCGAGTCTCCTCAGTTCCTGGTGTGGCGTGCGAGGTTCACGAAGTAGACGTCTTCGAGACTGGATTCCACGGGGCGGAAGCCGTCGCCGGGGTTGTTGTCGGCGTAGATGCGTACTTCATTCAGGCCGGCGATCAGGTGGCTGGAGACGACATTGAAAGAGGATTCGATCTCGCGGAGTTCAGCATCGCTGGCTGCAACTTTGGACCAGATTTTTCCGCGCAGCGATTCGAGCGCCTGGGCGGGCGCGCCTTCGAGCAGCAGCTCGCCGTTCGAAATGATGGCCATGCGCGGGCACAGTTCGCGCACGTCTTCGACGATGTGGGTGGAAAGGATGACGGTGACATTCGATCCGATGGAGCTGAGCAAGTTGAGGAAGCGGTTGCGCTCGGCCGGGTCGAGGCCGGCGGTGGGCTCGTCGACGATGATGAGTTTCGGGTTGGCCAGCAGGGCCTGGGCGATGCCGAAACGCTGCTTCATTCCACCGGAATAGGTGCTGAGCGACTTCTTGCGCGCGTCCCACAGATTGGTTTGGTTGAGAATCGCATCCACCATCTGCTTGCGCTCGGTTTTGTTGACGACGCCCTTCATGACCGCGATGTGTTCGAGCATGTCGAGCGCGGAGACTTTCGGATAAACGCCGAACTCCTGGGGCAGGTAACCGAGGATTTTTCGAACGTCGTTCTTTTGTTTGAGGACGTCGAGCCCGTCGAGATCGATGGAGCCCGAGTCGGGGTCCTGCAAGGTGGCAATGGTGCGCATGAGCGAGCTTTTTCCCGCTCCGTTGGGGCCAAGGAGACCGAACATGAGATTGCCGATGGTGAGCGAGATATTATTCAGGGCTCGGACACCGTTCGGATAAGTCTTTGATAAACCGGTTATGGTAAGTGCCAAGGAACGCGCCTCCGGAGTCGCGGATAGCTTATAGCTTACCTGACGCAATCCAGGCGAATTGGTTCGGTTTTTCTACGCTATTCCGATGACAGCGCGGTCCGAATCCGGCGCGCGGCTGTTTTAGGACGCGCGCCGGGACTGGAAACTAGAAAGTGATCTTGGCTGCCAACTGCAGGTTGAACGGCTCGCCGGGCCCGAGTCCGGGAGAACCGTTGAAGTCGCCGATGGTATCCCCGACATAGCCATTGCTACCGACCGAGAATGCGCCGGATGCCAGGTTGATGCGGTTAAAGACGTTGAACATCTCGGCTCGAAGCTGCAGCCGGAAGCGTTCCTTCAGCGTGAAGGTCTTGAAAACGGACAAGTCGACATCCGCGAAGCCGGGGCCGGTGAAGGCGTTGCGCCCGACGTCGCCGTCCGGGCTGGCGGTTCCGGGGCAACCGGCTGAACCCGGAACGCAAAATGCGGCAGGGTTGATCCAATATTCGCCCCCATTTGCTGCGCTGAACGTCCGGTTCACGCCGGCAAAGGGGTTCGCGTTGATGTTCAAACCGGGCCGCTGGGTACCAGAAGCATCTGTACCGGTAAGCATATTGAAAGGCTCGCCGGTATGCAGCGAGATTAATGTGCTGGCTTCCCAGCCGGTGGTGAGCAGTTTCAGGTGCGAAGAGCCCGGGATGGCCCAGGTCAAGAAAGCCGTGAAATTGTGCCGCGTATCGAAGTCGCTGCTGGCGTAATCCTCCTGCAAATTGAAGGTGTCGTGCGGTATGGTTCCACGGTATTCGGTGACTTCGTCCAGAGAGTGGGCCCAGGTGTAAGCGAACTGGCCGGTTACGCCTTTCCACATGCGGATTTTATAAATCGCCTGCAGCGAATTGTAGTTGGAAGTGCCTTGGCTGTTCAATTGGAGAATCGAGCCGTAGTTGGGATACTGCGCATTGAACGCGCCGTTCTGATTGATGTCCTGCATCACCGACAACTTGCGTCCCTGGCTTCCGACATAGCCTAACTGGACGACGCTGGAATTGCCGAAGCTCTTTTCGACGTTGAGGTTGTAATTGTAGAAATAAGGTGTCCGGAAGTGTTGGTTCACGGAGTAGACGTTGAATATTTGCGATGCGCTGAGGCAATTCGGATCGGTAGCGAAATTCCCGAGACAAGTTGTGACGCCTGGGAAGATCGCCGCGCCCCCGGCCTGCGCCGCAGTCCAGTTGTACCCGCTCCTGCTGTAGCTATCGACTGGGTGTATCCCGATTGGATTGTCTTCCAAACCGTCCGCAGCACCAATCGGCGGCCGGAAATCAAAGAACGGATTCATGTTGATCTGATCGTAGTAGACGCCGCCTCCACCGCGTATCACCACCCCAGGCAGAGGATTGTAGGCAAAACCTACGCGCGGAGCAAAGTTGTTGTGATCCGGTTGGAATATGGAGTTGACGCCCGCGCCTTGCACCTTCAAACCCTGACCCTCCACAAACACGCCGAGATCCTTGGCTTCGTTGGCTTGGGGCGGGCCGAAGTATTCGTAGCGCAGGCCGTAGTTGATGTTCAGCTTGGAAGTAATCTGCCAATTATCCTGGACAAAGAAATCGTAGCCATTGACCAGAACCTTCCGTTCGGCATCTCCAACGCCGATGGAGGACGAGCTCACATCGCCCGCCAAAAAATCGGCCAGAGCGTCGGCGTAGCCGTTGTTGCAAGCGCCGGCATTCGGATTGTTGCCGCAGAAGGTGGACCAGGGTCCCTGCGAACCGTCGAATTTGAACTGGCCCAATGACGATCGGAAATAGAACTCATCGATTCGTCCCTGGCGAAACTCCCCGCCGAAACGGAATTGATGGCTTCCGGTGATAAAGGAGTTGACCTCGGTGAGCCGGGCGATCAGATTTCGCCGCGTTTGGCAGCTTGCTGGATGTAATCGGCCGTGCGATAAGCGAGAGCTTGGATCGTTTCCGTGGGCTGTTGCCGTCCGCTAGTAACAAGACTACTACCGTCCACCAGAAAAAGATTGGGGACGTCGTGAGCGCGATTCCATTTGTTCACTACGCTGGTGGCGGGATCGTCGCCCATGCGGCAGGTACCCATCAGGTGCACGGAGAAGGTCTGTTCTTCGAGCGAGCCTGGGTCGAACCAGATCTTCTTGGCGCCGGCGGTGGTGAGAATTTCCTTTTGGCGCTCGGCCGCAAAACGCAGCATCCTGACGTCGTCGGGATGATTCTTGAAGGTAGCGCGCATGGCAGGCAGCCCCCAGGCATCTTTGACTTCGTCATCGAGCGAGATGCTGTTCTGCTCGACGGCCAGGCAACTAGTATGCGCCAGAAGTCCCATGGTGTGCGTGTAATATTGACCGACGGTGCGCTTCCATTCCGAGCCCCATTGCGGAATATCGGTGGGCATGCCGCGCCCGGCGAAGGCGACCGGATACCAATCAAAGCGTGCATCGATCCCCGAGCCGCCCCAGAAGCCGCGCTTGGGGTCAGCGCGGTAATAATCATGCAAGACGCGGGTTACGACGACGCTCTTGTAGTCGTTTAACGGGTGTTCGAAGACGCCCATCGCGTAGCCGCCATTGTCGAACATCAAATACTTGCCGACGTTGCCGTGAGAATTGGCGAGGCCGTGGGGAAAGGCGTTGGACTTGGATAGCAGCAACAGCCGGGGGGTCTCGGCGCCGTTGGCGCAGACCACCACGGCCTTGGCGCGCTGGAAAATTTCGCGCTTCTGCTGATCGAAATAGATTGCGCCGTTGACACGTCCATCCTTGCCGACTTCGATTTTCCGGACATAGGAGCTGGGGCGAATTTCGCAGCGATCGGTTTTGACGGCCGCCGGCATTAACATCAGGCTGCTGGACTTGGCGCCCATTTCACAGCCGAACGCCTCGCAAAAGCCACAATGAACGCAGGCCGCGCGGCCGCGATAGGGTTGCGACAGCACCGCCATCGGCGCGGGAAAGGGATGCAGGCCGAGTTTCTTGGCGGCGCGGTCAAACAAGACGCCCGAGGATTTCACGGGCATCGGCGGCAGCGGATAAGGCTTCGAGCGCGGCCCATCGAAAGGATTGGAGCCGGCTAATCCGGAGATTCCCAGATCCCATTCGGCTTTGGTGTAGTAGGGTTCCAGATCGTCGTAGGTGATGGGCCAATCGCGCAGGTCGGCGCCGGGAACCGCGCTGCCCCATGTCGAACGTTCGTGAAAATCTTCGGGATGAAAGCGCCAGTAGTTGGCAGTGAAGTGCACCGAGCCGCCGCCGACGGTTTGGCAATATCCAATGGCGGGTTGCAGCTTGGCCTTTTCGTTGGGCGTCTTGCGAAACGTATTGGGTTGTTTGGAATGATCGTTGACTAACTGGCCGCGCTCGGCGACAGCGATCTCGTCGTGGGTGAAGTCCTTTTCATGGCGCCACGGTCCGTGCTCGAGCGCCACGACGCGGAAGCCTGCGGTGGCGAGTTCCTTGGCCATCACGCCGCCAGCGGCGCCCACGCCCACGACTACAAAATCAACTGTGTCGGAGGGACGAAACGTGACGCTCATTTCGGGCTCTCCTTAGCGGCTTGGGCATCGTAGTAGCCGAAGGGAGGCTGATACTGCATGGAGTATTCGACGCCGATCAGCTTCCAGCCCACCTCGCCGCGATTGCCGCCGTACTTGGGATGTCCGAAGAAGCCGAGGATGGTGTGATAACGCACGGCCTGGAAGAAATCGGTTTTTTCCGTCGCGCGCAGCAACTGGATCTGCTGGTCTTTGGTGAGGGCGGCGATGCTCGAAGAACGCGGAAACAACTCGGCGCGCTTAGCTTGCATTTCGGCCAGGCCGCGTTTGTAGAGTTCGCGCTTGTCCTGGTCGTAGCCGGCCAGGGCGCGATCGATGAACCAGATGACGCCCGCTCGATCCGCTCCGGGCGTCTCATCATCGGGAATAATCTGGCACGCGATGGCCTTTATCTCGGCGGCAGTGGCTGAATCGAACCAGGTCAGTTGGTCGCTTTGAGCCCGAAGCACCTCGGCCCAGCAGGCCGCCGCCAGTAACCACTCACGTCGTGAAATTGTCATGACTCGCCGCGAGAATTTCGGTTCTCGCTTTCATCTCCAGGTCGATCTTCAGTATAACCGCTAGCTCGTCGCGTCCTGGGACGAGGAAAGCCGCGAAAAAAGGTCAGCGCGAATCGTCTGGACGCTACCTGGCACGCCAAGTGCTCGAACCGATTGGGAGACGGCCATGGGCACACGCGCTAAAGTCACCTCGTTGTCACTTGCAATTGCTTTTTTATTAGCAGGGCTGAGTGCTTGCAATAAAGCAAATCAAGCGGCGGAGCTGGGCAATGGAAATCCGGCGGACGGAAATCTTGCACCGGCCGATTATACAGCTCAGAACTCTGCGCCGGCTGCTGAGAATTACAGCCAGCCGGCTGGTCAACCGGCCTATAGCCCGGCAACGTATGGGCAGGATTATTATGGAGCGCCGAACGAACCGGCGGTGGAGAGCAGCGAACCTCCGCCGCCTCTGCCCGAGTACAGCCAGCCACCGGCTCCCGGCGAAGATTACATTTGGACGCCTGGTTACTGGGACTACTCCGACGTCGGATATTATTGGGTGCCCGGGGCCTGGGTATTGGCTCCGTGGGTGGGCGCTCTGTGGACGCCGCCATGGTGGGGTTACGACAATGGCGTTTATATTTTCCACGGCGGATATTGGGGTCCACACATCGGATTCTACGGAGACATCGACTACGGCTACGGGTATACGGGCCGCGGCTATTATGGCGCCTACTGGAATCATGGCAGGCTGGCTTACAACCGGGCGGTCACTAACATAGATCCCGCGATCGTTCACAACGTCTATGACCATTCGGTGCCAAGCGGGCGCCATGATCGCGTAAGTTACAACGGTGGGCGCGGCGGAATCAATGAACGACCCACGGCGCAGGAGCTGGCGGTGGCGCGGGATCCGCGAACAGGTCCGGTGGCCGCGCAGACACAGCACGTGCGAGAAGCGTCGAGCAATCGCGCGCAATTCGCCGCAGCGGGCCGCCCGCAGCCGGCCACGCTGGCGGCCCCGCGGCCGCTTTCGACGGGTTACCGGACGCCGGCGGCACGTCCTCCGGTGGAGGCCATGCGGGCCGCAAGACCAATGCCGGAGCGGCCTGCGAATGCAGCGCCGAATGCCCGTGCAGGGGCGCCGGCCGAAGCTCAGCGTCCCCAAGCTGCGCCGGTTCCCCAAGCAGGGCCGCCCGTAGCGGAGCGAGGAAACGCAGCGAGGCCGCAGCAATTCGAGCGTCCACAGGTTCAGCCACGTCCCCAGATTCCTCCGCCTGCGGCGCAGAGAGGGAATGCCCCGGCGGCACCGCAATACGAGCGCCAGCAGGCTCCGATGCGTCGAGAAACTCCTCCGCCGGTGGCGCAGCGGGGGAATGCCCCGATGCCGCCGCAATTCCTGCATCAGCGGGCTCCTTCGGGCCCCGCACCGCAGCCTCGTCCGGCACCGGTTGCTCCGCCTCGTGCGCAAGAGCAAGCTCGTCCGGCACCGCAGCCTCGTCCGGCGCCAGTGCAGCAAGCACGACACACTCCGGAACCTCGACCAGCACCGGTTGCGCCGGCTCGTGCGCAGGCGCAAGCTCGACCTGCTCCCCAAGCTCGGCCGGCGCCGCAGAATCGTCCGGAACCACGCGAAGAGCGGCAGCAGCGGTAGTTTGAAAAAGAGAACCAGATTCGAGTAAGAATTACCGGCAACTTCCGGAGTTTCGGCCGCGGCGGTGCGGCGGATGATACACTGCGGCCAGTATGCCACCACGATTCCGCGGCATCTGCCGGCTTTTCCTCGTCATCATAGCGGCGGTTTGTGCAGGCGCGCAGCCGGCGCATAAAACTCAGAATGTCATTTTCGTGATGACGGACGGAATGCGCTGGCAGGACGTTTTCCGTGGCGCGGATGCAGCTTTGATAGGCCCGGCCGGCGGCAACGTCGACGAACTGAAGCGACTGTATTGGCGCGAGTCAGCCCAGGCGCGCCGGCAAGCATTGCTGCCTTTTTTCTGGCAGACCATCGCGGGCCGGGGCCAAATCTATGGGAGTCGCGATCTCGGATCGGAAGCCTACGTCACTAACGGCAAAAATTTCTCGTATCCGGGATACAACGAGACATTGTGCGGATTCACGGATTGGCGAATTCGGAGCAACGCCCCAATCGCCAACCGAAACGTTACTGTCCTGGAATGGTTGAACCGCAAATCGGCTTATCGCGGTAAGGTGGCCGCCTTTGGCGCATGGATGGTGATTTCGCAGATTGTTAACGCCCAGCGCGCGGGCTTTGTGGTCAACGCCGGTTACGAGCCGTTCACCGCACCGCCGGTTACTCCTGCGCTGGAGCTGCTGAATCGCCTCAAGAATGAAACCTACGCCTGGGACGATGAGGTTTACGACTCGTTCGCCTTTCATACCGCGCTGGAATATCTGAAACTGCACAAGCCTCGCGTTCTCTATCTCTCGCTCGGTGAAACCGACGACTGGGCTCACGAAGGGCGCTACGATTCCTATCTGCGCGCCGCGCATCGGGTGGATCAATACCTCCAGGAGCTTTGGGAGACGGTGCAATCGATGGAAGAATATCGAGGCAAAACGACCTTGATCTTTTCCACCGATCACGGGCGGGGCGAGGCGCCCGTGGAGTGGAAGGACCACGGCGAAAAGATCCCGGGCTCGAAATACATCTGGATGGCCTTTATGGGTCCTGACACGCGGGCGCTGGGCGAACGCTCCAAGATCGCGGCCGTGACTCAGAACCAGATCGCCGCCACACTGGCCGCGTTACTGGGCGAAAACTACAATGCCGCCGTCCACAAGGCCGGCCAGCCGATTCGCGACGTTTTGCCGCATTAAGCTCGCCTAGAGCCGGTCAGGCGTTTAAGGCCAATTGGGGCTTGATGTCCAGAGCGACGTTTGCCAGGCCCGCTGTCCGTAAAACCGTGCTGGATGCTGCGATCATCAGGGTGGCGCGGCGCAAGCCGCTGGCGGAAAAGATGGGCGCACTCCATAGTGCCGCATCCACGGTACGTCCACGCTTGTTGATCAGCGGTCCCCCGAGAACGAAAGGCAGCCGCTGGCCCAGCACCTGGTCTCGTGTCCAACCCAGAAGATCCTCTGCCGCCGGGTTCCAATAGATAACGAGCTGATCGTTGTCGGTAGCAAAGGTGGCAAGCGGAGAAGCATCAAACAGCAGGTAGGCCAGATCGGGTGCCATGGCGGTAACGGTTTTGCCGATTTCGATGGACTTCTCGTTGGCCTCCACCAGACGCAGCCGGACTCTGGTGCGGGCGCGGTCCATGCTCGAAAGCTTTAGCATCATGACTGCGATCAGGTACAGGCTGGCAATCAGGAAGTCCACCCAGCCATCCCATTGCTTGAGACCTTCGAAGAGTGCAAACCCGGCATCGCGCAGAATACGCAGCGCCTCGTAAATCGCGATCAGGCCGAGCAGGCTGGCCAGCAACCGATCCAGGCCAGTTTTCTGGCGGTGAATCAGGCGGATGCACCACAGGATGGTCGCCAGGCAGACGCACAGCGCTAATGCAGTGAGCGGGCTGGCACCGAAGATTTTGACCAGATACACGAGCCTTATTTCCTTGTCGAATTGATCGACGCATTCCGTGGTAGTAAGTAGCGGCGAGATCACTTAGAACACCAGAGGCAATCACCTTATGACACTGAGTACCTCCACGCGGCCGAATAAGGGTTTTGACTAACGCACCATCAATGCGTCCACATCGACAAAGACACCGCTTGCAGCGGGATTCTTGCGACCGGTGACGCGGATCTGGAACGTATGCGGGCCCGGGCCGGTGGCGCGAAATGGCGTGGCGGTCTTCCATTCGACCATGGGTGAATACAGGTCGAGGGTGCCCTGGGTTGCGCCGTCCAGCAGAACTTCGGCCAAGCCGCGATTGAACGCTTTGGTATAGACGTAGATCACTTGCGATCCGTCGAAGCGCAAGATAAGGTCCGCGCCAGCAGACTCAGAAGCCGTTATGGTCCCTTGGGAGGCTTGGCCGAAGCGCAGGCGCGACCACAGACCGCGGTAGCGGAGACGCGCATCCCAGTCGTCGTATTCACCTGGCGGGAGGACCGCTGGGGGCTCAATCGGCTCGGCTGGGCAGATGTCCTTCAGGTGGCCCGCGTAGAAATTGCCCGAAGTCGAGTCGGGCTCGGTGCATTGCCGCAAGAAGGCTTCCTCGGGCGTGGTGGTGATGGGAATGCCGCTCGAAGGTGAAGGCGCAATTATGAACCGGATGCCGTTTTCCTGCAGGATGCGCCGGCATTGGGCGGGCGAGGTAGCGTCCAGGATGTGCTGGTTAAACTCGACATTGTGCCAGGTGGTGGTGAAGGCAGGTGCGCGCAGGCCGGCGATGGCATTACTTTCGAAAAAGGCGACCGGAGCACCAGGATGCGTGCGATTGAGATAAGCAACCAGATTGCGCTCGGGTGCGTGCGCGGTCACGTAATCCAGGCGAGCCTGCCGCGAGGCCGGATTGCTAACGAAATCCCTGAACATCCAGCCGGAGGAGGGAATGAAATACAGATCCAGGCACAACAAGGCGGCGGCGAGGATGATTGAAACCCGATATAGCCGGGAATCGAGCGAGCGCAGGGATGCGAAGGCGGCCGCGATAAAAAGGGTCGCCATCGGAAGCGCGGCATAAAAATAACGCGGGGTTGGATCCGCGCGCAGCGTAGCAATCGCGAACAGTGCGAATGTCAAGGCGCTGAGAACGGCGATGTCCGGCCACTTGCGGTGCAGCAGCACAATTGCCAGGGGCAGGAAGAGGAAGTATTGGAAGCCCATGGCGCCGTCCTGCACCTCGCGATAGAGGCTGGTGTGGAAGGTCAGCAGAAAAGGCGCCGCAAGCGTCCGTGGACCGGTGGGCGGGGGACCTCCGAAGGCCTCGGCCAGTTGCTGGAATCTGGAAGGAAAGACGGCCGGGAAATACGGGAACACCGGATTGCCGGTCTTGGCGGCGGCCGTCCAATAAGGCGGGATGGCGAAGACCAGGAAACATAGGAGTGCGAGACTCGCCTGACGGCTGCGGGCATCGCGGCGTCTCCAGCAGGTCCACGCGACGATCAAGCCGAAGGGTGGCAGAAATGCAAGCGCGATCGCCTTGGTGGCAACCGCCGCGCCCAGTAGGACGAAGGCCAGATAGAGGAACTGCTCGCGCCTGGCTTCGCGATAAAGCGCCAGCGAGATGAGCGCGCCGAAGCCTAGCAACGCCCAGAGATTTTCGACGAACAGCGATCCGGTGACTAGCTGAACCAGCGGAGTGGCGGCGAACAGCGTCGCCAGCAGCAGTGTTGGAGCAAGCGGCAGCCAACGGCGGATAGTCGAGATCAGCAAGGCAATGATGCCGAACAGGGTCGCCAGGTTGAAGAGGCGCGCGGCTGCTTCCCCGCCCAGGAAATAGCACAGCGTGTAGAGCCAGTTGGCGCCCTTGGGCATAACGGCCTGCAAATGCCGAGTCACATCGAAATGCCAGCGATGCGCCATCCTCATGAATTCGGGAACCACCAGGTGTATGGATAGCGCGTCGGGCCCGATTTCGGGCTCCAGCACCACCAGCCAATCGAGCATCAGGACAAAGATGAGAGCGGCGGCGCCGAGTTGTTCCGCGCTGCTCAGCGGGAGCGGTTTCCACAATCTCGCGACTCGGGCTGGCCAGCCGATGGTGCGCCGCCACTGCCAGATTAGGGGTGCGGCGAGCGCGGCCAGAAACACAGCGGGATAGTTCACGGGCAGCAGCGCCGCGATGCTGAGCACAAACATGAATAGACTGAGGCCGAGGAGCGTGGCGAGGATGGCCGTGACGGCGTCGTCATCGGGTACACTGAAGCGCTTTAGAATCGCTTGCCCCAGCACGAGGCTGGACCATAAAACCAAGATCACCGCCGGCAGCGCAAGCGGCCCTGTTGCCACGATGGTGTAGGCCAGAACAGCGGTCAGGACGAAGACAGAAAAAGCTCGCTGCTTCCAGACGGAGAACAAAGCAAAGCAGAGCCAGTAACACGCGGCGAAAATCAGGAATCTGCGCAAGCCGGCGGGCGTCCAAATCTCCTGTCGAAAAAGTTTGGCCCGATCGAAGCCATACGCAGTGAGCGCGACGAACAACACCAGTACGGCCCAGCCGCTGAGCTTGCGGACCTTGGCCGCTATGAGTGGCGGGCTTCCTTGACTCGCGGTCTGGCTGGCCGTGTGTGCTTTCATCGTCGCCGGCTACAGGGCACAGTGTAGCGCTGTTTTGAGAGATAACATCCAAACCCAGCAAGGTAAACTAACAGCAGCCCTCCGAATGAAAATCTCGGCAGCGATTATCACCTACAATGAGGAACGCAACATAGCACGAGCGCTGGAGAGTCTGCGCTGCTGTGACGAAATCGTTGTGGTAGACAGCGGCTCGAGCGACCGCACGGTTGAGCTGGCCGCCAAGCTGGGGGCGCGCGTCCTGGATATGGCCTGGCGCGGCTATGCCGGGCAAAAAAACTATGCATCGGAATGCTGTCAGAACGACTGGATTCTTTCGCTCGACGCCGACGAAGCGCTGAGCGAGGCCTTGGAAGCCGAGATCTGGCAAATCAAGAAGAACGGTCCGGAGTTTGACGCCTACACCATGCCACGTCTGGCGCAATACCTGGGCCGCTGGATTCTGCACTCGGGCTGGTATCCAGATCGCAAGATCCGGCTGTATGACCGGAGGAAGGCTAGGTGGGTTGGCAACTTTGTCCACGAGTCGGTTGTGGTGGACGGGCGCGTGGGACATCTCAACGCGAATATTCTGCACTTCACGTGCAGCTCATTCTCCGAACACCTTCGGACGCTGGACCGCTACACCACGCTAGCGGCCGAGCAACTGGTCAGCCAGAAGGCTGAAATCGGCTGGAAGGAGCTCGCGATCGATCCGGCCT